>Ga0155429_123_pt1 | contig 35888 bp, 35 predicted proteins | sample RifCSPhighO2_02_FD_106397 | JGI IMG/M metagenome (GOLD analysis project Ga0155429, IMG submission 106397) | Omnitrophica WOR_2 bacterium RIFCSPHIGHO2_02_FULL_45_21 | reverse complement strand
GCAGTTGCACCCATCCTGAATCGCGCACGGTAATGGCATCCTGATGGTCATTCCAGATATTTAGAGGCGCAGAGACCGAGCGGTTGGCGCAGGTCATCACTACCGGAAGCCGCATTCCCGCGATGTTAAAAACAACCTCGGTCATCAAAAGTAAACCCTGGGAACTGGTCGCGGTAAAAGAGCGCACCCCGCAAGCTGCCGCCCCCAAGACCACGCTGGCTGCGGAATGCTCTGATTCCACATTCACGAACTGGGAGTTGAGTTTGCCCTCTGCCACCATTGAGGCCAGCTGCTCAACGATATGCGTCTGGGGAGTGATGGGATAAGCAGAAATTACCCCCGGCTTGCACAACCTTACCGCCTCAGCTACAGCTTGAGAACCCTCTAAGAACTCTTTCATTAAGCTTCCTCTTTTACCATTATGATATCTTTTTTAGGGCAGATTGCCGCGCAATTACCGCAGCCCTTGCAAAACTCGTAGTCGCAGATAAAAGTATTCTTGTCTTCGCCGGTTACGCAGGCCTCAGGGCAAATCAATACGCACATCTTGCAGGCAATACAATCCTTCTGCAGGAATTTTGGCTTGGAATCAACCCGCCAGGAACCGGTTTTATTTGCTCTTGCAGTTATGGCCTTAGAAATTAATGGTCCAAACATTTTATAATATATTCATATCCCTTCTGAGCGGCCAAGATGTTTTGTTCGGCGGATTTAGCGGAAAACCTATGCTTAATCGCATCAATTAAAGAATCTAATTTTATCTCTTTAGTTGCGGCAACGTAAGCCCCCAGGAGAGCAGTATTGCTTAAAGGCCTGCCGATGGTCTCCATTGCAATATCATTTGCCGGGACAAGGTAAATCTTTTGCGCCGGCTTATGTTCTCCGCTCGCATAACCTTCCCGCGCATTTATTATGGCGATGCCGTTTTCTTTAAAACCCTTAAAGCAATTAAAGCCGCGCAAAAGCGTAGCATCGGCAACGAGAAGATAATCCGGCTCATAAATCTGGGAACGCAGGCGCACCGGCTTGTCATCCACCCTCACAAAGGCATTCATCGGCGCGCCCATACGCGCCGCGCCAAAATGAGGAAAGGCATAGGCAAATTTTCCTTCCAGAAAGTAGGCATAACCCAAGATGCTGGCTGTGGTGATTGCGCCCTGGCCGGCGCGGGCATGGATTCTTATCTCTTTCATCATTCAGTGCGGGCTTTGCAAGAATTTTCTATTTATACTTTTGTCCCAGATATTAGCAAAAACGATATCAAAGCTATAGACATCCTTAAAATCCTCAATAGAATCGCTCTCGGTTTTAGAGAGCAGTTTGGCATCTATCATATTATTGACAATAGTGCCAAAATCCTGCGTCTTAGTTATACCCCAGTGCTTCAGCACGGCCTTTGCCATCGGCCCATATTGCTCAATAGCAAACTTAGCGCACCCGCCAGCAAGCTCTTTACCGCTGACATGGCCCTGTTTTTTAAGCTTTCGCTGGGTCCAGCTGAGCGCCTGGAGAATGAATTCATAGCTATCAAGCTTATAACGTGCGTCTTTAGCATAAATCTCTTCAACCGCCTTACGGAAATCAATCATTTTAAAATCAGCTTATCCTCATTCTTAAGCCTTGTCCTTTTATCTCCCAGTATCCCGCCGCAAGAACTGCAATTGTATTCAAAGAGGTATCCATCAGGCAAAATCAAAAGCAGCCGCTCCCTTACCGGCTTTGAACTGCCGCAGTTGTTACAGTAGAGATACGTGGCTTTCAGGTCGTCGTATTGTTTCATCGTTCAATAACCATCCCTGGATTATTCTTTTTTTTAAAACAAAATATATTATACAATAAATTCCTGATTTTGAAAGAATTAATATTTTCTCGCACCGTAGGGCCGCCAGGAAGGAGAAATTACCTTATCGTGCTTTACGGTAGACAACAGAGAGGCAAAAGTTAAAATGCCGCCACCGAAACGTTCATTTAGCGAATCCAGAGTTTTATTCAAACGCTTTGCCCTCTTATCCTGCTCAAAAAGAAATAACTCCTCTTGCGCCCTTTCTAATCCGGATACGCTTACGCCCAATAACCTTATGGGTTTTTCTAAAGAGGCATTTTTTACAATAGCCGCAGCGTAAGAATAGATTTTTCTCGTATCATCTGTAGCATAAGGCATTTTTTTCTGCCGGCTGAAGGTCTGAAAGTCGTTATACCTGAATATTACAGCAACTGTTCTGCCTAAAAATCCTTCCCTGCGCATCCGGCGCGCCGCCATATCGGTTAATTCTAAAATATGCTTTAGTATCTCTTCTGCTGCAGCGATATCATAGGGCAAAGTCATGCTGTGGCTTATCGAGCGGGCCTTTGGCTCACAGCCAAAAGGCATCAGCGAAGAGCTGTATTTACCTTGCCCCATTTCCTTCAAGCATTCACCCCAAATCCCAAATCTTTTTCTCAGTAATAAAGGGTCGGCCCGGGCAAGCTGAGAACAAGCATATATTCCTAAGCTGTTCAAAACTTCCTTGGTGCGTTTTCCAATTCCCCATAATTCCTCAACGGGCAGGTCTTTTAATATGGCCGGGACGTCTTCTTCTTTTATCTGGAATAAGCCATCCGGCTTATGGTGAGAACTGGCAAGTTTTGCTAATAATTTATTTGGCGCTATTCCTACAGAACAGCTTAAGCTTAAGCTTTCTTGGATTCTCTGCTTAATTCTCTTACCTATTTCAAGCGGCGATATATCGTTTAAGAAATGCCTTACCGCGCTAATGTCCAAAAATGATTCATCTATAGAATACACTTCCAAATCCGGGCTAAAGGAATAGAGTATTTCTACGATTTTCTCACAGGCCTGAGTATATTTTTCATGATTTGCCTGGACAAAGATAATCTGAGGGCATACCCTCTTTGCCTCATATTTACTCATACCGGTTTCGACGCCTAATCTCCGCGCCTCATATGATGAGGTAACTACCACGGTGCGCTCATTAGGCCCAATAACCGCAACAGGCTTATGCTGCAGATTCGGATTATCCCTCTGCTCTACCGAGGCAAAAAAGGCATCCATATCTACGTGGAAAATTATCCGTTCGGACATTTGGAAATTAGAGATGCTTTTGTTCAGGATAAAAGTATATCTATTCTTAAAATCTTGCCTTGACGAATCTCATTAGCAATAGGAGGAACTAAAGACGCGGATTGAAAAGTAAGTTTATTTTTATCCATAGATTCTATGGTTATTTCTTTTACCTTTGCGGCATCTTTGCCAAAGGTATCTTTTCTTCCTGGATTATGATACACCACCAGGGTCTTATTGAATAATTTAAAGGCGAAGGTATTTTTGGAAAAGCCGTTTTCTTCTTTCTGGCTAAAAAGCCATCCGGGCAGGATTGGCTTAAATTCTAAACACAGTTTATTATCTGCATCCAGATAAAATGGATTCTTTCCTACGCACATAAGCAGCCAAATACTGATAAATTCAGCGGTTGAGCCGCTTAAACGGGCCACAAAGCCGTTGCCGTGCAATCTTTCATCAGGAAACGCGCTGGAGACCAAAAAAGAAGAATTTTCTAAGATACTTCTGCCATACCGGGCGGGATTCTGAAATGGAATCAAGACATTCTTAAAATCCTCAAAGAATTCCTTATATAATCCGTTCTTAAGCAGCTCTAAGATATACTTATATTCCATATGCAGCCAGATGGATTCATTCTCAAGCCACCCCGGAGTAAAAACGCGGCAGCGGCCGATTTCCTCGGAACAAGTTTCCAAGGGCGCGCTGACCTTATACATTTTGAGCTTTTTGTCATAAAGCCGTGATTTACGCACCGCCCCAAACACCTTGCGCGCCTTCTCCTGTTCATTCACAACCCGCAAATAATGCATTGGCCCTTCTAAAAATAAAGGCAGGGGAACCTGCTTAAATTTAAGCGGCATGATTACCTGCTTAGAGCCGATATTTTCCAAAAGCTTATAATCGGTAACTTCATTGATAAAATATGAATAGTGCAGTTTGGCGTTTTTATCATAGGCCTTTTCTAAGCCGGAATTTATTTTATCCAGGAAATAGTCAAAAATTGCGCTTAATTCTAAAATGCTGATCGGTTTTTCCTTTCCGCCGTAACCTAACAACGTTTCCTTAAGATACTCCTCTTTAAAGGTATGCGTTTTATCCCAGAAGCTATGGGCATCCGGATTAGCTGCGGCGGCCTCTTTTAGGCCCATAATTAATTGATGAAGTTCTTCGGGCATAGGAATATTATACTCTTTGCTTAATCCGAGCTTTTTAAAACTATCCCGCAGAAAAATGAGCCAGCGCTTAAGCTCAAAGGTTTCGCAGATAGATGAGCCCAATAAACCCGGCAGGCCGTTTAAGGAATCAAACCAATTGGGCTTATTTGCCTCCATCTCTATGCCAACGCCAAAAGGGTCAAGCGAGGCAAATTTATTGGCGATAATTACCAGCATCTTGACTATAAGAGTGGTTTTGTAAATCTCAGCCAAACCACACCCGCTGCGGGAGAGATGAAGAAACTCAAGCCGTTTTCTGATCAGTTCATGCTTGGTATGATTATGCACCACCGCGTGATATTGAAAGACGCAATTATTCTTAAGCACATATTTCTCAACTCGCGGCCGGACAACTTCCCAATTATCAAAGAAGGTAAATTCCCTTTTTTCCAAAAGCAGCCCTTTTAAATTTTCAGGATAAACCGAAAGATGGCTTTCCAGAAGGTCAAGGCAATAGGCCCAATGGTCAATCCAGAAGCCCTCTCCGTGTTCGGCCTGATAGGACTTGATGGAATTGGCAAGAATAGCTTCTATGAATTCTTCCCGGGAGCGCAGAAACCTTATATTATTCTGCTCGATGAAGAGGAATAGCTCGCCGGGGGTGAAGGGTTTCTTAAGCCGCTGGCTGACCTTGGCGGTATCCTCCGGGCTAAGAAATTTACCTAATATAGCGATATCCGGATTAAAGACAAAATTATCCGGCTTTATTACCAGAGGATTGTATCCGTCGGTCTGGATAAGATTAAAGAAATTAAGGATGTTTTCATCCTTAACCTCGGGGTTAAACCAAACATCAGACCTGCGGTTTTGGTTGACGTCGCGGTAGTTGCCGTTACCTTGCGAAAAATAGGCCGGTTCCAGGACAAATTTATTATAATCGCGCTCCAGGTCTCCGTGCTTACGCGAATATACCTGAATATGCGTATGCCGCGGCCCGGAGCCTAAAGATAGGGGATACCCGCCGCGCAAAACATTATCTAAAAAATTCTGGGCGCAATAGAGGTCAAAATTCTTTAAGCGCGAATGCGTAAAGACATTGGATTGCAAATCGCCAATCAGCTTTTTATTCTCAGCCTGCTTCTTTAGCAAGTATCCGTCATTTGCTATGCGCCGGGAATTTGCCTTTAATCTTTCCAGGCTTGAGATACTGCCGATTATTGAACTTATCGTCAGGGCTTGCCCATGCTTAAGAATGGACTTTTTATAACCCATACAGCAGGGGGTTTGACCTCTGGTTAATTGCTTTCTAGGATAAGCGAACCCCGGCCGGTTTAAGAATACCGCGGGATAGGTAAAATCACTTATCTGCCCGAAAATTGCCTGCGGGTCAACGATTGGCTTAAGTAAGCCCTGATCGCTAAAAGCGAGGTAAAAATTTCCTTCCCGGATATGCACTACCTCAGGCCTATCCGCAGGGTCAACGGCGAGGCGCAAAAAGGCAATATTATTCTCAAGATTTTCCGCTAAAGCCCAGGCCTCTATGGTCCGGGAGAGCTCTTTTAAGAAAAAATTACTGGTGCCATAGGGGATGATCTGGGGCATACCGTCTAATATTCCTAAGTCCTTATCTTTAAGAGTTATATTCCTTACCGTAAGCCGTCTTACCAGCGCGGCATAATTGTCGTTGGGTATGGTAAAATATTCAATCTCGGTTTCTAAGCCCAAGCTATGATTTATCTCTCTGAGCCTGAGCGCGCAGGAAGTGATGAACATCTTGTTTTCAAGAGCAAAATTTAAAGCGCTGGGGCCATTTTGGAAAACATCATAGAAAAGAGATTTTTTCCCTGCCTTAACTTTGACAAAGGTGCGAAACCCCGAGAGCGAAGTTAGCTGATAGGATTTATTCGCGGGGTAAAATTCCATTATCGGATGGTCCTTGTCCCTTATTCCAAAGCTGGCAATCCCCTGGCCCCGGTTGACGTAAAATACCCAGGCCGGTATCCCCCAGAGCCCGGCTATGCCGGGAAAGAAACTGGAAAAGGGTTTTGCCAAATGATAGTTCTCAATGACAAATTCCCCATTTTTATTCAGATAATAGCGGACCTTTTTATTCACCGAAAGTTCTCCTGATTTCTGATTGGACGTTTTTTGTCTTGATTAATTTTACGCCGCTTTTTTTGAAATTAGACAAAAGAGGCCTTTCTGCTTCAGGATAAACGGGCTTAGCGGCGTCCATAATTAAATACACCTCAAGCCCTGCCTGAAGCAGGCCTAAAACCGCATACTTAAGGCAATAATCCAGAGCCAGGCCATAGACAAAGGCGGCCTGAAAAGGCCTTAACAGGCCAAGCAAGTTAAAGTTCACAAAAAGATCATATGTATTCTTTTCTATAATTATTTGTTTGCAGCCTTTTATTTTCTTAAATAGCTGTATTCTATCCAGTATTTTTTGAGGAATAAAAGCGCGTTCCTTAAGCAGCGTCTCAGGGATTTTTCTTTGGCCGGGGCTGCCTTTGATACAGTGGCTGGGAAATTGTTTAAATTCGGGGTCGTTTTTTATATGGGTATCTACGGAAGAAATAATCAGAATATCATTATTTGCGGCTATGCGGGTTAGGTATTTTAAATTGGGGATAATTTCTTCTGCATGCTTAACATAGAGCTTTCCCCGGGGCAGGATGAAATCGTATTGCGTATCAATATCTACAAAAGCAATTTCCTTCATTTATTCTAATACGAACACAGCAAATCTTGTTATAATGTCATTGCGAGGAGCCCGAGGACAAGTTGATTACTGCGCTTGTATTATCCTCGATATTTTATTTGCTGTTTTATCCTAGAAACCAACTCTTTTAACCCTTGGCTAAGCATTACCGGATAGAGTGCCCTGCCTTGCAATTTCTTATACCTGGCAGGCAGGGCTTTGAGATTATCCCGCATGAAGCTTCTCAAATTTTTAATGCTTGGCGAGGGCTTAACGATTTTACCATTTTCCATTACCTTTTCAAGAAGCGGCTTTCCTGCTACTTTTTCTCCTTCCAGGCCAATAATATCCTTTAGATAAGCGCAGCGTGTATTCGCGATGCGAAAAACCTGCTTTTTACCGGGGTAGGTAACCTTGCCCTGGCTGAGCTTCATCACCGGATAAGCATTACCTTCTAAGTCATCAATCTGGCTTAACTTATAGATTATATCTAAATAAGGGGCGTCGCTGGAAACCCCCATATTGGTCCCTACGCCAAAGTTGTCAATCATAGCCCGAGCCCCAAGCAGCCTTTCAATCTTATATTCATCTAAGTTTCCGCTGGCTAAAATCTTGACATATCTTAAGCCATGAGCATCTAACGAAGAGCGGGCAAGTTTTGAGATAGACGCTAAGTTTCCACTATCCAATCTTATAGCCCTTAGTTTGTGCCCCTCTACTTCTAATTCTTTGGCTACAGAAATAGCATTTTGAATTCCTTTTCTGTAATCATAGGTATCTACCAGCAGCGTTGTGCTGTCGGGAAAAGTTGAAGCGTAGATGCGAAAACTCTCTAACTCATCCCGAAAAGACATTATAAAAGAATGCGCCATAGTTCCGGCTAAGGGTATATTATAAAGAGCGCCTGCCAGAACATTGGAAGTACCTGCGCAGCCGGCAATATAGGAAGAACGGGCCGCAGCCATTCCCGCATCAGGGCCCTGGGTTCGCCTTAAAGAAAAATCATAGACCCCTGTTCCCTTTGCTGCCATAACCACCCGCGCCGCCTTAGAGCAGATAGTCGTTGCCAGATTAATAACATTCAAAAGGTAACTTTCTACAAGCTGGGCTTCTAAGATAGGCGCGGATACCCGCAGGACAGGCTCGCCGGAAAAAAATATGCTCCCTTCCGGGAGGGCATAAACATCGCCGCTAAACCTAAGCGCGGATAAATAATGGAGAAAATCATCTTTGAATATTCCTTTCTGCTTTAGAAAATCTATATCCTGGTTAGTAAAAGAAAATTTTTCTAAAAATTTTAAGCCGTTTTCTAATCCCGCAGCAACCAGAAAAGAGCGATGCTTGGGGAGCCGGCGTACAAAAAGGTCAAAGCTGGCCCGCAGCTGCACTTTACGTTCAAAGTAGCCGGCGGCCATAGTCAGTTCGTATAAATCAAGCAAAAGGCCGGGATTATTCTGCATGGTCCTATTGCAGGATAGTAAGATAGTTATCCGGAAAACTATTACCCTGAAACCTGATTTTGCCTTGCGCATCTATCAAGACAAAGGTAGGAACGCCGATAAGATTGTAGGAATTGGCAACTTTTGAATTTATATCCAGAAGAACGGGGAATGCGGTATTTCTATCTTTGAGGAACCTTTCCACTCTCTCCTTAGGCTCGCCTATGTCAATCGCCAGAAGCGTTACTCCGCCTGCCGTAATATTGCTATACTCCTTCTGGAGCGTTGAGAGCTCCTGCCTGCAGTAGGGGCACCAGGTAGTCCAGAAAAATAAAATAACCGGCCTGCCCTTAAACTGGGTGAGGGATATTTCCTGGCCTGTTAAGTCAGAAAGTTTAAAATCCTGCGCCGGCTGATTTACTTTTGTCTCTATCGGCTGGACAGCAAATGAGCCGGTATGAGAGAATAGAGTAAAGAAGAGCGCAGAACATAAGATTAATTGAAGTATCATTTTTCTTTTCACATTAACCTCCCGGCTTGAATGAGAAAATACTCGCCAATGGCTAGCAAAATAAACCCGCATAACTTTTTAATCCCGCTGAACCATTTTTCAGACTTTGGCAAGCTTAAGAAAATAGAGCTAAACGTTCCGACTAAAATAAGCAGGAAACCCATTCCGTAAGCAAAAACAAACAAAAGGCTTGTTCCGTAAATAACATTTTGTTTGCTTGCCACATAAGCCAATATGAAAGCTAAAGCCGGAGCGGTGCAGGGCCCGGCCACCAGGCCTGAAGCAGCCCCGAGCAAGAAACTCGACATATACCCACCCTTGCTGCTGGTTACTTTATTCCCCAGGCGCAGCTGGGTAAAACTTATATTGATCAGATCAAAAAATGACAGTCCTGCAATAATGCAGACATTGCCTACTACCAAAAAAGAGGCCGGATGGGAGGAGATTTGGCCGAATAATTTTCCGCTTAAAGAAGCGATCAGCCCTAATATGGAATAGGTAACGGCAAGTCCGGATACATAAACTAAGCTTAAGGATAAACCCCTTAATCGGGATGCGCCTGCCTTTACGCCAATAAAGCCTAAGACTACCGGGACAAGCGGATACACGCAGGGTGAGAAACTTACCAATACCCCTCCAATGAATGCGCTTAAATAATCTAAAAAATTACCTTGTAGAATCATCAATCCAATCCAGATATTCTTTATATCCTGCGATGATCGGCAGGGCAATTATCTCCGGGACTTCGTAGCTATGCAGCGACTTTACCTTTTTTACTAATTGAGTAAAAAGCAGCTTTTTTGTCTTGATAATCAGGAGGGCTTCTTTTGCTTTGTCAATTTTTCCCTGCCAGCGGAAATGCGAGTCAATGCCGCCAATAACATTTACGCAGGCAGCCAACTTTTCTTGCAATAGGCAGGCCCCTAACTTTTGCGCCTCTTTTTTAGAACTCGCGGTTACCAAGACAACAATATGCATATTCTAGGCCAATAATTTATCAATCTTATCCTTATCAAATCCTACCACAATCTGCCCGTCAACATCTATCACCGGGACGCCCATCTGCCCTGAAATACTTACCATTTTATCCAGGCCTTCTTTATCAACAGAGGCATCTACATTAGTAAAGGCAACCCCTCTTTGATTCAAATAATTTTTCAGCCGCACGCAGTAAGGGCAGGTTGGCGTAGAATAAACGGTTATGCTCTGCATAAACTCCTCCTGTTACATTGCTACACTGTTACATTGCTAAATGTTACACTGCCAAAACAATTTAACAATCTAGCAACCTTTTGCCACTTTTTAGAAAAACAGTTTCTTAACTAACTGGGCTATTCTCTGGCCATAGCGCAGGCATTGTTTTTGCGAACGCTCATCCGGGGCCCCTATGGCTACCGGTCCGTAATGGTCGCCTCTGGGATCGCCCTGAATTATCATACCATGAATGAGCAAGGCGTTCAAGATGTCTAATATCGTGGTTTCGTTGCCTCCGCCGATATTGGCGCTGGAGGAAAAGGCTCCTCCAATACGTCCATCTAATTTGGTATGGAATTTGACTGAATCATCAAAGAGTTTTTTGATCGGCGCTGCCATAGAGCCATAATAAACCGGTGAGCCGATAATGATGCCCTGGTAATCAAGCAGTTCATCAACCTTGAGCTCTTCAACATTCTTTAATGCCGCGTCCACGGTATTTTCTTTCTTCATACCTTCAACAATCAACTCCGCCATCTTCTTGGTATGTCCGCTTACCGAGTAATAAGCCACGAGTATCTTTGCCATCTCTCTCCCTCCTCATTTCATCATTATCACTGACATCATCCTGCCGGCACCCAAGCCCTCCCGGCGATAGGAAAAAAAATCCTTGTTCCGGCAGGAGGTGCAGATACCGCTATCGGAGATATTTTCTTCTGGAATGCCGCTCTCTATCAATTGTTTGAGATTTGCGCCAGCTAAATCAAGGAAAATCCTTCTCTTTCTTCTGACTAAATTTTTGGAAAAATAATTATTGAATTCCGCTCCTACTTCATAACAGCAGGAACGAATCCCCGGGCCCAAGCCGCAGATAATCTCTTCTGCTCTGCTTGAAAATTCATGCTTCAATATCTGCAGAGCAGCCTGAAGAATATTGTTTTTTGTCCCGCGCCAGCCGGCATGCAGGATTGCGGCGAGCCTTTGCTTCGTATCTAAGATAAAGATAGGAAGGCAATCCGCAGTAAAAACGGCAAGAGGCAAAAAGCTTTCCCGGGTAATCAGGCCATCATAGCCGGGGATAGCCGAGTTATACTCTAAGGCGCCTCTGCCCTTTTCCTTTTCTGTAGCTAATAAAATTCTATTGCCGTGGACTTGCTGTAAACAGATAAGGTCATGAAAATTTATCCTTAGCTTCTTGAGGTAAACCTTGCGCTTAACTTGAAAATTATGCTCATTAGAAAAACCTAAATCTATCCTGCCGCAGCTAAAAGCAGCAATGCAATTATGTTCTCTAAAGCTGTCAAAGAGACAATAGTTGTATTGAGAATATTGAGAAATCCCTTTCAAAAGCACTCCCGGCGATAAAATCGCTCATCGCGCGATTAAGGGCCCCTTTGGGTTTGAGATTGTTCGGTGTGTTTGATGATTTGGTTCATCATCCATACTGACTCAACCGGATAATTTCCAGCGGCGGTTTCCCCAGAAAGCATTACCAGGTCTGTGCCGTCTAATATGGCATTTGCCACATCGGTAACTTCGGCCCGCGTCGGCTGTAAGGATTCCGTCATATGTTCAAGCATCTGGGTTGCGGTAATCACCGGTTTTTTATTCTGGTTACATTTTTTAATGATTGTTTTCTGGATAATCGGTATTTCCCATATAGGGACTGAAATCCCCATATCGCCTCTGGCGATTAAGATTGCATCGCTTAGCTTAATAATCTCATCTATATTTTTTAAGGCCTGGCGGGATTCTATCTTGGCAACAAAAAGGCAATCCGGGATTTTCTCTTTAAAAATCATCATCGCGCTCAGGCAGTCATATTTATCCCGGACAAAGGACTGCGCGATATAATCTACTTTGTTTTTTATGCCAAATTGAATATCTTCTTTATCCTTTTCGCTAAGACGGGGAAATTTCAAGTTTGCCGCAGGAATGTTGACGCCCTTATTTTCTTTTAAGAGGCCTCCAACAATGACTTCTGCCAATATCTTAGTCCTGAAAATCTTTCTGGCTTCTAATCTGATATTTCCATCATCAATAAAAATATCCATGCCGGATTTGATGTCGGAGAGCAAACCTTGGTAGTCAAAATAAACCTCATCTTGATTACCGGTAATCTCTTTCTTAAGCAGCATAAGCTTCTGGCGCTTCTTGAGCAAAACGGGCTTGCCTCCCTTGAGCTTTCCAATTCTAATTCTATTGCCTTCTAAATCCTGCAAAATTCTTATTCTCCGGCGATATTTCTGATTAATGCGCCTTACGGCATCTAAGCGCTGCTGGTGGCTATAGATATCGCCGTGAGAAAAATTAAGCCGGGCTACATCCATCCCGGCCAGAACCATCTTTCTGATTATCGTCTCGCTTGAGCTCGCCGGGCCTAAGGTGGCAATAATTTTTGTTATAGGCATTGCTTAAAAGACGCAATCAAGGTTATTCTATGAATACCCTGATTATCTTCTGTTCGGCTAGAGGGCTATCTGAACTATCGGTTGCGCAGTTTTCAATCTTTTCAACTACATCATAGCCTTGCACAACTTCGCCGAAGATGGTATGCTTCATATTCAACCAGGGGCAAGGCGCGGTGGTAATAAAGAACTGGCTGCCATTGGTATTTGGCCCGGCGTTTGCCATTGCCAAAAGGCCTGGCCTATCAAATTTTATATCTTGGCTTAGCTCGTCTTTAAAAGTCCCGCCCCAGATAGACTCCCCTCCCATGCCTGTTCCGCCGGGGTCTCCGCCCTGAATCATAAAATTTTTGATGACGCGATGAAAAATTATGCCATTGTAATAACCCTTTTTGACTAGGCCGACAAAATTTTCTACTGCCTTTGGCGCCATATCGGCAAACAGCTTTATCACGATATTGCCCTGATTAGTTTCTAAAATAACCCTTTGCTCTTTTGCCATCAAGATTCCTCCTGAAATAAAGGCAAACAGAAATAAGAAACCCGCAAATACTCTGGTATGCCGCATTATTTAACCAACCTCCTTAAAAATCACCCGGCTTCGGTTACCAAACTACTACCCGCTGGCTTGTTTGCCGAGGCCGAAAACTCAAGCTTATCATGGAATTTATCTAATCTTCTCTCAGCATCGGTATATTTCTGCAGGGCATTTTTAATATGTCCGCCCACAAGCCGGAAGTCTTCATTAAACTTGGATAAATCCTGCTGCAGGCGGCTTAGGTTGGCTAAAATCTCTTTGGCGTTGCGTTCCACCTGCAAGCCGCGCAGGCCTAAACAGATTACCTGTAAATAAGCATAAAAGGTATTCGGTGAGACCGGAATGACCTTTTTGCTTAAAGAGAACGAGAGCAGATCCTGTTTTATTGCCGCTTCATAATAGACATTCTCGGCAGGAATGTACATCAGGGCAAAGTCAAAGGTGCCCTCATCGGGAAGTATGTACTTACCCGAGACCTCATTGATTCTGTTTTTGACGTCAGTAACGAACTTTTTGTTGTAACTATTCTTTTCCTCATCGCTGAGGGCGGAAAGCGAAGCCTTAAAATTCTCATAAGGAAACTTTGCGTCTACCGGCACAACATTTGCGCCCAAACGTATAATCGCATCTACCGTCTCGCCTGATTTAAACTGATACTGAAGCTGGTAATGCTCCTTAGGTAAAACCTGCGCCAGTAAATTCCCCAGCATCGTTTCACCCATCTCTCCCCGGAATTTAGGCGCGCGCAATAAATCCTGCAGGCTGGCAATGTCCCTTCCTACCTCAAAAATCTGCCGGCTTGCCTCCTGGAGCTTGCCTAAGTTATTCTGGAGATTTGTGATGATGCTTACCGTTGAGTCTAAGCGCTCTCCTACTCCGCGGTGGGTTTCCTGGATAACCTGCGACATTTCTTTAAGCCGCTCATTGAGCTGGCCGCTTACCGCATTCAGCTGAAGATTAGTCTGGGAGGAAATCTTAAGCAGCAGTACGGTAACCAGAATAATAGTTACGAGAAATAAAATAAGGCTAAGCCAAAGCATAGGTTAACCCTCTCCCGCCTTACCCTGTCAGGAACCTCTTTCTCTTTTCCACTTGCCCTATAGTTTCTAACGGGGATCAACGAAAGAATAAGAAACGGATAATTTCGCTGCCAAAGAAAAGAGAGATCAGCGCGGCCAGGGATAGAAATGGGCCATAAGGGATAAGGTGGCTTTTCTTAAAGATTAGGATATATACGCCCACCACGGCTCCAAAGAACGGAGCCAGGAAAAAAGTCAAAACGACAAGCTTCCACCCCAGGAAGCTTCCCATCATCATCATCAGTTTTACATCCCCTCCGCCGATGGATTCCGTTTCGCCCTCAATGGATTCCTTCTTCATCAATTTAAAAAATATCAGGTTTCCTATTACGCCGCTTCCATAAATAAGCGCGCCGCCTAAAATAGCGCCAAATAGAGAATCAATGAAAGCTATCTGCGGAAATTCCTTAAGTGAGGAAAGGCTTTTTATGAGAGCAAAAATTAAACCCAGCGCAGTCATCCCGAGTGAAATTTCATCAGGGATTATCCGCCAGCGGATGTCAATGAAAGTGGCAATGATTAAGCCGCAGGCAAAAATGGCGTAAATGAGGAAGTCCCATGAAAGGAGATAGCGGTTATAGATAATTAAGAAGGCGCAGGCAGTCAATAACTCAACGAGAGGATACTGGAAGGATATCCTTTGCCGGCAGAAGCGGCAGCGGCCTTTTAAGAATAGAAAACTAAGCAGCGGGATATTGTCATGCCAGAGAACCGGCTTCTTGCATAAAGGGCAATGCGATGACGGGCTAACCAGAGAGTACCCTTCAGACGGCATACGGAATATGCAGACATTCAGGAAACTCCCCGCCACCGCACCAATGATAGAAACAAAAATTTTAATTATCTCATCCGGCATTGCCCTAATCCTTTCTCAAGCGCCTGACGCATCAACTCAATAGGCGCTTTTCGCGGAGTACTCCATATTTCAAATGCAGCCGCCCCCTGATAAAGGAGCATACCCAAACCACCTATCGCAGAAAGCCCTAACTGTTCAGCGTCTTTAATAAGTTGAGTTTTACGGTTGTATACTAAATCATATACGAACAATCCCAGGTGAAGTAAATTATTCTCTATTATAGAACCGTCGCCTTCTTTCAAACCAACCGGAGAAGCATTAACAAGCAAATCGGAATCTTTTAGTTTATCGGATATTTGTTCTGCAGAGATAAATTCCAATTTTTCCTTAAGGTTAAAATGTTTTTCTGCAACGTTAATCGTCTCTTTGTTTTTCTCGTATACATATATCTTTTTAATCCCGGTTCCTTCTAATGTCAAAGCCGCAATTACAGCTCTGCCCGCTCCACCACAACCAAAAAGAAACGCATTTTTATTTCTGGTATCAAATTTTAAATCCTCTCGCAAAGACTTCATAAACCCCTCAATATCAGTATTATGATAAAATAATTTACCATTACCTCTTTTTACTGTATTTATAGCTCCGGATAAAAGAACAGATGCGTTTTGGACAACAGTAATCTCTTTAACAAGGCTTGCTAGTTCTAAAGCTCTAACCTTGTGGGGAATAGTTATATTGAAACCTGCTATCTCCCGGGAATTAATAGAAACCTCTCCCTGGACATCGCTCACTTGAAGATTTCCAAATAAGAAATCTTCAAGCTTTTCTGGCGTTACCTCAAATAATCTATACTCTGCATTTATATTCAGGGCTTTGAATGCCGCGTTGTGCATTAACGCTGATAAGCTATGTTTAACCGGGTAACCAATCAAAGCATAGATTTCGGCTGCGGATTCTTTCATCTTCTCTGCGCCCTCCTGCCTAAGACAATCGGCCAGAATTGCTGCCAGTGCTCTTCTCTAAAATAGCCAAAGGGGTTATAATATAATTCTTTAAGCCTGGCTTCCATTTCCGCATAGGTAAGCTGCCTCACCCTGGGCGGCAGGCGCCTGTTTTGCGAATAATCTATCGGGTAAACTCCGTATATGACATTCCAGAATTCCTGCCAGTCGGATGAACGAAAACTCCCCAAAGGTTCTCCCAGATAGGCCTTTAAATTCTCTTCCACTTGCAGGGTGCTTAGGCCCTTTGACCTTTCGGGGTTCATAGAATAGCTAAAATTATCCATAACTATGCGGGCACTTTCTAAGAGGTCATCCCAGTCATAACGGAGATTTTCGCGGGCAAAATAGAGAATAGAGACTAAGATGATACCACAGATTATCAGCAGCTTTGGCCAAAGATTTAAACGCACCTTTTTATTTTTTAAGGAATTCTATTTTGTTCACAGCTTGTAAGTAGGCCTTAATCGAGGCTTCTATGATATCCGTAGAACTGGCTCTGCCGGAAATCTGCGCGCCTCCGGAGGCCAGGCGCACATTTACCTCGCCCAGGGCATCCTCTCCTTTGGTTACCGAACGGATACTGTAATCTAAAAGCCGACAGCGAATTTTAGTCATCTTTTCTATGGTTTTATAGCAGGCATCAACCGGGCCATCGCCTGAAGAACAATCTTCAAATGTTTTTTCTTTTGAAATAAGGGTTATTTTTGCCGTAGGCACAATGCGGCTTCCTGAGGAAATCAAAAAGGTATCTAATCTCCAGGCCTCGGGAACCCTGCCTTCTATATTCTCCAGGACAAGCGCAGCCAAATCATCATCAAAAACCTGCTTTTTCTTATCGGCTAATAATTTAAATTTTTCAAATACCTCCTTAACCTCTGATTCATTTAATTTATAACCCAGCTTTTTTAACTTTTCCCTGAAGGCATGACGGCCCGAATGTTTTCCCAGCACAAGGCTTTCCACCTTAAAACCCACGTCTTCGGCATGAATAATCTCATAGGTAGCGCGCTTTTTTAATACTCCATCCTGATGTATCCCGGACTCATGCCTAAAAGCGTTCAACCCCACCACTGCCTTATTAGGCGCAACCGCAAAACCGGTTAATGCGCTTACTAAGCGGGAGGTCTTATAAATTTCCTTGGTCTTGATAGAGGTCGTCAAACCAAAGGTATCCTTACGCACCTTAAGCCCCATCACCAGCTCTTCCATTGAGGCATTCCCGGCACGCTCGCCAATTCCGTTTACAGTGCATTCTACCTGGCGCGCTCCATTTTTTACTGCGGAGAGTGAATTTGCCACCGCCAGGCCCAAATCATTATGGCAATGCACTGAGATAACCGCATTATTTATATTAGGAACGTTTTCCCGCAGAGAGCGGATTAAATTTCCGAATTCTTCGGGTTCGCTATATCCTACCGTATCAGGAATATTTATCGTTTCTGCTCCTGCCTTTATCACTGCCTCAACCACGCGGTATAAAAATTCCTTTTCCGTGCGCGAGGCATCCTCCGGAGAAAATTCAATATCATCACAAATGTTCCTGGCGCCTTTGACTGCTTTTACTGCCAGGCGCAAAATTTCATCCTCTGCCTTCTTCAATTTATATTTCATATGAATCTTTGAGGTAGCTAAAAATACGTGAATACGCGCATGCCTGGCAGGTTTAATTGCTTGATACGCAGTATGGATATCTCTGGGAGTTGCCCGGGCCAGGGCGCAGATTACCGGACGCTTAATCTCCCGCGCAATGCGTTTTACTGACTCAAAATCTCCCGGGCTTGAAACAGGAAAGCCGGCCTCAATAACATCCACGCCAAGTTTTTCAAGCTGATAGGCAATATCTAACTTTTCCTTCTGATTTAAAGAAGCTCCCGGCGCCTGCTCGCCATCGCGTAAGGTCGTATCAAAAATGATTATTTTCTCATCCACGGCATCATCTCGCGTAGCTGCTTACCAACTTTTTCGATAAAATGGTTATCCGCCTCCTGAAGCAGCCGATTAAAATTAGGCCTTCCGTTTTCGTTCTCCTTAATCCATTCACGGGAGAATTTTCCGGATTTAATTTCTTTAAGGATTTTCTTCATTTCCTTGCGGGTGCGCGGGGTAATTATCCTGGGACCCCGAGTTAGGTCTCCATAGCAGGCAGTGTTAGAGACTCTGCGGCGCATACCTGCAATGCCTTGTTCCTGGATCAAATCAACGATAAGTTTTAGCTCGTGGAGAACCTCAAAATAGGCAATCTCCGGCTGATAGCCGGCCTCAATCAACGTATCAAATCCTGCTTTGATCAGTTCGCTCACTCCTCCACAAAGCACGGCCTGCTCGCCAAAAAGGTCGGTTTCTGTCTCTTCTTCAAATGTGGTCTCAATAACTCCGGCCCGCGTTCCGCCTATTGCCCTGGCATAGGCAAGCGCTAATTGTTTGGCTTTACCCGTCGCATCCTGAAATATAGCTATCAGACAAGGAACGCCCTTGCCATCTTCATACATTTTTCTCACTAAAGAGCCCGGCCCTTTTGGCGCAACCATAAACACATCTACGTTCTTCGGCGGCTTTATTTGCTTAAAACGGATATTAAAACCATGGGAAAAACAGAGCGCCTTTCCTTTTTTTAAATTTGGCTTGACTGCCTGCAGATAAACCTTTGCCTGAATATGGTCCTGGGTTAAAATCTGGATAATATCCGCTTGGGCACAGGCATCCTCTGCCGAAAGCGGATTAAAGCCGTCATTTTTGGCCTGTGTAAAATTAGCAGAGCCTTCACGTTGTCCAATAACCACTTTACATCCTGAATCCCTAAGGCACAAAGCCTGCCCGCGCCCCTGTATACCATAACCGATAACGGCAATGGTTTTCTCTTTTAGTAAACTTGAGTCCGCGTCGCTATCATAGTAAATCTTAGCCATTATCTTTCCTTCCCTTTCATGATGATGCCATGGCAATTCTTCCGCTTCTGACTAATTCCTTGATTCCGAATTGCTCTAACTCATGCAGTAATTGCTTAATTTCTTCTTGTTGGCCTACAAATTCAATAACAGTGATTTCGCCTTTGCGCTGAATCATTTTTGCCTGAAATTTATCCAATATGCTTTCTAATTTAGTTTTATTTTTTGCCGGACAACTGACTTTAACTAAAATGAGTTCCCGTTCGTTATGCTCTTTCTTGGTAAAATCGTAAACCGTGAGCACGTCTACCAGCCTATTGAGCTGCTTTTTTATCTGCTCCAATATCTTCTCATCTTCAGCCTCAACAACAATAGTCATGCAGGATAGCGCATCATCCTGCGTTTCGCTCACCGCCAGGGAAGAGATATTGTATCCTCTGGCGCTGAATAACCCGGCAATCCGCGCCAGGACCCCAAACTTATTTTCCACCAATACCGATATTGTATGTTTCATTCAAAAAATCGCCTTCGGTGATGACTTTCAGCGATTTTCGCAGTGGTATGGGAAAGTGTTTTATACTTTCCTGTACTATAAAAAATGCGACGGATCCATTTTTTGTTTATTTTGTCTTAGAGATAGGAATAGGAAAATGACTGAAGAAAACGAAAAATGAACCCGTCCTATTTTTTTTATTGTATTTTCTCTTTAAAGCTCATCCCTTCATCTCATCAGCTTTTCATATTCAGCATAAATGATTTTTTCTTCTTTTTGGATTCTCCCGCCTAATACTCCGACAAGCCCGCCAAAATCCTTTGCGAATTCAATACCCGAGCCGCCTCCGGTATATTTCCCAAAAAAATCAATCGCAGCTTTTGAGATAGACGCCATATCTTTGGTAAACATATCCAGGGTCTGTTTTAGGCCTGGGTTATTCTCTGCTGACCTGCGCAAGGCAGGATAAAGCCTCTCATCTTCCTTCTTCAAATGAGCAAGCAGGCCTTCCTTTGCCGCTAAAAGCATCTCCTGTCCGCCTTTTGAACTGATGCCTAACTCCTTGACTTTAGTAAGCACCTTTACGATTTCTGCGTGGTCATTTTTTAATTCTTCAATCAGTGTATTCATCTTGCTTGCCTCCTTAATGAGCAGATAACTTACAATCCGCCGCAGGCGGAGAATAAGTTATAAGTACGAATTAACCCCGCCGAATGAGGTAAAATTATCGCAGAGAATCTTACCTTGAGCTTATGAGGCGGGGTATTTACTTCTTCTGGCTGCTTAAGGCTTCGCGCTCTCAATTAGATTACGCATAAGCAAAGTCGCAGTCAACGGACCTACGCCTCCGGGAACCGGCGTAATCCAGGAAGCGCGTTTTGCTGCCTGGTCAAATTCAACATCTCCCACGATTTTATCGCCTACCCGGTTTATTCCCACATCAATAACTATGGATCCCTCCCTGACCCAGGGGCCTTTGATCAGATTGGGCTTCCCCACTGCCACAATCAAAACCTCAGCCCGCCTTAGGTGCTCTTCTAATTTGCCTCTCTTACTGGTTCCAATATGGCAGACCGTAACCGTAGCTAATTTTTCCAATAAAAGAAGCGCTAAGGGCTTCCCCACTATTTCGCTATGGCCGACAACCACCACATCCTTTCCGTATAAATCCACGGATGTGCTGCTGATTAATTCCATCACCGCAGCCGCGGTGCAGGGAATAATTTTTGCCTGATTGAATAAGAGCTTACCGATATTTGCCGGATGCATTCCCTCTACGTCCTTTTCAGGCAGGATATAATTGCTCATTTTCCTGCCGTCAATATGCGCCGGCAAAGGCATCTGGAGGATGATGCCATTTATTTTTTTATCGTTATTTAGTTTTTGGATAAACTCTATCAAGGCGCTTTCGCTGGTATCGGTATTGAGCTTATGGAACTGATAACTAATGCCCAGGCTTTCGGACAATTTCTTCTGCGCCCTGAGATAACTTTCTGCACCGCCGTTTTCGCCCACTAAGATACTGCTTAAAACCGGCTGTATGCCTCTGCGCTGAATCTCAAGCCGAAGCTCTTGCTTAATCCTTTCAGCGATTGGCCTGCCTTCTAAAAGTTTTGCGCTCATAGTGATTTTTTAAGGGCCTGGATAATTCTTTTTGTTTGGGAAATAAATTCTTTGTCCTTGATCTGGAGCAGATTGATTATAACATTCAATTCCCCTGATTTAAAGGAAGATTTCAATAATGCGCAAGCCACATATACATCGCTGGCTAAAAATTTATTTGCCTTATTGCGCAGGTAGGGACATAATTTATATGCGCTAGCCGATAGCGAACATACTTCAAGCGGCACCCTGGTTGCGCGGATAAGATTTTTCTGATAAATAGCAGAGATACCTCCGCGGCTCTTAATGACTTGCTTATAGGCCGTAGCGTCAAGGTCAACCAGAGACAAAAATCTTTCTCTTAAACGTTCGCTTTGGCTTAAAACTTTTCTTATCTCTTTTTCAATATCCTTATATTTATCTTTACCAATGGTAAAATTACAAACCATACTTAAGAGAGCGCATCCCAGGGCCCCCGCTAAGGCCGCAGCCGAGCCGCCTCCCGGAGCGGGCTTCTTGGCAGCCAGGTCGTCTAAATAGGTTTTGAGAGATTTGTTACGGTACATAAAATCTGCGCCTACGCCATACCCCCGATCATCCGATTAATTGCTTCGCCCGCAGGGACCATAGGATAAACGTTTTCTTCTTCTTCAACGATGAAGTCAAGAAAGACAGTGTTATCGATCTTTATCGCCTTCTCAATTGCCGGGCGCACATCCTCTGTCTTCTCAACTCGTATTCCCAGCGCGCCATAGGCCTCTGCCACCCTTACAAAATCAGGGTTGCAGAGCTTGGTCTGCGAATAACGTTTCTTATAAAAGAGCTCCTGCCATTGCCTAACCATGCCTAAATAACCGTTATTTAAAATAGCTACTTTTACCGGTATCTTGTTGCAAACCGCAGTGATCAGCTCCTGGATATTCATCTGGATTGAGCCGTCTCCGGCGATATCAAAGACCGTTTTTTCGGGACAACCCAACTTCACCCCCATTGCCGCCGGAAAACCAAAACCCATGGTGCCTAATCCGCCGCTGGAGATAAAGGTTCGCGGCTTATCATACTTATACCATTGACAGCTCCACATCTGGTTTTGGCCAACCTCGGTTACAATGATCGCCGTACCCTTGGTCGCCTCATAAATCTGCTCAATGACAAACTGCGGCTTGATTTTATTATCGTGATGCTGATAGCGCAAAGGATGCCTCGCCTTCCATTCATGAATTTGCTCTAACCATTTTTGGGTATCCGGCTTTTTCTTTATTTCTTCAATAAGCTGGCCTAAAATATTTTTGGCATCTCCTACGATGGGGACATCGGCCTTAACATTCTTGGCGATAGAAGTAGGGTCTATATCAATATGGATAATCTTGGCATGCGGGCTAAAGGTGGAGACCCTCCCGGTCACCCGGTCATCAAAGCGCACGCCAACGGCAATAAGCAAATCCGACTCCATAACGCCGTGATTTGCATAGGCGGTCCCGTGCATACCCAGCATTCCTAAGGATAACTCATGAGTGCCTGGAAAGCCGCCTAATCCCATCATAGTCATAACCACCGGAAGCTGCAGGCCTTCAGCCAGGCCTTTTATCTCCTGATGCGCCTGGGAGGTAATTACCCCTCCGCCGATAAAGAGAATCGGCTTCTTAGACCCGGAAATTAATTTAGCCGCTTTTTTAATTTGCCCGGGATGGCCAAAATAAGTGGGTTTATACCCGCGCATACTAACTTCCTCAGGCCAGAAGAAATCGCATTCTGCCTGCTGAACATCCACAGGTATATCAATTAACACAGGGCCAGGCCTTCCGCTTGAAGCGATATGAAAAGCCTCGCGGATAGTTAAGGCAAGGGTTTTTACATCTTTGACTAAATAATTGTGTTTGGAAATTGAGCGGGTAATCCCGGTAATATCTGCCTCTTGAAAGGCATCGTTACCGATAAGAAATGTCTTAACCTGTCCGGTGATTGCCACCATTGGTATAGAATCCATATAAGCATTAGCAATACCTGTGGTCAAGTTAGTCGCGCCGGGCCCTGAGGTAGCAATGCAGACTCCCACCTTACCCGTTGCCCGGGCATAGCCATCCGCAGCGTGAGCCGCGGCCTGTTCATGGCGGGTGAGGATAAAGCGGATTTTAGAATCATAGAGCCGATCAAAAATAGGCAAAACCGCCCCGCCCGGATATCCAAACATAATCTGGACACCCTCGCGTTCCAAACATTCAAAAAGTATCTGTGCACCAATCATCGTCCGTAAACCGTAATCCATAAACCGTAATCTTTAATTACCGATTACGGATTACGATAATATTGCTCCCTTATCCGCCGAACTCACTAATCTGGCATAGCGGGCCAGATAACCAGAGGTTACCTTTAGCTTGGGAGCGCGCCAATGGCTTAACCTCAATCTTAACTCTCTCTCCGTAATTGCCAACTCTAATTTTCTTCCCGGGATATCTATCTTAATGCTATCGCCGTCTTTAATCACCGCGATCGGCCCGCCGCTCTGCGCTTCGGGAGAAATATGCCCGATACATGGCCCGCGGGTCCCGCCGGAAAAACGGCCATCGGTGATCAGCGCAACTTCATCGGATAAGCCCATGCCCACAATGCTTGAGGTCGGAGAAAGCATCTCCCGCATGCCCGGTGAGCCGGCAGGCCCTTCATAGCGAATAACGATCACCTGTCCTTTGCGAATTTTACCGTCCAGAATTGCCTTCATTGCTCCTTCTTCGGAATCAAAACAAATGGCCCTGCCCTTAAAAACCATTGCCTTCTTTGCAACCGCGCTCTGCTTAACCACCGCGCCCTCCGGAGCGAGATTACCATAAAGGATGGCAATCCCGCCTTGCTTATGATAAGGATTATTCAATGGCCGGATCACCTCATTATCAAAAACCTCTGATTCAGAGGCAATGGTGTAAATTGACCTGGCATTTACTGTCGGATTATTTTTTAATCTTTCCTTGAGCCGGCTTAAGAGCGCGGGGATGCCGCCGGCGTACTCTAAATCTTCCATATAGAAATTTCCTGCCGGCTCCAAAGAACATATATTCGGCGTAATGCGGGAAATTTCATCGAAGGCCGACAAAGGCAAATCCACCCCGGCTTCTCTGGCAATAGCCAATAAATGCAGCACGGTATTTGATGAACCGCCTAAAGCCATATCCGCGGTAACGGCATTATAAAAGCCGTTTTTATTCATAATGGAGCGCGGGCGGATATCCTTTCGCGTAAGATAGACTATTTTTCTTCCCGACTCAAAGGCAATCCTTTCCTTTTTCGCCAAAGCCACCATACTCGTAGCGCAGCCGGTTAAACTCATTCCCATTGCCTCAGTAAGGCAGGCCATCGTATTGGCGGTGTATAAACCCTGGCAGGAACCGGAGCCGGGACAGGCGCACATTTCTAAGCTTTCAATTTCGTCTTTGGAAATCTCGCCTTTCTTGGCTTTAGCCACTGCCTCAAAGGTATCGCGCACTAAAGATAAACGCTTGCCGCGCAGCCGGCCGGTAACCATCGGCCCGGCAGTCACCACAATTGAAGGAATATTCAAACGCGCAACCGCCATCAACATACCGGGAGTAATCTTATCGCAATTCGTCAAGAGCACTAAACCATCCAGGCAATGGGCATTGGCAATGGATTCCACCATATCCGCGATCAGCTCACGCGATGGCAAAGAATAGCGCATCCCGGAATGGCCCATGGCAATCCCATCGCAGATACCCGGAATGCCAAAGACAAACGGCCGGCCTCCTCCGGCATAAATCCCGTTTTCAATCGCCCTCTCCAGGGAGCGCATCTGGGTATGCCCCGGAACCAAATCCGTAAAACTTGAGGCAATGCCGATAAAGGGTTTGGATAAATCCTCGCGGCTTAGGCCGGTAGCAAAAAGCAGCGCCCGATGGGGAATCCGCTCTAAACCCTTTTTTATTTTGTCTGAACGCATAGTTTTTACCTCTCTTCATAAACGTTAGTTCATGCGAGTTCATAGATTAACTATAAATCTCTGAACCATCAGCTATGAACTATTGACTATGAACTAAATTAATCCGCCCCTTGTCCGTCGTGGGCCACTGCCGCGCCTTGTTTTCTTTTACGGGAAATAACCCGCTTCAAACTTACATATTTATCAACCAGCTCTTTCTTATTGATGACATTGAGCTGTTTAAAAAGAAATTCAAACTTTACCTCAATTTCAGCGGCGATTGCATCCCTTAACGAATCCGCTAAACCGATAATCTCGCGCTTAAACGGGCCGAGGGCTTTCTTACGCGTCTTATAGAAGAACTGCTCGTCGGTTTCACCGATTTTTCTTTCTGAAGCGGCATTAACCTTTAACCACTGGTAAATCTTCTCTTTGAGCTCTTGAGGGAAATGCCTTGAGTCATAAATCATATTCTGAAATTCCGTGGCTAAATGTACCTCGGCAGTCTCACATTCGGCAAATTTATGAAATGCCTCGGAGGGCAAGGTTGATGCTCCATGCTGGACCGCTCCGCTCAAGCCATATTCGCTCCTGGCAAGCCAAGAGAGTATCTTGAGCGTATCAAAATCAAGCGCCGCCTGGGCAATTGAGCCATCGGCTAAAACCACGCCTCCGTGAGAAGTCCCGGTCTGCACAGAAATTTTACTTATCCCGGCTAAACCTTTACGTAATCTTTCTTTAAAACCTTCCATAAATACACGCAATTCTTCGGCTGTAGAATTTTTATGGCCGACCTCTCCGATTTCGCCGCCTACGGAAATCGTAATACCTCTCGGTTCAATCCTGCGGATGAACTGGGTAAGTTTTGCGCAAGTCTCAAAATTTAGCTCCTGCTGTTTTTTTACGGTTGCCTGGGTTAAATCTACCAAGGTTGAGGAATCAATATCAATATTATAAAAACCAAATTCAACGGCTTCCTCAATCAATGCCTTTAAGTAATCCATCTCCTCTTCAGGGGCTTCCTTAAATTTCTTGAGATTAACCTGCGTATGGTCTGCCTGGATAAATACCGGGCCGCGATATTCTTCCTTGATTGCCGCGGCTAAAATAACCGCAGAATATTCGCAAGGCGGCTGCGCCGTATAGCCCATCTCGCTCTTGGCAATTTCAAAGATAAATGCTCCGGAGTTATTACGTATGGCAACCCGGAATATCGCCCGCGCCAGGTCGTAGGTCATTGACCTCAGATTTATCGCCGGCGCGGTAAAGCCGCTAAGTTCACCCCGGCCTCTTGCGCTGTAAAAATCATGGATGGAGGAAGGATAAATTCCTTGTTTATAGGTGATGGCTAAGATCTTTTTGTAAATTCTTTTCTTGGTTTCTATATCTTCAATAGCGATTAAATCTTTCACGAAATCAGTTATATCTTTTGAGCGCCTTCCCATAATATCCTCTCTGCTTAGGTCAATATCTTAATTAAATTATAAAGCTTATCTACCGGCAAATCCTTCTTCTTAATTGCAAATTCTAAATCTATCTCTATGATTCTGCCGTCCTTCAAACCCACAGCCATATCGGTTTTTCCACTTAGTAGGCAATCAACCGCGGCCTGAGCCAGAGTTAAAGCCAGGGTCCGGCTAAAGGCAGTAGGCCGTCCCCCTCTCTGGATATGGCCTAAGACAATCTCCCTGGTTTCAAGGCCGGTCATCTGGTTTATCTTTTCTGCAACCTCCGCGGCACGCGCTGCTCCTTCGGCAACAATGATAATCCAGCTGATTTTTCCCCTGAGGTTTCCCTGAACAATATCATGACAAATTTTTCCTAAGTCAGGGCTTCGCTCAGGAATAATTACCTCCTCGCACCCGCCGGCAAGAGCAACCTGCAAGGCAATGTAGCCTGAACTTCTGCCCATCACCTCAACCACAAAGATGCGCTCCATGGAGGTTGCGGTATCGCGGATGTTATCAAGGGCATAGAGTGCGGTATTGATTGCGGTATCCGAGCCGATGGTTACGTCAATGCCGTTTATATCGTTATCAATTGAGGCCGGTATGCCGATGCAGGAAACTTTATATTTTTTATAAAACTCACGCGCTGCCCGGAAACTGCCATCGCCGCCGATAACCACAAGCGCGTCAATGGCATTCTTTTTTACCGTCTCAAATGCCCGCCGCTGCCCTTCTTCGGCCTTGAATTCCGCGCAGCGCGCGGTCTTAAGCATAGTGCCGCCTAGATTAATAATCCCTGAGACGGAGCGATGGCTTAATAATTTAAGCTCCTCATTAATCAGCCCATACCAGCCGCGGAAGATCCCCATAACCTCCAATTTACTATTCAGGCCGTAGCGCACCAGCCCGCGTATACAAGAATTCATTCCCGGGGCATCCCCGCCGGCAGTCAAAATCCCGATTCTTCTTATTGCCATTATAAGCCCTCTACCTGCATCTCCCGCGGATGCTCAATGGTATAGGAATAAATGAGTTCGCGCTTTTGCTTTGGCTCTAATTCAAATTCCCAGAGCCAAATACCTTTTCTATCCTTCCAATCCTTCAAGGTTGGCTCATGAGTTACCTGATTAATTTTTACCTTAATTCTGTCATCCTCAGGAACCGGCATTGCCTCAAATAACTTAACCTTAATTTTTTTGGATTTATAATTCTCAAGGGTAATCTTATATTTAAAAATAGTGCGCCTTGTAGTAGCCGGTATGCCGGCAATGAGAGTTTCATCAACTTTCTTTTCCAGCTGTTCCCTTTTTACTTTTACATTCTCATCAATCCCCAGATAGAGGTCAAATTCTTCGTTAGGCGCGATATTGTCAATGCTTGATGCGCCCACGAAATCTCCTTCTAAGAATATATTCACTCTCCCGGAAAGCAATTGTAATCCCGGGGCATTGGTTACCCGGCTCCCCAGATAAGCGTAGAGACCTGCCCGGGGAAAACTGGAATACTCAAATTTAGCATTTAATGCCTGAGAAGATACGGGTAATTTATGCTCTGAACCGTCAGATTTTACCGTCGCCTTTTTAGCAAGTTTATAGACAACTGCGATGCCTTTTTCTTCTCTCTGCGCGTATTCCACAGAAGAAGGAGCGGAAGACAGGTCACCTTTCTTCTTAAATGCCTCAAATTGCGAGGCATCCCCCCTGGATTTCATCTCTGCTGCATCCATTCTGCTTTCTAAAATTCTTTGCGGATGATAGGGCCTTAAAATCCAGGGACTGATATAAGGCATGCTGCCGCCGATAGAGGGCCTGGCAGTAGATAAGGAAATCTCCACATTCTGCCAATCCTCGCCAGTAATTTGCTTAATAATCCCATAGGAAATCAACTCTACTTGCGACTTTTCAAAATCTGCCCGGGCATCGTAAATCGGCTGCCAGGATGCGCCCTTTACTAAATAGGATACCTCTAAATCTAAATTGCCGGCTTGCAAGGCCTCTAATTCCACAATAATTGACCTTTTTAATTTTCTACTCGGGCCGGATACTTCCGCAAGCTGCCTTTTAAGCGCATCGGCCTTACTATTTATGTCTCGTATCTTAAACTCATAATCAATAAAAGAAGAGAAGTTATCCTTAAGCTTTGTGCCCAAGAATTTAAGCATATTATCTAACTCAGCTACTTGGGGCATCTTAGTTGCCAAATCCTTAGGAGTTTGCACATCCGCGTAAAAACGGATAGAATCCAAAAACTTCTTTTCTTCGGAAAGGATTATTTTATTATCTTCTAATCTCCTCTTTTCATCCTCAAGCGCTTGGATTTCATCTTTTAATTGCTTGATTCTCTCCGAAGGCACCTCTTCTAAGAACTCTTTCCTTAGCTGCGCCCCAAGAAGTTTTACTTCCGCCGGGCCTTGCGCCGAAACCCGCAAAGAGTTTTCGTCCATATCAGGAATAATATCAGAAAATACCGCCGTATGTTCGCCGGTATCAAGTTTAAGGCTTACGCTGCGGGTAAGCAATGCGGAATCAGGATAGACGATAATTTGCGTGATTTTTGAATCTGCTTCAATCTCAAAAGAGAATACGCAGTTAACCATTAGACCAAATGCTAAAGTTGAGCTCAGAGCGATTACTTTCAGTTTATGCATCTTTACCTCCTGATTTTATAGCCCTACGTCCCCTCTTCCCAGCTGGAAAGATACTTTTCCTGCTTTGGTGTCAACTTATCAATCTTTATTCCCATTGAATCTAATTTTAAGCGGGCAATCTTTTCGTCGATATGCAGGGGGACAGCATAGACCTGTTTTTCTAAGTTCCTGTATTCCTTAACGATATACTCGGCTGACAATGCCTGATTGGCAAAAGACATATCCATCACGCTTGCCGGGTGGCCCTCGGCAGAGGCAAGGTTTATCAGCCGCCCCTCGCCTAAAAGATAAATCCTTCTGCCATCAGATAAGGTGTATTCATCCACAAAATCGCGGATAGTCCTTTTTTTCCTGCTTAAGCCCTCTAAAGCCGGAATGTCCAGTTCAACATTGAAATGCCCGGAATTTCCCACAATCGCTCCGTCGCGCATGCGGCTGAAGTGTTCTTTGCGAATAACGCTGGTGTTTCCTGTGGTAGTTAAAAAAATATCCCCGATTTTTGCCGCCTCTTGTATCGGCATAACTTCGTAGCCGTCCATAGTTGCCTCAAGGGCCCTGAGCGGATCCACCTCAACCACGAGCACCTTCGCCCCCATTCCCTGCGCGCGCATGGCCACGCCCTTTCCGCAGAAGCCATAACCGCAGACTACAAAAGCGCATCCGGCAATAAGCTTATTCGTTGCCCGGATGATGCCGTCAATGGTAGATTGTCCCGTGCCATAGCGGTTATCAAAAAGATGCTTGGTTGACGCGTCATTGACTGCGATTATCGGATAGGGGAGTTTTTTGTCTTTCTGCATTGCCCTTAATCTGATTACGCCGGTAGTGGTCTCCTCGGTGCCGCCGAGTATGCGGGGTATCAAATCCTGCCTGTTTTTATGAATACTGGAGACAAGATCAGCTCCGTCATCCATGGTGATATTAGGTTTCGTATCCAGGGCACTGTTTATGTGATGATAATAAATCCGCGTATCTTCTCCCTTAATAGAGAATGTCTCTATCCCAAAATCTTTTACCAAGGAAGCGGCGACGTCGTCCTGGGTAGAGAGCGGATTTGAAGCGCAAAGCCGGATTCTAGCGCCGGCAGTTTTTAAGGCGTCCATTAAGACCGCGGTCTCTGTAGTAACATGCAAACAGGCGGCTATCTTTATATCTTTTAACGGCTTTTCCTTGGCAAATCTCTTTTTGATCAGCTGCAGAACCGGCATATTGTTTGCCGCCCACTCAATACGCAGCCTGCCTTTTGCGGCTAATTTTATCTCTTTGATATCGTAGTCCATATATCTCCTTGAAATTTAAAATCCGAATGACGAATGAATGTCAGATCCGGAATTCGTCATTAGAAATTCGTCATTCTTAATTTCGGATTATGATTTAATCTAGAACCGGGCTGCCTGTTTCTTCAAGGTTTGCGCCTTATCCGTCAGCTCCCAGCTAAATTCAGGCTCAGTCCGGCCAAAATGGCCATAGCAGGCGGTCTTCCTATATATGGGCCTGAGCAAATCTAAGCTCTGAATCATTCCCTGGGGGGTGAGGTCAAAATTATCGCGGATAAGTTTTCCTATCGCGCTTTCTGAAATCTTAGCTGTCCCGGAGGTATCTACCATCACTGCCAACGGTTCAGCCCGGCCGATAACGTAAGCAATATGAATAAGGCATTTATCGCTAATCCCCGCGGCAACGATATTCTTGGCGATATATCTGCCCATATACGCCGCCGAACGGTCAACCTTGGTGGGGTCCTTCCCGGAAAACGCTCCGCCGCCGGGAGGAGCAACTCCGCCATAGGTGTCCACGACAATCTTGCGCCCGGTCATACCCGTATCGGACTGCGGCCCGCCAACGACAAATTTTCCGGTTTCGTTAATATAAAATTTAGTATCTTTGTCCATATATTCCTTGAGCATCGGCTTGGCAATGATATCAATCATCTCCTGGCGCGCCTTTTTGGTTATACACATGCCCGAACTATCAAGAATCTCATCAGTATGCTGGCAGGCAAGAACCACCGAATCAACTCTCCTGGGGTGTCCGTCAGAATATTCAACGCTAACCTGGCTCTTGCAATCCGGGCCTAAATACTTTAAAACCTTTGCCCTTCGGACATCAGCAGTTTTCTTGACTAATTTATGCGCCAGCATGATGGGAAGCGGCATCAGTTCGGGGGTCTCTCTGCAGGCATAGCCAACCATAAAACCCTGATCCCCTGCTCCTCCTTTATTAACGCCTTGAGCAATGTCGGGGGATTGGGTATGAATCGTATTAATAACCGCGCAGGTATGATAATCAAAACCGTATTTGGGATGGTCATAGCCTATATCTTTTAAAATATTCCGCGTGAGGTTATTTACATCAACAAAACCCGTGGTGGTAATCTCGCCTCCGACAATCAAAAGCCCCATAGTTACGTACGTCTCGCAGGCAACCCTGCCGTAAGGGTCCTGGCGCAAGACGCAATCCAAAACTCCATCGGATATCTGGTCGCATACCTTATCCGGATGGCCTTCGCCTACCGATTCAGAAGTAAACAAATACCTACGTTTTTCCATTTTCCCTCCTTAATGAGCCCCGCCAATGGCGGGGCGAATTGAGCACCCTATTCGCCTCTTGATAAACTTGCGGATCACCTATATCGTACCAGCGCTTTTTAAAGATAAAGCCGTAGACATCCTCTTTCCGGCTTAACCAACCGATAAAACTTCCGCTTGAGTCATATTCATTTCCGGGGTCGTTCAAGTATTCCTGAAAATATTGTAATTTCTCTTTGGGGATGTAATAGATGCAGGTAGCGATAAGCGAAGATTGCGGCTGGCTGGGCTTTTCGCTAAAGTCAATAATCTTTCCTGCGCGGCCTAATTTAACCACCCCGTATTCGCGGGCTGTCTGGCGCTTGGCAATATCATATACCCCCACTATCGCTTTGCAGCGCTTGCTTTGCGCAAAAGACATAAAACCGCTTAAGCCGTCTTCAAATAAATTATCGCCTCCCAGGATAAGCGTATCCTCTAGAACAGTTTCCTTAGAAAGAGCAAAATGTATATCGCCGATTGCTCCTAAGCGGTCAAATTCACTCCTTGTGCCGTCATTTAATATTTTTATGGTACAGGAAAGTATAAAACGCTTTCCCATACCACTGCGAAAATCGCTGAAAGTCGTCGCCGAGGGCGGTTTTCTTGTCCGGATGGGTGGCTTCGCATTAAATTTCTTCGCCCAGGACTGAAATTGAGGAAAAAATTTATCATTGGTTACTACGACGATATCTGTAATTTCTTTTGCTCTGGAAATTTTGCCAACAATATAATCAAGTATCGGCCTTCCGGCAACTGGCAGCAGCGCCTTGGGATGTTTTCTGGTTAAGGGATAGAGGCGCGTTCCATAACCAGCAGCAAGAATGAGCGCCCTCATAGAAACACAAACACATCCGAATAGTCATATTTTAATGGATTATTCAGAAAATCAAGCTTCCCGGCTTCTTTGTAGAGTAGTGAATACATCGGGGCCCCCGAAACAAGGCCAAATTTTTTTATTTCTTTTGCCGGCAGGGCTACCCTGATCCGGGAAACCTCTTTGAAGTAGGGGTTAGCTTCGAAACGCTCACCTAAACTATCTTCAAAAATATAATACGCTGCTCCTTGAGCTTTTTCATATAACTCGTACTGAGAGTGAAACGATGCCGATACCCAGTTAGAAGTAACCAGATGCTCTTTTTCAATGTTGATAAGAATATGGCCGTAGCGGGGAGGAATAACAATCTTATCTCCTGTCTTGGCCTTGATTAAAATCACATCTTCAATGATACGCTCATCCCCGGTATTTCGCCTCTGCAAGAGGCACCAGGCGCAACCGGACAATACTTCATAAAGTTCCCCGAAATCCCCCGGGTGATAGTGGCCTGCGGTTTTCATAAATTCATTGCCTAACCTACCCGGCCGGATAACCGTAACGTCATAGCGAAGCTTATGCTTAGCTAAACGTTCGGCATCTTTAATCTTGTGCATATCCCGGTACATATAATAAAGCTCAGCCGGCGAGCTGAGCTCCTTCTCAACCAACACCTCTTTGATCTCCTTTAAAAATCTTATCGCCGGGCTCACTTTACTTAGAGCGTCGCCAAGAATAAGAGAGTGCTTCTTAGTATTTAATTTTAGATTAAGGCCGGAGTACTTAGATAAATCCCGCACCTGCATAGAGCTTATCTCCTACTGAATGATTCTTAATTCCTTCATCTTCTGATGAACAAAATCCCCTATCTCTTTAGCTGTGGAAAAAGAAAAAGCGCCATTGGCTATTCCTTGAGCCTGCGGCATAGTCACCGAACGGATGATATGTTTTATCTCGGGAATCATTATTGAAGGCATACTAAATTCATCTAACCCCAAACCTAAGAGGATGAGAGTGAAAAGGGGATCTCCGGCCATCTCGCCGCACATACCCACCCAGATATCCGCCCGATGGCCGACATCAATAATGCTTTTTATCAGCCTTAAAACCCCCGGATGCGCCGGCTCATACAGATAAGCCACCTTTTCATTGCTGCGGTCAACGGCAATAGAATACTGAATGAGGTCATTTGTGCCGATACTGAAGAAATCAACTTCCTTTGCTAAAATGTCTGCGATCATGGCTGCAGAGGGAACCTCAATCATTGCCCCTAGTTTAATAGATTCGTCAAAAGGCATACCGCTTGAACGCAATTCATTTTTGCACTCCCTAAGCAGGCCGTTTGCCTGACGCAGTTCTTCAATCCCTGAAATCATCGGATACATAAGTTTAAGCTTTCCGTGTGCAGAAGCCCTCAAGATAGCCCTGAGCTGGGTTTTAAACATATCAGGCCTGGCCAGACAAAACCTGATTGCCCGCCAGCCTAAAAACGGAGACATCTCGCGGGGCACTTCCAGATGAGACAAAAACTTATCTCCGCCTAAATCTAAAGTCCTGATGATCACAGAATGAGGCTTAATCGCTTCAGCAACGAATTTATAGGATTTATAATGCTCTTCCTCTGACGGAATATCAGCGCGATTCATATAGAAAAACTCGGTGCGGTAAAGCCCGATGCCTTCTGCTCCGTGGTCTATAATAGAGGGAATCTCATCGGGAAGCTCTATATTGGCAGCAATGGCAACCCGCTTTCCGTCAAGGGTAAGCGCAGGCTGGTCTTTTAAGAGAATGAAGCGCTTGGTGATATTTCTTAAGGCAGTTTCTTCCTTGCGATACTCTTCTAAGGTCTGGCTGTCTGGATTGACAAAGACCAGCCCGCTTGCGCCATCGACAATTAAGATATCTCCGGTCTTTATCTTAAAGGTGGCAAGCTCAAGTCCCACCACCGCCGGTATTTCCATTGACTTTGCCATAATTGCGGTATGTGAGGTTTTACCGCCGATATTGGTGACAAAAGCCAGGATATCTTTCTTATGCATTGATGCGGTATCTGAGGGCGATAAATCGTAGGAAACCAGAATTATCTTTTCCTGAAGGTCCTCAAAATGCTTTGCGCTCTTGCCTAAGAGATTACGCAGCATGCGCCTTCCGACATCGTTAATATCGCTGACTCTCTCTTTGAGGTATTCGTCTTCAATTTTAAGAAATACCTGAACGTATTTTTTTAAAACATCCTGAAAAATGTAAGCGGCAATGAGTTTTTCTTTTTTAAGCCGCGAGATTACCTCTTCAATGATGGTGCGGTCTTCCAGAATCAAAAGATGGGCGTCAAAAATCTCAGCTTCATTCTGGCCCATATTATCGGCAATCTTTTTCTGTAAATCCAGAATTTCGCGCCGGGTCTTAATCAAGGCTTCTTCAAAAAGCTGGATTTGCACAGCTATCTCTCCGTCAGCTATTACCTGCTTGGGGATAACAAACTCTTCCTTAGCCCATAGATAGGCCGGCCCTACCGCTATACCGCCTGAGGCGGGTATTCCTTTTAACTGGAGCATCTCTTTGCCTTGCCTGCGCTTATATCTTTTGCAAGTCCCCCTCGGGGGACTTGCGTCCTGTGCCCAAGAGGAGCGGTTTGCGGTTTATGCTTTTGTTCAGTTTCTTCAACCGTTACAATTTTTTCAAGCTCTAAGAGAGCCTGGTGGGCATCTTTTCCTGTAGCAACAATGGTTATGCTGCTGTCCTTTTCCGCTGCCAGGGTAAGAATACCCATAATCGACTTCCCGTTAACCTCTATATCATCCTTGACTACCGTTACCTCAGAATCAAACTTATTGGCAATCTGGACAAATAAAGCCGCAGGCCGGGCATGCAGGCCCTGCCTATTCTTTACCACAAGTTTTTTCTTTACGGTAACCATTAAAAATTTTCCTGAACTAACCCTATAATAATCCGCGCTAATTTCGCGGAATCATGCCGGACATAATCCTTTACATCAACAATATCATCCTCAATCACCCGATATCCTGCCTGTCTTATCTTTTGCAGTTCGACGTTTACCGGATAGGAACTCTCTAAGCTGTATTTTTCTAATAACTCTTTAGGAATCTTCGCGGAGTTAACAATACAAGAATCAATAATTTTTGGCGAACTATGTTCAATAATGGCCTTTATATGGTCAAAGGCGCTATAACCTTCGGTCTCCCCGGCTTGAGTCATCACATTGCAAATATATACCTTTAAGGCAGAGCTGGCTGCAATTGCTCGCTCAAGCTCTTTAATCAAAAGATTAGGGATAACGCTGGTATATAAACTTCCGGGCCCCAGGATAATCACCTGCGCCTCGGCAATTGCTTTCAGCGCTTCGGGAGTTGCGCAGGATTCTTGCGGCTTTAAAAAGACGCGGGCAATCGGACGTTTCTTTTTGGGAATCGCGGCCTCTCCTTCAATGGTTGAGCCGTCCTTATAGTGGGCGACCAAAGAGACATTGTTTAATGTTGAGGGTATCACCTGTCCCCGTATAGCCAAAACCCTGCTTGATTCCTTCACTGCTTTTTCAAAATCCCCGGTCAGTTTGGTCATTACGGTGATAAACAAATTGCCAAAGCTATGTCCTGAC
>Ga0155429_166_pt1 | contig 40115 bp, 34 predicted proteins | sample RifCSPhighO2_02_FD_106397 | JGI IMG/M metagenome (GOLD analysis project Ga0155429, IMG submission 106397) | Omnitrophica WOR_2 bacterium RIFCSPHIGHO2_02_FULL_45_21 | reverse complement strand
TCCTGCGGCTGCTTTGAGTGTATCCTGGCCTTAATCCCTGAGGCAAATGGCATAATGATTGTGCACCGGGATTACCCGGGGATGACCCCCTGCGGTATGACCTTTACTACTCTGGCCGGTTCGGTAGGAGGCGGGGTGCAGACCCCTGGATTCTTAGGGGTGGGAAAAATTTATCTTACCAGCAAGAAGTTTATCTCTGCTGACGGCGGCCTGAAAAGGATCGTCTGGATGCCCAAAGAATTAAAAGAATTACTCGGCGAAAAACTTATCAAAAGGGCGAAGGAAATCGGCGAGCCGGAGCTGATTAATAAAATCGCCGATGAAACAGCTGCTACTACGATAGATGAGCTGCTTCCATTCTTAGAAAAAGTCAGCCATCCCGCGCTGAGCATGCCCTCTTTGATTTAAATGAAGCCCAAAGGGCTTATTAAAAAAACTCTTGACTATCTCAAGGTTATATATTATCCTATACGCAAGTACAAAATTCTTATGGTCCAGCCAGAAACAAAATACCCATTTTATATAACCCAACTATTAGTCATTAATCTATGTATCGCAATAGCAAGCCCTGCCTTTTGCGCAGGCCTGCTTACAGAAAATGCTTTAGAGTATCGCTCAAGAGGTTATCAGGCTCAAAAAGCAGGCATGCTGGCCGAGGCGCTTAGTTTTTATCAAAAGGCCCTGCAGATAGACCCCGCCTCTTGTGTTGTCTATAACGACTTAGGCGTTGTTTTTGAAACGTTAGGCCAGATAGAGAATGCTGAGGAGGCTTATTTACGGGCCGTGGCTATTGAACCCAGCTATGGCAAGGCATATTATAATTTAGCTCTCTTCTATGAAGGCAGGGGCAATTTGCAGAAGGCCTCAGAGTATTGGTTGAAGTTTGCTTCTCTCAACGCTCAGGAAGAATCAATGAGCAGGAAGGCAGAGGATAGACTCTCTGGGCTTAGAGAAGTTTTTCCTGAGATACGGGAGAAATATTTAGGCGCGCAGGCGGCTCAACTTGATAAAGAAGCCGCAGAGTTTAAAGATAAACTGTCCTCTGATAACAAGGCGCTGGCGCAATTTTATATTGAAAAGGCAGGAATCCTGGTCAAAAAGAGCAACTATCCCCAAGCGCTGCATATGTATCTCAAGGCCAAACACTTAGATCCCCAGAACGACCAGATAGATACGTTAATTGAAACAACGCAAAGAAAGATACTTCTTCTATAGATTTATTCCTCTAAATCCCATTTTTCAAAATCCCGGATGAAATTTTAGGTTATATTCTTCTGATGCTTTCTTAGCTTGTATGTCTAGCCCAAAAATCTATCTTATTGACGGCTCCGGGCTGTGTTACCGGGCATTTTATGCCCTTCCGCACTTTACCACTTCTCAGGGACAACCAACGGGCGCGGTATTGGGCTTTACCAATATCCTCAATAAAATCTTAAGAGACAAACCGGACTATATCGCCTGTTGCTTTGATGTTTCCCGGGAGACCTTCCGTCAAAAGAAATATAAGGAATATAAGAGCCAGCGCTCCGCAATGCCTGATGAACTCAAACAGCAAATGGCGCTGATTAAGGAGGTGGTCTCTTCCTATAACATTGCCATTGCTGAATTAGAGGGCTATGAGGCGGATGATTTGCTCGCTAGCCTCGCGCAAAAGGCAAGAAAGGAATCCTTAGAGGTTCTTATCGTGAGTTCGGACAAGGATATTTTACAGTTAGTTGATGAAAAGATAAAGGTCTTTGACCCCCGAAAGGATAAAGAAGGCATGCTCCATACCATCGGACAGGTAAGGAGTGCGTATGGCTTAGAGCCTCAGCAACTGCCTGATTTCTTTGCGCTTACCGGAGATGCGGCTGATAACATTCCCGGGGTAAAAGGGGTGGGAGAAAAGACGGCTCTTATGCTGCTTGAAGAATTCGGCAACGTTGAAAATATGATTAAGAACGCAAGCCAGATTAAATCTGAAGGCCTGCGGGAGGAGATTCAAAATAATACTGAGGCTATCCGCTTAAGCTATGATTTATTGAAGCTGCGCGATGAACTTGACGTTGATTTTAATCTGGATAAATTAAGCCGTAAAGAACCTGATTATGATAGGCTGTGGACCTTATTTAAGCAGTTAGAATTTAACAGCCTGCTCAAGAAGCTTCCTGCCAATGTTGAAAAGGAAGTTAAGAACAAGATAATCTCAAAACCTTTAGAGGATAAGATAACTTTAAAAGAAAAGATCCTCGGGTCAGCCAGGCTCGAGAATGAATTTTATTTTTTCCTCACTGAACCCCGTTTCTGCGTGCAGGGGCTGGGCGAAGATACAACCCGGAGAATTTATCTATCTTCGGGAGAGGATTTCTATTCTTTGGCCATTAGCGACCCCCAGCTGCAAATAGTGCTAGAAGAGCCAACGATTAAGAAAATCAGCCATAACCTAAAAGAAGCAAAGCTCTCGCTGTTAAAAAACAGCATTAATCTTCAGGGGCTCTATTTTGATACGATGCTGGCAGCATATCTGGTGGATTCATCGCTTCCGGAATACGGCCTGCCGGAATTGGCTTTTCGGTATTTAGAAGAGAAATATCCGGCGCACACCTTTGGTCCGGAAGAAAGCTTAAGCTTGCTGATAAGGCTTAAACCTATCCTGGAAGAAAAGCTCAAAGAGTATTCGCAAGACAAACTCTTTTATGAATTAGAGATGCCTTTAGTTGAGGTTATGGCATCAATGACGTTAGCCGGGGTTAAAATAGATACAAAGGCATTGGCTGACTTATCCAAAGATTTAGAAAGAAGGCTTATTGATTTAAGGGGCAGGATCTATGCCCTGAATTCAGGAGGGGAGTTTAACCTTAACTCGCCTAAGCAATTGCAGGATGTGCTCTTCGGAAGGCTTAAACTTCCTGTGATTAAGAGGAAGAAGAGCGGGCCGTCAACTGATGAGGAGGTTTTGCGAAAGTTATCCCGTAAACATAAGCTTCCCCTGCTTATTTTAGAATACCGTCAGTTAACCAAACTAAAAAATACCTACGTGGATAGTTTGCCTGCGCTTATAAATTCCAAAACGAGTAGAATTCACGCTACCTTTGACCAGGCGGGAACCGAGACCGGGAGAATTTCTTCTCATAACCCAAATTTACAGAATATCCCGGCGCGGGGAGATATTGCCGGGTTGATCCGCAGGTCTTTTATTGCCGAAAAAGGAAATTCCCTCATCTGCGCTGATTATTCTCAGATAGAGCTCAGGGTCCTGGCGCATTTTTCAGAAGACGAAGCCTTACGTACCGCCTTTAAGAATGGTTTAGACATCCATCGCCATACCGCAAGCCTCATTTTTCAGGTTGATCAGGATGCGCTGTCGCAGGAGATGCGGGATACGGCAAAAAGGATAAATTTCGGTATTGTCTATGGTATGAGCAGCTTCGGCTTAGCCAAGGATTTAGAAATTGCACCGCATGAAGCGCAAAACTTTATTGACAGTTACTTCTTACGCTATCCCGGGGTAAAAGATTTTATTGAGAAACAAATAAAACAGGTTAGAATTTCGGGATATGTCCAGACATTGCTGGGAAGGAGGAGATATCTGCCGGGTATAGGCAGTTCGAACAATGCGCTGATGTCCTTTGCAGAGCGCCAGGCAGTCAATTCTCCTATCCAGGGCTCGGCCGCGGACCTGATCAAATTGGCAATGGTTGATCTCTGCCGCGCCTTGAAAGAAAAGAAGCTTGAGTCTAAGCTGATCATGCAGATTCACGATGAATTGGTTTTTGAGGTTATCAATGATGAAGCTCCTGCGCTGATAAATCTGCTCAGGGATAAAATGGAAAACGTTTATCCGCTAGCGGTACCCATAAAAGTCAATATTAAAAAGGGCATAAACTGGCTGGAGATGGAACCCTGCAACTAGAGAAACAGAGAAGATTCAGGGAATGAATAAATGAAAGTTTTTATGTGCGCAAGCGAGATAGTGCCTTTTGCCAAGACCGGAGGTTTGGCAGATGTAGCTGGAGCGCTTCCTTTGGTTTTAGAAAAGCACGGCGTAGAGGTAAGGCTGGCAATGCCACGATACAAAATAGCCGCAGGTCACAGGTCAGAGGTCTTAGGTTTTAGCAGTGATATAGATCTAGCTGCGCTTGGGAAAAATATTCAGGTTTATTTGATAAAAAATGATAAATATTTTGACCGCGATGGGCTCTATGGTGATAAAGCAGGAGATTACACGGATAATCTTGAGAGATTTTCATTTTATTGCCGCAGGAGTCTTGATTTACTGAAAGAGATAAATTTCAAGCCGGATATTCTCCACTGCCATGACTGGCAGACAGCATTGATTCCGGTGTATTTAAAAACTCTATACCAGAAAGACGATTTTTATAAGGATATCAAAACCCTGCTTACCATCCATAACCTCAGCTTTCAGGGGGTTTTTAATAAGGATGAATTCCCTAAGCTGGGATTGGATCGGCAGTTGTTTAACATTGATGGCTTGGAATTTTACCATAAGGTAAATATCTTAAAAGGCGGGGTCATTTTTAGCGATTTGCTCAATACGGTAAGCCCGACATATGCCGGGGAAATCAAGACGCAAGAATCCGGCTGCGGCCTGGAAGGGGTTCTGCATAAGAGAAAGAAAGACCTTTCCGGCATCCTCAACGGACTTGATTATGAACTCTGGGATCCGCAGAAAGATACCTATATCTATAAGCCATATTCAGCAAGTACGTCTATAGATAAATACGTGAATAAAAAGATGCTCCAGGAAGAATGCCGTTTATCGGTTCAAGAAGACATACCTCTCTTTGGCATGGTAAGCCGCCTCAGCCATCAGAAGGGTTTGGATTTGATTGCGCAGAGTATGGAAGATCTGCTCAGACATTGCAAGATGCAAATAATAGTTTTGGGTGTAGGCGACGCCAAATACCATAATCTTCTTTTTGAGCTCGCTCAAAAGTATCCCGCTAACCTCAGCGCCCAGATAAAATTTGATGAAGCCCTGGCGCATAAAATCTATGCCGGTGCGGATATATTTCTTATGCCTTCGCGCTTTGAGCCGTGCGGCCTGGGACAGATGATTGCCTTGCGATATGGGACGCCGCCGCTTGTCTTTAAAACCGGAGGCCTTGCCGACACCGTTTCAAAAGAGAACGGCTTTGTCTTTAAAAAGTACACAAAGGAGGCCTTTGTTAAGACAGTGGAATCTGCTATTGCTGCCTATAGAAGTAAAAGAAAATGGATGGAATTGGTCAAAAAGGCATTTAGTTATAATTTTTCATGGAAAAAGTCAGCCGGGGAATATATTAAGTTGTATCAAAAATTACTGAATTAACTATAAACAATGGAAATATCTGTTCGCACACGAAAATTTTTGCCAACAGTCTGCCAGGAATTACGACGAGCGAATGCAGCTGGCGACAGACGAAAGGCGTTAAAATGAGCGAGTCGTAAGCCGCAGCAGACGGCAAAAATTTTCTAATTGTGTGCTCCCAGATATTTCCATTCTTTATTAAGTTTATCAATAATTTAAGGGTTAGATGATTATAGGTGTTACCGGCAGCCTGGGTACGGGAAAAACTACCGTGAGCAGGATGTTTCGAAAGCTTGGGGCTTATGTCATTGATGCGGATAAAATAGTGCATCGTATCTTAGATAAATCCGCGCGCAAGGCCTTAGCCGGTTTTGTTTTTGACCAGCCGCAAGCACTCAAAAAACTTTGCCGGATTATCCATCCGTTGATTAAGAGAGATATTTTCTCTGAGCTTAAAAAACATAAGTCAAGAAGAGTGATAGTCATAGATGCTCCTCTTTTAGTAGAAAGCGGCTTAGATGAGAAATGCGATTATTTGCTCGCAGTCAAAGCCAATCTTAAGCAACAGTTAGAGCGCGCCAGCGTAAGCCTATCTCTGACTAAGGAGCAAATCCGAAAACGGATAAAACAGCAGATGCCTTTAAGGAAGAAAATACGTCTGGCTGATTTTGTCATTGATAATAGAGGTTCGCTTAAAAATACAGAAAAACAGGTAAAAGAGGTTTGGGAGGAAATATGGAAAAAGTAGATATAGGAAATCTCAAAGAGATGAAAATTTCAGAATTAACCAAGTTTTCCAAAGAACTGAATATCAATGGTGTAAGCGGCCTCAGGAAACAAGACCTTATTTTTAAAATTCTGCAGGGCCAGGCAGAAAAGGAAGGGCTGATGTTTGGGGAGGGGGTTTTAGAGATACTTCCCGAGGGTTTTGGATTTTTACGCTCGCCGAATTATAACTATCTTCCCTGCCCGGACGATATCTATATCTCGCCAAGCCAGATTCGTAAATTTGATTTGAGAACCGGAGATACGGTCAGCGGTCAAATCCGCCCACCCAAAGAAGGAGAAAAATATTTTGCCCTGCTTAAGGTTGAAGCGGTTAATTTTGAAAACCCTGAGGATTTTAAAGAAAAGGTGCTTTTTGATAATCTTACTCCGGTCTACCCTCATGACCGCTATGCCTTAGAGACAGGCCCGACAGAGATTTCCATGCGCATAATGAATTTACTGACGCCCATAGGTAAAGGACAGCGCGGCTTAATCGTAGCGCCGCCATATAGCGGTAAGACCGTGCTGCTGCAGAAGCTCGCCAATTCCATTATGCAGAATAGCCCAGATGTTATTCTGATTGTCCTTTTGATTGATGAGCGCCCGGAAGAGGTAACCGAGATGCAGCGCAGCGTAAAGGGTGAGGTGATTTCTTCAACCTTTGACGAGCCGCCCGAGCGCCATGTGCAGGTTGCGGAAATTGTGCTGGAGAAGGCAAGGCGTTTGGTAGAGCATAAGAAAGATGTGGTCGTGCTATTAGACAGCATCACCCGCCTTGCCCGGGCCTATAACTCCGTTGTTCCGCATAGCGGCAAGATCCTCTCCGGCGGCGTAGATTCAAATGCCCTGCAAAAGCCGAAGCGCTTTTTTGGCGCAGCCAGGGCTATTGATGAAGGCGGAAGTTTAACCATTATCGCAACCGCTCTGGTCGATACCGGCAGCCGTATGGATGAGGTAATCTTTGAAGAATTTAAAGGCACCGGCAATATGGAGATTCAGCTTGACCGCAATCTATTCCAAAGAAGAATCTATCCGGCAATAGATATCAAGCGCTCAAATACCCGTCATGAAGAATTGCTGCTTAAGCCGGATGAGTTGAATAAGGTCTGGATTTTACGCAAAGTTTTGAATGAGACAAACAACGTGGAAGCCATGGAACTATTGATTGAGAAATTATCCAAGACAAAATCAAATGCGGATTTTCTTAACAGTATGAACCAATAAGTGAGGATATAACTTACGGAACCGCCGCTTTGCGGTGAGGCGAACGTAAGTCTGCGCTCATTAAAAGGAGACAAAAAAATGAAAGACGGAATTCATCCTAAATACCAGGATGCAACTATTATCTGCGCCTGCGGCGAGGTGATTCATACCCGTTCAACCAAGCCGAGCGCCCGGGTTGAGGTATGTTCAAAATGCCACCCCTTTTTTACGGGAAAGCAGAAGTTTGTGGATTCGGCGGGGAGAGTGGATAAGTATATGAAGAAGTATGGGAAATGATTCGCCCGGACAACTTATGTTCGCTAACCTGCCTGCCGGAAGGCAGGCGCTCCATAAGTTGTGGCCTGATTAAATGTTTGAGAGATTAGAAGCGATAGAAAAACGTTACATAGAGCTTGAGCAAAAGTTAGCTGACCTGGGTCTCATTGGGGATAAGGGCCAGTATCAGAAATTAGTAAAAGAATTCTCTGATATAGAAGAGTTGGCCAAAGGATACCGGCGCTATAAATCGTTATCCGGGGAATTGGCTGAATTGGAGGTACTTCTACAAAATGAGAGTTCTTCTGATCCGGAGTTTACGGCATTGGTCAGGAAAGAAATCCCCCGGCTCAAGGAAAAAATAGTTCAAGCAGAACAAGAATTAGCCCGGGCGATGCAGCGCGGGGATAAAGATGAAGAGATGGATATGATTCTTGAAATCCGTGCCGGCACCGGCGGAGACGAGGCAGGTATATTTGTCGGAGATTTGTTTCGCATGTATGGTAAATACATTGCGAATCATAATTGGGCTATGGAAGTAATGGCAGGACATCCCGCCGAGGCAGGAGGCTTCAAAGAGATTATTTTCTCAGTCAGGGGCAAAGGCGCGTATAAACGTTTAAAGTATGAGTCCGGGGTGCATCGGGTCCAGCGCGTTCCGGTTACCGAGGCCTCGGGGAGGATTCATACCTCAACCGCAACGATTGCCGTGATGGCCGAGGCCCAGGAAATTGATTTGGTCATTGACCCTAAGGATTTAAAGATTGATGTCTTCAGGTCCTCCGGGCCCGGGGGCCAATCGGTTAATACTACAGATTCGGCAGTCAGGATTACCCATCTTCCCAGCGCTACAGTGGTTACCTGCCAGGATGAACGTTCCCAGCTCAAAAACAAGAATAAAGCTATGCGGGTTTTGAGGACGCGCATTCTGGATAAAATGCGCCAGGAAGAGTTGATCAAGACCTCTTGCGAGCGCAAGGCCCAGATTGGAAGCGCAGAGCGCAGCGAAAAGATTAGGACTTATAATTTTCCTGACCGCAGGGTTACTGACCACCGCATTGGACTAACCCTGCATAAATTAGAAAATATCTTAGATGGCGAGCTCGATGATTTTATCGACGGCCTCATCGCAGAAGACGCCAAACACCAATTGGCAGCAACGTAATTATGTACAATGACTGAAAAAGAAATTCTGCTTAGCTCAATTTTAAATTGTCCGCGCAGCAGCTTGTACAGCGGAGGCCTTTTTCTTAGTGCGAAGGTACTCAAGAAGTTATCCCGCTGTTTGTCTTTGCGTTCCGAGGGTTTTCCTTTACAGTACATCCTGGGTGAGGTAGAATTTTTTGGGTTGATTTTTAAGCTGGATAAACGAGTGTTTATCCCCCGGCCGGAGACCGAGATCCTGGTAGAAACAGCAATAAATTCAGCCGCCAGTCTCCGGCCGTCAGTCTGCGGCCAGATTAAGATATTAGATATTGGGACGGGTTCGGGATGTATTGCTGTAGCCTTAGCCAAAAATCTGGCTAAGGCCCGGATTATCGCTATAGATATTTCTCGCGAGGCTTTGGAAATCGCCCGGCAGAATGCCAGGTTAAATGGAGCTGAAGAGAGGATACATTTTATCCAAAGCGATTTGCTGTCCGCTCTTCCGCATCCGCTATCCGCTTACGATTTGCTCATATCCAATCCTCCCTATATTCGTTCTCAAGACATTGAACATTTGCAAAAGGAGCTGAAGTATGAGCCGCGCATTGCCTTAGACGGCGGATGCAGCGGTTTAGATTTTTATCGCCGCATAATCCGCCAAGCGCCAAGGTTGCTCAAAAAAGACGGTTTACTATTGATGGAAATAGGTTTTGGCCAGTATGATAAAATAAAAAACATTTTTGAAAAAACTGGTAATTTCAAGATAATAGATCTAGTCAAGGACTATAATAAGATAGAGAGGGTAATCATCGGGCAACGTATAGCTAAAAAATATGGATAAACTCATCATTGAAGGCGGGGTTTCCTTAAAAGGCGCGGTCTCGGTAAGCGGAGCAAAGAACGCGGTCCTGCCGCTTCTGGCTGCCTGCCTGCTGACTAATGAACGTTGCCGCATCAAGAACGTTCCCAACTTAAGAGACGTGAATACGATGGTTAAAATCCTGCGTTCTCTGGGAGCTTGCTTGGAATTTTCTAACGGCCAGGTTATGGTTGAGGCCAGGAACCTCAAAAACCTTGCCGCTGATTACAAATTAGTTTCTACCATGCGCGCTTCATTCTGTGTCTTAGGCCCTCTTCTGGGCAGGTTCAGGAAAGCAAAGGTTTCTTTGCCTGGCGGATGCATTATTGGCGTGCGGCCCGTTGATTTGCATCTTAAGGGCCTGAGGGCTTTGGGCACAAAGATTGATATTCAAGGCGGTTACGTTGTAACTGAAGCAAGAGAGCTGCGCGGCGCCTGTATGTACCTGGGGGGCGCATTTGGCTCTTCGGTGCTGGCTACCGATAATGTGATGATGGCGGCAGTGTTAGCTAAGGGAAGGACAGTGATAGAGTCAGCTGCCTGTGAGCCGGAAGTTGTGGATTTGGCAAATTTCTTAAATAAGATGGGCGCGAAAATCAGGGGCCAAGGGACTCCCTCTATTGAGATTGAAGGGGTACGCCATTTACACGGCACTGATTATCAGATAATCCCTGACCGTATTGAAGCCGGGACTTTGATATTGGCTTGCGCGATAACCAAGGGTGATTGTTTCATTAAAGGAGCATTTAAAGAACATTTGAGCGCAGTTTTAGATAAGCTTGAGGAATCAGGGGTCAGAATTGAAGATGCCGACGGGGGCTTAAGGGTGAGGCCGCGCAAGAACTTAAAGCCGGTGAATATCACTACTCTGCCTTATCCGGGATTTCCTACCGATATGCAGGCTCAGGTAATGGCATTGATGAGCGTTACCCCCGGCATAAGTGTTATTACCGAGAAAATTTATCGGATAGATTTATGCATGTGGCAGAGCTTAACCGTATGGGCGCGAAGATTATGCGCGAAGGCCCCCATGCAATTGTGCAGGGCGCAAGAGGCCTATCAGGTGCGCCGGTTATGGCTTCAGACCTGCGCGCCTCAGCCGCATTAGTTTTGGCTGGCCTGGTGGCTAAAGGCCGCACCGCGGTATCGCGCATTTATCATCTTGACCGCGGATATGAAAATTTAGAGTTAAAATTACAAAAATTAGGGGCGAGGATTTGGAGAGAGAAAGAATGATTTTAATGATTGATAACTACGACTCCTTTACTTATAACCTGGTGCAATATCTGGGTGAGTTAGGTTCGGATTTGAAGGTTTTCCGGAATGACAGGATTACTATTGGCAAGATTAAGAAGCTGCGTCCGGAAAAAATAGTTATCTCGCCCGGCCCGGGCACCCCCGATGATGCCGGAATATCTAAAGAGTTAATCAGGGAATTCGCCGGTAAAATTCCCATCCTGGGCGTGTGCCTTGGCCACCAATGTATCGGCGCGGCCTACGGCGGAAAGATTATTCCTGCTAAAAAGCTGATGCATGGAAAGACCTCGCTTATATACCATAATGGCCAAGGGCTCTTTGAAAACATTCCTAATCCCTTTGAAGCTACCCGCTATCATTCGCTATTAGTGGAAAGAAAGTCCTTGCCGGATTGTCTATCCATAACTGCCTGGACAAAGGAAAAAGAGATTATGGGCTTAGAGCACAAGCCAGAGGGCAGTGGTGGGCAACCGAATAGCCAAAGCCATAAACAAGAGCCCTTATTTGGCGTGCAGTTTCATCCTGAGTCAATATTGACCAGATTCGGTAAGGATATATTAAGGAACTTTCTTGGCGTATAGGAAAGTATATCAGGTTACTTAAATTAACCTCCTCTCGGAGGGCAAGAAAAATCTGTCCCGCGGACAGTTTTTATACTTTCGCGGCCAAAAACCGCCCCGCCGATGGCTGGGCGGATGGGTTTGGCCGCTCAAGTATTTCGCCAAGCAAGGAACCCTAGGCTTTAGCCTGGGAGGGGCTCCATTGAGAAGCAGATGATTAAAGAAGTAATTACAATTTTAAGCGAAAGAAGTGACTTAGGCCAGTCCCGCATGCAGGAGGTTATGCAAGAGATAATGCAGGGGAAAACCACTCCCGCGCAGATTGCCGCTTTTCTGGTGGCTCTGCGGATGAAGGGCGAGACAGCGGATGAAATTACCGGCGCGGCATTAGCAATGCGCAAATTTGTCAAAAGGATAAATACATTTGAGGATGTGGTCTTGGATACCTGCGGCACCGGAGCGGATAGAGTACACACCTTTAATATCTCAACCGTTTCGGCATTTGTTGCTTGTGGCTGCGGCCTGGTAGTGGCAAAGCATGGTAACCGTGCTGTTTCCAGCCGCTGCGGAAGCGCGGATTTATTAGAGGCATTAGGGATAAACATTAATATTGACCAGAAAAAAGTAGAAGAGTGCCTAAAAAAAATAGGTATTGGTTTTCTCTTTGCGCCGAATTTGCATCCGGCAATGAAATACGCGGCCGCCGTGCGCAAGGAATTGGGGTTGCGCACTATCTTTAACCTGCTGGGGCCATTGACTAATCCGGCATTCGCTACTCATCAGTTATTGGGAGTTTACGATTTAAAACTATTAAAGGTCTTAGCAGAGGTCTTGGGTAATTTAGGAGTAAGGCATGGCTTGGTTGTTCACGGCCTAGACGGTCTTGATGAGATTACTACGACTAGCGCAACGAAGGTATGCGAGTTAAAAAATAAAAAGCTTAAGTTTTACAGTATCCATCCGTCAGACTTCGGAATTAAGAAGGCGCGCCTTAAGGACTTAGAGGGCGGCGATGTAAAGGCCAATGCCCGCATCGCCCAGGAGATACTGCAGGGAGCTAAAGGGCCCAGGAGAGATATAGTGCTTTTTAATTCTGGCTGCGCTATCTATGTGGCGGATAAAGCAAAATCAATTAAGCAAGGCATTGAATTAGCCCAAGAGTCCATTGACTCAGGAAGGGCCTTGAGAAAGTTAGAAGAACTCAGGCAATTTACCTCAATTTAATAATCTATAGTGGCAGGAGATTTCTTAAAAGAAGTCCTTTTAGAAAAACAAAAGTCGCTTAAAGAGGCAAAGCGCCGTTATCCCGAAGAGGAGCTGCGCCTGAAGTTGGAAGAGCCGCGTATCTGGCGGCCCTTTAAGGCAAGTATCAGCGTAAGCGGCAAACTTCATATTATTGCCGAGCTCAAAAAGGCCTCTCCTTGCGCAGGCATGCTGAGAGAAGATTTTGACCTTCTGCAAATCTCCCGCCTCTACCAGAACGCAGGCGCCAGCGCCATCTCGGTTTTAACCGAAGAGAAATATTTCTTGGGGAAAATTTCCTATCTGAACCAGGTGCGCAAAATTGTTGACCTGCCAATCTTAAGAAAAGATTTTATCTTTGAGCCCTATCAGCTCTACGAGTCAAAATTCTTTGGCGCAGATAGCGTGCTTTTGATTGCTGAGGTTCTAAAAGACGGACGGCTTTCAGAGTTCCTCTCTTTGGCTAAACGTTTAGAATTGGATTGTCTGGTGGAGGCGCATAATTTAGAGCAGCTTAAATATTCCCTGGATGAAGGAGCCGAGATTATCGGGCTCAACAGCCGTAATCTGCATAGCCTAGAGATAGATAACAAATTAAGGAACGCATTGATAAAGTATGTGCCTAAGGATAAGGTGCTGGTGGCAGAATCAGGAATCAAAACGCATCGTGACTATGAAAGCTGTAAAAAGTTAAACCTGAATGCGCTTCTTATCGGCAGCGCTCTGATGAAGGCAAAGGATATCAGGGAAAAGTTCAAGCAGCTCGCTGAAGGTAATGCCCCGGAAATGGAATCCGCCCGGGCAAAAGCCCGGGATACCCAAGGGCCCTTAAAGCTGGATGCTCCGCGGAGTAGAAAAATTACTCGTCGGAAAAAGATATGAGTGTTCAACTTACTTTTTGCGGAGGTGTGCGCACCGTTACCGGCTCAATGCATCTCCTTGAGGCAAATGGCGAAAGGGTAATCATTGATTGCGGTTTGTTCCAGGGGCACCGCGAGGATTTTTACCGGGTTAACGCCCAATTTCCCTTTAATCCCGGCAAGTTAGAGGCCGCGGTTTTGTCTCACAGCCATATTGACCACTGCGGGAACCTACCGAATCTCACAAGAAGCGGCTTTGGCGGAAAAATTTTTGTTACCAGGCCTACCAGGGATATCTGTCAGCTGATGCTTTTGGATAGCGCCAGGATACAGGAAGAAGATATCAAATTTGTGAATAAGATAAATGTCCGTAAAGGACTTTCCTCCCGGCCGCCGCTCTATAACATTGAGGACGCGCAAAAGTCCTTAAAGAAAATAAGGGCGGTTGATTACCATAAGAAATTTAAACTCGCCAGCGGCATCAATTGCACCTTTTATGATGCCGGCCATATCCTGGGCTCGGCAATAGTCTATCTTGAAGTCATAAAAAATGAAAGCGGACAAAGCATAAAGATTGCCTATGCGGTTGATTTGGGCCGTCAACATATGCCATTCCTGCAGGACCCTGAAACCTTAAACGATGTGGATTATCTGCTCCTTGAAAGCACCTATGGCGGAAGAACGCATGGGCCGCTCGAGGCGGCAAAGCTAAAATTAGCTGAAGTGGTCAACCGCACGATGGCAAGAGGGGGTAAGGTGATTATTCCTTCCTTTGCCCTTGAGCGCACCCAGGAGGTGGTCTATTATCTGGGAGAACTGCTTAAGGAAAAAAAGATTAAACCCCTTCCCATATTCGTGGACAGCCCCCTGGCCTGTAAGATTACCGATGTATTCTTAAAACATAGCGAATCTTTTGACCGTGAGGCCAAGTCATTATTAAAGAGCGGAACCGATATCCTTAGGCAAAATACAATCCACTATATCCGCGATAGCGAAGAGTCAAAAAAGCTGAATTTTGATAAACGTCCGATGCTGATTATCTCCAGTTCAGGGATGTGCGAGTCAGGAAGAATCCTGCATCATTTACGAAACAACATCGGAAATCCGCGCAATACTATCCTGGTAGTCGGCTATATGGCAAAGAATACCCTGGGCAGGAGAATTGTTGAAAAGCAGCGCAGGGTAAGAATCTTCGGCGAAAGTTTTGAGTTAAAGGCAGAAGTTGAAGTTATCAACGCCTTCAGCGCCCATGCGGATAAGAACGAATTGGCAGATTATGTTTTGAGCAGCAAAGGGAAACTGAAGAAGATTTTTATCGTTCACGGCGATATGGACCAATCAGAGGCCCTGGCTTTTAATTTAAGGAGCAAGGGTTTTAGGGCCTATATCCCCAGGAAGTTTGAAACGGTAACATTAGGTTGACTAACTGTTGAAGGGAAAGCGGCCTATTTTATATCTGTTAGGAACTTTTGAAAACTGGACTATTTACAGTTGAAAACTGGACAGTCCGAGTTCTTGTTTTTTGACTCTTTGCGTATCAACAAGTTTGCCTTTTAGCCAGAATCTGAGCTCTATAAGAGAATCATTCAAGGGATAGACGCGGATATTAATAGTCTGCCTTGGTTCAACATCTTTGAGCCTAAAGGCCATGTTTTTAATCGTTACTTTGCAGTATTGATCAACGAAGCGCGTAGTTCTAAATGCAAAGATGTCTTTATAGGTCAGGTAAGGTAAAGGTATAGTAAATTGATGGAATAATGATTTACCCCGTTCTTTGGCATTCCGGAAGCGCAAGTAAGGGATTTCACCGGTAGTCGAATGCACCTGTTTATGGTTATAGCGGTCTAGTTCCGCATTTAAGACACGCTGGCCATGAGCAATGGTCTTGACATCTTCGCGGATGCAAGAACGAATAATCCGGTCCTGAAGCCATTGATATGGCCTTTCAACTTTGCCTTTAGCCTGAGGTGATAAAGCATAGATTGGCTTAATGTGACAGTCAATCAATACCTGCTTCCACTGAGGATCAACCTCATCAGTGAATTTCTCTAGCTTTTGATGCACCTGGTCACGGCCCCTGACATATCTAAAAATGGAATGGCAGTCAATATAGTATGAATAAGAGCAGCCATGCTTAATCACGACGGACTGTAAGGCTTGGATATGTGCCCAACTTGATTCATGCTCTTCGAATTTGCCGTAAGGAATATACCGGCTATGGTCATCTAAAGAAGTGATTAAGCACCACTTTTGGCCTGAGGCCGGCGCCCACAAATGATATGAAGCATCGTGTTGAATGAGTTCTCCGATATAATTGGTTAAGACTTCACGGTCGTGCGTTTTTTTATGTTCTTTGCGCGGGATGTAGAAGTCATGAAGCTTGGCGCGTGTAATGATAGTGTTGAGGGAGACGGTTTGATTATATGCTTTTTCCAAGCGGTCTCTGATGTAAGAGTAGTTATAGTATTTTAAAGGGATATCTTTATTTTTAATGGCATCTTTATCGATTTGGAGCTCCTTAATGATATTATTTTCAACAATCTTGGGAATTCGTTTAGGCGAAATTCTCCTATAGTTAATGGAGAATCCGCCAGGATTATCACGGTATTCTTTTAGAAGGGCAAAGAACTGGGATTTTTTAATACCCAAGAGCTCTTGAATATATGCACGTTCAATTTGTTTTTCCATGTAGCGCTTAAAAAGATCTTTGACTTGTTCATTTGAAAACTGCTTGTGTATTTGGGCCATATTTAGAATCCTCCTTTTTCTTCCAAGTATACCCCAAAAACAGGGTGTCCAGTTTTCAAATGAAATTGCCTGAAAAGTGTCCAGTTTTCAATTGCAGTTGACAGGCCTATTTTATATCTTGAAAAGCAGTGATTTTTGAGGTATACTTTAATTAAGAAGGGAAAAGCGCGAAAAGAAAGTAAAACTGCCGATAAAGGTTACCCTTGAGCAGGTAAACAGTAAGAGCTACGAGAGGTAAGAAGGTGATGCGAAAAAGAAAAAGCTCACCTTTATCGGCCGCAATTATAAAGAGATAAGGCATCCGGGATTTTCTGGGTGCTTTTTTGTTATGGCAAAAAAGATACTGCTTATAGATGATAATCGTCTAACCAGAGAAATCAATGGTTCTCTCCTGGAGCGGGCTGGCTATAAAACCGTTAGCGCAGGCGATGGCAGGCAGGGGCTGAAGGAGCTGGAAGAGGAAAAAATAGATTTGATTATTTTGGACTTGGTTATGCCTGACATCGATGGATTTGAATTCCTTAATCTCTATAAGAAAAATTCGCTGACCCAGCACATTCCGGTGATAGTCTTAACCATACGGGATTCTCCGCAAGAGATAGAGAGGGCAAAGAGATTAGGAGCCGAGGCCTGTTTGATAAAGCATAAAATGCGCCCCCAGGCTCTTCTGGACTCGGTAAGGATAATTTTAGGCGAGTGAAATTAGTTAATGACATTTCTTGAGTTAGTAAAGAGAAGACAGAGCGTAAGAAAATACCTGCCCAATCTGATTTCCCGAGAAGTTTTGGATAGATGCCTTGAGGCAGCCCGCCTTGCCCCTTCAGCCTGCAATTCCCAGCCCTGGTCATTTATTATAGTTGACGATGAGAAATTAAAAAATAAACTTGCCGCGCAGGCGTTTTCCGGAATTTATGCTTTAAATTCTTTTGCCGGGAAGGCGCCGGTAATCATTGCGGTAGTTACGGAGCGCTCGTCGTATCTTTGCCGCCTGGGCGGCTATTTCAGGGGTATGCAATATGCGCTGATTGATATTGGAATCGCCTGTGAACATCTGATTTTGCAGGCGCAGGAAGAAGGCCTGGGCGCCTGCTGGATTGGCTGGTTTGACGAAAAAGCAGTAAAACGGGTATTAGCTATTCCAAAAGATAAAAAGGTTGATATATGCTTAAGCCTTGGATACCCGGAGACCCAGGTTGTGCGGGATAAGAAAAGAAAACCAATGGATGAAATCAGGCGATTTTCTTGAAATTATGCGAGTTTTTGTTATAATGAAAGGGAGGTGATTTGAGATGTCAATATTGTGGTTAAAATTAAGGATGTGGTTATTAGTGGCAATTTTGTTTAGCATTGTCTACGGGATTGTGGTGATGGTGGCGGCTCGTTTGGGCATCGTTAATTTTTGGGCCTATTTATTCATTGCGCTGGTAATGATGCTCATCCAGTATATGATAGGGCCAAAGCTTATTGAATGGCAGATGCGCATAAAGTATGTTTCAGCTAAAGAAGATGCTCAGCTCTATGCGATGGTTAAAGGCTTAGCTGACCAAGCCAGGATACCGATGCCAAGGGTAGGTATTGCCGATATCGGCATCCCAAATGCCTTTGCCTTTGGCAGATGGAAATCAGACGGCAGGGTATGCGTTACCAGGGGGATTATGAATTTATTAAATGAAGAGGAATTGCGCGCGGTTTTGGCTCATGAACTCTCTCACCTCAAAAACAGGGATGTGCTGACCATTACTTTACTTTCAGTCATACCGATAGTGCTTTATCATATTGCGGTGAGCAACCTTTATTATAGAGGCTCTGCGCAAAAGAGAAGCGAAGGCAATAGCGCAGCGCTTATCGGGATGGCGGCAATGCTTTTTTATTTTATCACCAATCTTTTGGTTCTCTACGCTTCAAGAATCAGGGAGTATTTTGCCGATAGAGGCGCTCTATCTCTGGGATGCGCGCCGAGTAATTTGGCTTCAGCTTTGTATAAGTTAGTCTATGGTTCGCTTAGGGTTGATAAAGAGAGTTTAAGGCAGGTTGAAGGGCTAAAGGCCTTTTTTGTTAACGACCCTTCCTGCGCTCTTAATGAAATTAAGGAATTGCGCCAGTTAGATTTGGATAGGTCAGGAACGATAGATACTGATGAGCTGGCCGTCTTAAGTTCAAAAAGATTGAACATTGGTTTTGCAGAGCGGTTGTTAGAAGTAATGAGCACCCACCCGAATATGCTCAAGCGCATCAAGATGTTATCCAGCTACAATAAAATTGCCTCGTGATTAGGCCTTAATCTATGCTACCAGACAGCACAGGACATTTTAACGGTTTTGGCGGGAGGTTCGTGCCAGAGGTGTTGATTTCTGCTTTAGATACACTGGTGAAAGAATACCAAAAGGCAAAAAGGGATAAGTCGTTTCAGAACAAGCTGGTCTATCACCTTGCTTCCTATTGCGGCAGGCCTACGCCCTTATATCTGGCTGATAATCTAACTAAGGTCTTTGGCGGGAAATTAAAAATTTACCTTAAACGTGAGGACCTTTTGCATACCGGAGCGCATAAAATAAATAATACCATCGCTCAAGGTTTACTCGCTGTTCGTATGGGTAAGCGCCGGGTGATTGCTGAAACCGGCGCAGGCCAGCATGGCGTGGCTACGGCAACCGCAGCCAGACTTTTTGGGCTTGAGTGCGCTATCTTTATGGGTGAGGAAGATATCCGGCGTCAGGAGTTAAATGTCTTTCGGATGAAACTCTTAGGGGCGCGGGTTATTCCGGTAAAATCCGGAAGCAGGACCTTAAAAGACGCAATGAATGAGGCAATCAGGGACTGGGCAACCAATGTCCGAAATACCCATTATATCATCGGCTCAGTGGCCGGCCCCCATCCTTATCCAATGATGGTCAGGGACTTCCAGAGTATAATCGGCAGAGAAACAAGAAAACAGATTCTGGAATTGGAAGGCCGCCTTCCGGATTACTTAGTTGCCTGTGTGGGCGGCGGAAGCAATGCTATGGGTTTGTTTCATGCTTTCTTTAAAGATAAGAAGGTGAGATTTATCGGAGTTGAAGCAGGCGGATTGGGATTAGATACCTGCCAATATGCGGCTAGCTTAAATAAAGGAAGAATCGGGGTATTGCACGGTTCAAAGAGCTTCCTTCTGCAGGATAAGGATGGCCAGATTGCCATTGCCCATTCAATAGCCGCCGGGCTTGACTATCCCGGTGTGGGGCCCGAGCATAGCTATTACAAAAAGATAAAACGGGCTCAATACGTAACGGTTACTGATCGCCAGGCATTGGAAGGTTTTAAACTCCTTTCTGAGGCCGAGGGTATTATTCCCGCGCTTGAGCCGGCCCATGCGTTGTATTATCTTAAAGTATTATCTAAGCAAATAAAATTTAAAAAGACAGCCATCCTATGCCTATCCGGAAGAGGCGATAAGGATATTAATATAGTAAGGGACTATTTTAAATTATAACTCTACACTTACCCGCCTGCCGGCAGGCAGGCGTGTGGAGAATGTCTAAAAGGATACTGCAGGCGTAAGCCTGTAGTTATAGATATGAACCGAATAGATACAAAATTCAGAGAGTTGAGAACTAAAGGCCAAAAGGCCTTGCTTGTGTATTTGACGTGCGGTTATCCGGATATGAATACTACGGAAAAGTTGGTTTTAGAATTAGAAGGAAGGGGCGTAGACATTATTGAATTAGGCATCCCTTTTTCTGACCCCCTGGCAGACGGGCCGATAATTCAGGCGGCCTCTAATTACGCGCTTAAGAAGAAAGTCCATCTGCCGGCTGTATTTTCATTAGTGAGGTCTTTGAGAAAAAAGACGCAGATCCCGCTTTGCCTTATGGGTTATTACAATCCTATTTTTTCCTATGGCCAGGTAAGATTTGTCAGTGAGGCGGTAAAAGCTGGCGTGGATGGAATCATAATTGCCGACCTGCCTCCGGAAGAGGACAGCTGGCTGGTATCTTTAGCCAGAAAACAAGGCCTGAAAACCATATTTTTCTTATCGCCTACCAGTTCTATCAAAAGGCTCAAATACATAAGCAAAGTATCCAGCGGCTTTATTTATTATGTTTCCTTAACCGGCGTTACCGGCGCGCGCGAAAACTTATCCGCGGACTTAAGGCAAAATATTCTTAAGATAAAAAAATATACCCAAAAACCTCTCTGTGTGGGGTTTGGCATTTCTTGCGCCAAACATATAGCTCAGATTTTTAAGATTGCCGACGGCGCGATTGTGGGAAGCGCAGTAATCAAGGTAATCCGGGATAATCTCGGGGCAAAAGATTTGCTTAAGAAGGTTGGCAGGTTTGTGGGAGGTTTAAATGTACGAAAAAAGCGCGTTAGCTAACGGGCTTAGATTAGTCACCCATAAAATGCCGCAGAGAAATTCCGCATCCGTGGGAATCTGGCTCGGCGTTGGAGGAAGATATGAGGGAAAAGCCAATAAAGGCATTGCCCATGTATTAGAGCATCTTTGTTTTAAGGGAACTAAGAAATATTCGGCGCGTAGTATTAAGGAAACCATAGAGGGGCTGGGCGGATCGCTCAACGGTTTTACCTCAGAAGAGTTTACCTGTTACCTAACCAAGATTATTTCCAAGCACCTGATGCTTGCCCTGGATATTTTATCCGATATGGTTTTAGAGCCGCTTTTGGCTAATGATGACCTGAAAAAGGAAAAATCAGTAATTTTGGAAGAAATCAAGATGTACCGCGACCTGCCGCAAGCATACGTGAATGAACTATTAGATGAACTGCTCTGGCCCGGGCATCCCTTAGGTATGAATCTTGCCGGGACTTTAGATTCGGTAAGCGGCCTAAAACAGCCCGCGATTGCCGATTTCCAGCGTCAGTTCTATCATCCGGCTAATATTGTGGTTTCGGTCTGCGGGAACATAGAACACCAAAGACTGCTTGATGCCTTAGCAAAGATATTCTCTAAAGCCAGGGCCAAAACAAATACAAATTTCAAGAAGGTAAACGTTAATCAGGATAAGCCGCGCAGCAGGTTTTTCCAGAAGGATACACAACAGAGCCACTTAGCAATGGGGTTTCATTCCTATAGGCGAGAGCATCCGGATAGGCATACGATAGGCCTGCTGCATATTGTTTTGGGAGCGAATATGTCCAGCCGGCTCTTTAGTGAAATCAGGGACAAGAAGGGGCTGGCCTATGAAATAGCCACTCAGCCCAGATATTTTAACGATAGCGGGGCGTTCTTTGTTCACGCGGGAGTGGATAACCACAAGGTGTTCACGGCAATTTCCGCGATATTAAAGGAAATTCGCAGAATTACAAAGTCTCCCGTAGCCAAGAATGAATTTGCCCGCGCCAAGGAATACTATACCGGACAGCTCTTAATGAGTTTAGAAGATACCCTTGACCATATGCTCTGGATGGGGGAGCAGGAGACTGCCGTAAGAAAAATAAAAAGCGCGGATGAAATTTTAAAAGAAATAAGCAAAGTAACTATTGATGATTTATTAAGGGTAGCCAAGGATATCTTTAAGGGCCGCTCTTTGAGTTTAGCCATTATTGGCCCTCAAAAGGAGAAAGAACAGGCTGAAATTGCCCGTTTGTTAGAATGAATCAGCTCAATCATCAGCGCACACACAATAACCATGGGCAACGAACTCTATCCAGGCCAAGCAGCTTCGCGCTCTTTTTGCCGGAGGCAAGAGAATTGTTAGAGAAAAAAGAATTCGCCCAGGCAAGAGACCTCTTAAAAAATATCCATTCCATTGATTTGGCCGAAGGCTGGACCAAACTCACCCAGCAGGAAAAGATTCTTATCTTTCGGCTCTTAAGCGCGCGCAAGGCAGTTGAGGTATTTGAGGACCTGCGCTTTGAAGAGCAATCGTATCTGCTTAATAATCTTGATAACCAGGAAGTTGTTCCTATTTTAAATGAAATGGCTCCTGATGAGCGGGTGAGGCTTTTTAAAGACCTGAAACCGAAAGTAGTCAAGAAGCTTTTCTCGGTAATGAAAAAAGAAGAAGTTGATGACGTGAGGAGACTGCTTACTTTTAAAGAAGGCCAGGCCGGAAGCATTATGACCACCGAGTTTGTGGAGTTAAAAAAGATGATGACTGCCCGCCAGGCAATCATCCATCTTCAGGAAAGCTGTAAAGCCGGCCAATATCCAAATCTTTATTCGCTTTATGTAGCTGATGATGAGCATCATCTTATCGGGGGATTGAGCCTGCAGACGTTGATTTCAGCGCCCGCGGATATGCTGATTAAGGATGTTATGTCTGATGTTGAGCCAATTAAGCTTGACTGCAATATGTTGAAAGAAGATGTAGCCAAAAGATTCGCCAAGTATGACTTGTTAGATGCCCCCGTTGTTGATGATGAAAATAAATTATTGGGGCTGATCACTATTGATGACGTCATAGATTTGATTAACAAGAAAGCCACCAAAGAATTATATGAGATTGGCAAGATGGAAGCCAAGGGCGGCGAGGAAATCCGCTATGCTACCACCACAGTTGGAGAGTTAGTAAGGCGCCGCGTCGGCTGGCTTATATTTTTACTTATGTTTGACTTTCTTACCGGAACAGTCTTAAAGAACTTTGAACATGCCCTGGGAACCGTGGTGGCGTTGACTTTTTTTATCCCCATGCTTTTAGATACAGGAGGTAATGCCGGCGCCCAGACATCAATTACGATTATCAGGGGCCTGGCGACCGGCGATGTCAGATGGAAGAATGTCAGGAAGGTAGTGCGTTTGGAACTGACGGCTTCCTTAGCGATGAGTTTTATCGTAGGGGCGGTAGCATTCTTACGCGCCTTTTGGTTGCAAAATGATATTTCTCTTTCCATAGTTGTGGGTTTAAGCCTGACCTTAATCGTTGTTTTAGCCATTCTAACCGGCATAAGCCTGCCTTTGATTTCTAAACGGCTCGGCCTTGACCCCGCGGTGCTGGCTGGCCCCGTTACTACCAGCATAGTTGATGTATTCGGCCTGATTATCTATTTTCAGATCGCTAAGTTGTTCATCCCCGCATTAGCGCATTAACAATGCATATCCTTCTATCCATTCCCGTCCTTATAATTCTCATTATATTGGCAATATTTTCCTTCTTTTTCTCCGCTTCCGAAACCTCTCTAATTGCCTTAAGCAAAATCAGGGCCAGACACCTCTTTAACAAGGGCGCAAGGGGAGCGGGTGCGGTTTTTCGCCTGAGCGCCAAATTAGATAGGGTGGTTGCCGCGATATTAATTGGGAATAATTTTGTGAATATTGCTATCTCAAGTTTAGTTACGGTGGTATTTGTCAACATATTCGGTGCGAGCTGGGGGGTAGTAATATCTACTTTTTGTGTAACGATGTTTGTATTGATTATTTGTGAGATTATACCCAAGACAATAGCCATCCGCTATTCAGAGAAGACGGCTTTATTTAGCGCGCCTGTCTTAGAGGTTTTTATCAAGGCATTTGATTCGCTAATAAATTTTTTTATCGGCGTGAGTAATTTTATCCTCAAGCTTTTTGGCGCGCGTCCTGAGAAACGTTCCCCCCTGATCAGCGAAGAAGAGCTGAAACTGATGATTGAGATTGGCAAAGAAGAAGGGGTCCTCTCTGACGAAGAACGAAAGATGCTCCAGCGGATATTTGAATTTGGCGATACTAAGGTAAGCGAAGCAATGGTGCCCAAGGAAAAAATTATAGCCATAGATAAAAATTCGGATGCGGAAAAGCTCTTAGATATTTTAGTTGAAGAAGGCCATGCCCGTATCCCGGTTTATGACGTGACCGTTGATAATATCATCGGTATCATTTATGCGCGGGATCTGCTTTATATCTGGCGCAACAAAGGCCTAGTTGTCCTGGCGGATTTGATTCATCCTGCCTATTATGTGGTTTCTGGCAAGCGGGTCAATGAACTCTTGCGCGAGTTTCAGCTTAAACATATCCAGATGGCAATCGTGGTTGATGAATATAAAAAAACTCTGGGAGTGGTAACGCTTGAGGACCTTATTGAGGAGATTGTGGGAGAGATTGAGGAGAAAAAATAGGCAAAATAGAAGAAACAATTGACAGCTAGCAGGTATTATGTTAATATTTTACCTTGTAGTTTTCAAGAAAAATTTTGTACGAGATTAGTATAATCATAAGCCCTTGACCTCTCTGATTTCAAGGGCTCATTTGAGGAGGGAGAAGATGGCAGAAAAAGGATACTGCGTAAAATGCAAAGCGATGAAGGAAATGAGCGATGCCAAAGAAGTAACCATGAAAAACGGCCGCAAGGCAATGAAGGGAAAATGTCCTGATTGCTCAACCGGAATGTATAAGATCTTGGGAGGCGCGAAAAAATAGATTCACTCAAAAAAGCGTATCTGGCTGCGCAGCTTGCCTTAAGCAAGAAGGCCGAAGGGCTGAAAATTCTTGATCTGCGCAAGCATAGCAACTTTTGCGATTTTTTTCTTATTATGACCGCTTCATCCGGACGCCGCGCCCAGGCCATTGTTGATGCCATCCGCGAAGGCCTGGATAAAAAAGGCATACAGATAAGAGCGCAGGAGGGCGGCGAAGATTCATCCTGGATGTTGTTAGACCTCCTTGATATTGTGGTGCACATCTTTAACAGTCAGTCAAGAGAGTTCTACAATTTAGAAAAACTCTGGGTTGATGCCCCGGTTATGAAATTCCCCTCAAAGAAAAATGCTCTTTGCCCAGTTAGAAGGTTATCTAAATCAGCTTCTTCAAAAGGCGCTCGCCGAAGGATTGAATCTTCCTGAAAGTATCGTATCCGGGATAAAACCACCTTTCTTAGAAATTCCCAAGGAAGAATCCTTTGGCGATATATCCACCTCTCTGGCTTTAAAATTAGCGCAGGCATTAAAAACCTCTCCAAAAGAAACCGCTGAAAAATTACTCGCTTACTTAGACCAAGAGATACCCAATTCCTGCCTAAAAGATTTTATTGAGAAAACCGATATTGCCGGCGCGGGTTTTGTTAATTTTCATTTCTCAAAGGAATATTTTTATTCCCTGCTCAAACAAGCGCTGATTAACGCTAAAGATTATTTTGCTTCAAAATCAAAAAAAACAAAAAAGGTTTTGCTTGAATTCGTCAGCGCTAATCCTACGGGCCCGCTCTCCGTAGCCCACGGCCGCCAGGCGGCAGTTGGGGATGCCCTTTGCAATGTTCTCGTATTATCAGGTTATGAGGTTACCAGGGAGTATTACCTTAACGACGCCGGCAACCAGATTAACATCCTGGGTAATTCCATCCATTTACGCTTAGAGGAATTAAGCGGTGAAAGAATAGAGTTTCCCGATGACCATTATCAGGGAGATTATATCATTGCTTTGGCAAGAGAGTTGTTAGAGGCGCAGCAAACAACGGCCTCGGTAGAATACTGTAAAGAGTATGGAGTCAGGCGGATTTTAGAAATAATCAGGAAAGAGCTGAATGATTTTGGGGTAAAGTTTGACTCCTGGTACAGCCAGAAATCTTTAGAGAAATCAGGCAAGATTGAAAAGGCAATCGCCTTGCTGAAAGAAAAAGGCTTTATCTATGAGCAGGAGGGAGCGCTCTGGTTTAGCTCCACTAAATTCCAAGATGATAAGGACCGGGTAATCGTAAAATCAGACGGTTCATACACCTATCTGGCGCCGGATATTGCCTATCATCAGGATAAATTCAAGCGGGGATTTGACTGGCTGATAAATCTCTGGGGGCCTGATCATCACGGATATATCCTGCGCCTGAAAGCCGCGCTTCTCGCCTTAGGCAAAGAAAAAGAGGCTCTGAATGTAATTATCGTTCAGTTAGCCACTTTGCTTAGGGCAGGCAAGGTGATTTCTATGTCTACTCGTAAGGGCGAGTATATCACCTTACGGCAGGTTCTGGATGAGGTTGGCTTAGATGCGGCGCGTTTTTTCTTCCTGATGCGCCGCACTGACAGCCACTTAGATTTTGACCTGGAGTTGGCTAAACAGCAGACGCAGGAAAATCCGGTTTATTATGTGCAATATGCTCACGCGCGCATTGCCAGTATCCTAAAGAACAGCAAAGTTCCTCCCAGTCAAATCCAGGAAGCCGATCTCTCGTTACTTAAGGAAAAAGAGGAAATAAATCTTCTTAAGGCCATTTCTAAGTTTGAAAATTGCCTGCGGGTTGCCGAAATCCAGCTTGACCCTTATTGCCTGACAACATACTTGCAGGAATTAGCCGAAAGATTTCATCGTTTTTATGATAGCCTGCGGGTGCTGGTTGAGGACGGCGGAGTGAGGGATGCCCGTTTAGCTTTGATTTTAGGCTGTAAAAATATTATTGCTCTGGGGTTAAAACTATCAGGGGTGAGCGCTCCGGAGAAGATGTGATGCAAAAAATCTGGAAGGTTAAGAAAGCGGATATTGCTTTGCAGAAAAAAATGAGTTCGGGCTTAGGCATTTCTTCTTCTTTAGCCCAGCTGCTCATAAACCGCGGCATAATCACGCTCTCGACGGCAGAAGGATTCTTGCACTGCGGTATCTCCTCGCTGCATAGAGCTGAGCTTCTCCCCGACATAGATAAAGCGCAAGTGCGTATTCAAAAGGCATTGCTAAAAGGAGAAAAGGTCCTGCTATTCTCTGACTATGATGCCGATGGCCTGACCTCTTTAGCTGTGCTTAAGCCGGCCTTTAGGAAGCTGGGGCTTAGCCACCAGCACTATATTCCGCACCGGCTCAAAGAAGGTTATGGTTTAAGCGAGCATGCGGTTAAATATGCGCATAGCCATGATTTTAGTTTAGTGATTACCTTAGACTGCGGCATAACCAATTTTAAAGAAATAGATGAACTTAAGAAATTAGATATTGACACCATTGTAATTGACCATCATTCTCTGCTTTCTGATACTTTACCGCCGGCGTATGCAGTGATCAATCCCAAACGCAAGGATTCGCGCTATCCTTATGCGGATCTAGCCGGTGTCGGCTTGAGCTACAAGGTTGCCGGTTATCTTCTGGGTGACCCGCTATTAGAGGAAGAGTTAGACATAGTTAGCTTAGGTACTATTGCCGACATGGTTCCCCTCGTGGGTGAAAACCGCATCATCGTTAAAGAGGGCCTTAAACATCTCAATGCTACCAAACGTCCAGGATTAAAATCTCTGATTGAGGTTTCAGGTATCAAAAATAAGGCCATCGATACCGAGTATGTAAGTTATATTTTGGCTCCCCGCATCAATGCCTGCGGCAGGCTCGGTTCTTGCGAGGCCGCGCTTGCGCTCTTACTCTGCAATTCAGAGCCGGAAGCTGCGCTCCTGGCAAAAGAATTACATTCAAAGAATCAGGAGCGCCAGCGTATTGAGGGCAGGATTATGGATGAAGCCTTAAACAGATTAGAATCAGAGATGGACTTTACCAAGGAAAGAGTGATTGTCTTGCATCAGGAGAATTGGCATCGCGGGGTCCTGGGGATTGTGGCGGCAAAACTTACTGAAAGGTTTCATCGGCCGGCAATCATTATTTCGGTAATTGACGGAACGGGAAAAGGCTCAGGCCGCTCTATCGAGGGCTTTCATCTCTTCGAGGCTTTATTTGAGGCAAGAGAATATTTGCAGAGTTTTGGCGGCCATCAGCGGGCCTGCGGTTTAAGTGTTTCTCAGGATAAGATAGAGCATTTTAGAAAAGAGATAAATAGAATTGCCCTAAAGAGACTGCTTGCGGAAGATTTACTGCCCAGCCTGCATATTGATCTGGATCTAGAATTATCGGATTTAAGTATTGAGTTGCTGCGCCAGCTCAACTTATTAGAGCCCTTTGGCCAGGCTAATCCCCGGCCGATTTTTTTAAGCAGTAATCTTAAAGTAAAGTCCAAGCCAGTCATAATGGGGAGGGATACCTTAAAATTCTGGGTGAGCGACGGAAAGGTTACCTATCCTGCGCTGGGTTTTAGGATGGCAAGCTATTTTGATTTGATAAATTCTGCCCAAGCAGTTAATCTTGCCTATCGGCTTTCCTTGGACAACTGGAACGGGAATAACCAGCTCCAGCTTGAAATAGAGGATGTTAGGCCTTCTTGACCTTCCCGGCCTTGATGCATTTGGTGCAGGCAATGATACGGAGGATTCGGCCATTGATATTGGCTTTGATCCGCTGGAGATTTGGCAGAATTAAACGGTTATTCCTGCGGGAGACCTTGCTTCCGGTGCCGCCCTTTGCCTTGAACTGTCCCTTGCGGGTCATTACCTTGCCGGCAATAGCTTTTTTACCGCAATAATAACATATTTTACGCATAGTTAGTCTTCTTCTGTTTTTTAAGACCCCTGACTTTGGTCAGGCGAGTCAGGGATAACTATATTACCAGTAGATACTTTTCCCACGGTTCCTCCCGGCGTTATCCCAAGCATTACCAGCGCCGTCCCCTTCCTGTGCCTGCTACTGCTATCGGAAACAAGGGCAGTTATATTTCCTTTTTTGAGTCTCTTGGTGGTAGAATCAAAGGTGGCGCCGGTAAGATCAAAGCTATAAGAGCTGCAGGTAAAAACAGAGGTAGTGTTTACGCTGCAACTACCGGGAGCAGGAGCAGCAGCGGTAGTAGCCGGACAGCGAAATATATTTCTATTGCTGGCGTAATATCTTGCTAAGGGAGGTTGTTGCGCCATAGCTGGTTTTATTTCCAGAAGATTTCTTAAAGCAGCGGTAAAATGATTTTCTTTTGCTTCGCCCGCTACTTGAGAATGGGCTAAATAAATCTGCCCTGGAGTAAGCTCGGCCAGGGTAGTTGGAAGGGAGTCATTTTCCAGAGTATATATATCAATTGCTTTCTGCAGCACCTTTAGATTTTCATTGCAGATTCTTTCATTATTAATTTCTATGGTCTTGCGATAGGAAGCAATGGAGAGAGAAGCCAGGATGGAGATGATAATCAAGCCCACTAAAATCTCAATCAGGGTAAATGATTTCCTTTTCACAATTTATTATCATTGCAGATAGGATAACCATTGTCAAGGAAAATCTTATTGCAAACGCAGGCCAGGTATGCTAATTTATATTCTATGTCCTATATAAAAGATGAAGAACCGGCCAGGATTTTCTTTTTGCTAGCCGTGGTTTTTATCTTCTACAATTTTATTCTCCATCCATTAGGATTTTTACAAACCCCCGCCTTACATACTAATGATTTCTTTTCAAGCTTAAGCCGCGCCGGAAAAAAATTACCCCGGGAAATTAATGATATTCTGGTGGTAGCCATTGATAATGCTTCACTTAAAGAAGCAGGGCTGCAATGGCCATGGAAGCGTTCTGCCTTTGCTGAGTTAGTAGGCAAGATTAGCTCTTGCCAACCCAAAGCAATTTTCCTTGATTTTACCTTTCTGGGTAAATCAAGTGATGAGTCATTAGATTTACAGCTTGCCGAAGTGATTAAAAATGCAGGCAATGTCGTTCTCGCCGGTTACATTGATGAGGAGGGAGAATTCGTAAGGCCGCTGGATATTTTTTCAACCCCGGCTAAAGCGATTGGTTTGGTAAATAAAAAAGCGGCTAAACATGATATACGGGTGCGCAGCATGCGCGCAGTATTTAGGACAAAAAACAAAAGCCTTCAGGCGCCGGAATACGATTTTTCAGCGGAGATAAAAATTCTGGCATTGCTTAAGGATATACCGCTTGAAAGTATCCGCTACGATAGTAATCAGGGAAGAGTCATTCTTTCTCCGCAGCTGACATTTCAGGTTGATAATTTCGGGCTTATCCCGATAAATTATTCTGCCGGCGTATCCGATTTTATTAACCTTCCCGTTTATAAGTTCTTAGGTTCACAACCCATTGAGCCGGATTTGCTTAAGGATAAAATCGTTATGCTGGGAATAACTGCGGACATCGCCCACGACATTCACCCTACGCCCCTGGGCTCAATCCCAGGGATTTATATTAATGCCAATAGCTTGCTTATGCTTTTATCGGGAAACCTGCTTAAAACATTACCCTACTGGTTAGGAATCGGTATTTTTCTTTTCTTTAGCTTAGCCGGCGGATTTCTTTCCTACCGTCTTAAGCCGGCCTATTCTATATTGCTCTTGCCATCGCTATTATCCTTTATATCGCTGGGTTACATATTCCTTCAGGCGCGTTATAATTTCAGGATGGATATATTCAGCCTCATTTTTTTATCCGCGGTCTCATACGCAGCGGTTGAGATATACAAATATACAAGCTTGGTTATTGAATCGGAAAAGTTAAAAATTCAGGCGATTATTGACCCTCTGACGGAGCTTTATACCCAGAGATATTTTCAGCTCAAGGTGCAGTCTGTTTTACAAAAACAAGCCAAAGCCGCAGAACATTTCTTTTGTCTGCTGTATCTCAATGAATTTTCACAATTAAGCGAGAGGCACACTTTGGCGCTGCCTCATTTAATTAAAATGGTTTCGCAGACGATTAAAGAATGTGCGGGAAAGAAATCACTGCTTGCCCGTTATGGGGAAGAGGCCTTTTCTTTATGCGTTTTCCATATCAAGCTCGGTGAGTTTGAGAATTCATTATGCCTTTTAGCAGAGAGATTAGCCCGCCGCGAATTTGTGATTAATAAAGAAATAATAAAAATTTCAGTGAAGATTGCCGCTGTTGGCTTTCCCAGAGAACACATTAAGAATTATCCGGATTTGGTTTTAACCTGCGAAGCGGTATTAAAACGGATTGCGCCCGATGCAAAAGCCCCTCTGGCAATATTTGATCCTGAAGTGGACAGGATAATTGCGGCATCAGAATCTATTCTTACGGCAGGGACTATGCCTAGGGGTGAGTTGGGCTACGTGAGTATGGATTTACAGGCGCGCAATAAAGAGTTAGAGTCTGCTTTAGAAGAATTAAAAAGTAAACAAAAAGAAATTGCCCGGAATTATTTCTATGCTATGCATTCTTTGGTCAAGGCCTTAGAAGAGAAAGACCTTTATACCGCCGGCCATTCCGAGCGGGTGAGTTTTTACGCCACCGCCCTTGCCGAAGGTTTACATTTACCTAATGATGAAATAGAAGTGGTCAACAGAGCGGCCTATCTGCACGATATAGGTAAAATCGGCCTTCCGGATAGAATCCTGCAGAAGAAAGAAAGGCTTAACGATGAAGAATTTGAATTTGTCAAGCGCCATCAGGCGCAAGGAGCCAAGATTTTAGAGGGATTGCCTTTTTTTGAAGAAGTTATCCCGCTGGTACTGTATCATCATGAACGCTATGACGGGAAAGGTTATCCGCATGGATTAACAGGCGATATGATTCCCCGGGGCGCACAGATTATCGCTATTGCCGATTCTTTTGATGCGATGACCACCGGAAGAGGGTATAACAGTCCTTTATTATCGGAGGAGGCAGTTGGAGAATTAAGGAAATGCTCCGGAGAGCAGTTTAACCCTGCCTACGTTAAGACATTCATTGAGCTTGTACAGCAGAAGAAAATTCGCCCCCGCATAAACATTCCCGTATAAACATACCAAAATCCTTGAGAGTATAGGAGAGTATGTCTGCGCAAAATCTCCAGAAGTCTCCGCCCGAAGGCAATTTTGCTTGACGATTTGCGCTTAGTGTAGTATACTTAGACACTAATAGGCGAGGAGGTGAATGACGTTGGTATTAGAAAAAACGAAAAAGCAAAAGATAATCTCAAGTTTCAAAGAGCATCCCCAGGACACCGGCTCGGCCGTGGTGCAGGTTGCCCTTTTAACTGAACGCATCAACCAGTTAGGCGAGCATTTTAAGCTGCATAAGAAAGACCACCATTCGCGAAGAGGCCTGTTAGTCCTTGTCAGTAAAAGGCGCAGGCTCTTAAATTATCTTAAAAAAGAAGACAATAAGAAATATCAGGAAATCATTGAGAAATTGAATTTAAGAAAGTAGCTGCAATCCAAAACCCAAAATCTAAATGTTAAAAATAGATCTCTATTTTGAGTTTTGGGCTTTGTGTTTTGAGTTTATACTTTCGCGGCCAAAAACCGCCCCGCCGATGGCTGGGCGGATGGGTTTGGCCGCTCAAGTATTTCGCCAAGCAAGGAACCCCAGGCTTTAGCCTGGGAGGGGCTCCATTTTTCCGCCATTTATTTAATATTAGGCAGGAGGACCGCTTTTAGGGGAAGAGTTTAGTGTTTCAAGTTTAGAGTTTTAAATAAAATGTCTATTGCTAAAGCAAAAGTCAATAACTTATAGGATACTGACAAATGAAAACGAATGAAAAGCAGACGGGTATTAAATGCGGAAAACAGGATTTGTTCATTGAAAGCGGAAAGATTGCCAAGCAGGCAAACGGCTCGGTGGTGGTGCGTTACGGCGGGACCGTAGTCTTAGTCACTGCCTGTATGTCCAAGCAGTCAAAGGAAGCCTTGGGGTTTTTTCCTCTGACGGTGGAATATCAGGAGAAGACCTATGCCGCAGGAAGGATCCCCGGCGGATTCTTTAAACGCGAAGGAAGGCCTTCAGAAAGCGAGATTCTCACCGCCCGCCTTATTGACCGGCCGATCAGGCCGCTTTTTCCCGATGGCATGTTCCATGAGGTGCAGCTTATTGGCATAGTTCTCTCCAGTGACGGAGAGAACGACCCGGACGTTCTGGCGGTAAACGGCGCATCTTGCGCGCTAACTATTTCGGATATCCCTTTTAACGGGCCGATAGGCGCGGTAAGAGTAGGTTACCTGGACGGGCAATTTGTGATTAACCCAACCTACGCGGAGATTGAAAAGAGCTCGCTTGATTTAGTAGTTGTGGGTAACCGCGATGGCGTGATGATGCTTGAGTCTAGGCTCAAAGAGGTCTCTGAGGAATTGGTTTTAAAAGCCATTCATTTTGGATTTGATACCATTAGAGAGTTGATCAAGATGCAGGATGACTTTGCCAGAGAAGCCGGCGTTCTAAAGCAGCAACTTGAATTCAAGAAGATTGATCAGGCGTTATTTGATTCGGTTAAATCGCTGTCCGAGAACAGGCTCAAAGAAATTTGTCTTTTATCCGGTAAGGAGCAGAGGGAAGACGCCGTAGCTAACCTGGCAAAAGAATTAGAGGAAAAGTTTACCCTCCAAGGACACGTAGCCAAGGATGTACGCCTTTGTCTGGAGGAAATCGAGAAACAGATTGTGCGCAATTATATCCTTGAGAAAGGAATCCGCATTGATAACCGTTCACCCGGAGACATCCGCCCGATAACCTGCGAGATCGGCACCCTTCCCCGCACCCACGGCTCAGGCCTGTTTACCCGAGGAGAAACCCAGAGTTTAGCCGTAACTACCCTGGGCACAGCCAGCGATGAGCAGAGATTAGAGCCCTTAGAAGGCGAGACTACCAAGACCTTTATGCTCCATTACAGCTTTCCGCCTTTTTCGGTTGGCGAGACAGCGCCGATGAGGGGTCCGGGCAGGCGCGAAATCGGCCACGGGGCCCTGGCTGAGAAGTCGCTTTCTCCGGTGATGCCGGCGAAGGAAGAATTTCCTTATACCGTTCGGGTGGTCTCGGAAATATTAGAATCCAACGGTTCATCAAGCATGGCTACGGTCTGCGCCTCAACTTTATCCCTGATGGATGCCGGAGTGCCGATCAGGCGTCCGGTTGCCGGAGTGGCTCTGGGATTGATTAAAGAAGGCAAGCGCCAGATTGTGCTTACGGATATTAACGGCCTGGAAGACCATTTTGGAGATATGGATTTTAAAGTTGCCGGCACCGAAGAAGGCATTACCGCAATTCAGTTAGATTTAAAAATTTCCGGTATAGATTTTGATTTGATTGAAAAGGCCTTGAGCGATGCCAGGAAGGCGCGGCTGGCGATTTTAGAGAAGATGAAACTATCCATAGCCCGGCCGCGCCAGGAACTCTCCGCATTTGCTCCCCGCATCACCGTACTAAAGATTGATACCGCAAAGATTGGAGAGCTAATCGGCCCGGGAGGAAAGACGATCAAGAAAATCATCCATTCCACAGGGGTTTCCATTGATATTGAAGACGACGGCTCGGTTTTGGTGGCATCCAATGATGCCCAGGCATCCCAAAAGGCAATTGACATAATTAAGGGCCTCACTGAAGCGCCTGAGGTGGGGAAAATTTATGCCGGTAAGATAAAACGGATTATGCCTTTTGGCGCCTTCTGCGAAATCCTGCCGAATAAAGAAGGCCTGATTCATGTTTCAGAGTTATCCAATAAATTCATCAAGAATGTTGAAGATGCGGTTAAGCTCGGCGATGAGGTAAATGTTAAAGTCATCGGCATTGACGAGTTGGGCAGGGTAAACCTGAGCAAGAAACAGGCAGATCCACCGTCTCTCTCCTGAAATTTTTAGATGAATCACAGCCATCTCAATGAAATTAAAGCCATCATCCTTATTGCTGTCGGGCTTCTGATTTTTTTAGGTCTGATTTCTTACAGTCCCCAGGATCTGTCTTTCTTAAGCTTTCCCGCAAATTCACCGGCAAAAAATCTCATCCGTATCTTTGGGGCAGGATTTTCCTTCGGCTTGTTCTTTATTTTTGGCTGGGTAAGTTATCTTTTGCCTCTGATCCTATTTTCCTGGGGCTTGGGTAAATTTAGGGAGAGGAATTTTTTCCTGCCTTTTCGGCTTCCCGGACTGTTGTTACTTGCATTTTCGCTGAGCAGTTTAATGGCCATGACCTCAGGCCAAAGCGAGGTATGCTTTCGGCGGGGCGGCTTAATTGGTTTTATCTTCTCTCGGTTTCTGGTTAACTATTTCGGAACCGGCGGCTGGGTGATTGTGATCACTCTGGCTCTATTGTCCTGCGTTCTGGTAATGGAGTTTTTACTTTCGCGGTTTGTCCTGAAAATAACAGAGGCGGTAAAGGCAAAGCTCAAGCTTCCCCGAATAAACCCACTTAGAAACCTCTTTATCTTTTTTAGCCGTCCTGCAGTTTCTAATCGGTTAAACCTGAATCCGTTGATGAAGAGAAATAAGGAGAAGCTTCAAGAGGTATCCATAGCCGGGGAAGAGTTGCCTGTCAGCCAGAAGCAGGCCTTAGCCGGATCTAAAATTGAGCTTAAGCTTAATCAGGGGCCTCAGGAGATTAAAGCCGTAAAAGCAAAATCAGTCCAGCTTAAGAGCGGCGCCTATCAGCTTCCTTCTTTAGGCCTGCTCGATGACCCTGCCGCGTCCGCATCAAGAAAGGTGCTTGAGGAGGATTTAACCGGAAACGCCCATATCTTAGAGGATACGTTATTGGATTTTGGCGTCTCGGTGCGGGTAACCAATATTGAGCGCGGCCCGGCGATTACCCGCTACGAACTTGAGCCCGCCCCGGGAGTGAAGGTGCAGAGGATTGTCTCGCTTGGCGACGATATTGCCTTGAGCATGAAGGCGCAGTCAGTAAGGATTGTGGCGCCGATTCCCGGGAAAAGCCGAGTAGGGATAGAAGTTCCCAATAGCTCAATCGGCGCGGTTTATCTGAAAGAGGTTTTATCCAGCCCTGAATTTCAGAACGCTCAAAGTAAGCTCACCCTGGCTTTAGGCAAAGATATAACCGGTAAGAGCGTGGTTTCGGATTTAGCTGAGATGCCCCATCTTTTGATTGCCGGGACCACCGGTTCAGGCAAGACGGTCTGCGTAAATTCCCTGATTCTTTCCATACTTTATCGGGCAACTCCGGAAGAGGCAAAATTCCTCATGGTTGACCCCAAAATGGTTGAGCTCTCGGTGTATAACGGACTGCCGCATCTCTTATCTCCGGTAGTTACCGATGCCAGGAAGGTTGCTAATGCCTTAAACTGGGTGGTCAGCGAAATGGAGGAAAGATATAAGCTTCTGGCAAAGGCAGGCTCCCGCAACATTGAATCCTATAATCAAAAGGAGCCAGATAAGCTTTCCTATATTATAGTGGTCATTGATGAATTGGCTGACCTTATGGCGATTGCCGCCAATACTATTGAGAATGCCATCACCCGCTTAGCCCAGTTGTCGCGGGCAGTAGGGATACATTTGATTCTGGCTACCCAGCGGCCGTCGGTTGACGTGATCACCGGAGTGATCAAAGCGAATTTTCCCGCCAGGATTTCTTTTAAGGTCGCCTCAAAGGTGGACTCGCGCACCGTGCTGGATGCCAATGGCGCGGATAAGCTTTTAGGAAGAGGCGATATGCTCTTTATGCGCCCGGGGGAGTCAAGGTTGATTCGCGCCCAGGGCTCGCTTTTACGAGACTCCGAGATTGAGAGGGTAGTTGAATTTATCAAGAGTCAGGCAGAGCCGGTTTTTGAGGAAGAAATTCTCAAAGAACAGGCAAGGGCATTGAATCTTTCTGAAAGAGAAAAAGACGAATTGTTTGATCAGGCAGTGCGTTTGATATTAGAGAGCAATCAGGCGTCGGTCTCCATCTTACAAAGAAGGCTGATGCTGGGCTATGCCAGAGCCGCAAGAATTATTGACGCTATGGAGCAGGAAGGTATTGTGGGCTCGTTCCAGGGAAGTAAGCCACGCAAGATACTCATTGACCGGGACTCCTGGTTGAGTGAACACGGATTTATCCAGGAAGAGGTTGAAAGAGACGAGGTAAAAGAGTGACTATGCAGAATGCCGGCGCATACTTAAAGAGCGTTCGCGAAGAAAATGGATATTCTATAGCTGAAGTAAGCAAGAATACCAAGATATCTCCTGCGGTACTCAGGGCCCTGGAAGGAGAAGGCCGCTTAGATAATATTGACCCTGTGTATTTAAAGGGGTTCCTGAAGATCTACTGCCGTTTCTTGCGAGTTGACTGGAAGGAATTTTCAAAAGAATATCCTCTTACAACTGCCGCAAAGCATCTCCTTAAGCCAGGCCCCCCTCGGGGGGCAGGCCCGATGAGGCCAGATGCAAAAGAATCCCTTAAGTACCCCGAGGGGCACAAGCAGCTAAAAGGCATTAAAAATTCCTTGGTTAGTTTTATCATGGAAAAAAAGAAAATAATTTTAGCCGTCCTCTCGGTTGTCGCGGGCGCGTTTTTTATGCTCTTAGTTTTGAGGGGATGTATAATGGTAATGAAAAAACTTTCCCGCGTCAGCAAGCCCGCTGTCCACAAGCCAGAGGTTCCTCTAAGCCCAAAGAGGCCTTCTAAAACACAAACCACGCCGGGGCCTGCCTCCTCAAAAACCCCTGCTCATTCCGCCTCTTCTTTAACTCTTCCCCCCCAAGAATCAAAACTAAAAGAAATCACCTTGGTAATCCGCGCCAAAGAGGAAAGCTTTATCAAAGTTAAAGTTGACGGCCGCACGATTTATCAGGGCCTCTTGCGTAAAGGTAATGCCGAGAGCTGGAGAGCAAAAGACAATATTGAGCTCTTCGTAGGCAACGCCGCAGCCATAGCGCTTGAAGTTGACGGTAAGCTATTTTCTTCTTTAGGCAGGAAAAATCAACAGCTTAAAAATATACTTATCAACCGCCAAGGGCTCAAGATTAACCCTTAAAACCTTAGCCAGCCGCATCTAAAAGAGCAAGATGAATAAAAGTAAAGCCAATAAAGTGGGAATTTTGAGCTTAGGCTGTCCGCGGAATCTGGTAGATTCGCAAAATCTTCTGGGATACCTTAGCAGAAAGGGTTATCAGATTGTGGATATCCAGGATGCCGAGATAGGCCTGGTGAATACCTGTTCTTTTATTGAGCAGGCAAAGAAAGAATCCATTGACGCAATCTTAGGCCTCATTGACTTAAAAAAAGAGGGCCGCCTGCAGAAAGTGATTGTTGCCGGATGCCTGGTTCAACGTTATAAAGAAGAGCTCAAGGTCCATCTTAAAGAGGTAGATGCCTTTGTGGGAAGGATGGCTTTAGGTAACGAGAATAATGAAAGTTTCCCGCTGACGCCCCGGCATTTTGCTTATCTAAAGATTTCTGAGGGTTGTAACCATAGCTGTAGCTTCTGCGTCATTCCTAAGATTAAGGGCCGTCTTCAAAGCCGCACAATGGAATCAATATTAGAAGAAGTGCGCACTATGGATAAGGCAGGCAAGCAAGAGATTAATATTATCGGACAGGATACCAGCGCCTACGGCTTAGACATCTACAAAAAATTAGAGTTTACTACACTGCTGCGTAAAATAAGCGCTTCGCTTAAGAATGTCCGCTGGTTAAGGATTCTCTATCTGCATCCGCGGCATTTGACGGACGGATTGATGCGTTTGATAGCCGATGAGTCAAGAATTTGTAAATATGTGGATTTGCCATTACAACATATCAATAACCGCATCTTAAAAGCAATGCGCCGGCCAACCGATAAGAAAAAAATAATCAAGCTTCTTTCCTCCTTGCGCAAAAGAATTCCCGGAGTGGCCATCCGCACTTCTTTGCTCGTGGGTTTTCCCCAAGAGACGGATAAGGAGTTTAGCGAGCTTCTTTCTTTTGTCAAAGAGCAGCAATTTGAACGTCTGGGTGTTTTTAGATATTCAAGAGAGGAAGGCACTGCCGCTTTTGAATATTCCAATCCTGTGCCGGATAAAATTAAAGAAGAGCGCTTTGATGCCATTATGCAGGCTCAGCAAGAGATATCTAACAGGTTAAATCAGAAATTTTTAGCTCAGGAACTAGAGGTTTTGATTGACGAACAAGATTCAGATGGGACCTATCTTGGCCGTCTTAGCATTGATGCGCCTGAGGTTGACGGCTTAGTCTATGTTAAGACGGCTCAACATTTAGAATCCGGCACATTCGTCAAGGCCAGGATTACCGCTACCTACGAATATGATTTGGTAGGGGAGATAGTGTAATACAAAAGGTTAATGCTGAGTCATAGAAAACAAACCTTAACTTTAACTTTTAGTTAGTTACGAGTTACGAATAGATGAACCTACCCAATAAACTCACCGTTTCACGGATAATCCTTACTTTTGTTTTTATGTTTTTTATCTTCTCTAAGGGTTTAACTTCCAAAGGCCTGGCCTTGGTTATTTTTGTAGCCGCCGCCCTTACTGACTTATTTGACGGAATGATTGCCAAGTCCAGGAATCTTATCACTGATTTCGGCAGGATTATGGATCCTATAGCGGACAAGATTCTGGTCTTGGCTGCTTTTTTGAGTTTTATCCAGCTGCAGCTTATCCCTGCCTGGTGCGTAATCGTGATTATCGGGCGCGAACTCCTGATAACCTCCTTGCGGCTTTTTGCTTTCTCCAAAGGCGTGGTTATTGCCGCCTCTAAAAGCGGAAAGCATAAGACCGTTTCCCAGATGGCCGCGATCATTATTATCCTGGCTTCGCTCGTTTTTAAAGACGTAATGAAGACCTATTTTTCCTGGAGTCCTGTTTTTGATAAGAGAATAGGCAGCATTATTGATTTGAGCATGCTTTCTACGGTAGCGCTCACCCTTATTTCAGGCATATCGTATATCTGGTCTAACCGCCAGCTTTTCTTAGGCTTAAAAAATGGGCAGAGGTAGTTTGGCTTCGTTCACTACAAGTAGTTTCACCCCCTGTCACTGCTCGCAGGAGCGGGGCTTGTGCACAAGGGCGGGGTTTAACTTGATTAAGCTGTTAAGTAGTGTTTTCTATCTCGGTTACAGCAAATTTTTACCGGGCACCCTGGCCTCATTAGCAGCTTTTTTTGCCTATATTTTTTTTATTCGCGGCAATACCGCCGCGCATTTGAGTTCTGTTTTAATAATCACGAGTTTAGGTTTTCTAATCACCGATAAGGCAGAGGAGCTTTTCAGGAGTAAGGATGCCCGCGAGATTGTAATTGATGATTTTAACGGAATGCTCGCGGGTTTATTGTTTCTGCCTTATTCCTTGAGTTTTGGCCTGCTGGGTTTTATTCTTTTTCGGATTATGGACGGGCTTAAGCCGTATCCCATCTGCAAGATTGATAAACTTAAAGGGGGCATTGGAGTTATGGGGGATGACCTGATGGCTGGCCTTTTCGTCAATATTATCCTCCAGCTTCTGCGTCGGCTCATTGTATGAAAACAAATTTTCTTTTTCTTGCTCTTTTTCTTTCTGCCCTCCCCGCCCAGGCGCAA
>Ga0155429_118_pt2 | contig 42815 bp, 37 predicted proteins | sample RifCSPhighO2_02_FD_106397 | JGI IMG/M metagenome (GOLD analysis project Ga0155429, IMG submission 106397) | Omnitrophica WOR_2 bacterium RIFCSPHIGHO2_02_FULL_45_21 | reverse complement strand
TTGACCGTATCCCGCGGGGCTTGGCTGGCTTTCTTAACTTCAATTTTGTTTATGAGTATATGGATACACGCCTTAGCTGTTTTCTTACTGATTCTGGGAATGTTTATAATAGCCACTTATGTATTTTATCCTCCTTTTTTAAAGGAGAGATTAATTAAATTCTTTGTCTTTTCCGATACCAGCAGTATTGATAGAAAATTCATCTGGCGGGCAGGATGGAAGATGTTCATCTCAAATCCCTGGATCGGGGTTGGCTTAGGGACATTTATGTTTAATTTTAAGAAGTTCATAGCTGAAGATTATCAATATAGCGCGGCTTATGCCCATAACTGCTATCTGCAGATGGCTTCTGAAATGGGGCTCATTGGGCTTCTGGCATTTTTATTTATCCTGGGACTGTTTTTTTATCACGGGATCAAGATTTTAAATAGCCGAGAAAGAAACTTTTACTGGTATACGTTGCTTGCTTCGCAGGCTGCCATTATTGGCTATTGCGTTCAGATGGGAGTGGATACCACTCTTTATTCCTTAGATTTGGGGATGCTCTTCTGGCTCGTGATGGGGATTGGCGTAGCCGCTTTAAAAAACCTTGAGGGAGTTCACCTTTCCAAATGAGCGGAGCAATACCCACTTGACAACAATGATACAATGTTGTATACTTTAACGTGGTGAGCGAAAAAGGGGGTGTTTTTTATGTTATTGTCGCTAGATGAACGCAAACGTATTCCCTTAGGCAAAATTCTAAGGGCGGCCAAATCAAATGCTACCCTTTACAACGCAGAGATGGTTGACGGCAAGATTGTCCTTGAGCCTATGATGGCTGTCCCGGAAGATGAGGCTTGGCTTTATAAGAACCCTGCGGCCTTATCCAGCGTTAGACGGGGTTTAAACGAAAAACCTAAGCATAAATTGCCGGATATGTCTGAATATTTGAAGGATAATGAATGAAATTGTTCTGACGAATACGGCGCAAGAACAGTTAACCGCACTTGAAAACGACCGCTCCCGCAAGAATATCGAGAAGGCAGTCAAAAAAACTCTAGCCTTGATGCAGCATAACCTCCGCCATCCGAGTTTAAATACGCATGAATTCACAAGTCTTAAGGGGCCGCATGGTGAAAAAGTCTTTGAGGCTTATGCTCAACATAATACCCCTGGCGCTTATCGTGTATTTTGGTATTATGGGCCGCGAAAGAATCAAATAAGTGTCGCTGCCATAACTCCTCATCCGTAGACAAAAGATAACCGTAAAATAGCTATTGGCCCTCATAACTAGGTTACAAATGGAGCCCGCCCGGGCTAAGATTAAATTTGAATCTACTTTAAGTTTAACTAAAATACATCCTGATAAAAAATATGTTAATAGGACAATATGAGATACGCGCGGGTGGCCTTAGGGCTTCCTATAGATGAAGTTTTTGATTACCTTATCCCTGAAGCTTACAGCAACAATTGTCCTGTGGGCTGCAGGGTATTAGTTTCATTTTTAAAACGTAATCTCATCGGTTACATCGTAGGCATAAGCTCAAGAACGAAAGTATCAAAAGTCAAACCAGTAATAAAACTAATAGACCAAATACCTGTATTAAATAATAAAATGTTAGGGCTTACCAAGTTAGTCTCTGATTACTATTACAGCTCTTGGGGCCAGGCAATAGAAGCGGCTTTACCGGTTGGCCTCAGAAGGGGCCTGGCGGTTAGTATCTTAGAAACGGGATTGCCTGCCCCCTTCGCTCCCGGCGATGACGCTATCATAGGCAATAATGACACTTCTTGTGAAGTTATTTTTCTTCGGGGCGGCAGCCTCAAGGAACGCGTTAAAGTCTACGATGAGCAGATTGATAGAGTTCGTAAACAGAAAAAATCAGTAATCATGCTATCGCCAGAGGTGAAGCGCTGCCTGAATATTCTTGATTTGCTCAAGAAAAATTATCCGGATAGGATTGAGTTCACCCATCGAAAAGAGAATGCGAAAGAAGATTTACGCGTCTGGGAAAAAGCCAGAAATGGCTCGATAGATATCCTGGTAGGGACGCGCTCGGCGGTATTCGCTCCCTTTACTAATTTAGGCCTGATCATCGTTGAAAATGAAGATGCCTACGGCTACAAAGATGAGCGCTCGCCTTATTATCATGCCCGTGAGGTAGCGCTTATGCGCGCAGGCTTAGAGAAAATACCGCTAATCCTTTCCAGTAACACGCCATCGCTGGAATCGTATTATGCCGTTAAACGTAAAAAATATACTCTTGTCAGTATCGCTGATAAAAAAATTGAAGAGCCAAAAATTACCATTGCTGATATGAGGCAATACGGGCAAAGGCAAAAATCAAAGATGCTCCTCTCGCCGGTCCTGGAAGATAAGCTTCATAAAGCCACGCAAAGCGGAAAGAAAGTAATTATTTTTATCAACCGCAAGGGTTATGCCAGCTTTGTCTATTGTCAGAAATGCGGTTATGCTGCAGCCTGCGATAAATGCAGCAGCAAACTTATTTTTCATTTTGAAGAGAAAAAATTAGTCTGCAATTCCTGCGGGCTTAAGAAAATGCTCTTTAATCTATGTCCCAGGTGTAATGCTGATTACATCAGATATAAAGGCTACGGGATAGAAAAACTCATCAGCCAGCTACACCTTGTCTTTCCCCAGGCCAAAATAAGCCGTATTGATAAAGAACATCCGGGATTATCCCCGGATTTTCAGATTCTTGTTGCAACAGAAATGCTCTTCCATCTGGATTATGCTCTAAGCGCTGAGGTCGTGGGAGCGATTAACTTAGACAACGCTCTAAATATTATAAATTTTAGAAGCAGCGAAAAGTTATATGCGCTCATCTACCGCCTCAAATCATTAGCTACTGAAGAGCTCATTATTCAAACCGCAATCCCTGAGCTTTTTTTGGCAGGAGAATTCATTAACTTAGAATTAGATAAACTTTATGACGCCGAGTTAAAGGAGAGAAGCGCCTTAAGATTGCCGCCATTTACCCATCTGATAACCTTAAAGCTGCGCGGGAAGAACTTACAGCGCGCTCAGTCCTCAAGTACAAATTTATACGAAAAATTAAAAACTCTGGATAAAAGGTTAGAGGTATTTGAACCTCTTGAAGCAATTCCCCTTAAGCTGCGCGGCTGGTTCCATTTCAATATCTTACTCAAGGTAAAAAATCCTCTTAGCCTAACTAAACTTCTCAAGGCGCGGCTTAAAGAAATCCGTCTGCCGGGAGTACGGCTGGCAATGGAGGTTGACCCTTAATGAACTGCGAACGGAGATTGTTTTGGTCGCCCCTTCGCTGGCTCTCTCTGAAGCGGCCTACGCTGCTCTCATATAATATACCTTGTATTATAGCCAATTTTGTTATATTATATCCTTGTATATTAACCATATATAGAAAGGGTTTGTCATGAAAAGGGACCTGGAAAGAGATTTATTTAACTGGAAAGAACGCAAAGATAGGCTGCCTTTATTATTGCGAGGAGCGCGGCAAGTAGGTAAAAGTTACGTTGTGGAGGAGTTTGGGAAAAGGGCATTTAAAAATACAGTTATCGTCAATTTTGAGTTTAGGCCTGAACTCAAGCAGTGTTTCATCACGCTTGATCCTGTTGAGATTATTAATAAGCTACAGCTTCTTATGGGTGAAGCCATAGAAGCAGGGAAGACTTTGCTCTTTCTTGATGAGATACAGGAATGCCCCGATGCGATAATGGCCCTGCGGTATTTCAAAGAAAAGCATGATCAGCTTGCCGTTATCGGGGCAGGTTCATTGATGGAATTCGCCCTTAACAATTCAAATTTTAAAATGCCGGTAGGGAGGGTTCAGTTTATATATCTTGAGCCCTTATCATTTGGCGAGTTTTTAACGGCGTCAGGGAATGAGCAGTTGCGTCATTATCTTGGGGAGATACGATTGAACAGCGTATTTGACGGCGCGGTGCATAAGAAACTGCTGGACCTATTGCGGATATACCTTATTGTGGGAGGTATGCCGGCTGTAGTTAAAGAGTATCTCGAAAGCAGAAATTTTTTAAGTTGTCAGCGAATCCAAAATTCCCTGCTTCAAACATATCGGAGTGATTTTGGCAAATACTCTAATTCTTCTGAGCACAAGTATTTGCAAAAGGTATTAGATCAAGCTCCGCGGCTCGTTGGCGATCGCATTAAGTATTCGAATATCGATGCTGATAGCAAATCAAGGGATATTAAACAGGCGCTTAACCTTTTAAAATTATCCGGTATTATTTATCCGGTATACGCAACTAGCGCTTCAGGGCTTCCCTTGGAAGCGCAAGTTAATGAAATGAAATTCAAAGTGAACTTCCTTGATGTAGGCCTAATGCAGAATGCCTGCGGCCTGCAAGCAGAACTTACATTAACGAATGATTTTATTCAGATTAATTCCGGCGCCGTAACAGAACAGTTTATTGGCCAGGAATTAAGGGCTCATTCTGACAGTTATTTAAAGCGCGGCCTGTTTTTCTGGGCGCGTGATAAAAAAAACAGCTCAGCTGAGGTTGATTATGTTATGGCGGTAGATTCCCTAATACTGCCGGTAGAGGTTAAAGCAGGTAAGACCGGCACGCTTAAATCGCTAAAACTGTTTATTGAAGAAAAAAAATCATTATTTGGTGTGCGTTTTTCGCAGGAGAAACTATCTTTGCATGATAAAGTGTTAACACTACCGCTGTATATGGCAGAGCAAATGAGAAGATTAGCTCGGGAAGCACAGTAGTAAAATCAAGTATTTGCTTGGGTTGGAAATCACCGTTTACGATAGAAGAGAGTATTGATGACTATTGAACTATGAATATAGTATTCTTTGGCAGCGGTAGGTTTGCAGTAAAAAGCTTAGAAGCGCTCGTAAGCGCGGGGCATAACATTGCCCTGGTGGTTACTCAGCCGGATAAACCTAAGGGAAGGCGCCTTAACTCTTTGCCTACCGAAGTTAAAATAAAAGCGCGGGAATTAGCACTTAGTATTTACCAGCCGCAAAACCCAAATTCCCAGGAGGCAGTGGACTACCTGCAAAAATTCCCTGCCGATGTATTTATGGTCATTGCTTATGGCCATATCCTGAAAAATCCGCTATTAGGCCTGCCTAAGCTTTATCCCCTCAATGTGCATGCCTCGCTGCTGCCAAAATACAGAGGAGCGGCACCGATCAGCTGGGCAATCATCAACGGCGAAAAGGAAACCGGCATCAGCGTGATCAAAATGAATGAACTTATCGACGCCGGAGATATGCTCCTGCAGAAAAAACTCGCTATTGAGCAGGATGATACCGCCCAAACGTTGGAAGAGAAACTCGCAATCCTCGCTGCCCGGGCAACGCTTGAAGCAATAGAGACAATAGGAAAAGGCAGCATGAAGTTTATAGGGCAAGAGGTAGGGCAGGAGGCATCGTTTGCTCCAAAATTAGAAAAAAACCATGGCTTAATCAATTGGAATAATGACGCCCTGAACATTGTTAATCAAATAAGAGGGCTTATTCCCTGGCCAGGCGCATTCACCTATTATAAAGGCAAACTAGTCAAAATCTGGAGCGCGAGAGTTAGCGAGAATAAAGAGGCAGCGAAAGCCGCTCGCATCTTAAGTATCAGCAAAAAGGGCCTGGTTATCGGATGCGCTAAGGGTGCGCTTGAAATCAGGGAACTGCAGCTTCAAGGCGGGAAACGCTTGAGCACGGAAGCCTTCTTAGCCGGCCACAAATTAGTTGTCGGCGACAAACTCGGTTAAAACCCCTTTCCACTCCCGAAGCGGAATTTTATTCCCCTAATCTACATTCTACAAAATAATTCTTGCGGGATATATTTTCTGTGCTATAATTTTCCTCTATGCCTGAATTAAGGAAAGACCCGATAATCGGACGCTGGGTAATAATTTCAACGGAACGGGCAAAAAAGCCCGACCATTTCATCTCTGCATCTGAAGGGCCTCAAGAGGGAGAATGCCCTTTCTGTGAAGGAAGGGAATCTCATACCCCGCCGGAGATATCCGCCAGCCGCAAGCACGGTGAAAAAAATAAGCCCGGATGGCAGATCAGGGTTGTTCCCAGCATAGCGCCTTTCTTACGTATCGAAGGAGAGCTCGACCGGCGCGGCCATGGGATGTATGACATAATGAATGGCATCGGCGCCCATGAAGTAGTGATTGAAACGCCCCAGCATATCAACAACATTGCTGACCTGCCTGCCGAACAAATATCCGAAGTCCTGAATGCTTACCGGGAAAGGCTGATTGACTTAGAAAGGGACTCCCGATTCAAATACGTGCTTATCTTCAAAAATTATGGCTGGTCCGCCGGCAGCGGAAGGCTCAAACATTCCCGCTCCCAGCTTATTGCTACGCCGGTAACTCCCAAACGGGTAAAAGAAGAACTGGTGGGCGCCCGGCAGTACTTTGAATATCATGAGCGCTGCATATTCTGCGACATCATCAGGCAGGAGTTAGAACAAAAAGAAAGGGTAGTCTTAGATTTAAACGGTTTCCTGGCAATTGTGCCTTTTGCCTCACGTTTTCCCTTTGAGGTCTGGATTTTACCCAAGAAGCACTCAAGCGACTATGCCCACAGCGATCCCGCACACCGTATTGATTTAGCTAAGGTATTGAAATTAGTCCTGCAAAAGCTAAAGACCGGCTTAAAGGACCCGCCGTATAATTATATAATTCACAGCGCCCCTTTTAGAAGGCAGAAGCTCGGCTACTGGAAAACCATTGATCAGGACTACCATTGGCATATTGAAATTATACCGCGGCTGACCCGGGTTGCCGGATTTGAGTGGGGAACTGGCTTTTATATCTGTCCCCTTTCACCGGAAGAGGCGGGAAAATTTTTGCGCGAGGTTAAGGTCTAATGGCTGAATTACGGCGCGACCCCATCGTGGAGAGATGGGTTATCATTGACACCGACCATCCCAGCGGGCCTGAAGATTTCGAGAAGGAGCCGCTTGCATTCAGAGGCGGCGATTGTCCGTTTTGCTATGGCAATGAATCCACCACGCCTCCTGAAATTGAGGTTATCCGTGACCCGGCAACCGAAAGCAATAAACCCGGCTGGCTGGTTCGGGTAATGGCAAATAAATTCCCGGCCTTACAAATCGAAGGAGATATCGAAAGGCGCGGACTGGGCCTTTACGATATATCCAATGGCATCGGCGCCCACGAAATCATCGTCCAAACACCTTATCATCACAAGGAACTCTCCGACTTAGAGGATTATGAAGTTGAAAATGTGATCAAGATGTACTGCCGCAGGATGACGGACTTACACAAGGATACGCGCTTTAAATATATCTTGCTCTTTAAAAATTACGGCCCCTCTTCGGGGGCATCTCTCGAGCATCCCCACACCCAATTGATTGCCCTGCCGATGATCCCCAAAAACGTGCAGGAGGAGCTTGACGGCGCCTTTAAATATTTTGACTATCGCGAACGTTGCATCTTTTGCGACATCAACCGCCAGGAACTGCAGGAAAAAGAAAGAATCGTCTTTGAAAGCAAGTATTTTCTTGCCTTCTGTCCTTATGTCTCGCGCTTTCCTTTTGAGGTCTGGATTATTCCCAAGAAACATCAGGATGCCTTCTGTCAGATGGCCCATGAGCAAATACCGGAGTTAGCAAAGATGCTCAAATCCACACTTTCGCGCATCAGCGACGTTTTGCTCCACCCGGCTTACAATTTTATCATCCATACTTCGCCGATTAATACCGAATACCGCCAAGGATATCACTGGCACATTGAGATTATGCCCAAGCTTACCCGCGTGGCCGGCTTTGAATGGGGCACCGGCTTTTACATTGTGCCCACGCCGCCGGAATTAGCCGCTAAATATTTACGAGGAGAAAAAATATAAAGGAGGATAGTAAAATGGCAGTGCGAGTTGGCATTAACGGTTTTGGAAGAATTGGCCGGTTAGTTTATCGCGCCGGGCTGAATAACAAAAATATTGATTTTGTGGCAGTTAATGATCTGCCGGTGGGAACAAAGACCTTGGCCCATCTATTAAAATATGATTCTAATTTTGGAATATTAAAAGAGGAAGTCAAATTCACAGATAGCTCTTTATTCGTAAACGGCAAGGAATTAAAGGTAATCAGCTACAAATCGCCGGCAGAAATTCCCTGGAAGGATTTAGGAGTTGAAATAGCGGTGGAATCTACGGGGATATTTACAGAAAGAGAAAAAGCCCAGGGCCATATAGCAGCAGGGGCAAAAAAGGTAATCATCTCGGCTCCGGCAAAAAACGAAGATGTTACGATTGTCCTAGGTGTAAATGACGATACGTATGAGCCCAAAAAACACCATATAATCTCTAATGCTTCCTGCACCACTAATTGTCTGGCGCCGATGGCCAAGGTTTTGTTAGATAATTTCGGCATCAAGCGCGGACTGATGACCACTATCCACTCATACACCAACGACCAGATGATCCTTGACCTGCCGCATAAAGATTTACGCAGAGCGAGAGCTGCTGCGCTATCCATGATACCGACCTCAACCGGAGCAGCCAAGGCAATCGGCGCGGTCCTGCCGCAGTTAAAGGGGAAATTAGACGGTTATGCCATCCGCGTTCCCACGCCTGATGTTTCGATAATGGACCTAACCTGCGAGATAGAGAAAGCAACCAACATCGACGAGGTTAATACTGCCTTCAAGAAGGCATCCCAAGGTGCAATGAGCCATATCCTAGAATATTCTGATGCGCCATTAGTCTCCAGGGATTTCGTCGGCAATCCCAAGTCATGCATCTTTGACCCTGAGTTAACTAAGGTTATTGAAGGAACATTCGTAAAAGTAGTCAGCTGGTATGATAACGAATGGGGATATAGCAACAGGATTGTGGACTTGATTGAGTTTATTTCCAGATGAGTAAATTAACCTTAAAAGATGTTGACCTGAAAGGAAAAAAGGTCTTAGCGCGCTGCGATTTCAATGTCCCCCAGGAGGCTAATTTAAATATTGCCGATGACAGCCGTATCAGGGCATCGCTTCCGACAATCAATTACATTCTCTCCAAAAAGCCGAAGAAATTAATCTTAATCAGCCATTTAGGAAGGCCCGATGGCAAGGTTGTTTCAAAATACAGCCTCAAGCCGGTAGCGCAGAGATTAAAAGAACTCACTCGGCAGGAAGTAAGAATGTTAGCCGATTGTATTGGCGGGGATATTCAAAAAGAAATAAACCAAGCGAAAGAAACAGTGATTCTTTTAGAGAACCTGCGCTTTCATCCCGGGGAAGAACAAAATGAGCCAAATTTCTCAAAGGCCCTGGCGAGCTTAGGGGATATCTATGTAAACGACGCCTTTGGCTCTGCGCATCGCGCGCATGCCTCAACCGAGGGTATTACACATTACCTTACCTCGGTGGCAGGGCTTTTGTTAGAGAAGGAGATTGCTTACTTAGGCAGGGTGCTAAAAAAACCTCAAAAGCCGTTTATGCTTATCCTGGGCGGGGCGAAGGTTTCGGATAAGCTGGGAGTGATTGAAAATCTCCTGCCCAGAGCTGACGAAATCATTATCGGCGGCGGAATGTGCTATACTTTCTTAAAAGCGCAGGGAAAGCAAATCGGAAACTCAAAATTAGAAAAAGACAAGCTCGATATGGCAAAAGAAATTTTAGAGAAAGCTAAAAAACAGAAGGTAAAAATATTTTTACCGATCGACAATATCATAACCGAAAAAATAGAAGATGCTTCCTCCGGCAAGGCCGTCGGAGAAAATATTCCCGCTGGCTGGATGGGAGTGGATATCGGGCCAAAGACAATCAGGGCATACTGCGCAACGCTTAAGAAAGCAAAAACAATTGTCTGGAACGGGCCGCTGGGAATATTTGAAATTGACGCCTTTGCCAGCGGCACTAAGAAAGTGGCGGAATTTATATCCCGCCTAAAGGCAACCACGGTTATCGGCGGAGGCGACACCGCCAGCGCGATTATCAAATTTGGATTGGAAAACAAAATGACCCACATCTCAACCGGCGGCGGCGCCTGCTTGGAATTTTTAGAGGGAAAGACGTTACCGGGTATAGCTGCCTTGACAGACAAAAATGCGTAAACCTATTATTGCCGGCAACTGGAAAATGCACAAAACTATTGAAGAGGGTGAAAAATTGGTAAATTTACTTAAGCGCCAGCTCTATGATCTGGAAGATATAGATATAGTGCTCTGCCCGCCGTTTACCCACCTTGCCTATATTGCGGATATGCTTGAATCAAGCAACATTTTATTGGGCGCCCAGGATATGCACTGGGAAGATGAAGGAGCATATACCGGAGAAATATCCGCGCCGATGCTCAAGAGCGCGGGGTGTAAATTTGTGCTCATCGGCCATTCCGAACGCAGGCAATTATTTGGCGAAACCAATGAAACCGTCCACAAAAAGCTCACCTCTGCCTTAAACAACGGGCTTACCCCAATAGTCTGTATCGGTGAGAATCTTAAGCAGCGGGAGGAGGGAGTTACTTTTGCTCTAGTCAGCGAACAACTGGAACTTGCTTTAAAAGCTCTTCAGCCGGAACGGCTCAAAGAAATCATCATTGCCTATGAGCCGGTCTGGGCAATCGGCAGCGGAAAAGTTGCTAGCTCAGAACAGGCTCAAGAAGTGCATAGGTATATCAGAGACTGGCTTTCTAAAAATTATGGCTTGAGCTTAGCGCAGGAAGTGCGTATCCAGTATGGCGGCTCAGTTAAACCGGATAATATTGCCGGGCTGATAGCTCAAGCTGATGTTGACGGCGCCCTGGTGGGGGGTTCAAGCTTGGATGCGGATAGCTTTTGCGCAATTGTGAAGATAGTACGAGACCCCACCTCGTAGTCCCATGGGAGGAATCTATGTTTTACGGAATATTAACTTTTATTCATATCTTTGTCTGCATTGGATTAATTGCAATTGTTTTGCTCCAGGCAGGCCGGGGCGGCGGCCTGGCAGAAAGTTTTTCCGGCGCTGAGTCAATATTTGGCACCAAAACAAATACTTTCCTTACCCGCGCAACTATGCTCTTCGCGATTATCTTCCTTGTCACATGCCTGAGCCTTGCGTTTTTGTCTAAACAGCGCTCCCGGTCAATTATGGCTGCTCAAAAAATAATTACCGCGGAAACGCAGAAAAAAGAAGAAGCGCAGAAAACGGATACTACGGCACCTTCGGATCAAAAAGCACAACCTGCAAAATAGTCCCCGCGTTATAAAACTAAAAGTAAGGTATGATTGCATTGCTTCTCATCATAACATTAAGCCTTTGTTCAGGCATCTGCTTTGCCCAGGACTATGGCGATGCCTTAGTAAGCGGTTCCATTGCCGATGCCCGGACCCTGGTGCCCATCTTAGCTTCGGACTCTAGCTCCTCGGATGTCTGCGGGATGCTCTTCAATGGCTTGATAAAATACGATAAGGAGATTAACCTTATCGGAGACCTGGCGCAATCCTGGGAAATTCAGCATGACGGCTTGAGCATAATTTTTCATTTACGAGAAGGCATCAGCTGGCACGACGGAAAACCATTCACGGCTAAGGATGTGGAATTCACCTACCAGAAACTAATAGACCCCCTTGTGCGCACGCCTTATAGCGGGGACTTTCAAAAGATAAAATCTTTAGAGGTGATTAACGATTATACAGTTAAAATTACCTACAAGGAACCATTTTCTCCGGCGCTTGCCAGTTGGGCTATGCCAATAATGCCTAAACATCTCTTAGAAAAAGAAAACCTCAATAGCACGGCCTTTTCGCGCCATCCCGTTGGCAGCGGCCCTTATAGATTTAAGGCATGGAAGGCCCAGGAAAAAATTGAACTAACCGCTAATAAAGAATATTTTGAAAAGGCGCCTTACATAAGCCGCTCTATCTACAGGGTAATTCCTGATGAAGCCACGCTCTTTTTGGAATTACAGGCCCAGGGGGTTGACTCAAGCGGGCTGACGCCTTTACAATATAGGAAGCTGAGCGAAACTAACTTCTTTAAACAAAACTATAGAAAATTCCGCTTAGAATCATTCAGCTATACCTACTTAGGATTCAATTTGAATAACCCCTTATTCAAAGACAAACGTATCCGCCAGGCCCTGAATTATGCGATAGATAAAAATGAAATTATCAGCGGCGTTTTGCTTGGGTTAGGTAGAATCACAACCGGGCCGTTTGTCCCTGAATCCTGGGCCTATAATCATAATATCAGGCCCCTGGAATTTTCTCCGCAAAAAGCAAAAGAGCTTTTGGCTGAATGCGGCTGGCTTGACCATGATAAAGACGGCTGGTTAGATAAAGAGGGGATGGGTTTTGAATTTACCATTATTACAAACCAGGGAAATTTAGAACGACAGCGCGTTGGCGAAATCATTCAGGCAAGGCTTGCGGCTTTAGGCATTAAGGTTAAGCTGAAAGTGGTGGAGTGGTCGGTTTTCCTTTCCGAATTCATAGATAAGCGGCATTTTGAAGCAGTGCTTTTAGGCTGGGCATTGGGAAGAGAGCCGGATAACTACGACATCTGGCACTCCTCAAAAATGAAAGAGGGTGAATTCAATTTTATCGGATATAGCAATCCAGAGGTAGACCGCCTTTTAGATGAGGCAAGAAAAACCTTTGAGCAGAATAAAAGAAAAGAGGCCTACCACAGGATCCAGGAAATCATCTATGAAGAACAACCCTGCGTCTTCCTCTATGTTCCTGACGCGCTCCCGATTATCTCCAGCCGCTTTGAAGGCATACAACCGGCGCCGATTGGCATCGGCTATAATTTTATTCAGTGGTGGGTGCCAAAGTCAAAACAAAAATATAAGTCAGTAATCCAGCAGTAAGAAGTGTCAGCTATTAGGTATCAAGAAAAAGATTGACAAATATCGCAAATTAAGGTAATATAATAAAGTTACAATAATCTGGTATTATAACGTAACCTATTGATAAACAATAGGATGAGAGAGGTGCTATGGCTGAATGGATTGGAATTGGCAGGCGCGCGCGGCGCTGTTATGGCTTTGATGAAATAGCTCTGGTTCCGGGAATGCAAACCACAAACCCCAATGAGGTAGACACTGCCTTCTTCCTTGGCGAAATGAAATTTAAGGTGCCTATTGTGGCGGCGGCAATGGATGGGGTGGTGGATGTGGAATTTGCGGTTGCAATGAGTAAATTAGGAGGGCTGGCTGTGCTTAATCTTGATGGCGTGCAGACCAGATATGACCATCCTGATGAGGTGCTTAATAAAATAGCCCATGCCGCGCCGGCCAAGGCTACTGAATTAGTGCAAAGTATCTATAGCAAGCCAATCAAGGAAAGCCTGATCACCAAGCGCATTCATGAAATAAAAAGCAGGAAGGGGGTGGCCTGCGTAAGCTGTATTCCGGCAAATGCCTTTCGTTTTGCTAAAATTGCTCAGGATGCCGGCTGCGATATCTTTGTGGTCCAGTCAACAGTAACTACCACGCGCCATATTTCAAAGGAATATAAGGCATTGGATTTGTATAAATTTTGTAAATCCGTAAAGATACCGGTAATTATCGGGAATTGCGTTACCTATGAGGTGACCTTAGAACTTTTAGAAACCGGCGCCAGCGGGTTACTTATCGGCATCGGCCCTGGCGCGGCCTGCACTACAAGAGGCGTCTTGGGTATTGGCGTGCCCCAGGTAACCGCAACCGTGGATGCCGCAGCAGCCAGGGATTATTATTTAAAACGCAGCGGAAAATATATTCCTATCATTACTGACGGCGGTATGCGTATCGGCGGAGAAATATGCAAGGCCTTTGCTACCGGCGCGGATAGCGTAATGGTAGGCTCTGCCTTTGCCCGGGCTAAAGAAGCCCCGGGGAAAGGTTATCACTGGGGCATGGCTACCTCACATGTAAATTTACCCCGGGGAACGAGAATCAAAGTCGGCATTTCAGGAACGCTTAAGGAAATACTCTTTGGACCGGCCAAAGTTGATGATGGCTCGCAGAATCTCATCGGAGCGCTGACCACCTGTATGGGGTCTTTAGGGGTAACCAATATCCGGGAAATGCACGATGTGGAAATCATCATTGCCCCAAGCATCCAGACCGAAGGTAAGATTTTTCAAGTAGTCCAAGGAGTGGGGATGGGGAAATAAGTTCATAGTTAATAGCATAGAACGATGGAAAACCCTGAAAAGAAAAACATTATTAAGAAAAAATACGGGAGAAAAAATATAAATAAAGCGCGGCTGGTAAAACTAAAACCGGAAAAACCCGCGGGCAAAAGGGAAGTGGTCTTGATTTTGGACTTTGGCTCACAGTATACCCAGCTGATTGCCCGGCGAGTGCGCGAGAACCGTGTTTTCAGTCAAATTGTTCCCTATAGCATAAAGGCGCAAGATATAGCTGCAATTGCTCCTAAAGGGATTATCCTTTCAGGAGGCCCGGCATCGGTCTATGAAAAGAAAAGCCCTCTTCCTGACCCGGGCATCTTGAAATTAGGAATCCCTATTCTGGGGGTCTGCTACGGGATGCAGGCAATTACCCTGATGCTGGGCGGAAAAGTAAAAGTTTCTCCACGCCGCGAATACGGCAAGGCCGAACTCTTCATTGACGACAGCAGTGACTTATTTTACCGGCTTCCCGGCAACATCACCTGCTGGGCAAGCCATGGCGACCAGGCGATCAAGATGCCGGCGGGATTCCGTTCAATCGCGCATAGCTTAAATACTACTGCCAGCGCCATTGCCGATAAGCGCCGCAAAATTTATGGAGTGCAGTTTCATCCTGAAGTGGCACATACCTCCAGAGGAAGCGAAATATTAGGCAACTTTTTATTTAAAATCTGCGGCTGCGCCGCAAGATGGAGAATTTCCTCCTTTGTGGGCGAGGCAATAGAAAAGATCAAGAAATCAGTGGGAAAAAACAGGGTAATCTGCGGTTTGAGCGGCGGGGTTGACTCCAGCGTCACTGCCATGCTTATCCATAGGGCAATCGGCAAAAATCTGCGCTGCGTCTTTATTGACAACGGTTTATTGCGCAAGGATGAAGGCGACCAGGTGAAGAAAGTTTTTAAGGACGCCCTGCATCTTAATCTGGGCTATGTTGAAGCCCAAGAGAGGTTCTTAAAGAGGCTTGCAGGAATAAGCGACCCTGAGCAAAAAAGAAAAATTATCGGCGATGAGTTTATCAGGCTATTTGAGGAAGAAGCGCGAAAGTTTAAAGGAGTTGAATTTTTAGCCCAGGGGACGCTTTATCCCGACGTCATTGAGTCGGTTTCCGCCTTTGGCGGCCCTTCGGCAGTGATTAAAACCCACCATAACGTGGGCGGCCTGCCAATAGATATGAAACTGAAACTGATTGAACCGCTGCGAGAACTCTTCAAAGACGAAGTCAGGCTTATCGGGAAGGAATTAGGCCTGCCGGAAGGCATACTGTATCGTCAACCTTTTCCTGGCCCGGGGCTTGCCATCAGAATAATCGGTGAGGTTACTAAGGAGGCGCTCGCTGTTTTACGCGAGGTTGACAGGCGCGTGCTTGAAGAAATGAGGAAGGCCGGCCTTTACGAGCAGGTCTGGCAGTCCTTTGCCGTGCTGCTGCCGATTAAATCCGTGGGAGTTATGGGCGATAAGCGCACCTATGAGAATGTGGTGGCGCTGCGTTGCGTGAGCTCTAGCGACGGTATGACTGCGGACTGGGTAAAGCTTCCCCATGAGCTTTTAGAAACTATCTCCAACCGCATTATCAATGAAGTTAAAGGCGTAAACCGCGTGGTCTACGACATCTCATCAAAACCTCCGGCGACGATTGAATGGGAATAAATGCCGCACTCTGATTTTGTCCATCTGCACGTGCATACCCAATACAGCCTGCTTGACGGCGCCTGCCACCTGAAAAAATTAGTCAATCTTGCCAGCCGCTCTATGATGCCTTCCTTAGCCATTACTGACCACGGCAATATCTTTGGGGCAATTGAATTCTATCAAGAAGCCCAAAATGCAGGCGTCAAGCCTATTATCGGCTCTGAGGTCTATATCGCGCCCAGGAGCCGCTTAGAGAAATCGGGCTCCGGCATAAAGGAAGCAGCGCATCATTTCATCCTCTTATGCCGGGATGAAGAGGGGTATCACAATTTGATGCGCCTGATCTCAATCGGATACTTAGAAGGATTCTACTATCGTCCGCGGATTGATAAGGAAACCTTGAGCAAATACGCAAAAGGCCTCATCGGGCTGAGCGCCTGCCTGAAAGGCGAAATTCCACAATTACTCCAGAATAACCAGTTCAACTCTGCCTTAAAATGCGCCGATGATTTTATTCAGATTTTCGGGAAGGAAAATTTCTACTTAGAGCTGCAGGAAAACCTCATCCCCGGACAAACAACCTGCAATCAGGGCCTGCTTAAGATTTCTCAGCAGCTTTCCCTGCCTATCGTAGCCACCAATGATGTTCACTATCTAAGCAAAGAAACTGCCAGGGCCCATGAGGCGCTCTTGTGCATCCAGACCCAAACCACTCTTTCTGACCCACAACATATGCGCTTTAATTCCGAGGAATTCTATTTTAAGAGCGCGGATGAAATGAAGTCGTTATTTAAAGAGCTTCCCCAAGCGATCGAGAATACCATAACTATCGCGGAGCGCTGTAATTTAGAATTGGATTTTAAAAAGCTGCATCTCCCCGCTTATACCCCGCCGCAAGGACTGACAAAAGATGAATTCCTGCGTCAACTCTGCCTTGAGGGCCTGCAAAAAAGATTTCCCGAAGGAAACACTCCAGAGATAAAAGAGAGGTTGGAACACGAACTGCGCATAATCAAAAATATCGGTTTTACCAGTTATTTTTTGATTGTCTGGGATTTTATCCATTTTGCCAAAAATAGAGGAATCCCGGTTGGGCCCGGAAGAGGCTCTGCCGCAGGAAGCTTAGTAAGTTATCTCTTAGCCGTTACTGATATCAACCCTCTAAAATATGGCCTGTTATTTGAACGTTTCTTAAATCCTGAACGTATCGGCCTGCCTGATATTGATATTGATTTCTGCTATGAGCGAAGAGCGGAAGTCATTGACTACGTTACGCAGAAATACGGACGGGATAACGTTGCCCAAATAATCACCTTTGGAACCATGCTTGCCAGGGCAGCTATCCGTGACGTAGGAAGAGTCAAGGGGATGAGCTATGCCGAAGTGGATAAAATTGCAAAGTTAGTGCCTGTGGAATTAAATATCACCCTTGATGACGCGCTTAAACAATCCCTTGAGTTGAATAATCTTTATCAAAATGACCCTCAGGTGAAAGGGCTTATTGATACAGCCAAATCCTTGGAAGGCCTGACCCGCCATGCCTCAACCCATGCCGCGGGAGTAGTTATCTCCGATGGGCCGCTTGCCGATTACGTGCCGCTTTTTAAACCCAGCGACAACGAACAAATCACCACAGGATATCCCATGGAAGCGCTTGAGAAAATCGGCCTTTTAAAAATAGACTTTTTGGGATTGCGCACCTTAACCGTTATCCAGCGCGCGGCCGAAATTATCAGAGAGCGCCATAAGGTGGAGCTTGACATCGAGAGCATCGGGCTAGACGACCCTAAGACCTTTCAGCTCTTAAGTTCAGCGCAAACACTCGGGGTATTCCAGCTGGAATCCAACGGTATGCGCGATTTATTGAAAAAAATCAATCCATCTGAATTCGGAGATTTAATTGCCGTCTTGGCCCTCTATCGGCCGGGGCCAATGGGCTCTGGGATGCTAGATGACTTTATCCAGCGCCGGCTGCATAAGACCACGCTGCGCTACGAATCAAAAAAAATGGAGCCCATCCTTGCGAGCACCTACGGGATTATGGTCTATCAGGAACAGGTAATGCAGATTGCCTCGGAATTAGCCGGGTTTTCCTTAGCCCAGGCAGACCTCCTGCGCAAGGCAATAGCAAAAAAAATTCCTGAGGTAATTGAACTCCAACGCAAATCCTTTATTGACGGATGCAGGAAAAATAATATCAGAGAGCAGGCAGCCCATAAGATATTTGACCAGATTGAGTATTTTTCCGGTTACGGCTTCAACAAATCACATTCGGCCGCATACGCGATGATTTCCTACCGCACTGCCTATCTCAAGGCGAATTACCCTGTTGAATTTATGGCAGCGCTGCTGACTTCAGAAAAAGACAATACCGACAAAATCGTAGAATATGTCGGCGAGTGCCTGCGTATGGGGATTGAGGTTTTGCCGCCTGACCTAAACGAATCAAGGGATATCTTTACGGTTATTGATAACCAAAAAATCCGTTTTGGCCTGATTGCCATCAAAAACGTTGGCCAGGGAGCGATTGAATCCATTCTTAAGGTGAGGCGGGAAAAAGGCAATTTTAAATCCTTAACTGATTTTTGCCAGGATCTTGACCTGCGCCTGGTAAACCGCAAGGTCATTGAATCTTTGCTTAAGAGCGGCGCGATGGATTCCTTCGGCCAGTTCAGGGCGCAACTTATGGTAAACTTAGACCCTGTCTTAGAGACGTCATCCAGGGCCCAGAAGGAAAAAGCCAAAGGCCAGCTATCTTTCTTTGATGCGCAAGAGGAGAATGGTTTTAAGAAAACTATTGCCCAATCTACCCAGCAAATCAGAGAATGGCCCGAACTACAGCTTCTGGCATTTGAAAAAGAGATGTTAGGTTTCTATGTCACCGGGCATCCCTTAGCCAGATTTTCTAATCAGCTCAAACGATTTGCCTTCTGTTCAACCACTAACCTGCGCACCTATAAGGATGGCGACCTGGTAAAATTAGCCGGGCTTATTGTCAAAATAAAGAATACGGTTACCCGCAAGTCTGCCGAAAAAATGGCGATCCTAAAGCTTGAGGATCTAAACGGCGCGGTTGAGATTCTGGTCTTTCCTGAGGCATATAAGCAAAATTCCCGCTTTATTCAGCTAAACAGCATCGTGCTCATCCAGGGCAGGCTTAACCTGAAAGAAGAATCGCCCAAGATTATCGTCAATTCAATCCTGCCGATTGACGAGGCCTATAAACAAATCTCTAAAATAGATATCAATATCGCCGGAGTGCGGCAAAATCTGCTGGAAAGCCTCAAGGAAAGGCTTAAAGGGCACGCGGGAAAAACCCCGGTCTATCTGCATATGGATACCACAAACCGCGCCAGGTATCAAATCTTAGTCTCGGATGAACTCTATGTCCAGCCAAATCAGGGCCTTATCCAGGAAATAGAATCCCTCCTGGGTGAAGAAAGATTTTCATTGACCCTCTAACCTTTTTATGTTAAATTAGTTACGTAAAATAGATCTTAATTGTCATTGCGAGGAGCCCCCGCCTCTGGCGGGGCGACGAAGCAAACCCATAAAAACGAGGTTGCTTCGCTTCGCTCGCGATGAGGGTAATTTTGGATAGACGATAGCGCCTATATATTTATCTAATTAGGCAATATAGAAGGGAGAGCTATAATGACCAAAAAAGATATTGCTCTTAAGGTTGCCGATGCCTGCGGAATAAAACAGGTTATTGTCAAAAAAGTCCTGCAGGGAATTTTTGACTGTATCATAGAAAGTTTAATCCGCGAAGAGAAAATAGAATTGCGTAACTTCGGAGTATTTAAGATCAAAGCCCGCCGGGCGCGCATCGGCAGAAATCCCCGCACCGGCCAGAGCGTTCCCGTTCCTTCCCGCAAAGTGGTGGTTTTTAAGCCCGGCCTTGAGATGAAACAAAAGATTAAATGAAATTTAATTCGCCAACCGGGATGAAGGATATCCTGCCAGAGGAAGCGCTCCTCTGGCATCTTATTGAAGAAAAGGCAATCAGCATATTCAATCTTTATGGATATAAGCCGCTGCGCACTCCGATCTTAGAAGAGAGCGCTCTCTTTAACCGCTCTCTGGGCGAAGAGGCCGAAATCGTCAGGAAACAGATGTTTGAAGTCAAGCGCGGCTCAAGCGAAAGCTATGCCTTAAGGCCCGAGGCAACGGCCGCGGTGGTGCGCGCTTATTTAGAAAATAACTTAGATAGGACTAATACCTTTATTAAATTATTTTATATCGGGCCGATGTTCAGGGCTGAACGGCCGCAAAAAGGGCGCCTCAGGCAATTCCACCACATCGGTGTTGAGGCCTTAGGCTCGGACAGCCCTTATTTAGACAGTGAAATTATCGCATTAGCCCGGAGAATCTTAGAAGAGCTCAAGGTGCACGGTTTTACCATCAGGCTCAATAGTTTAGGCTGTTCTTCAGACCAGCAAAAACTTAAAAGTATATTGCGCATAAAACTTAAAGGCCATCTAAATAAACTCTGCGCTGACTGTAATGAACGTTATAAGAAAAATGTCTTCAGGGTCCTCGATTGTAAAAATGAAGGATGTCCACAGGTAGTCGCTACCCTAAAGCTGCGTTATGAAGATTATCTGTGCAGCGGATGCAGCGAACATTTTCTCATTGTGCGGAAAAACTTAGACCGGCTTAAGATTAATTATTCCTTGAGTCCTACGCTGGTCAGGGGCCTTGACTACTATAGCCGCACGGTATTTGAGATAACCCACCAGGGCTTAGGCGCTCAAGATGCCATCGCGGCCGGGGGGCGCTACGACCGCCTTATCCCTGAGCTTGGCGGGCCAGAACTCGGCGCTGCGGGATTTGCCTTTGGAGTTGAACGGCTGCTTTTGGCCTCAGGGCTTGAATGCGCGGCAGCCAAACCAAGGTTGGATATTTTTATCGCCAGCTTGGGAAATTCTGCCAAAGAGCAGGGCTTTGTCTTACTGCAAAAACTGCGCGAAGCGCAGGTTGCTTCTGAAACGGACTATGAAAACAAATCCTTAAAAGGCCAGATGCGCAGAGCCAACGATTTAGCCGTAAAATTTGTGGCTTTACTTGGCGACGATGAGCTTAAGAAACAAATGATAATTCTCAAAGATATGCAGTCCGGTAAACAGGAAGAAATTGGCTTAGATAATTTTGTTGAAGAGATAAAGAAAAGGCTCTAACTTATGATGCGCACCCATACTTGCGGAGAACTAACCATTAATGACCTTGGGAAGGAAGTGGTATTATGCGGCTGGGTTGGCGCGCGCAGAGACCACGGCAAGCTCATTTTTATTGATATCCGCGACCGCTGCGGCATAACCCAGGTAGTATTTATTCCTAAGCAATCGCCTCAAAGTTACGAACTGGCGGCAAGCTTACGCAGCGAATTCGTGATCCGGCTCAAAGGTAAAGTTAACCCCCGGCCAGAAGGGACAATTAACCATAAGATACCCAGCGGTGAAATTGAAATCCTGGCCCTGGAATTAGAAATACTCAATCCCGCGCTTATCCCGCCTTTTGAAATCAGCGGCAGCTTAGAGGCAGGGGAGGAGATTCGGCTTAAATACCGCTACTTAGACCTGCGCAGGCAGACGATGTCAGCTAATATCCTCCTAAGGCATAAACTCTATCAGGCCCTGCGCAAGTTTTTAGATAGCGCCGGATTTATTGAAGTAGAAACGCCCATCCTTACCAAGCCTACTCCTGAAGGCGCACGCGACTTTCTGGTTCCCTCGCGCCTTAACCCTGGAGAATTTTATGCCTTACCGCAGTCTCCGCAGCTGTTCAAACAACTGCTCATGGTCTCAGGCCTGGAAAAATACTTCCAGATTGCCAAATGCTTCCGCGATGAGGACTTAAGGGCAGACCGCCAGCCGGAGTTTACCCAGTTAGATATGGAAATGTCTTTTATCAACGAAGAGGATGTCTTAGGCTTAAGCGAAAGGCTTCTTTATGCTGTCTTTAAAGAATTAAAAGGCATTCTATTACCCGTTCCCTTTAGACGAATGACATATAAAGAGTCAATCGAACGCTATCGCTGCGATAAACCTGATTTGCGTTTGGCGGAAGGCGAATTTGCTTTTGTCTGGATTATGGACTTTCCTTTATTTAAATACAATAATGAAGAGAAGCGCTGGGAATCCGAGCATCACCCCTTTACCGCCCCTAATGCCGAAGACATTCCTATGATAGAGAAAGGAGAGTTTAGCGTGGCCCGCTCACGCTCATATGATTTAGTGCTCAATGGCAATGAAATTGCCTCTGGCTCGATTAGAATTCATCAACAAGGCCTGCAAGGAAAAATTTTCCGCATTCTCGGCCTTTCAGATGAAGAAGCAAAAGCAAAATTCGGATTTCTTTTAGAAGCGTTTACCTATGGGGCGCCCCCGCATGGAGGAATTGCTTTCGGGTTAGACAGGCTGCTTGCTATTCTGACTGGATGCGCTTCCATCCGTGATGTAATCGCTTTTCCGAAAACCCAGAAAGGAATTTGCCCTATGACCGGCGCCCCGGGCAAAGCAACAACGAAGCAATTAAACGAATTAAACTTGGCCTGTAAAAAATAAGAGGAGGAGTTATGAAAAAATTGGCAGTGGGCAGTGGGCAGTGGGCAGTATCTGGTTTGGTAACTATGCTATTTTTAAGCGGATGCACAGTCAGGACATACTCGGCAGTAAAAGACAGGGTTGACCAGGAGACAGGCGGTAATCAAGGATATTTAACCGGCTCTGCGCCGGCCGGCGCTCCTGCGCCAAAAAAATTCATCCAACGCACAACCAGAATTGTAGAAATTGAAATGCACAGCCCGGTAAAATTTGAGAAAGTTAAAGAACCGCCGAAGCCGATTGAACGGCGAGAAACGCAGGATATCTCACCCGAAGGAAAGCGCGGTTATCTTGAAGTTCCGCCTCCGGCATTTGAGCCGAATGAGGATAAATCAACCCAGAGAACGGCTGCAGAGAAATATGATACCTACATAGTCAAGAAAGACGACAGCTTACAAAAAATCTCTGTTCAATCTTACGGAACAAGCAAAAAATGGACGAAGATCTTTGAAGCGAATAAAGACGAACTCAAGAGCCCGGATAAAATTAGGGCCGGGCAGCAGCTAAAAATACCAAGAGATTAAGAGTTTATAGTAAATGGAAAAACAGATCAAGTTAGAGAATGCCGCTGAGGCATTGGCGCTCTTTGGCCCCCGGGATGAAAATCTTCCGATTTTAGAAAAAGATTTGGGGGTAGAAATCGTTCTGCGCTTAGATACCTTGAGAATCTCCGGCAGAAATAAAAAACTTAAAAACGCCCTGCCGATTATAGAGCATATCTTAAACGAGAACCGCCTGGGACGAAGAATAGATAAACCAGGGCTGCAGCACTTGTTTCATTCGCCAAAACCCGCAGAAAACCATCGGCCGAAACAAGGCCTTGATCTTGAAAAGGTGGATATCGGTTTTTCATTTAAAGGCAGGACGCTCAGCCCCAGAAGCGCCGCGCAACGTGAATACGTCCGGGCAATAAAGGATTATGATATTGTTTTTGGCGTTGGTCCGGCAGGCACCGGGAAAACTTATCTGGCTATGGCAATGGCAGTTGAGGCCTTACGAAAAGGATATGTGCGCAGAATAATCCTTACCCGTCCGGCTCTTGAAGCAGGGGAATCCTTAGGATATCTTCCGGGAACTCTATACGAAAAAATATTGCCGTATTTGAGGCCGCTTTACGACGCCCTCTACGATATGATGGAGGCAGAGCAGATAGAGAAATACATTGAAATAGGAACTATTGAAGTAGCGCCTTTAGCCTTTATGCGCGGCAGGACCTTAAACGATGCCTTTGTTATCCTTGATGAAGCGCAGAACTGCACTGTTGAGCAGCTAAAGATGTTTCTTACCCGCTTGGGGTTTGATTCTAAAACCGTTATTACCGGCGATACCACCCAGAGCGACCTTCCGGGAGGAAAACCCGCAGGGTTAGTGCTGGCAATAGAGATCTTAAAACCTATCCAAGGGATAAAATTTATCCATTTTACCGGCAAAGATGTAGTCAGGCACGAATTAGTGCAGAAAATCATCGCTGCCTATGAGAAAATATATACAGCCCGCTAGAAATGCCTTTAAATCCTCACCCTCTAAATAAAGCCTTACGCCTCATCGCGCGCTGCCAATCTCAAGCTTTTCTTATAGCAAGCGGTATAATCCTAATCCTCTTGCCCATTGCCTTTAATATAAATATCTTAAGCGGGCTCCTGCTGATCAGTTTTATCTTATATTTTAAATTTTCACCGCCTGCAATTACCCGGGATAAACGGCATAACTATCTTGTACTTATTTTTTTATTTGCGCTGTTTATCTTTAGCACCTGTAAATTAACAGAGTATCGCATACCGGCACCGTATATACCGGTTACGGCTCTGGCTATGTATGTAACCATATTTTATAATGACCTCAAGCTCGCCTTTACTTTTTGCGTATTATCATCGTATTATGCCGGAATGATTGCCGGCAGCTCCCTGTATCTAAGCATCATTTTTTCAATAACCGCTATGGCTGCGGCGATTATCGTATTCGGCTTAAGAAAGAGGAGCCGTATTTTAACCGCAGGATGCCTATCCGGCATCATTCAATCTCTGCTTTACTGGCTCACTTATGGCTTTGGCTATATGGAAAGCCAAGGCATTGCCTTAGCGGCTTATCCGCCGGTAAACTTTGCATCTCTGGCTTCCAATCTCTACAGCGGAATTCTCTGCGCAGTTGCGGTAAGCGGAACCCTGCCGTTCCTGGAAAATTTCCTGGGGATTACCACTAATATCAGTTTACTTGAGCTATCCGACTTTAACCATCCCTTATTAAAAAAAATGATACTGGAAGCTCCCGGAACATACCATCACTGTTTGGTGGTAGGGAACCTTGCCGAGCAAGCTGCAGAGAGTATCGGAGCCAATCCTTTACTGGCGCGCATCGGCTCATATTATCATGATATCGGAAAACTCGCCCACCCTGAATATTTTATGGAAAACCAGTGCCTTTTAAGTAAACATATAGGCCTTACTCCTTCAATGAGTAAAATGATTATTATGAACCACGTTAAGGAAGGAGTTGAACTGGCAGGAAAATACCGGCTCAAACCGGCAATCATTGATTTTATAACCCAACACCACGGAAATGGCCTGGTCTATTATTTTTACCGTAAGGCGCTGGAAGAAATCGAAGAGGATGAAAAAATCTATGAAGAAGGCTTTCGTTATCCCGGGCCGCGCCCTACTTCAAAGGAGACCGCAATTGTGCTGCTGGCAGATTCGGTGGAAGCGGCATCAAGAGTAATTAACGAACCTAAGGCCCCAAAGATTGAAGAAGTAGTGCATAAGGTTATCAACAATAAATTTATAGACGGCCAGTTAGATAGCTGCGAACTGACTTTAAAAGACCTGGAGAAGATTGCCCGGGTCTTTACCCATATCTTAAGCGGGATATATCATGGACGGATTAAGTATCCAGAAGCTCTATCGGTATGAAAATCAGCATAAGAAACTTAAGCAGCCAGGCCCTGCCGATTAGCTATGGCGCGGCCAAAAAGCTGATCCGGAAAATATTGCCATGCTTGGGCAAATCAAAACAGCCAGAGGAATGGTTGCTGGGGATAGTTTTTCTCAATGATACCCGGATTAAGCTATTGAATCAAAAATATCTCAAGGCCAATAGGCCTACGGATGTCCTGGTCTTCAATTACGGCCAAAATACCGCTGACCTGGCCATTTCTTTAGAAAGCGCAAAAAGGAATGCCAAATTCTATAAGGCCTCGCTTAAGAAAGAACTCGTCCGTTATATTATCCATGGCCTATTGCACCTCTACGGCTACGACGATAGAAGCCCCAAAGATAAAAAAATAATGTTTAAGCACCAAGAGCAGATACTTAATCAAATAATCCATGTCAATTCAAGATAAATCTGCCCTGCGGGCAGATTTATCTTGATCCTTCAGCGCTCGTTTCTATAGCCTGTTAAAGCGCTGAAGGATCTAATTTAGGTAACCTGATATACTTTCCGATGATCCTAAAAACCGAAGCAATAGTATTAAAGACCTTTGATTTCAGGGAAACAAGCCTGATCGCGCATTTTTTTAGCAAAGACTACGGCAGATTAGACGGAATTCTAAAAGGGATACGCGGCGACTCCAGGAAATTCGCCTCTAACTTAGAGCCATTTTCTCTCAATGATATTATCTTTTATCAAGCGCGCAGTTCAGGCCTGCATCTTATTTCACAGTGTGACTTAAAAGATGATTTTACCGTGATCAGAAATAATCTAAAATCAATTGCCTATGCCAGTTACATAATCGATCTTATAGGGCAGCTGATACAGCCGAATGATAAAAATATAGAGGGATACGAACTGACTCTCTCTGCCTTAAAACAGATATCTTCCGGCTTTGATGCGGAAAAGGTCTTGTGTATATTCCTGATTAAGTTCTTAAAAAGCATCGGCTTTCGGCCTAGATTAGATGGCTGTATAGCCTGCGACCGGGATATTTCCGTTGCGGCTTTTTTTAATCTCAAGCGCGGAGGGCTGATTTGCAGCGAATGCAGCGCTGCCGATAGTTATTCTAGCGATGTGCTCGGGGGAACCATCGCCTCTATATTGCATATTGAGCAGGGGAACTGGGATGATGCCTTACGGCTGGGCTTGAGCGCAAAGATAAAAGATGAACTCAAAAACATCCTGCATAATTTTATGGAATTTCATTTACAGCTCAGGCCGAAATCAGAAAAACTCTTAAGCATATTAGGTTAACTTTCAGCGGGGTGATATTATGAAAATAACCATTGTCGGGCCGGGAGCTATGGGATGTTTATTAGCCGGTTTTCTCTCAAAGAGCGGGGAAGAAATCTGGCTTTTAGATAAAAATGCCGAACGCGCCCAAAAAATCAAAGAGCAAGGCATAAAAGCAGAGGGCGTCTCGGGTAATTGGCAGGCAAAAGTCAACGTCAGCGTAAGCGCCGAAGAAATAGGCCCCCAGGACCTTATCATTATAGCGGTAAAATCCTATGACACCAAAGGCGCCCTTAAGGATATCAAGCCCATGCTTGGCGAATCGACTTTAGTGCTCAGCCTGCAAAACGGCTTAGGCAACACGGAAATCATCTCCGAAGTGGCCGGCCAGGAAAAAACCCTTGGCGGCACCACTAATCACGGAGCAACGCTCTTAGCCGCAGGATCAATACGGCACGCCGGGCGCGGGGAAACAGTGTTCGGCCGCATGGATGGCAAAATTACCGCTGAACTGCGCTCTATCCGCGAACTCTTTAACAAGGCGGGGCTTAAGACCTGCATTAGCAAAGACATTAAGGCCCTGCTCTGGTCAAAGTTGATGATCAACGTAGGCATCAATGCCCTTACCGCAATCACCCGCTTAAACAACGGCAGGCTGATTGAATTTGACGGAACAAGGAAAATCCTGGAAGAAGCGGTCAATGAGGCAATAAAAGTGGCGAAGAAAAAAAGGATCAGGTTAATTTATGACGACCCGCTCTCTAAGGTTGAGGCAGTTTGTGAAGCAACCGCCAATAACGTCTCTAGCATGCTCCAGGATGTTTTAAAACAAAGGCGCACTGAAATTGATTTTATAAACGGGGCAGTGGTAAGACAGGCCCAGGGCTTAGGCATAGCAACCCCGGTCAACGCGGCGCTAACGTATTTAGTGAAGACCATTGAGGCAAGCTACAGCTTACGGGTAGGCCAAAAAAACACCTGCACTTTGTAAGCCTGAAATACCTCTACTTGCCAAGTGTATAAAGGGAATAAAAAATTAAGGCATTATATCATTTTAAAGCTACGATAGCGGTATCGGCTGTTATCTATTTAATTACAAAGTCAGTATCGTGTTTTATCGCTTCTTTTATCGGCGGTTTAGTTATTGACATTGACCACCTCTTTGATTACTGCCTTCAGGAAGGCCCCAGCCTCAATCTCAAGCGCTTCTGGCGATATTGCGTTGAACAGCGATTCGTATACTTGATCCTTATTTTTCATTCCTTGGAATTCCTCTTTCTCTTCTGGCTTCTTATTTATATCTATAAACTTGGAATTTTCTGGATTTCCCTGGCCATTGGAATAAGCCAGCATATACTATTTGATCTCATTGGTAATAGCGCTACTATCAAGACACATTCTTTTTATTTTATAACTATGCGCGCCCTAAAAGGTTTTAGGGCGAAGGACTTCAATCGGGATGATAAGTAAGGCCATTGCCAAAATATTTCGTAACATTGCCAGAATCTTAGAGTTCAAGGGTGAAAATGTCTTCCGCATGCGCGCCTATGAACGGGCAGCGCAGAATATCGAAAGCCTCAACCAGGATGCCCGGGACTTGATTAATGAAAATCAGCTCAGGCTTATCCCCGGGATAGGCCCTGACCTCTCCGGAAAAATCATTGAAATCGTAAAAACCGGAAAACTCAGGTTTTACGATGAACTCAGGAAGACAATTCCTCAAGGGCTGATGGATTTGTTGAATGTCCCCTCCCTCGGCCCAAAACATGCAAAACTATTTTCTGAAGAGCTCAAAATAAAAAGTATCGCCGGGTTAAAAAAAGCTGCCGGCCAGGGAAAACTCTCCGGGCTAAAAGGGATAAAAGAAAAAACGGTGGAAAATATCTTAAAAGGCATAGCCCTGCTTGAAAAAGGCCGCCAGAGAATGGACCTGGATACAGCCATGCTCAGGGCGGATGAATTCATAAAACCGCTCAAAGCGCACGACTATGTGAAGAAAATAACTGCCTGCGGTTCACTGCGCCGAATGAAGGAAACAATACGGGATATCGACATCTTGGTTGTTTCGGACTCAAGGAATAAGGTAATCGAGGCCTTTACAAAACTGCCTGCGGTTAAAGATATAACTGCAAAAGGCGAAAGCAAATCTTCCGTGATCACCGATGAAGGCGCCCAGGTGGATTTAAGGGTAGTGGAAGAAAAAAGCTATGGAGCGGCGCTGATTTATTTTACCGGTTCAAAGAATTTTAATATTAAAATAAGACAACTGGCAATCAAGAAAAATTTAAAGGTAAACGAATATGGAGTTTTTAAGCTCAAAGGCAATAAAGAAACCTGCCTTCCGGGCAGGACAGAGGAAGAAATTTTTAAACGGCTGGGCTTAAGCTTCATTGAGCCGGAGTTACGGGAGGACCGCGGCGAAGTGGAGTTAGCAGCTCAAAATAAACTGCCCGAGCTTGTCTCTTTAAAAGACATCAAAGGCGATTTTCACTCCCATTCAAAATATTCTGACGGCCAGCAGAGCATCCCGGAAATGGCTGAGGCGGCCCGGCAGTCAGGATATACATACCTCAACATCAGCGATCATTCGCAGAGCCTAAAGGTAGCCGGAGGCCTCTCGATTAAGGAACTAAAGGAAAAAAAGAGAGAGGTGGATAAATTAAACTCGCGAATGAGAAATTTCAGGATACTTTTCGGGACAGAAGTTGACATTGACGCAGAGGGAAATCTTGATTACCCTGATAGTGTTCTGGCTGAATTTGACGTTGTGCTAGCGGCAATCCATAGCGGCTTTAAGCAATCGGAGACTCAAAACACTAAACGCTTAGTGAGCGCCTGTAAAAATAAAAATGTGGATATCATTGCCCATCCTACCGGAAGGCTCTGGGGAACACGGGACGGCTATGGAGTAGACTTCCATCAGCTCTTTAAGGCCGCCTCAGATTATGGGACAGCCTTAGAAATTAACGGCTATCCGCTGCGGCTGGATTTAAACGACACTCACGCCCGCCAGGCCAAAGAAAAAGGCGTAAAATTAGCTATTTCCACTGATGCCCACAGCGCCAGCCAGCTTAATTATATGCGCTTGGGCGTGGCTACGGCAAGGCGCGGCTGGCTGACTAAGAATGATCTCCTCAACACGTTATCTTACGAAGAACTGATGAAGTTCTTTCAGAAATAATATGCGTCAGATTAAATTTTGCCGGGCCTGTATTGTTCTATACTGCTCGTTATTTATTCTTGCCGGTTGTTCCCAAAAACCATACCATAAAGAAACCCGCATTATGATGGGCACCTTCGTAGAAATCACCTGTCAGGATAAAACGGCAATGAATGCGGCGTTTGAGGAGATAAAAAAAATAGAAAATATTGCCAATAAGTTTTCGCCGGCATCTGAAATATCCCGGCTTAATAAAAACGGCGAAATCAAGGCCAGCCCGGATTTCCTGAATTTAATCAAGGAATCTAAAAAATATTACGCGCTCTCCGGCGGCGCCTTTGATATCACGGTGAGCCCGCTTGTTGATACTTGGAAAAATAAGATTAAAGAGGCGCTGGAGAAGAAGTCAGAGAACCTCCTGCCGGCAGAAGATGAGCTTGGGGATAAGCTTACCCTTGTCGGCTCGGATAAAATTTTTATTAATCAGAAAGAATCATTGGTTAAATTTACGCAATCAGGAATGTCCATTGATTTAGGCGGCATTGCCAAGGGCTATGCCGTTGACAAAGCTGTTTTGCGGCTTAAGGCGCTGGGGATTAACTCATGCTTAATCAATGCCGGAGGAAACATCTACTGTTTAGGCAAGAAAGGAAAACGCAAGTGGCATATCGGGATTCAGCATCCGCGCAATCCCGGGAAGCTTCTTTTTTATTTAGACCTGGAAAACCAGGCAGTGGCTACCTCAGGAGATTATGAGCAATATTTTATGCTCGCAGGCAAACGCTACAGCCATATTATCAATCCCGAAACAGGCTATCCGGTGGATAATGGCCTGGCTTCGGTAACTATAATTACTAAAGACGCCACCACTGCCGATATCTTAAGCACAACAGTATTTGTCCTGGGCAAGGAAAAAGGGCAAGCTCTACTTGAAAAAATAGCGAACACAGAATACAGGATAATAGAAGAAAAAGACCTTTAAAAATGTTTAAGATATTAGGAAAATCATGGCTGAGCAAAGATACCAAAAAGTTTGTTATAAACGCCCCTGATATCGCAAGCCATACGCAGGCCGGCCAATTTGTAGTTATTGTCAGTAATAAGAATTCCGAGCGCATACCTTTAACCATTGCCGATTGCGACAGAACTAAGGGGACAGTCAGCATCATTTTCCAGGAGGTTGGTTTCTCAACCCGGGAATTAGGCGCCCTTAACGTTGGCGACTCTCTGCGGCATATCTTAGGCCCATTAGGAACACCGACTCAGATTGAAAACTTTGGCACTGTAGTTTGTGTTGCCGGAGGCGTCGGCATTGCCGAGGTCTTACCGGTAGCCAGGAGCTTCAAAAAAGCGGGAAACCGGCTGCTTACTATTATCGGCGCCCGCACTAAAGAGTCAATTATTTTAGCAGACGAGCTAAAACAGGCCTCTGATGAGTTGTTTATTACAACCGATGACGGTTCATACGGTAAGCAGGGGCTGGTCACTGATCCTCTGAAAGAATTACTTACGGTAATAGAAAAATCAACTCATAGCAAATACCCCAATCTGGTCTATGCGGTCGGGCCTGTAGCGATGATGCGGGCCGTCTCAGAGCTTACCCAACCTTACAGTATCAGAACTATTGTCAGCCTCAATCCGATCATGGTTGACGCCACCGGAATGTGCGGAAGCTGCAGGGTTAGCGTGGGAGGCAAGACCTTGTTCGGCTGTGTGGATGGCCCTGAGTTTGACGGACATTTGGTTGATTTCCCTGAATTAGAGAAAAGATTGAATTCCTTCAAGGAAAAGGAAGGATGCCTTAATAAAAACTGCCCCAGGAAAATGTAAAAGATGAGAGCAAAAGTTCCGCAGCAGGATATAAAAAAAAGAATCCAAAACTTCTTTGAGGTTACCCTGGGCTATACGAAGAAACAGGCGCGGGAAGAAGCCGAGCGCTGCCTTTTGTGCAAAGACCCCTTATGCGTTAAAGGATGCCCGGTTGAAATAGATATACCCGCTTTTATAAAACTCATCCGCGAAGATAAAATCAAAGAAGCCCTGGCTAAAATCAAAGAAAGAAATAATCTTCCCGCTGTCTGCGGCAGGGTCTGCCCGCAGGAGGAGCAGTGCGAGGCAATGTGCATCCTCAATAAGAAGAAAATCCCTATCAATATCGGAGCGCTGGAAAGATATGCCGCAGACTATGGCAGGTCCCCAGTCACAAGTCGGGAGTCACAAGTCACAAGTAAAGAACCTGAGACCTGCAACCTGCGGCCTGCGACCAAAATTTCCGTAGTCGGCTCCGGCCCTGCGGGCTTGACAATAGCCGCAGACCTTGCTAAAATTGGATATTCGGTTACGCTCTTTGAATCATTACATTTAGCTGGCGGAGTGCTTAGCTATGGCATACCGGAGTTTCGCCTGCCTAAGAAAATTGTAGATGAAGAAATCGCCTATATAAAAAGTTTGGGCGTAGAAATACAAACCAATGTTTTAGTTGGCAAAACCTTTACCATAAAAGACCTCTTTGAAAAGGGGTATCCTGTAATTTTCCTGGGACTGGGCGCGGGCCTGCCGCAATTTCTAAACATTCCGGGAGAAAACTTAGGCCGGGTTTACTCGGCTAACGAATTCTTGACCCGCATAAATCTAATGCGCGCCTATGCATTCCCGGAATACAGAACCCCTGTTAATATCGGCAAGAAAACAGCAGTGATTGGAGGCGGTAATGTTGCCTTTGACGCTGCCCGCTGCGCCCTGCGATTAGGAAGCGAGGTGACAATAGTTTATCGCCGAAGCGAAGCAGAAATGCCGGCAAGAAGCGAAGAAATTCAAAATGCCAGAGATGAAGGGATAAGCCTTCAACTGCTTAGCCAGCCGGTAAGCATCCTTGGCGATGAGCATGGCTTCGTCAAGGGGCTGGAATGCGTAAAAATGCAGTTAGGCGAGTGCGATAATTCAGGAAGGCCGCGGCCAATCATGATAAAGGACTCAAACTTCGTTATGGATATAGATACCCTGATTGTGGCAATCGGACAAACCCCTAATCCGCTTCTAAGCAAAGCTACAGCAGAACTTAAAACAAATCCCGATGGGACAATTGTAGTGGATAAAAATTTTATGACCTCAATTCCCGGGGTTTTTGCCGCAGGCGATATTGTCAGCGGGGCAGATACGGTCATCGCGGCAATGGGGGCAGGGAAAAAGGCGGCACTGGCAATTGATGAATATTTACGAAAACGAGTAAAAGGCCAAGGTTGATTAGTAACCCTTGATGAAAATATGGGACAAGAAAAAATTACCGCAAAAGATATCATAGCCCTGAAGAATAAACGCAAAATTACCATGCTCACCGCCTACGACTATCCTTTGGCATCTTTAATTGACCGGGCTGGCATAGATATGATTCTGGTGGGGGACTCTCTTGCCAATGTCGTCTTGGGGTTAGACTCAACTACCAAGGTGGGAATGTCAGAGATGCTTCATCACGCCAAGGCAGTAACCCGGGCTGTCCGGCATGCCCTTGTTATCGGCGATATGCCTTATGAATCATACCAGGTAAATCCGCATGAATCAGTAAAAAATGCCAAACGTTTTATTGATGAAGCATACTGTGATTGCATAAAGTTAGAATGGTTTGACCGATGCCTTGAGGTAAGTGAAGAAATTATTTCCGCAGGTATTGCCGTAATCGGGCATATCGGCTTAACCCCGCAAACCGCTGATAAGTCAGGAGGCTTTAAGGTTCAGGGTAAAGACGCGGAAGCAGCCCAAAAACTTATTGAGCAGGCATCGCTCTTAGAGAGGTTAGGCTGTTTTTCAATCGTCTTAGAATGCGTTCCGGATAAAATAGCAAAGCTGATTACCCAAAAATTAACCATCCCAACTATCGGCATCGGCGCAGGAGTGCATTGTGATGGCCAGGTGTTAGTTACATATGATCTGCTGGGGCTTTTTGAACGTTTTACCCCTAAATTTGTGAAGAAATATATCAATCTTTCTCCTTTAATTCTTAAGGCCGTCGAAGAATATAAAAACGAAGTGCTCCAGGAAAAATTCCCTGAGCCAAAACATAGTTTTACTATCAAAGAAGAGGAACTTGCCAAACTAAAAATGGAGCCCCTCCCAGGCTAAGGCCTGGGGTTCCTTGCTTGGCGAAATACTTGAGCGGCCAAACCCATCCGCCCAGCCATCGGCGGGGCGGTTTTTGGCCGCGAAAGTATAAAAAGGGAGAGAAACTATGGCAATATTTAAATTATCAGATAAAAGACAGATGTACAGGATTTATAACACAATGCCTGTTAACTGCGAAATGCTTGATGCGCAAGGGCTAGCGACAGAGAAAACAACGATAATGGCTAAAGACATAAGTTCTGAAGGTATCTACCTTGAAATGAACAAAACCCCGCCCTTAAACAGCATGATAAAACTCGCCTTCCGATTGGCTAAAGATACACAGCTTATCAATGCAGTTGCTCAAGTGGCCAGGGTCGAGTCTCTTGAAGATAAGGATCTATTCGGCATAGGGGCAAATTTTGAAACTATAGAAGAAAACGATAGGAACGAGATCAAAAAATTTGTTGACCATCTGAATATTAATACACTATTGGCCTTAACTATCAGTAAAGGAGCCTCTGACCTGCACTTGCTTGCGGACAGGCCTCCGGCATTGCGTATTCACGGTGAAATAGAAGCAATAGATATACCTGCCTTCTCTCACGATGAAATCACAAAATTGCTTTACAGCATAATGACGCACTTGCAGATAAGGAAATTTGAGCAGGAAAAAGAGTTAGACTTCGGCCTGCAATACGATTTAGCTAACCGCTTCAGGATTAACCTGCATCAGCAGAAAGGTTTTATGGAGGCTACGCTCAGGCTTATAAGCACAAAGATACCTTCTTTTAAAGAATTAAATTTACCGGAGGTAATAAAAGACTTGGCGCGGCTAAAAGACGGCTTATTGCTTATCGTCGGACCTGCAGGCTCAGGTAAAACTACCACCATAGCGGCGATGGTGGAATTAATAAACCAGGAAAGAAAAGCCGTTGTCATAACCCTTGAAAGGCCTATTGAGTATGTGCATACCGGCCAGAAGAGCATAATCAAACAGAGAGAAATCGGAATAGATGCAAGCTCATTTTCTATCGCCCTGAAAAGTACTTTCAGGCAAGACTCTAACGTAATAGTAATCGGAGAACTGGATGATATTGAAACGGTAAAAAATGCGATCGCTGCGGCTGAGGGAGGAAATTTAGTAGTCGCATCATTTCATTCCCTGAATACGTTGCAGGGTATAGACCGCTTAATAGGTTTTTTTCCGCCGGAAAATAGAAAACAGATGCTCTCTCAATTAGCAAATTGCACAAAGGGTATTGTCTCGCAGGTGCTGCTTCCGCGTAAAGATAAACTCGGCAGAGTTCTTGCCTGCGAGGTAATCATAGTTACTGACGCGGTAAAACGGATTATCCGCGGTGATGAGCTTGTCCAACTGCCTACGATTATCCAGACCGGCTCCAGCTATAAGATGCAATCACTGTTTGAATCTATTAATAAATGTGTAGAAGAGGGCATCGTTGATGCGGAAATAGCAAAATCTTATTTAGAAGAATTCACAAAATATGGCCATAAGTAAAACAGATAACCATACACTTCTCATGGAGAATGTCGTTTCGCTCTGCAAGCGCCGGGGTTTCATCTTTCAGGGCTCGGAAATCTACGGCGGCTTAGCCAATACCTGGGACTATGGGCCGCTGGGCGCTGAATTAAAACGCAACATCAAAGAGGCCTGGTGGAGGGATAATCTCTATCGACGCTCAGATATGGCGGGTTTAGATTCAGCGATACTGATGCATCCGAAGGTCTGGGAGGCATCAGGACACACTGCGAACTTCTCGGATCTTTCAGTTGATTGTAAAAATTGCAAAAAAAGATGGCGCCCTGAACAGGCCCAGGGTAAATGCCCGCAGTGCGGCAGTAATGATTTAACCGAAGCGCGGGCCTTTAATCTTATGTATAAAACTCATCAGGGGGCAGTTGAGGATCAGGCGAGCTTAACCTACCTTCGCCCTGAAACCGCCCAAGGCATATTCGTTAACTTCCTGAATATCCTGGATGTCTCGCGCAAGAAACTCCCCTTTGGCGTGGCCCAGATCGGAAAATCATTTCGCAATGAAATAACCCCGGGCAATTTTACCTTTCGCACCCGGGAATTTGAGCAGATGGAGATTGAATATTTTGTCAGGCCGGAAGAGGCGGATAAATATTACGCATACTGGGTAAATGAAAGATATAACTGGTACCTGCGCTTAGGAATAAAGAAGCAGAACCTGAGGCTCAGGCCGCACGCAAAAGAAGAGCTTGCCCACTATGCCAGGGCCTGCTCTGATATAGAATATCAATTTCCCTTTGGCTGGTCAGAATTAGAGGGTATTGCCAATAGGAGCGACTTTGACTTAGTCCAGCACGCTAAATTTTCCGGGAAAGACCTCTCTTATTTTGATGCCCTTGACAAAAAAAGAATAATCCCTTATATTATTGAGCCTTCCGGCGGAGTGGATAGGGCGGCGCTGGCCTTTTTAGTTGATGCCTATTGGGAAGAAAAAGTCAAGGACGAAAACAGGACGGTTCTAAAATTCTCTAAAGAGCTTACTCCGGTTAAAATTGCAGTCCTGCCGTTATTAAAAAATAGGCCGCAGCTCGTTGAACTGGCAAAAAAAATCTATGAAGATTTGAGGAAGCATTACGCCTGTGTCTATGATGATACTGCCTCAATCGGCAAGCTCTATCGTCGGCAGGATGAGGTAGGAACCCTATTTTGCTTGACAGTTGATGTACAATCATTAGATGATAAACAGGTAACCGTACGGGAGAGGGACACAATGAAGCAGGAACGCATCAGTATTGATAAACTCAGAGAGTATTGTTCAGAAAAGTTAAACCACTATTGAATTACGCGAAAATAATGGAAATCCTCTGGTAAGCCGCAGCAGACGGCAAAAATTTTCCTGGTAGCGAAATAGAGCTTTCCATTATTTATCCGTTTCTCAGTAAAACAAGAAGGGAATTAAAAGCAATGGCAAAAAAATATGTTTACAACTTCGGAGGAAGAAAGGCAGACGGTAACCAGAGTATGAAGAATCTCCTCGGCGGTAAAGGGGCTAACCTGGCGGAGATGTCCGGAGATAAGGATTTACGCCTTCCGGTTCCCCCTGGCTTTACCATCACCACCGAGGTCTGCATATATTATTATGCGCATAAACTGACTTACCCAAAAGGCCTTAAGCAAGAGGTGGAGAAGTCATTAAAGAAAGTTGAGGGCTCACTCGGCAGAGAATTCGGCGCTCCTGATAATCCGCTTTTGCTCTCTGTGCGCTCGGGAGCGCGCAGGTCAATGCCGGGAATGATGGAGACAGTGCTGAATGTCGGCCTGACCGAAAAGACGCTCCCGGGACTAATAAGACAAAGCGGCAATGAACGTTTCGTCTACGATGCCTACCGCCGGCTGATTATGATGTATTCGGATGTGGTGATGGAAAAGGCGGCCGGCATTGAGCCTGAAGGCGATGCGGCAGGGATCCGCAGACAGCTTGAGAAGCTCATGTTAGAGATGAAGAAGCAAAAGGGAATGACTAACGACACGGATTTAGAGGCAGAGGATTTAAAAAAGCTTTGCGCTCTATTCAAGGAAAAGATAAGAGAAGTCCTGAAAAGGAATTTTCCCGACGAACCCTGCGAACAGCTCTGGGGCGCAATCGGCGCGGTCTTTTCCTCCTGGAACGGTAAGCGCGCGGTTTCCTACCGCAAGATTGAAAATATCCCGCATGAATGGGGAACCGCGGTCAATGTCCAGGCCATGGTCTTTGGCAATATGGGAGAGAACTGCGCAACCGGAGTTGCCTTTACCAGAAATCCCGGTAACGGAGAAAACAAATTTTATGGAGAATATCTTAGCAATGCCCAGGGCGAAGACGTAGTTGCCGGACTGCGCACCCCGGCCCCGATTAATGAATATTCAAAGAGCGAACACAACAGAGAGTTAGTTACCCTTGAGAAAGCAATGCCCAAGATCTATAAAGAGCTCTTTAACATCCAGAGGCGATTAGAAAAGCACTACCGGGATATGCAGGATATTGAATTCACCATTGAAAGGGGAACCCTCTTTATGCTCCAGTGCCGTATCGGTAAACGTAACGGCCCGGCAGCGGTGCGCATGGCGCTGGAGATGTATAAAGAAGGACTGATCAGCAAAGGAGAGGCGGTATTGAGGGTAGCGCCTACCCAGCTTGATGAATTGCTTCATCCGGTCATTGACCCCAAGTTAGAGTTAGCGTTTAAGCCGATTGCCAAGGGCCTTCCGGCAGGCCCCGGTGGCGCAAGCGGTATGCTCGTCTTTTCTTCCCAGGATGCGGTCCGCTGGGCAAAAGAAGGCAAGAAAGTTATCCTGGCAAGAGAAGAAACCAATCCCGAAGATGTGGAAGGAATGCGCGCGGCCCAGGCAATACTTACTGCCAGAGGCGGAATGACCTCTCACGCCGCGTTGGTTGCCAGGGGCTGGGGTAAATGCTGCATTGTCGGCTGCGGCGCTTTACAGATTAATGCGCAGGCCAAAACCATGAATGTGGATGATAAAGTCTTCAGAGAAGGTGATTGGATTACCTTAAATGGAACTAAGGGGAACGTTTATCCGGGAGAGCTCAAAATGATGGATGCTTCTCTAGAAAATAAACTCCTCTTTAAATTCTTAAAACTCTGCGACTCTTTTCGCAGGCTTAAAGTACGCACCAATGCCGATACCCCGCAAGACGCCAGGAAGGCGCGTCAATTCGGCGCCGAAGGTATAGGGTTATTTAGAACCGAACATATGTTCTACGGCAAAGGCGCAGAAGAACCGCTCTTTAAACTGCGCCAGATGATCATCTCCAAAACCGAAAAGGAAAGAAGAAAAGCCCTGGATGAACTCTTTCCTTACGTAAAGGCTGACATTAAGGCAACCTTAGAGGCGATGCAGGGCTTACCGGTTACTATCCGCCTGCTTGATCCTCCGCTTCATGAGTTTGTCCCCCGGGAGGAAAAACAACAGGCAGAGCTGGCCGCGAGCGTAGGCATCGGCCTGGAAGAATTCAAGAAACGGGCGGATGCGCTGCACGAAAATAACCCGATGATGGGCCACCGCGGTGTGCGCTTAGGCATTACCTATCCAGAAGTAACTGAAATGCAGCTACGGGCAATATTTGAAGCGTCGGCACAACTATTACAGCAAGGTAAAAAGGCAGAGCCGGAGATTATGGTTCCGGTTGTCTGCGCAGTCAGGGAATTAACCGACCAATTGGCGCTATGTAAAAAGGTTTATCAAGAGGCCTTGAAAAAATACAAGCTGAAGAAAATTCCCCATCTCTTTGGCACAATGATTGAGGTTCCCAGGGCAAGCCTCATTGCGGCCCGGCTTGCCGAAGTAGCTGAATTCTTCTCTTTTGGCACCAATGACCTCACCCAGATGGGTTTTGGCTTTTCGCGCGATGATATCGGCGGATTCCTGCCGGATTACCTGAATAAACAGATCCTCAAAGACGACCCCTTTCAAACCATTGACTATGAAGGCATTGGCCAGTTAATTGAAATCGGCATCAAGCAAGGAAGAAAAGTACGTAAGGATTTAAAAGTCGGCATCTGCGGTGAACATGGAGGAGATCCCCTGTCAATAGAATTCTGCCATAAGGTAGGAATGAATTATGTCTCTTGTTCGCCGTTTCGGGTGCCTATTGCGCGCTTAGCCGCGGCGCAGGCAGTGTTGAAAGAAGCGAAAACAGTCACAAGGCACAAGCCGCAGGTTTCAGGCCGCAACCTGTGACCTGAAACCTGAAAGATGGAATCAATTAAAACATACCTCAAAGAAATCCGCCATATACCGCTGCTTGGGCCTGAAGAAGAAATAGCTCTGGCTAAAAGGGTAAAAAAGGGCGATGAGCAAGCGCGTAATAAAATGATCCGTTCCAACCTGCGCATCGTGATTAATATCGCCAAACGCTATACCCACTTTGGCCTTGCCTTTATGGATTTAATAGAAGAAGGTAACGTCGGGCTGATGAGGGCGGTAGACAAATTCAATCCCCTGCGGGGATTTCGTTTTTCCACTTACGCCGCCTGGTGGATAAGACAGGCAATCAGCCGGTCAATTTCGGACCAGGGCAGGTTAGTGAGAGTGCCGGTATATGTCAGCGATATGCTTGCCAGATTGAAAAAGACTACTGAAGCCTTAACCCAGAAGTTAGGCCGCACGCCTTCGTTGGATGAATTATCCAGGGAAATGAAAATGCCGCTGGCAAAACTCCAACAGCTTATCTCCTGGATCTCCAGAACCTCATCTTTAGATGCCCCTATTGGGGAAGGAGGAGAAGACCAGATAAAAGACCTGATTGAAGATACCTCAAGCGAATCTCCGCAAGCAGGCCTATCCCGGACATTTAATAAAGAAAGGGTGACCAACCTTCTTGACCATATGAACGAACGCGAACGCATGGTTTTAGATATGCGCTTTGGCCTAAATGACCAAAGAGCGCATACCCTGGCTCAAGCAGCAAAGAAAATGCGTATTTCACGGGAAAGAGTGCGCCAGATTGAAGAAGCCGCCCTTAAGAAACTACGTAAATTAGCTATTGCCCAGGATACGACAGAATAAAGTAACCCTGCTAACCTACGAGGTTGACAGGATTTAAAAGGAGATAAATGAAAACCAAGTCAAAAGCCTATGCGCTTATCGTTCCCCGCTTTGAAGACGTACTGCATTCCTTTTATGCCTCTGAAATTATTAAAGGGGTGAGCTTGTCTGCCAGCCATCTAAAAGCTGATGTCTTAATCCACATCACCGACAGGCTCCAGCACGAGGACTGGCTGAATTGGCCTGTCCTGCAGTCAAATTATCTTGACGGGCTGTTATTTGCGGATATTGACAGCGATAAGGTAACCCTGAAAAAAGTAATTGCCAAAGGTATCCCCTATCTAGTGCTGAATAATTTTTTTAGCGAAGATATTAACTGCATCTCTATAGACAATGAAAAGGCGGCCCTTGAAGCAGTCAATTACCTGCTCAAATTAGGCCATAAAAAAATCGCTACCATAGCCGGCGACCTGCATACCTATGCCGGTAAGAGCCGGCTTAAGGGTTATAAAGAAGCGCTGGCTAAACATAAGATACCGCTTAAAGACGAATATATCACTATAGGCGAATTCCTGCGCACTCCGGCGCGTAACGCCGCGGAAAAACTGCTCCACCTGCACCAGAGGCCTACTGCGATATTTGCCGCATCCGATGTGATGGCTTTAGAGACCATTGACCTGGCAAGAAAAGAAGGGCTTTCTATCCCCGGGGATTTATCCATTATCGGTTTTGACGATAATCCCATCGCGATCTATTCATCTATTCCTTTAACTACGGTCAGGCAGCCCATTGTTGAAATGGGCCAACTTGGCTTAGAAACCCTGAATCAAATTGCCGAGAGAAAAGCAAAACTACCAGTGAAAACAACATTACCGGCAAGGCTGGTGCTCAGAGAATCCTGCGCCGCGCCAGCGAAATAAAGCCAGAAAGGGCTGATGAGAAAAGACGCTCTATGAAAAACGCAATTGACCTTGCTCGCTCCATCCGCAGCATTCCTGACTTTCCCAAGCCGGGAATCTTATTCAGGGACATCACTACTTTATTAAAAAACCAAAAGGCATTTACCAGGGCGGTAGATTTGATTGCCGGGAAATTCTCCAAAAGCAAAATTGACTATGTGGTAGGAGTTGAGGCGCGGGGTTTTATCTTCGGCGGAGCTCTGGCGCAAAAACTTCATTTAGGCTTTATCCCGGTGCGTAAAAAGGGGAAGCTTCCCGGGAGAACAAAAGGCATCAGCTATAACTTAGAATACGGCACTGATAGCTTAGAAATCCACGAAGATGCGCTCAAGCCAAAAGATAAGGTCTTAATTATTGATGACCTCTTAGCAACCGGCGGAACAGTCAAAGCAGTTGCGGACTTGCTTGAAGCTCAAGGCGCAAAAATCATCGGGATTGCCTTTGTCATTGAGCTGGTGGATTTAAAAGGAAGAGAGAAACTCAAAAAATACCCTATAGTCTCGTTAGTGAAATTCGAAGGGGAATAAACAACGCGGCATAAATGCCTCCGCTGCCCTGTTTGTAGCGGCGCGATTTATCGCGCTAAACGCTAAGCGATTTGATACAAACGCCCCTGTAGCTCATAAGGATAGAGCGGTGGTTTCCTAAACCATGTGGGCAGGTTCGATTCCTGCCAGGGGCATTATTCTAAGTTACAAGTCACAGGTTACGGGTCAAAAGACGGAGGGATGAATGCAAAACAGAAAAAATTTAAAGCTATCAACTATAAACTATAAACCATCAACTATCTTCTCTCTACTGACTACTGTCTACTGCTTACTCCTTTTGACAGGATGCGCCACTACCAGCAAAAGTTCTGACCCCACCCAGGTACCGGCATTAGAGCCGGCGGCATTGCTAAAATTTTCAGACATCCCTGTGCCCGCGGTATTTAAGTTTGCGCCGGAGGAATCCTACGCCTTCCAGACCACGGGTTTTCGCGCCGGGCTCTTAAAGTATAATGGCAAGGCAACAGGAGAACAGGCGGTTGTCTTTTTCAAAGAACAGATGCCGCTTTATAACTGGCAGCTACTTAACATTGTTGAACATGGCAGAAGAATGATCAGCTTTGAGAAAGAGAATGAAACCTGCATCATCACTATAGATGAAAAGGCAAACAAGGCCGGCATAACCGTATCCGTTGCCCCTAAGTCCCAGTTTTCACCGCGCAAGCCCACCGAGGGGGGTAAGCCGATAAAATAATTTTAAAATTTTCTCTTGACAAACTATATGTTGTATGATAAAAAGAGAACAACTGTGCCGTAAGGTGATAGTTACAATCAGAGGCGGAAAGGGGGCTTAAAACCTAAAATGCCTGTAAACTATCGGAAACCTCACGCTCATAGCCATAAGCTTTTTAGAATATAATGCGTAGGGTAAAAGCATCAGTCAGGTCGTTACCTTAGTTAACAATATAGATTATAAGTTATTAAAATGTATACTGAAAAATCAAAACAAAACAAAGGAGGTAAACAAATGGCAAAACGTTTAGGTATATGGATCTGCTTGTTGGCGATAGTGAGTTTCATCGCTC
>Ga0155429_171_pt1 | contig 44552 bp, 38 predicted proteins | sample RifCSPhighO2_02_FD_106397 | JGI IMG/M metagenome (GOLD analysis project Ga0155429, IMG submission 106397) | Omnitrophica WOR_2 bacterium RIFCSPHIGHO2_02_FULL_45_21 | reverse complement strand
AACAATACCTAAGAAAGCAATCACCAACGGCTCAATGATACTGGTTAATCCGCTGACGGCATTATCCACCTCATTATCATAGAACTCCGCTATTTTACCGAGCATCTTTTCCAGCTCTCCGGTTTTCTCTCCTATGCTGATCATACGCACCACCATAAGCGGAAAAACCTTTGAACGTTCAAGGGGTTGAAAAATCGGCTCGCCGTCGCGGATTGCCTGACGTGAGTTTTCTATGGCTTCTTCAATTACTTTATTGCCGGAGGTCTTGGCCACGATATCCAGGGCATTAAGAATAGGGGTGCCGCTTTTGACTAAGGTTGAGAATGTACGGGCGAACCTGGCCACCGCGACCTTCAAAAATAATGTCCCGAATACGGGAATCTTGAGGATCAACTTATCAAATTTATATCTGCCTGATGGCGTGGCAATATAGCGTTTGAGCCCGAAAATAGAAAGCCCGAACGCTGTGATCAATAAGAGAAAGTAATGTTTGAAAATATCGCTGACCGCAATCAAAATCTGGGTTGGCAGGGGGAGATTTCCCCCCAATGACTCAAAGATGCTTTTAAAGGTAGGGACAACTTTTAACAATAAGAACGCGGTAATGGAAAAGGCCATAGTCACTACTACCGCCGGGTAAACCAGGCTGGATTTAATTTTTCTGCGCAGCGCCGCTGTTTTTTCCAGATATAAAGCCAGCCGGTCCAATACCTCATCAAGCGTACCCGAGGCCTCGCCCGCCCTAATCATACTGATATAGAAATCCGAAAAGGCAGCCGGATATCCTGCCACCGCGTCGCAAAAGCTTTTACCCGCTTCTACGTCCTGATAGATCCGAGAAATGATATCCGCAAGCGCCTTATTCTCAGTCTGCTCCTTAAGGATATCCAGCGCGGCGACCAGGGTTACGCCGCTGTCAATCAGGGTAGCTAACTGGCGGGAAAAAACCACCAAATCATTAAGGGCAATCTTACCGGACGCCTTCTTTCCCGTTTTAACTTTTCCCTGCTTTAGAGAAACAATGATCAGGTTTTTCTGATGCAGGACCTCTTCAGCCTCTTTTTGCGACTGCGCCTCTAAAGTGCCGCTTAAGGTTTTGGCGCTTTCCTTATCTTTTGCCACATACCTGTATATAAGCATATTCTCGGATTTATCCTTTCTTCTTTAATCATGGAATAAAGACCGTCTATTGTTCAACCGTAATCCGCAAAACTTCCTCTAAGGGAATCAGCCCTTCCCGAGCCTTTTCCAGGGCATCCTGGCGGAGAGTTTTCATTCCTAATTTACTTACCGCATACTCCTCTACCTGATCGCTGGTTGCGCCCTTTACAACCATTTCCCGTATTATATCATCTATCATCATAATTTCCAATAATCCTGACCGGCCGAAAAAACCGGTGTTATTACAGAACTTGCATCCTTTGCCGCGATAAAATTGAATATCCGGGGACAGGTTTAAACTTTTTAATATAGCCGCCTCAGGCTTATCCGGCTCTTTACAGTGGCTGCAGATACGCCGGATAAGACGCTGGGCTGAGCTCATAATCATGCTGGAGGCAACTAAAAAAGGCTCTAAACCCATATCCACCAGCCGGGTGATTGCCTGGGATGCGCTATTGGTGTGCAGGGTTGACATTACCAACTGTCCGGTTAATGCCGCCTTGATGGCAATATCGGCGGTTTCCGCATCACGTATTTCGCCTATGAGAATCACATCAGGGCTCTGCCTGAGAATTGAACGCAGGCCGGAAGCAAAATCAAGGCCGATCTCTGACTTAACCTGAAGCTGGGTAATCCCTCCAATCTGATATTCCACCGGGTCCTCAACGGTAACGATATTTCTTTCCGGCGTATTCAGTTGATTTAAAACTGAGTAAAGGGTGGTGGATTTCCCGCTTCCGGTCGGCCCGGTAACCAAAATCATACCGTAAGGTTTTGCGATCGCCTCTTTAAAGAGAGCAAGCGCATCGCTGGAAAACCCCAGAGAACCCAATCCTAAAGAGAGGGCGGACTTATCTAAGATGCGCAGGACCAATTTCTGGCCGAATCCGGTAGGAAGCGCGGAAACCCGGAAATCCACTTCTTTATGAGAAAAACTTATTCTAAATCTTCCGTCCTGGGGCAGACGGATCTCGGTGATATCCAGGTTAGAAAGAATCTTCAGCCGGGCGATGATGGCGCTTTGATTTTTCTTAGGGATGCTAAACATATCCACTAAATCTCCGTCAATGCGAAAACGGATGCGTAGATCGCTCTCTTGAGGCTCAATATGAATATCGGAAGCCCTCCTTTTCAAAGCTTCTGATATGGTAAGGTTAACTAACTTGACAATGGGGGCGGTAGCGGTCTCATCTCTTAAAGTATCCAGCTCTAGAGGAACGCCCTCAGTAAAAACAGCGGCGCCGCTTTCTTTAGCTGCCTTTTCTTCTAAAAAAGAAACCTCTTCATTCTTATGATAGCCGTTGCGGATAGCCTGCAGGATATCCTTTTCTAGAGCAATAACCGGGTCAATCTTGTATCCGGTAATCAGCCTTAGATCGTCAAGGGCGAAAATGTTCAACGGATCAACCATTGCCACGGTAAGGGTATCGCCAATGCGCGAAAGAGGAACTAAACGGTATTGACTGGCGATCCTTTCCGGAACGATTTCAATTAAAGATTGGTCAATCCGATAGCTGGACAAGCTTAAAGTAGGTATATAGAGGCATCTGGACAAGGCCGAGATAAGTTTGCCTTCATCAACAAAACCCTCTCTCAGGAGAACCTCGCGTAAAGGAATGTTTTTTTTCTTCTGGATATCCAATGCCTCCTCTAGTTTCTCCTTTGAGAGGAGCTTCTCTTGAACCAATAATTCCGCTAATCTATCCTTAAAGGTCGCCATCTCTCATTCATCGGGAGCGCTCACCCGCAAGACCTCCTCAAGCGAAGTAATTCCCTGCCTGGCCTTCTGCATGCCGTCTTCCCGCAATGTCTGCATACCTTCCTGGCGCGCAGCCTGTTTCATAATATGTTCCTGCGCCTGCTGCATAATCAGCTCTTTTATCTTTGGGCTTAAGACCAGGACTTCGGTCAGCAGCGTCCTTCCCAGATATCCGCTCTTAAAACAATCAGGGCATCCTTTAGGCCGATAAAATAAACTCGGCTCGTTTTTTGCCAACGGTAATTTTAGTTTCTCTGCCAGACCGTCTTTCATATCGTACGGCTGCTTGCATTTCGGGCAAAGAATCCTCACTAAGCGCTGGGCAACAATGCAACTGACCGCGGAACAAATGAGAAACGGCTCAATGCCCATATTGACTAAGCGCACCACCGCTCCGCTGGCAGTGGTCGTATGCAGGGTTGAGAAAACTAGATGCCCGGTGAGGGCGGATTTTATGGCGATATCCACGGTCTCTTTATCCCTGATTTCTCCTACCATAATGGCGTTAGGGTCCTGGCGCAATATGGAGCGCAGCGCCGCAGCAAAGGTCAGGCCGATATCTGACTGAACGCTTACCTGGTTTATGCCGGGAAGCTGAAATTCCACCGGGTCCTCAACGGTAATAATGTTTACCCGAGGTTTATCAACGAGCTTGATTAAAGAATATAAGGTGGTTGTTTTCCCGGAGCCGGTAGGCCCGCAGACCAAAATCATCCCATATGGCCTCACGGTGCATTTCTTTAAAGCAGCAAGCGTCTTTTCCTGAAATCCCAGTTTGTCAATATCTAATTTTACCTGTGACTTATCCAGAATACGTATGGCTACCTTCTCGCCTAAGCTTGTCGGCAGCAGCGAAACCCTGAAATCAACTTCGCGTTCGCCAAATCTCATCTTGAACCTGCCGTCCTGGGGCAGGCGATGTTCGGCAATATCCAGCCCGGAGATAACTTTAATCCGCGAGACAACCAGAGGAATCATGCTCATGGGATTCTCCCCTATCGTCCGCAATAGCCCGTCAATGCGGAAGCGAATACGCAGCTTGGCTTCCTGCGGCTCAATTAAAATATCCGAGCCCTTACGGTTGACCGCGTCCTCCAGCGTCTTATTCACAAAACTGACGATAGGCGCCTGACGGCTCAAGCGCCCAAGCTCATCAATAGAGATATCGGCTTCTTTCTTCTCCTCAACTAACTGAATATCCTCGGACTTATCCATGCCTTGAATCAAACCTTCAATGACGGACTTTGAGGAGATTTCGGCATAGCGCTCTTCAATGGCCTGGATAAATTTCCGCGCATCCGCAATAATGGGATTTATCTTATATCCGGTAAGGCTCTTGATATCATCCAGGGCTAAAATATTCAAAGGATCAGCCATTGCCAGGGTAATGGTATCGCCTAATTTAGATATCGGAATAATCTGGTATTGCCGGCATACATCCAGGGGAATGATTTTTAGGACCTCCGGATCTATTTTAAAACGGTTGATATCAATGCTAGGTTTTAAAAATACTTTTGACATATTAATAAAGAGTTTATCTTCATCAATAAGCCCTGCTTTCACCAAAATTTTGCTTAGGTTGCCCCCTTTTTCCTTCTGGGTTTTTAAGGCCTGGCTTAGCTGTTCTTGAGAAACAAGTTTATCCTCAAGGAGCATCAGGATTATGCGTTCTCTTAAAGATGCCATATCATTTTAGCAATTCGTAATTAAAGAGACCAAAATAGAATTATTGGTTGCGGGTTACTAGTGCACTAGTTACTTGTTACTGATTTTGTAGTATTTTTCAATCGCCTGTAAAATGTCGGAATTGGTAGAAACAAAAACCTGGACCTCGCATCCTAAAAGCGTCTCGAGGTCCTCTATTGCCTGGCTATTCAGAGGATTGCTCATTGCCACGGTTAAGTTGTTTCCGATTTTATCAACCGGAATGAGCCGGTACTGGCTGGCAACCCGCTCCGGGATAAATTTGATTAATTCCTGGTCAATCTCGTAATTACTCAGCGGCAAATAGGCAAAACCGTACTGGGCGGTAAGCGTCTTGGCGATATCCTCCTCGCTGACAAACTTAAGCTCAACCAGCAGTTCGCCGATTAATCCGCCTTTTTGTTCCTGTAATCCCAGAGCGATCTCCAGCTGACCCTGGGTAATCAAACCCTGCTCAACCAATATTTCGCCTAATTTTTTGTTAATGCATTTTTTGGGCATTCTTAAAAGTGAAATAACCTTATCCGCCTAACAATTCTTGCGCAAAGGCTATCAATTCCCGCGCGTTTGTCCCATCCAGGGGATTTTCAGCTACTGCCGTACTGATGGTTAATCTCTTATCCGGCTCTGGCTCCTCTTTAAAAATATATTGCACTTTCTCCTTAAGCTTCCCGGCTATCTCTTCGCAGGAACGTTTATTCTTCTCCGGCAAGACAATAGCGAACTCATAATCCGAAAAGCGCGCAATACGCTCCACATCGCTTAAGGCAGCGCTTAAACAAGAGGCGATTTTCTTAAGCGCTGTTTCGCAAATAATCTGCCCGTATTTGTTTTGGTAAGCGTTGAAATTATTGAGCTTTGCCAGGATAAATCCGCAGGGCCGCTGATAGGAAACCGCCCTCTTAATTTCTTCATCAAGGCGGTCGCGGATATACTGTTCATTATAGAGCCCGGTGAGCATATCCTTGATTTCTAATTTCTCAACCCTGCGCAGCAAGATATCATTTTCAATGGCGATGGCCGCCTGCCTGCCGAAAATCTCCAAAAGCTCGCTATCTTCGGGGCTGTAAATAAAATCAGAGACATTATTGCCGATTCCCAATAACGCGATAGGCTTACCCCTGGAGAAGATAGGCATACATAAGAGGCTCTTCAAATTGAATGTATTTAAGAATTCCTGGAAAAAGGCGGAGGAGTTTTTTGCGTAGATAGCGGTTAAGCCATGCTTTTTAAATAGCTGGGCGATACATTCATTACCGCTTGAGAAATTTAAATTCTTCTCTATCTGTATATCCAGCCCACCGCAGGCCCTTATGGAAAACCGCTCATTTTCTAGAAATAAAATGAAGCCGCAGGAGGAATCCGCCAATCCCTGGACCTTCTCAACGCAAAGATTTAAGACATCGTCCAGCTTAGCCGCTGAGCTGATTAATCCTGAAATCTGCAATAGGCCTGAGGTAGCCACAATCCGCTTCTGAATTTGGATATTTATCTCGGCAGTCCTTGAGCCGTAATTTTTCAGCTCATCCATATTTTCTCTAATTTTAGCGGTCATTTTATTTAAGGCCGCGCCCAGCTGGCCTATCTCATCCTTGCCTTCAATCCCAATGCGCCTCTCCAGGTCTCCTCCGGCAATCGATTTCGCATCTTGGCTGATGCGGATAATAGGATCCACAATCTGCTTGATTAGGATAAACCCAAGCAATACAATAACCACGATAACCGGAATGACCAGGAAAAGGTTTATCCTGGAAACAGAACTTACGAATATGCTGGGGAAGATATAATTCAAGAATACCAACGCAGGAATGATGCTCATCAGGCAGAGCGCGATAAAAAGCCGGTGGCGAATGCTTCGCGAAGATAATGCTGCTATTTTTGCCATAGCTTGCCTCCCATCAATCAGCAACTGCTAATTGGTAATTAAAAATTACGCTTTACGGAGCAGCGATTACGATTACGAAAATCTTATATTCCGCTCTTTCAGTTTTTATGTTATTTTTATATATACTATACCGCCTCCGGCCTAAAGTCAAGCTGACAATAACTCAATATACTTAAGCGCTTAAATCTATATGCTGCCAGGGAAGAATTTCATCGCTTGATTTTGCCTTTAGATAAGAATCGGGCGACCTATTACATTGATTAAAAGCAGCCCGCCAAAGGTCAAATTTGAAATATTCCGGCCAGGCATCCAGTAGACACCCTCTCTTATATGCCTCTAGCAGAACACTTCCTAAGCTGCGATCCCCTCGTGACAATACCGCCTCAAGGAGGCTGCTTTCTAGATTATGGAAATTAAGCGAAATAGCCCGGGGTAAATATTCCATCTTTCTTCTTAAATAGATAATTTTATTACGCAGCCTGCTCTGGGATTCCATTGCTTCTCTTTCAAAGGGCGTATGCGGCTTGGGTATGAAAAGGCAGATGCTCAAGCGAACTTCAGCAGGCCTGCCAACAGCTTCTTTTCTTAAACGGCAGACCTCCTGGGCAATCTCCAATATTCCATCCAAATCTTCATAATCCTCATTCGGCAGGCCGATGATGAAATATAGCTTTATTGCCCTCCAGCCAGCCTTATAGCTGGCAAAAACTGCTGCGTAGAATTCCTCCATATTAAAGTCCTTATTAATCTGTCTGCGCAGTTTAACACTGCCTGCCTCGGGAGCAAAGGTAAGGGTGGTCTTGCGCACCTTGGCTAAGGCCGCAGCCAGATCGCCCAGATATGCCTTTGGCCTTAGCGAAGGAAGCGATATCGCGATAGCCTGTTCCTGGAATTTTTCCTTCAGCGAACTGATAACTTCATTTAAAAACGGATAGTCGCTTGTGGATAGGCTAAGAAAAGAGAATTCCTCATAACCTGAAAGCCGCTCTACCTCCTTAGTCAACTCTAAAACCTTTTGCGCTGAGCGGAGCCTGAGATTATGATAGATGGTTCTGGCCTGGCAGAAATTACAACGGTGAGGACAACCCCGCATCAACTCAATAGAGGCCCGGTCATGAACTATCTGGACATAAGGAACAAGCCAATTAGTAGGATAATAGGCCTGCTCCAGATTCTTGACAATGCGCTTTCTTACTTGAGGGGGGACACCGGGATACTTAGGCGAGAATTTCTTAACCGCTGCGCAGCTATCATATTCAACCTCATATAGTGACGGAACATACACTCCTTCTATTTTAACTAATTCCCTGAGAACTTCTTCTTTTGTGGTTTGTGGTTTGTGGTTCGTGGTTTGTATTTCTTTATATCTTTCTATAATTTCCGGGAGCGCTTCCTCTGCCTCGCCAATCAGGAATAAATCTATAAAATCAGCTAATGGCTCGGGATTGCTCACACAGCTGCCACCGGCAATTACCAAAGGAAAATCTAAATTCCGCTGGCTGGCTAAGAGAGGAATGCCGGATAAATCCAGCATTGCCAGTATATTTGTATAATCCAATTCATAGCTCAAGGTAAAACCAATAAAGTCAAATTCAACCAACGGCATCCTGGATTCCAAAGAAAATAGGGGAATCTTTCTTGCTCTCAAGATTTCAAGCATATCCAGGTCAGGCAAAAAAACCCTTTCGCAGGAAACGGATTCTTGAGCATTGAGCAGGCCGTAAATAATCCGCAGGCCCAGATTACTCATTCCTACCTCATAGAGGTCAGGAAAACAAATGGCAAATTTTACCTTTGCTTTGAGAAAATCCTTCCTGATCACATTCCACTCATTGCCGAGATAGCGCGCCGGTTTTCTCACCTGCAGGAGTATATCTTGTAATAACTCTTGCGTCATGGGCCTTGCGTTCTGCGTCTATTAATATTCTGCAGAATCCCTAAGGAAATAAAGCTTACCAGCATACTCGATCCCCCATAACTCATCAAGGGTAAAGGCAGCCCCACCACCGGAGACAACCCTTGGGTCATTGATATATTAATATAAACCTGCATCGCAAACATAAGGCCTATAGCAAAAGCAAGGAATTTTCCAAAATGATCATCGGTCCTCGCGCTTATCGCAAAGGCCTTACGAAACAAAAGATAATAAACCCCAAGAAGTAAAAGCGCGCCCGCAAAACCTGTTTCCTCGCCGAATATCCCAAAGATAAAATCGGTATGGGATTCAGGAAGAAAATTGAGCTGCCCTTGCGTCCCGGCAAGCCAGCCCTTTCCAAATAACCTGCCTGAACCGATGGCTATCTTTGACTGAATGATTGTATAGCCTGCGCCTAAGGGGTCAAAATTCGGATTGAGAAAAACTAGCAGCCGGTCTTTCTGATAATCCTTAAGGAAATGCCAAAACACGGGGCTTATAAACGCTCCTGCCGCCAATGTCAATGTGATATAGCGCATCTTTACCCCGGAGAAATAAGCCATACTCAGGAAAACAAACAGAAGGATGAGCGCAGTTCCTAAATCTGGCTGTTTTACAATAAGCCCAAAGGGAAGGAGTATGAGTAAAAAGGGATAAATGATACCTTTGCCAAATGATAACTTTCCCACGTCAAGCCGTATGTCGCTTAAACTTTTCCGGCTGAAATAATGGCTTAAGACTAAAATTACAGCAAGTTTTGCAAATTCTGAAGGTTGGAAATTAAACCACCAGAGCTTTATCCAGCGCTGCGCGCCTAAACGCATCATACCGATAGCCAAAACAAGGAGCAGGAAAAATATAACCAGGAAGTAAAAGGGATAAATAAAATTAATCAGCCGGCGATAGGATAGCCGGCTGAAAACAAAGTAGGTAAACCACCCTAATAAAATCCAGGTTAGCTGGCGGATAAATACTGAGCCTTCCTTAAACGGACCCTTGATATATACCGCGCTGTAGAGCGTTAGTAAGCTTAAGGAGGTAATCACTAGAATCAATACGGGAATGAGATAGTCTTTTATGGTAGTCTTCATCTATCGAAAATTAGAGCAGCCCTTCTTCTTGGAGCTGTTTAAACACCTGGTGCGCAAGCACTACCGCATGAATACTTGGCCCGGTATGCTCTAAGAAAAAACAAAACACAAGCTTGGGTTTATCGTATGGCAGAAAACCCACAAACCAACCATGGGAGAGCTTATTCTTCACCTGGGCGGTTCCGGTTTTACCCGCTACCTTAAGGTTGCCCCAGCCAATATTTGCCGTTCCGCTTTCTGCATTTACTACCTGCTTTAAGCCTTCTATAACTGTTTTTATTATTTTCGCATCTAAGCCCAAGTCAGTTGCAGGCTTCGGCTTCAATTCTTGATTATCGATTCTCTCTACTATATACGGAACAACTAACTTCCCACCGTTGGCAATGGCTGCGATGAGCCTTACCGCCTGCATAGGCGTAACCAACAAATCGCCTTGACCGATGCCGAAATTTGCCGTATCACCATCATACCAATTCCGCAGTTTAATTCGGCGCGCCAATACTGAAGGGACAAATCCCTGCCCTTCGTAAGGCAAATCAATTCCGCTCGGCTTGCCTAAACCAAACCGCCCGGCATATTCACTTAAGGTATCCGCGCCAAGCAGGAGGGCCAGGTGATAAAAATAGACGTTGCAGGAATGTGTGAGCGCCTCTAACAAATCCTGGGAATGATGCGTGCTCCAGCAATTAAATTCTTTCAATCCTGCCAACATCCTGCCGGGACAAAAAAATCTTTTCTCAGCCGTAATTTTTTTCTTTTCCAAAGCCGCGATTGCAGAAACTACCTTAAATATAGAACCAAGAGGGTATTGCCCGGATATTGCCCTGTTCATAAAGGGGGCGCCGGAGTCAGTCAAAAGGCCATTGATGTATCCGGAGTTATCTTCTTCCAGGAACATATGAGGATAGAAATTGGGGAAACTGGCTAAAGCAATAATCCTTCCGCTATCAGGCTCCATCACTACCACAGCCCCTCTTCTTCCCGCAAAGGCATGCTCAATGATTTTCTGTATTCTTATATCTATGGTCAAGTGGACATCTTTACCGTGTCTGGATTGCCTAAAACCCAGGACCCTGCTCATACCTCCCCGATGGTCAACCTCAAGCTGGATGCCGCCGTCTTGAGCGCGCAAAACCTGCTCTAAGCTTTCTTCGATTCCTGTGAAACCAACCATATCCTTGACTTCATAACCGTAATCTTTAAGTTTCCTAACCCTCCAACGGTCTATGCGGGCTAAATAACCAAGGAGATGAGCAGCACTATTATGATACGGGTAGCTGCGCTTAGGTATGACCTCAACCACAACGGCTGGCAGGGCAAACTTATTCTCTTCAATCAAAAAGGCAGTCCTTTTATCAACATCTTTGGCTACGATAATTGGTCTAGACGCAGAAATGAAATCCTTTTTGATTATCTTATTTATTCCTGAAGCTGATTTATTCAAAAGCGCGGCTAATTTATCAAGGTTATTGACATTTTGCTTAAATTCCCGGGGCAAAATACTTATATTATAGGATACGCGGTTATCTACAATAATTTTTCCGTTGCGGTCTAATATTTTTCCTCTTACTCCTGCAAAAGGTATAATCCTGACACAATTCCTGATACTTAAGGAAAAATAAAAATTACCCCGTATAATCTGGAGGTAAAATACTCCCATTAGCAGGATGACAAACAACAACTCAATCAAGAATCGGACTTTATTTATACGCATTGCCTGCGCAGGGGGATAAAAAAATCATAGACAATACCTAAGAAGGGCAGGAACAAGCAATTTACAATTGCCTCAAGAAATCCTGCGAAGAGATAAGACCTTCCAAAAATAATTGTCAGCACTATGTAGTTTATCAACGTAACTAAAATTAAAATAGGGAATTTTATCCCTTTTAATTCTTTATTTAAGATTTGAAAGATACCGTAGACCAAAAGAGCCGAAAGGCTCATGGTCAGGGCATTAAGCCCAAAAAGGCGAAAAGCAAAAATATCTTTTACTAAACCGCAGCCTGATGATAAGAAAACTATCTCGGGCATACTTCTTGAATTCATTGCTGTAAGGAAAACTACGATTAGAAACAGATCCGGCTTGATCCTAAAAAGCCATACCCGCGGGAGGATACTTATTTGTAATAAAGCCACTATGAAGACAAATAGGGCAAGTTTTAGATAACGGGAAGAATGCGCCATTTGCGTCGTGTGTCGTGCGTCGTGCGTTTCTGACGCAAGACTCAATAAAAAACTATTAGTTGCTGCCCGTAATAACCAAAACCTCTTCTATGCTTTTCAGATTTACAAATGGCTCAACCAGACAGCGCTTGCCCAATCCCTGCGGATCATCATTAATCCCGCTAACCCTGCCAATGACGAGCGAAGGCGGATAATTCCTGGTTAATCCTGAAGTGAGAATCACGTCGCCAATTGCTACACCGCTGTCCTTATCTAAATAGCGCATCTCTAGCCCGCCGGCAATGTTTCCTGAGATAAGGCCATCCTCCCTTGTTCTCTGGAGGAAAGCGCTTACTGAACTATCAGGGTCATCAAGCAGCATTATCTTTGCGCTCTGATCAGAAACCTCTACGACTCTGCCAACCAATCCTGACTGAGCAATGACCGCGTTACCGACTTTTATGCCTGCACTTAGGCCTTTGTCAATCATTACTCCTCTTGACCAATTATCGGGAAGCCCGGCAATAACTTCAGCCGCTACCGTAAGAAACAGCGATCCTTGTTTAAGAGCAAGAAGTTTCTTTAAGCGCTCGTTTTCCTGACGCAGTTCATCCAGCAATACGTCGTCTCTTGCTAATTCAGAGAGTTGGCTTTTGAGGTTATTATTTTCGTTCTGGATAAACTTATAGGTAATCAGCGCGCTAAAATCTGAGACAAAGCCTGATGCGGCTTTTAAAGGGAATGAGAATACGTCGAGTAGTTTTGATTTAAGAAGCGCGGCAAGGATGAAGGTAATTATTACGCTGAAAAAAACAGCGGGCGGAGGAGAAAATGTGTAGCGCTTGATTTTGAACACACCAGAGGACTAAGGGTTATTGTTGTTGGAGTTTGGCAGGAACGGTTAAACGTTTAAAATAACGCTCTTCATCCAAAATCTTACCGGTGCCCATCGCAACAGCAGTGATGGGATCATCGGCGACATGTACCGGGAGTCCGGTTTCTTCTGAAAGAAGCCTGTCTAAACCGCGCAGTAATGAGCCGCCGCCTGCCATCATAATGCCATGCTCAATTAAATCCGCAGCTAATTCCGGCGGAGTCCTCTCTAAGACGATTTTGGTTGATTCTACGATTGCCCGCACCGGATCCCGCAGGGCATCGCGGATTTCTTCGGAGGTTATGGTAATTGTTTTGGGTAATCCCGCAACTAAATCCCTGCCTTTTACCTCAAGGCTAAATTCCTCTTCCAATGGGAAAGCTGAGCCGAGCTTAATTTTAATATCTTCAGCGGTGCGCTCTCCCACCATCAGGTTATAGGTTTTCTTCAGGTATTCGGTTATTGCCTGATCCATCTCGTCACCACCGATACGGATAGAACGGGAGAAGACAATGCCGCCTAAGGATATAACGGCAATCTCGGTGGTTCCTCCGCCAATATCGATAATCATATTACCGATAGGCTCACTGATTGGCAGTCCCACACCAATGGCGGCAGCTTTAGGCTCATCTATTAAATGAATAGAACTCGCGCCGGCGCGCTCAGCCGATTCCCTTACCGCGCGCCTTTCCACCTCTGTAATGCCGGAAGGTACGGCAATGACCACTCTTGGCCCAGTGAGGGCCTTACGCGGTAGAGCCTTTTTGATAAAATAGCGCAGCATCGCTTCAGTAATCTCAAAATCGGCAATCACCCCGTCCTTCATAGGCCGGATCGCCAGGATATCGCCAGGTGTCCTTCCGAGCATACGTTTTGCCTCCGAGCCGACAGCCAGGACCCGATTAGTGCTTTTCTCAATTGCGACAACCGATGGCTCGCAGAGGACAATCCCTTCACCCTTTACATAAACCAGAGTAGTTGCGGTTCCCAAGTCAATGCCCATATCGCTGGGAAGAAACCCCATGAAGTAATTTGCCTTGCGCTTGATAGCTGCAAGCAGCTTTGTTAATTTTACCATAGTATTAAGAGAGCATTCGCTTCGCTTAATTATTTCCGCACTGCCCGATCATCCTCTTTGATCTGTTTGATCAACTTTGGCTCTAGGGGGATTGCTACTGACATGCTATCCCTGACTTCTTCAACCTTGAGCTCGCCGAGCTTTTTTTCTTTGCGGAAAATCTCTAAAGTATCGCCAATAACTAGATTATCTTTTTGGCCAATATTCACTACCACAAAATCATATTCTTTATTGACCACTAACACCTTACCTTCAAGTCCCCCGAGGGGGAGAAGAATGTCCTTTGTGGACTTAGGGCTTGGGGCATCTCCCCCGGGGGCGGCTTGTCCCCCGAGATGGGCCTGAGCAGGCTGCTCTGCCTGCGACGCAATTACAATCTTCTCTAATTGCATATCCTGGTGCTGAATTACTTGAGCTTTTTGCTCTACTTCCTTCTTATGCACGGCTGCCTCAAGGGTTGCAAGCTTACCTTCAAGGCTCTCTACTCTTTCATTACTTGACTTTAAATTAGCCTCTAACTTTAACTTGGTATTTTTTAAAGTAATAACCTCTTCTCTGATTTTTTCGGCTTCCAGAAACGAATCCTCTTTGGCTTTCTTTTCAGCGGATAGTTCGTCGTCAAGTGAAGTAATTTTACTATTAAGTTCCTGAATCTTTACCTGGGCTAGAGTTTTTTCCTGCAGCAGGCCGTCAACCTGCTGTTTCAAATTGGAAACTTCTTTATCAGCAGCTTTTTTCTTAATTTCAATTTCTTCTTTTTCCTGGCTAAGGGCCGCGTTAATCTGTTTTTCCTTTTGTAAACCTATAAAGCCTAAGGCCGCGGCTGCTATTGCTACGAGTAAAAGAAAAAATAAGAGCACCAACGGACCTTTTATTTTGTTACCCATACGACCTCCTCCTTTAATGAGCCCCGCCGATGGCGGGGCGAATTAAACCTTTGATATCGTAGATCTTAAGCGTCTTATCTTCCCAATCACCGCTCAAGCAGTCAGGCATTATAAACAATCTCTATTTTACCCAAACTTCTTGTAAATGTAAAGATAAATATACGCCCCGTTAGAAACCTCTTTTTTCTTCAGCTTACCCTATAGTTTTTAAGAGAGTAAATATTTCTTCAGGAATATAACTTCAATTATAGCAATGACTTTTTTAAATGCAAGTGTTTTTTATGGTATGGGAAAGTATAAAGCACTTTCCCAAGCACTAAAACTGGCTAAAAGTCTTGTCCGAAGGCCGGTTTCTTCTGCTGCCCTAGAGGATAAATTCCGGCGGTAGTTCGGATTGAAAACTAACAAATTCAGAATCCTGGGGATGCAAAAACCCTAGCTCCCGGGCATGCAATGCCAGGCGGATAAAATCAGATTTCCTGCCATACTTAGCATCCCCCAGTATCGGATGGCCTAAATGCGCAAGATGTACCCGCAGTTGATGGGTCCTGCCAGTTTCCGGAATAAGTTCCAAAAACGTTGCCTTACTGAAGCGCTTGAGAACCTTATAGCGGGTTAGCGCATTCCTCGAATGGACGAAACTAACTGACTGGCGCCGGAAATCTTTCTTATGCCTTCCGATAGGTAAATCGATTACCCCCTCATCAAGCTCCATACTTCCACTGACTAAGGCAAGATATCTCCTTTTGATTGTATGCGCAGAAAACTGTTCGGATAAATTAAGGTGGGCTGCGTTATTCCTGGCAATCACCATAACCCCTGAGGTCTCCTTATCTAAGCGGTGCACTATTCCGGGCCGCTGGGGATTTACGGATGAAAGATTAGCGGTATGCGCGAGGAGCGCATTTACCAATGTCCCGGATTGATTACCGGCTCCGGGATGCACCACCAGGCCTGCAGGCTTGTCAATAACCAGAATATGATTATCTTCGTAGATTATTTTTAAACTGATCTCTTCGGCTGTTATCCCAGCGGCGGGGGGCCTTACTATGTTTACCTTGATCGAATCCTGAATGCTTAATTTATGATGGGGCTTAACAGGCTGGTTATTTAAGAGAACTTCTTTATTTAATATCAGTTGCTGCAGAAAAGAGCGGGAAGAGCCGTCTTTTTTTAATTCTTCAGCCAAAAACAGATCTATGCGCTTTCCCGCGCTTTCTTCGCCGACTTTAAAATGATACTCCATAGTAAAATCCCGCTTAAAAATACGGCAATGCTTATAACCTGAAAAATAGTTAAGCCCCCAAAATTGCGAGGTGAATCTCCGCGCAGAAATTCCTCAATGAAACGCTCAAGCGAAACCGCTATAAGATAGCAAGCCAAAATAAATCCCTGCCGGTAAGTCCTCCCCTGTAATAACCTCAAAATGACAAAAATAATCAGCAGCCCAAAAGAGGAAAATAGCTGCGCAGGGATAAAGAACCTGCCGTAACAACAGCCGTTTAAGAAACAGCCTATTCTTCCGATAGCTTGGCTCAGGGCAAGATAAGGCATTATCAGGTCAAGGGTCTTCAATAAAGGCATCTTCCTGCGTTTTAAATAGATACTCCCCGAAAGCAAGCCTCCCAGGAAGGCGCCATACCAGATTAATCCTCCATGCCAAAGCATAAAAACTTCTTGAGGATTATCTAAGAAAAATCGTAGATTGAGCGCTATGTATGCTAAACGGGCGCTGACGATGCCGGCTAACAAAATCACTAAAGACAAATTCCAGAAGAAATCATTCGTTAAATTCAAGGCGGGCGCCTGCCGGGTTAATAAAAAGACAAAAATCCAAAAAGCAAAAACAAGCATTAATCCATAGCTATAGATTTGAATAAAGCCGAATTGAAAGATAACCGGATACATAGTAATTTTCCCGCTCATTGTTTAGTCTCAAGGCGGGAGGAACACTTTAGGCTTTTCGCTTTTTAGCAAACAGCGCTTCTATCGCTAACAATGCTACTCCGAGCGTGATGGCGCTGTCAGCGATATTAAAAACCGGCCAGATACGAAAATCAAAAAAATCAATAATAAAACCAAGCTTCAGGCGATCAAAGAGGTTCCCGCAGGCCCCTCCTAAAATTAATCCAAAGGCAATACGGCTGCTTAGGCTATTCTGCTTACGGTTTAAAAACAGAGCAAGCGCTATATAAAGAATAACGATTGAAGTTATGATAATAAATAATACCTGCCGATTTTTGAATAAACCAAAGGCAACTCCGGTATTATGCACAAGGGTAAGATGAAATACATTTTTAATTACCGGGATTGACCGGCCTAAGGATAAATTTTTTGAAATATATTGTTTGGCGAGCTGATCAAAAAGAAAAACTGTAAGGCCTATCAACCATGATAAGCGGATTGACATATCGGTGAGAGATTTGGGCATCTTGGCTCGTTAATCCATTGGTGCGTTCAACGATAAACGAATCGACGGGCCACAACTGGCTGGACCAGCGGATTAACCTGAACGCGGCTTTTCCTGCGCTTTTTGGCACTTAAGGCAAAAACAGGCAAAGGGCAGGGCCTTCAGCCTGATCCTGGCGATCGTTTTTTTACATTGCGCGCAAATGCCGTAATCTCCCTCATCGATTCTTTTCAGGGCATCATTAATCATAAGAAGCACATCACGATCGCAGGAAGCCAGGTTCAATGAGAATTCGCGGTCATAAGCATCAGTGGCCAGGTCAGCCATATGCAGCGTATAGCCGGAGATATCGCCTGCCGCCTCTTTCTGGGATTTCTTAAGCGTATCCTCTGAAATATGCTTAATATCCTCGCTAATTCTCTCTCGTAATTTTAAAAGAAGCTGGCGATATACCCGCGTTTCTTTCTTAAGCATCTTTCCCATTTTTCTTTACTCCTTAATGAGCCCCTGCTGCTTCGTTTTGCTGTGCATAAGCGAAGCAAAACGGCAGGGGCGAATTAATCCCGAAGCGTGCGAAGTGAATTTCGCAGAAATTTACCAGCGTTTACGCAAGGGAGAACTTGATCAACCCCGCTGATTCATTTGAGCGTCAATACACATTTTGGACATACCTCGGCGTAGAGGCCATTTCCTCCCATATTGCGAGAGTAACTCCAGCAGCGCGGGCATTTTTTACCCTGAGCCCTGAAGACATTAATATACGATTCTGACGCTTTCTCTAAATAAACGCCGGAAACGATAAAGACCTCAGGTAAAATTTTTTCAAAGTCCCTGAGGAAGCCGTCTTCTTCGGTTATGCCTATGATAAGCTCGGCCTCAAGAGAACTCCCGATTTCACCGCACTCCCTTTTTTCCTCTAAGGCCTTTAATACCTTTGCTCTAAATTGGATGAGATTATACCATTTATTTTCCAATGCGTCATCAATAAATTTATTTTCAAGCTGTGGCCAATCTGAAAGATGCACGCTTTCCTCCTGCCTGACGCCTTTCATATACTGCCAGACTTCCTCAGCAGTAAATGGCAAAATAGGCGCAATGGCCTTAACCAGAATTTGTAGAATTTCATAAATGGCAGTTTGGCATGAGCGCCGCGGGAGAGAGTCTTTTTTAAATGTATACAGCCTGTCTTTTAAGATATCAAGGTAAAAATTGGAAAGCTGCAAGATACAAAACTGCGAGGTCTCCTGATATGCCTTATAAAATTCAAAGTCTTCGTAGCAGCGCGTTATCTTCTCAAGCAGCTTATATGCCGTGGATAGGCTATAGCGGTCAAGCTCAAGCATTTTATCATAATCAACCTTGTCTTTATCCGGAGAAAAATCATACAAATTCCCCAGAAGAAAACGGAGCGTATTGCGTATTTTTCTATAGGCATCAGCAAGCCGCTCTAAAATATCGGTAGAAATCCTCACATCTTCGTTATAATTACTTGAAGCGGCCCAGAGCCGCAGGATATCCGCGCCATAATCCTTAATGATATCCCCGGGAGCGACAACGTTACCCATAGACTTGGACATCTTTCTTCCTAAGCCGTCAACCGCAAAACCATGGGTAAGCGCTGCCTTAAAAGGCGCTCTATCCTCAAGCGCCATTGCAGGAAGCAGGGAGGCCTGAAACCATCCCCGATGCTGGTCAGTGCCTTCTAAATAGAGTGAGGCGGGGAATTCCAGGGACGCATCTGTCATTAATACTGCCCGGTGGCTGACCCCGGAGTCAAACCATACATCAAGAATATCTTCACCTGGAGCAAACTTCCTGCCATTACAATGAGGACAGCTGAAGGTATGCGGGATGAATGAATTTACCTCTTCTTGAAACCAAACATCGCTGCCGGAGCGTAAAACTGCTTGAGCAAAATGCTCAATGATTTCCGCATCGAGCGTTTCCTCATTACAGTCTAAACAGCGCACTGCCGGAATCGGCACCCCCCAATACCGCTGGCGCGATAAGCACCAGTCAGGCCTTAAAGCCACCATGCTCAAAATTCTCTGCCTGCCTGTCTCAGGAATAAACTGAATATCGTTTTGAATAACTTTGAGGGTCCTCTTTCTTAATTCGCGATTCTCCATATTCAGAAACCATTGTTTGGTAGCCCGGAAGATAACCGGATTCTTACAACGCCAGCAATGAGGATACGTATGCTGCACTATCCCGGAGAATAAAAGACAGCATAATGAATCAAGCTTCTCAATAATTGCTTTATTGGCATTTAAAACATATTCTCCGCTCAATCCTGAAACCCCGCGCTCAAACCTGCCCCGTTCATCAACCGCCATAAGGATAGGCAGATTATACTTGAGACTGGTTTGATAATCTTCCTGCCCATGCCCGGGCGCGGTATGCACCAGGCCGCTGCCGTCTTCCTGGGAAACATAATCAGCCAAAACCACTTTTCTGATCAAACCATCGTTTAAAAACGGATGTTCGTAGCTCAAACCTTCCAGGGCCTTACCCTGGATTATGGCAAGAGTTTTGCTCTTTGCTTCTTCCACTCCGATATTCTTTAAGGCAGGGGACAATAAATTTTTCGCAATAACTAAATTGCCTTTTTCTGTTTCCAGCAGCGCATATTGCGCCTGAGGATGTACCGCTACGGCTACATTGCCGTAAAGCGTCCAGGGAGTGGTGGTCCAGATTACTAAGTAAAGAACAGTTGATAATTGATAGTTGATAGCCGATAGCTTCTGCGGGTCATTGACTTTGAATTTCACATAGATAGAGGGTGAACTTTTATCCTCGTATTCCACCTCTGCCTCAGCAAGCGCAGTTTCGCAGGTTGCACACCAGTTTACCGGCTTCAAGCCGCGATAGATATAGCCTAGCTTTAGCAGCCCGCATAAAGCCCTGACTATCTCATATTCATAATTTTTGTCTAAGGTAAGGTATGGGTTCTGCCAGCTGCCGAATACCCCTAAACGTTTAAATTCTTCTTTTTGAATATCCACAAACCGTAATGCATACGCTTGCGCCTTTTTTCTGAAATCAAGCCTGGAGATTGCGCTCTTGGTTATGTTTAATTCTTTAAACAGCTGATGCTCAACCGGCAGGCCATGGCAGTCCCAGCCCGGGACGTAGTTTGAGTCAAAACCACGCATGGTCTTGAAACGAACGCTGATATCTTTGAGTATCTTATTTAAGGCATGGCCGATGTGAATATTGCCATTGGCATACGGCGGCCCGTCATGGAGAACGTATTTCGGCTTTCCCCGGCGCTTTTGGCGGATCTGGCCGTAGATATCCTCCTTCTGCCAGAAATCTAAAATCTTTGGCTCATTTTTACTCAAGTTTGCCTTCATGGGAAAATCGGTTGAAGGAAGATTCAGGGTTGCTTTGTAATCCATTATAGATATTTTCCTACAATTATCTTCAGCTCTTCTTTTGCCTTCTTAGGAATCAATTTCCTCTCAGTGATAATGGCGCCCTTCAAAGCCTCATGGCAAGAACAACGACGCTCGCCTTGGAGGGCGGGAATTAACGCTTTTAAAATATTCTTGGCATTTTGAATATTCTTGGCTAAATTTGCCAGGACCATCTCCAGAGTAACCGGATTAGCTGGCTCATACCAGCAGTCATAATCAGTAACCGCGCAAAGAGTGCAATAACAGAGCTCTGCTTCCCGGGCTAACTTTGCCTCAGCCATATTGGTCATTCCAATAATATCCATTCCCCATTTACGGTAAAGCTCGGATTCTGCCCGGGTTGAAAATGCGGGCCCTTCCATATTAATGTATGTCCCTCCTAAATGCGCTCTTACCCTGGATTTTTTTGCTGCCTGATAAACTGCCCTGGCCAATTCAGGGCAAACCGGCTCGGCAAAACTGAGGTGAGCCACAACTCCCTTTCTAAAGAAAGTCATTTCGCGCGCCTGGTTTGTCCGGTCAACAAATTGATCCGGGATTACAAAGTCTAAAGGCCTAAGCTCTTCTTTTAACGATCCGCAAGCCGATAGAGAGATAATTCTTTCTACTCCCAATTTCTTCATCCCATAAATATTAGCGCGGTAATTGATTTCAGAGGGGCTTATTCTGTGCCCGATTCCATGGCGGGGCAGAAATACAACCTCTCTGCCTGATAGATTACCTATGATATACTTATCAGATGGTTTACCAAAAGGGGTATCAAGACTTACGCGCCTTACATTCTTAATACCCTCTATATCATACAAACCGCTTCCGCCGATAATGCCGATTTTACCTGCCATAAATTCCCCTCCTATCGTGAAAGTTCTTTTGCTCTTAGATATGCCGAACGGATTGCTTCGGCGATGATTTCATTCAGCTGTCTTTCTTTAAAAATCTTAAGCGCCGCCTCGGTAGTGCCGCCTTTTGAAGCTACTCTGGAGATCAAAGTCTCAGCATCAAAACTATGCCTGCTTAATAAATCCATTGACCCGATCATCGTCTGATAGACAAGCTTATTGGCTGTTTCTTTATCCAAATCAAGCCCCTTAGCCGCCGCCACTATGGCTGAAACGATATAAAATAAATATGCCGGCCCGCTTCCAGAAATGGCTGTTACCACATCAATAAGTTCCTCCTTTTCAATATTTACTGTAGGGCCAAGAATTGCAAATATTTCTTTAGCGACATTTAAATCCCTTGTATTTGCAAAATGTCCTTTTGCCAATGCGGTTATGCCCTCTCCTATGCTTGCAGGCATATTCGGCATTGCCCGTACTACTTTCACTTCAGGTGAAATTTTATTTTCTATGTATGAGGTATTGATCCCGGCGGCAATAGAAATAATCAAAAGCCATTTTTCCTCGCAAATCTGAAGGGCATTGTTTATCGCATCCAATACGCTGTCAATATCCTGCGGCTTAACCGCAATAATAATAATATCTGATTTAAAAACCAATTCTTTCACGTCGCTTGCTATCTTTACATTATATATCCTTTTTACAAAGCTTTCTTTTAGCCTATCTTTTTCAACGATAATGAAATTTTTCGCACTCAGCCTTTTGTCCTTAGCCTTATCTTTTATTGCCCGGGCTAAAATAGCTTCACCCATATTGCCGACGCCGATAATTCCAATTATCCTGCTCAGGAGAAAATTCTTCATTTTTAATTTAAGGCTCCAAAGATAGCCCTGCCTAACCTGAGCATATCTGCGCCCTCCTCTATGGCTATCTCAAAATCGCTAGACATACCCATTGATAAAATTAGCGGCTGGCGGCTGGCGGCTGGCGGCTGGTGAATTACGCCTCTTAATTTTTTTAACATTCTAAAATAGGGCCTGGTTTTTTTGGGAAGATCAACAATGGGAGCAATGCCCATCAGCCCCTTTATATTTAAATTTTTAAATTCTGACATTTCTCTTATAACCTCTTCTGCCTGTTCAGGTTTTATGCCAAATTTGGATGACTCAGCGGAAAGGTTTACTTCAACTAATATATCCTGAATCTTCTTCAGCTTCCCGGATTGTCTGTTAATTTCCGCTGCCAGGCGCAGGCTGTCTACCGATTGAATCAAATCAAAGAGTTTTACCGCTTCTTTTGCCTTATTCGTCTGCAGGTGGCCAAGCATATGCCATCTCACCCGCTGCAGGTTACAGGTCGCATGCAGCATGTTATATTTATGAAGAGCTTCTTGGACCTTATTTTCGCCGATATCGGTTATCCCCGCCTCAATTACTTCTCTCAAGCTGTCTATTGACCTGCCTTTACTTACTGCGACAAGCGTAATTTCCTGCGGATTTCTCCCTGTCCTAGCGCAAACGGATGCAATCTTTGCCTTGATAGCGGATAAGTTCTGCTTAATCATTTATCGCTGATTTAGAAATTTTTCCTATATTATATCATTAGTTTTTAATCGGGCAAGCAAAAGAAACTAAATTAAATCCTTGATCGCTTCGAGAAGCTCCTGGACAGGTGAGTTTTTAAGAACGAACCTGTCGGCGCGGCGGGCATAGAGAGAATCCGTGTACTTTTGATAAGCGGTATAAATGATAACCTTTGTCTCGGGCTGCAAACATTTAAGGCAGTCAAATACCTCGATGCCGTCTTTCTCAGGCATGATTAAATCAAGGATTACAAGTTGCGGCTGGCTCTTTTTTAAATAAGCCACAAGCTCGTAGCCGTCCTTAACCGTATCTATAACGTAACCGCTGTCCGTCAATATATCCTTCAAGGTCAAGCGGATGTTAGCGTTATCATCAGCAATAACGATAGCTTTTTTCTTCAGCATTTTGACAGCCTCCTGCGAAATTGGAGCGAACAATAATTTGCCCTTATTTCCTGCCCTGCATTATCTCTAGAAAGGTATCTACGATTGCCGGGTCAAACTGAGTCCCTGTGCCTTCCCGGATAATTCCCAATGCCTCTTTTTTACTATACGCCTTTCGATAAGGCCGGTCAGAAACCATGGCCTGATAGACATCGGCGATAGCCACGATCCTTGCTCCCAGGGGTATATCCTTGCCCTTGGCCCCGATAGAATATCCCAGGCCATCATACCTTTCGTGATGATAGAGAATCATCGGAAGAACCTCTTTAAGAATATGAATATCCCGGATAATCTCTGCCCCTATCTGCGGGTGCCTTTTTATTTTCTCGTATTCTAGCCGGCTAAGCTTTTTCCTCTTATGGAGTATCTTATCGGAAATGCCGATTTTGCCTAAGTCATGAAGCATAGCCGCATGCTGGAGATTTTCTATTTCATGAGCAGGAAGACGCATTTTCCTGCCAATTTCAGTAACGATGGAAACCATACTTTCGGAATGCCTGCCGGTGTAATGATCCCTGGCCTCAACCGCTTTGGCAAAGGCATAAATTGACTCTAAGAGGATTTGGTTGGTCCTATTCTTCATTCTATGCAGTCTTTCTTTCAATTTATCGATATTCAGCCTCCCCCCATCCTTGATAATATCCTTTATCTCTTTGCCTGAGACACTCTGGTATGGGAAGAGCTGGTTTCCTCCTCTTTCCTTTGCTTGGCGTAAGGCATTATCTGCCGCATCTAAGAGTTCAGTAGTACTATTGCCGCCGTCTTCGGGAAAATTAGCTACGCCGATACTTATTTTAAGCTTGATTCTCTTATCCTGGCGGTCAAATATGTGTTCTTTACATTTTTCCAAAAGGCGATTTCCAAAATTAACCGTTCCTTCTTTGGAGGTATCAGGCATCAAGATTACAAATTCCTCGCCTCCGTAGCGGACCACGATATCGTTAGTGCGCGCGCAATTCTTCAGATAGGCGGAAAACTCCTTCAACATAGAATCGCCGTAGTGATGGCCATATACTTCATTGATCGATTTGAAATAGTCAATATCGAGCATTATCAGAGACAACGGCAGAATGTACCTTTTTGCTCTCATGAATTCGGAAACAATCCGTTCCATAAGATAACGGTAGTTATGCAATCCGGTGAGAGAATCCTTTAAGCTTAAATCCTTGAGCCTGGCGATTAAATTCTTGTTTTCTAAGGAAAGCTCCTGGGTTTTGAGCGCTTTTTTTATGACTATCTTTAATTCCTCCATATTCAGCGGCTTCTGAAGATAACTAAATGCGCCTTCCTGCATTGCCAGGATGGTAGTCTCTAATGAAGCGTAAGCGGTAAAGATGATTACCATGGTCTCGGTATTTTTCTTTCTAATAGCGCTTAATAAATTCAGCCCCGAACCGTGGTCAAGCTTAAGGTCTACCAGGGCCAGATGATAGAATTTTTTTTCAATATTCTCTCTGGCTAAGGCAATGTTATCAGCAATGGTTACTGCGTAGCCCTCTTCGCCGAGGATATCCTGCAGTGTCTCTAACATTTTACTATTATCATCTACAATCAGGATATTGATTTCTTTTTCCATCTTTAATGAGCGCTAAATTTATGCAGTGTGCGGCACAACATAGGTTTATCTGCGAATTGAACCTATCGGTAACTTAATAATCACTGCCGTGCCCTTACCGTATTCACTTTCTAAGTTAATGCTGCCCCTGTGCTTCTCTATAATAATTTTAGCTGTTGCCAACCCCAAACCGGTCCCCCGCGATTTGGTTGAAAAAAATGGCTCAAAAATTCTTTTTTTATCCTCCTCGCTTATCCCCTCTCCGCTATCCTTAAATATAAGTATAACATAATTATCTGCCTTTGTCCCGCCAATATGCAGCACGCCCCCGTTTCCCATTGCCTGGAGGGAATTGAGAATGATATTAAGGAAAACGATGCCAAACTGAAGCGGATCAATCTCAAGCGGCGGCAGCCTCTCAATACGCATCTCTACTTTTATGCCTTCGGGTATTTTTACTTTATCAAGCGCTGCCTTTAAAAGCTCGAGCGCATCTACTCTTTGCAATTGCGGCTCCTTGGTGCGTGAGAAATCCAGGATATTCTCGATAATTCTTTCTGTCTCGCTAATCTGCTCATCCAATATCTCTAAGTGCCTTATTACCTTTTCATCCCTGGTATCTATTCTCATTTTCAAAAAATAGGCGGCGTTTCTCATTACCCCTAATTGATTCCTGAATTCATGGGCGATAACCCCTGCCATCCTTCCGATAACCGCAAGCCGCTCTGAAAGCACAAGCTCGGCTTGCGCCTTTTTGTAATCGGTAATATCTTCAAAAATCTCTAAGATTGCTTTTTTGCCCTGATATAACGTTGGGGTATGGGTGATCAGGAGGATTCTCCCTTGCATCGCTCCTGGGACCTCAAGCTGCTTAGCCTCTCCCATCTGCGCTCCGTTCTTAAGAGGGCAATTAAGGCACTGCTGCTTGTCATCTTTATAGAGGAGGTAGCATTTTTTGCCTATGGCGAGTTTTCCGAAGACGCGCTCCATTTTTTCATTCAGATATAACAGATTACATTCTTCATCCACAATATCTATTCCGAAAGGCAGGGTCTTTAAGAGTGTTTCATCAAATTCATTGACTATACGCAATTGCCGCTCTAACTCTTTACGCTCCTTAATCTCATTTTGTAACTGTTCATTCAAACGCAGCAGCGCCGCATCCTCCATCTGGAGTTGCTTGGTTTTTTCTTTAATCCGTTTAACCATTGGCTGGAAAAGGAATACGCCGGTTAAGAAAAGAACAAAGAGGGTAATAAGCAGAACGAAAAATTGCAGCGCTTCCAGATTTGCAATCTTTCGTTCACTTTCCTTTTGATATTGCCTGACCACGGCATCCAATGACTGAATAAGCTTAAGCGATGCTGCCTGAATAATGTATCCCAGATGAGTATTCTCCAGGGTAAGTTCGTGATCAGAAGCAGAAAGCAAACTCCTGGCTTCTCCTATATATTGACGTATCTGCTTATCTAAGGAAAGAGGCGAAGAAAAATACATTGCCTGAACTTCTGGAGATAGCACACCCGGAAGATTCATTGCGGCCGAACCATTGAGCAGGCCAACGTGGGAGCTCTCCATGAGCTGAATAATCTTTTCAAATTCCTGACGCAATTGCTGGCGCAGCCGGCCTTCACTGGCATTGATCAGCCTCAAAGAATAGAGGGCAATACGCTGGGAAAGCATTCTCTGCCTTCCGCTGAGATTAACGATGGCAGCGCTATTTACTTGCGAGCCGATATTTTCCTTAAGGATAAAATAACTGCTTAAAGAAAGGAACGCCAATAGCCCCAGGGCAAAGCTGTAGCTAAAAGTAGGACTCAAGAATAATTTCTTTTCTTTATCCATACTAAAAGTATTCATGATAAATTTCCCTGGATTTATGGATCAACTTTTGAAAGATATTTCCATAAGAAGACAATTTGAATAATTGCATCTGAGAGCGCTGCGATACGGCATAGCGAACCAATCCGACCGCGGTAGCGAACGTAATATCGCTTAAGGGGGCATTTTCAATTTTGGCTAAATGTGCCGCTAAGTGAAAATTCAGCTCCAGGCTCTCTAATAAACCTTCAAGCTTAGCGGTTTCACCGCTTACTATAATGCCGCAGGGCAAATCAAACCTTTTTTGATAGATAGCCAGGCGCTCGCCTAATCGGCTAAAAAGTATTTTTAGTTTCTGCTCAATCACCGCGCAAATAATCCTGCGCTTAATCGGCCGGTAGGCCTGCTCTTTTTTTACCAATACCTCCTGCCCGGGATCAACGTTATCTGCCAGGGCATTTCCGTATGAACTCTTCAAGTTTTCTGCTAAATCATATGATAACTTTAATTCCTCGGCAAGCGCCTCGGTAATAGACTTTGCGCCGATAGGGCATTGCTCAAATCCTCTCAAGATGCCGTCTTTAAATACCAGGAGATGGGTTGCCCCAAATCCGATGTCAAGAAGAGCGCATCCTTTACCTTTCTCTTCCTCTGAGATAACGGCTAAGCTGGCGGCGTAGGAAGATGAAACAAATGCCTTGGCTTTAAATCCTGCCCGGTCAATGGCGGCGGCAAGATTTCCCAGATCAGCGCTGAGTGCCGAAACAAGCAGGAGGTCTGCTGTTAATTTATGGCCGTATAATCCGGCGGGATTGAGGGCCTTCTCTTTCTCATCAATGGCATACTCCTGGGGAAATTGATGCAGCAGCTGCTCCTCTAAATTAAGCCCCAGGCAATACGCCTGGTGATTGACTCTATAGATATCGCCCGAGGTGATAATCTTGTTTGAGCGTTCAGAGAGCGCTATAGTAGCAGCAGAATGTATCGACTGAATGCCAGGGCCTGCGATGGAGACATACAACGGCCTGATTTTATCTTCCGAGGATAGGGAGAGTTTATTTAAGGCAAGAGCAATAGATTCCGCAAGCAAACCCAAGTCATATATGGCGCCGTTTTTTATACCGGAGGATGAATTCAATGCGCAGGAAATATCAATTATTTCCTGCGACCTGTTATTTATCACAGCAGAGACAGCGGCTATTTTATCCTCCGAGATGTCAATAGCGTTATAGAATACTCCTTTTTTCATCGCTTGTTTTTCTTTTTCTCCATCACTAGCGGAGAATCGGTATTCCTCAGGTCTATATATTCTATGCCCTCCAAAGGGCTCACGCCTTCCTGTTCCCTGCGGGGGACTCGGGGGTTTCCCGGGGCCTGAAGTTTATCTAAAAGCGCGCCCAGGAGCCTGATCGTCTCAACGGGCCTTTGGAGGTCAAACTTTATTTCCATCTGCACCAGAGGAGTGTTTTTCTTTATCAAGCCGCTCTCCGGGAAATTTTCAACTATAAAGAATGAACTTGCTTTATGATTTAAGAGATGAACCCTGGTGAGCCGGTAATGCGTCATTGCGGGCGCATTATTTTTCTCTTTGATTAATTCTAAGGCTAAGCTTAGCTCAGGCGTTCCCGGATAATATTGCTGAGCTTCCCCCTGGGAATTTTTATTTTCCAGGCCCAGAATAACCGGCAGATTCCCATATGCCGCGTCAGAGGCGCCGGCGATGAGTATCCCGGCAGGGTCAACAAGATGATAGCGCGTAAGCTTCAACTGGGCGAGAGGAATGCGTTTTTTTAACTTAAATACAAGTTCACCGGGCATCCGGCGCGAAATAAGAATGCACTCAATATCAGCAGATGCTTCAATTTGTTTTTTAATCGCTTTGAGGTTCTGCGAGAAAATGTTTTTTCCTACGAGCCCGGTTAGAAACCTCTTTGTTTCTTCTGGCAGCGCTGTAGTCTCTAACGGCCCTAGGCCCTCTATGGCCACCCTGGTAATCGTGAAATACGAAGACCCGGCAAAGAACGCCTTGAGCATACTTAGCGCAGCCATAATACAAACTACGATAAGCAGCAAAAGAAGGAGTAATTTTCCGAGAAAAATATAGTTTTTATTCTTTCTTTTTGCCATTTGCGATAGGCGATTAGCGATATACTATATACTATTTTTGTTTTTCGGCACCCAGGGCCGCCCGGGCTATTGCTAAAACCAATTCCTGAAACGGTATGCCTTTATGCAGAGCTGCCTTAGGAAGCAGGCTGGTTGCGGTAAAGCCCGGTATGGTATTTACTTCCAGGACATAGGGTATATCTTTATTATTGAGGATAATATCTACGCGGGAAAAGAAAAAGCAGCCTAATAAAGTATGCGCCTTCAGCGCGGTATCCTTTAATACCTGCATTGTCTTTAAAGGCAGCGGTGCAGGCACAATATAGTCGGCCTGTCCCTGTTCATACTTTGCCTTATAGTCAAAAAAACGCCGCCTTGGCCTTATCTCGATTGCCTCTAAGGGGCTATCTTCAAATATGCCGACAGTCATCTCCCTTCCTTCAACATATTCTTCAACCAAAACGCACCTATCGTATTTAAAAGCTAAATCTATAGCGGCCTTGAGCTCTTTTTGATTATCAATGATAGATAATCCGATGCTTGAGCCGCACCCTGACGGCTTCACTACTAAGGGAAAGGCAAAAGAAGTACTGCCGCGCCTATGCTTTTTATCAAAAACAAAATAGCGGGGGACAGCTAAACCTGCTGCCTCAAAGAGCCTGCGTGAGGCAAGCTTATCCATACTCAATCTGCTGGCAAAAGCGGCTGAGCCGGTATAAGGAATACGCATCAGATCCAAAATTGCTTGAATTGTGCCGTCTTCTCCGAAACTGCCATGCAAGGCCAGGAAGGCGAGGTCAATATCGTAGGAAAATAGTAAATCCGTAACATAATTTTTATCCGCTTTCTTGATATCAATAGCCAGCGCATCCTCTCTAGCGGACTGCAGCGCTCTCAGCACAGCTTTCCCTGACTTAAGCGATATCTCCCGCTCAGCTGATGTCCCGCCCATCAATACCCCGATACGCATCTTCCGAGCCATTAAATCACCTCTATCTCCGGTTCTAAATTGACCTTAAATCTCTTTTTTACTTCCTCTTGAGTCAAACGCATTAAAGCCAGGATATCGGCTGCCGAGGCCTTCCCCTGGTTGACGATAAAATTTGCATGCTTATCACTAATAAGCGCATCTCCGATACGCCTGCCTTTTAAACCGCACAAATCAATTAACCTTCCGCTAGACTCTGCGCCTGGGTTCTTAAAAATACATCCGGCTGAATGAAGCCTTGAGCCTTGAGTTTTCAAGCGATAATCCCGGAATCTTTGCATCCTTGACTTAATCACCCTTTTCTTTCTTTTCCCTAAGCTGAATTTGACACCCAGGATAATGTAATCTTTAAGATTTGAACTACGATAACCAAAAGCTAAATCTTGCCTGCCTAAGCTGATCACCTTGCCATTCCTATCCATTACCTCAAGCCCAGATACAAAAGAACCAAGCTCGATTCGCTTCGGCCAGGAAACGCCGGCATTAAGCATTACCGCGCCTCCGACCGTAGCCGGTATCCCGGCTAAAAATTCTAATCCGCCTAAATTATGTTCGTAAGCGGTGCTTATCAATTTAGGCAGGGCAACTCCCGCGCCGGCGATTATATCAGTTCCCCGGGCTACGCACCTCTTAAAATTGGCTGAACCTAAATGAATAGCTAAAGGGATTTTCTTTTTTTTGATCAGCAGCTTCGAACCAAAACCAATAACCAGATAACCCTTTTTATTGGTTTGTGCTTGGCGAAGCGCACTCCTTAGCGCCTTGACATCGTATGGCTCAATCCAGAGTCGAGCCTTTGGGCCTACCCGTAAAGTGGTATGCTTTGATAAGGGTTCATCAAAAAGTATTTTAGCCCTTAATCCGCTGTGCCAGCTCATCGCTTAATTTTCCTATATCACCTGCTCCCAGCGTAAGGATTAAATCTCCTGAACTTACTATTGAAAGGAGCCGCTCAATTACTTTTTCTTTTTTAAGATAGATAACCTTGGCCAGGGGATGTTTTTCTTTTATTTTATCACAGAGAACCTCTGAAGATACGCCATCAATAGGTTCTTCTGAAGCGGCATAGATATCAGTAAGAATTATACAATCTGCCAGAGATAAACTTTCCGCAAATTCATGCATCAGGAATTTTGTGCGGCTAAAGCGGTGCGGCTGGAAAACTACGATCAGCCGTTTGTGCCTAACATTTTTTGCCGCCTCAAGCGTCACCCGCAGCTCGCTAGGATGGTGTCCGTAGTCATCAATTAACTTAATGCCTTTGGCCTTAGCCTTCAGCTGAAACCTGCGTTCAGTGCCTTTAAAGACAGCTAAGGCCTCTTCAATCCTTGGGGGCTTGATTCCCAGTTCTATCCCCAAAGCAATTACGGCTAAGCTGTTTGAGATATTGTGCCTGCCGGCTAAAGGTAAATGCATCCTTCCAATGAATCCATCTCTATAATAGCAATCAAATATAGAAGAAAACTCATTGAGGAGTAAATTCCGGGGGTAAAAATCGTTTTCGCCGGATAAGCCAAAAGAGAGCATGCGTTTCTTATATCCTGGCGTGATTAAGCGGATTGCCGGGTCATCGCCGCAGCAAAAAAGACATCCGCCATCTTTGGTATGAGAGATAAACTTTTTATAAGCGCTCAGGATGTCTTGCCAATTCTTATAAAAATCAAGATGTTCCCGGTCAATATTGGTAACAATAGAATAGTGCGGGTGGTAATATAAAAATGTTCCGTCCGATTCATCAGCCTCAGCCAGAAAAAAATTACTCTCCCCCACACAGGAATTATCACCGATATTGCGCAGGATTCCGCCTATGGCAACGGTCGGGGAAAACCCTGCCTGAAGCAGGAGGTGGCCGGCTAAAGCGCAGGTGGTGGTCTTACCGTGGGCTCCGCTGATTGCGATAGAGACCTTATCCTGCATCAATTGCGCCAGGGCCTCAGCCCTTTTCAAAATCTTCATTCCTTTCGCTTTTGCAGCCTGCAATTCCGGATTATCTTCTTTGACAGCGGATGAGTATACCAGGAGCTCGGCATCGCTGATATAGGATGCATCGTGGCCTAAGCAGACCTTTATTCCCAGAGAAGATAGTTTTGCGGTAATCAGGCTTTCTTTTATATCTGAGCCGCTTACGCGGTATCCCTGCTTGAACATAATCGCAGCAATACCACTCATACCAATTCCGCCTATGCCAACAAAATGTATCCGTTTAGCAGGTAATCCTCTGGCGCCCGGGGTATTCTCTCTAGAAAAAGTTTTTGTTTGCTGCATTATTCCTTAATATACCTCAACCAGGCCTTATTCAGGTCTTCCAAATTCTTAAAAACCCTATAGGCACCATTGATTGACTGGTCAAATGTCTTGCGTTCTTTCAGGAGCCGGCATAATTCTACAAAATTATCCCGGCCAAACTTATTGAGCAGATAATCCACCGCGCTTAATGCCTCTAGATAGTAAAGCTCAACTATTTCCTTGTCATTAACGAAAGCGATATTAAGCTCGGATAATTTGTTTAAAGGCATAAGTTTTCCCTGCTCAAGCGCCTGCAGTAACTTAGTCTTAAGGTTGAATCTTTTTAGCTTTTCCTGATACATCGCCACCCCCTCATCAAGCCATACGGGAGCATTGTTCTCTGAACCCACAAATTCCCGAAAAATGATATGGCCCAATTCGTGGGGAAGCAGCGAATGGAAAAATCCCTGCGCCCAGGGATAGGTCTCAATCACCTTCTCATGGTAATAGGCCGCCCCTCCTGACCAGGAAGGCTTGCCGGTAGCTTTCCGGTAATCTACGGCATCGTTATAAATGTATATTTTTGCCCGCTTGTCCCAGAGCCAGAAATCATAGCGGGTAAACCCTAAATTCTCGGCAATGCTTTTGTAATATTCTTCGGCCTTATCAACAGACTGCCTGACAAACTTCCCATCCGCTTCTTTGTAATAGACAATAAAATGGGTGCTTTTTTCGCTCTTCCATCCTTTCTCATCAAAAGGCAGTCCCTTAGACTGAAAGCACAAGAGAAAATAGAAAATGATTAAGCTTATTTTAGTTTGCTTAGCCATCACTATTGTTATGCTAACAAGAAAATCGCCTCCGACGATAACTCCCGCCTCGTTATTTAAAATGGAGCCCCTCCCAGGCTAAAGCCTGGGGTTCCTTGCTTGGCGAAATACTTGAGCGGCCAAACCCATCCGCCCAGCCATCTGCGGGGCGGTTTTTGGCCGCGAAAGTATAAAGGGCGGGAAGGCGATTTTCGCAGTGCTAGAGGAAAGTATTTTATGCTTTCCTATAGCAAGACAAAGCCAATTCTGCCAGCTTGCCGGCTGCATCAGGGACGGCAAATTTCTGAATATTATGCTCAAGCGCCTGACGTTCAAGAGGAGAATGGATAAGCCTCGCTATAGTCTCAGAGAGCCTCTGGCGCCCCAAATCTTCTTCTCTCAGCACTATTGCTGCCGCTTCTTTTTCTAAAGCATAAGCATTTTCTAATTGATGGCCTCCGGCATACGGATAGGGAATCAAGAGCGCTGCCTTTTGAAAATAAACCAACTCCGCTATGGTTATCGCTCCGGCGCGGCTTACGACCAAATCAGCCAGGCTATAGGCAAGATGCATCGGCTCTAAAAAATCAAAAACACGATGTCTCATTGTAATACAAGAGTAATATTTTTTCAAGTCATTATAATCGCTTTTCCCGGTTAGGTGAATAAACTGAAAATCCTCTTTTTTCTCTATCAGACAGACAGAGTTTTTAAACTCGCTATTTATCTTATGCGCGCCCTGGCTTCCGCCAACCGTTAAAATGGTAAACTTATCTTCTAAATTGAAAAAACGCCTGGCTTCATCTTTGCCTGCTTTACGCAAAGATTTCCCTAACGGATTGCCTGTGAATGTTGCCTTGGCATAGAAATTCTCTGTTTGCTTAAAACCCACTGCTACCTTATCAACGAAGAAGCTTAAACCCTTATTGGCAAGGCCTAAAGAAACATTCTGCTCATGAATAACGGTTGCTTTCTTAAATAAGGCGGCCTCTAAGAGAACGGGAAAACTCACATAAGAGCCAAAGCCTACAACAACATCGGGCCTGAATTTTTCAATGATTAAGAAAGACTCTAAAAAGGACCTGATAAAACTAAAAAAGGCAGGAAAGAACTTCTTAAATGATTTGAAACTAAATGGCAATACGGAGATAAAAAATAGCCTGAATCCGCGCCCGCTAATGCTCTCTTCTATGCCGCCGCGCCGCGAAGAAACAAAGGCAATATCCAGGTTTGCTTCTTTCTCGCGCAGCTTTTCAGCAAAGGCAAGCGCCGGATACAAGTGCCCGGCGCTTGCTCCGGAGGCAATGAGTAATTTTAGGCGGTTCATGGCTCAACCGCGAATCTGGCGACATTAAGCAGAAGCCCGAAACTAATCATATCCACGACTAAAGATGAACCGCCGTAGCTGATAAAAGGAAGCGGCAGGCCCTTTGTGGGAAATATGCCGATACTTACACCGATATTAAGGATCGCTTTTAAGGAAAGCAGCGAAATGATTCCTAAACTTAAGAAAGCGCCAAAGGTATCCCGCGTGGATTTTGCAATCTTACAGCCATAGAGAAAAAGAAGGATAAATAAACCTACCACCGCTGCCGTAGCAAAAAAGCCTAATTCTTCGCCGAGAATTGAAAATATAAAATCAGTATGCGCCGCCGGCAGATAGAATAATTTCTGCAGGCTTTTACCCAGGCCCCTTCCGAATATTCCGCCGCAGCCCAAGGCAACCTGAGATTGAATAAGCTGAAATCCTGAACCTAAGGAATCAGCCCAGGGATTTAAAAAGGCCATTATCCTCACCCGGCGATAAGGAACGTTGAAAATCAAAAGGTACAAAAAAGGCAGGGTTGATAGAAATATATAGTTAAGATACCTTAGGCGCGCTCCTGCAATAAAAAGCATAATGAAAACAACCATGCTCAGGGCAACCACTGTTCCCAAATCCGGCTGAATCAAAACTAAGAAGTTCACCATGCCTAAGACTGCGAGCACAGGCAGAAAGCCAAAGCTAAACTGTTCCATCCTGGCCAGCCCTTTGCGCGAAAGAAATGAAGCCGCATAGATAATCACTGCCAAATTGGCAAATTCTGAGGGCTGAAAACTCAAACCCCGAAACAGCCGAAACCACCTCTTTGCGCCGGCTATTTCACGGCTGACTCCGGGAATTTGCAGGAGGATCAAGAAAAACAAAGAAAGCAAAACTAGTATTTTTGCATATTTACTTAAGATGCGGTAATCAAAAGACATCACCGACGCGGTACAGAGAACGCTGATAAAAATAAAGAACAGATGCCGCTTAAGAAAATAAGCGCTATCGCTGTATTTCTGCCAGGCATAGATCGCCGTTGAACTGTAAACCATCACGATGCCAATGGCGATTAATGTAAAAACAATCATCGAGAGAGATATTCTGAGCTTACGCATTATTCCAACTTACCGACTATCTCTTTAAACACCCTTCCCCGGTGTTCATAATCTGAAAACATATCAAAGCTGGCGCACATGGGAGAAAGCAGTATGCAGTCGCCTTCCTGCGCGCGTTGAAAACTCTTCTGGGTTGCTTCTTCAAGGGATGAGGCCTCCTCAATAGACAGCAGTCCCTTAAAGGCAGTGCGGATTTTTTCTCTTGCCTCGCCGATCAAGATAATGAGTTTAACTTTTTGTTTGATTAAATCCGAAATCAGGCGATAGTCGCTATTTTTATCCCTGCCGCCGGCGATAAGGATAGTTGGCTTAAGCATAGTATGCAAAGCCCATACAGTAGAATCAACATTAGTTGCCTTTGAGTCATTGATGAATTCTATGCCATTGATAGTGCGTACCTGTTCCAGGCGGTGTTCTACTCCTTTAAAATTACGGAAGGCCTCCATACAGCGGGCTTCGGGGACAGCAAAAATTTTAGCCACAGCCATAACTGCGTAATGATTGGAATTTAGACAGCGTCTTGCGTCTTGCGTCTTGCCTGCCTGCCGGACAGGCAGGAGTCTTGCGCTAAAGAAAATTACTTTGGCTTTGCTTTCTTTGGCGAGGTTCCTTAAGATCGGCTGGTCATAATTTAGAACAAGGTAATCGTCGCGAGACTGATTTCTAAAGATACGTTTTTTTGCCGCCAGATATTCGGACATATCCCCGTATCTATCCAAATGGTCGCGGGTAAAGTTTAATATAGCCGAGACCTTCGGTTTAAAGGCAGTAATTCTCTCTAATTGAAAAGAGCTGACTTCCAGGGAAACAAAATCATCGCTATTCATATTCATTACTTCTTGCGCAAAGGGTTTTCCTATGTTGCCCAAGGTCCATACCCGCCTGTCGGCTGCTTCCAAAACTTTGCCGAGGAGGGTAGTTACCGTTGTCTTACCGTTAGTTCCGCTAATAGCAATAACGGTTGCCGGACAAAGCGACCAGGATAGCTCTATCTCGCTGATCACCGGAATCTTCAATTGATCAGCCCAGAGAAACGCTTGCGATTTATTGCTTACTCCGGGAGAACTCACCACCAGGTCCTTATTCCTGATGAAATCAAGGGAATGCCTGCCGGTTTCAACGTAGATACCCTGCCTTTTCAAATCTTTAGCCAGGGTTCTCACCCGGTCATTATCGGCGCTATCCGTAACATATACCTCTGAGCCGATATCCTTTAATAGGCGCGCGGCCGCATATCCGCTCCTGGCTAAGCCCACCACGGTTACTTTCTTACCTTTGTAATCTCCAATCATGGCATTCATAGTGCACTGTAACGAAAAATTTATCTCACGAAGCAATAGTCAAGTAAACGTAAAGTGTAAAACGAAATTTGAGTTTTCGCTATCGTATCTTCAGGGTGGCTAAGGTTAATACCGCCAGAATAATTCCCACAATCCAGAACCTCACTATAATTTTGCTTTCCGGGTATCCTAAAACCTGAAAATGATGATGCAAGGGCGCAACCTTGAATATTCTCTTTCCTTTCCTCAAGCGGAATGACCCTACCTGAAGTATAACCGATAAGGCCTCTACGACAAATATCCCCCCTACAATGATAAGTAAAAACTCCTTCTTAACGAAGACCGCTATGGTTCCGATGGCTCCCCCCAGAGATAAGGAACCGATATCACCCATAAAAACACTGGCCGGAAAACAATTAAACCATAAGAAACCCAAAGAAGCGCCCAGGATGCTGGCGCAAAAAACAGTCAGTTCGCCGCTTCCGGGAATAAAAGGTATAAACAAATAATTGCTAAATACAGCGTGTCCTGAAACATAGCTTAAAATAGCATAGGTAAGCGCGACCATAATTGTGCAGCCGATTGCCAGGCCATCTAAACCATCAGTAAGATTTACCGCATTGGATGAGCTGACCACCACCAAGGCGACAAAAGGAATGTAAAAAAAGCCCAAATCCAGAATAATGTTTTTAAAAAATGGCACATCCAACCTTGGGCCCAAATTCCGGTCAAGTGATGCAAAATAGCCTATTAGCAGGCCTATCCCTGCCTGAAGAATGAATTTTCCCGAAATCGTCAGTCCCCTGGAGCGTTTTTTTGAAAGCTTGATGTAATCGTCAAGAAAACCTATCAAGCCCAGGCCTAAGGTTGCCACGAGAGTAAAAAGGATATAGCTATTTTTAAGGTCGGCCCATAGCAAGACAGCGGCCGATATACTTGCCAATATCAAAATCCCTCCCATAGTGGGAGTGCCGGCTTTTGCGCTATGTAGTTTATATAAGTCCAGGCATTCTTCAGGCGGCCTGAGCTGTTGTCCAATCTTAAATTGAGCGAGTTTCCTGATTACTAAAGGCCCAAAAATAATACTGATAAGGAATGCGCTCGCTGCCGCCAGAACCGCCCTGAAGGTAATGTACTTGAAGATATTAAAAAACGGATGGATATCTTTTAGTGAATAGAGGAAATAATAAAGCATAGTGCTCTGTTAATTAAATATCTTCTCCAGCCTCATTGCCCGCGAACCTTTCAGTAAAACAAAATCTCCTTTTTTAAGCAGAGAGATAGCAATAGCCCTGGCTTGATCAGTTGTATCACACTTATATATTACTTTCCGACTTAGGCCGCATGCCTGCGCCGCATCGCAGGCAATATGCGCTAACCTTCCCACTCCGATAATCATATCAATAGCTGATTCACCCAAGGCTCCCCCGGCCTGCCTATGCAGCTGGCCTGCTTTTTGGCCTAATTCCAGCATATCGCCAATGATGGCAATTTTCCTTCCGCGGGTTCTCAAATTACTAAAGGCATCAATGGCATTATGCATTGATGCGGGATTTGCGTTGTAAGCATCATCAATTACGTAAAAGCCGCTTATCCTCTTCTTCTGGAAACGGGCTTTAGGAAAGCGGAAATGCTTTAATTTACTCATGATAACGTTATGCTCAATGCCAAAAATTCTTGCCGCAGCATAGGCGCTTAATGCATTATAGACATTAACCTTAGAAACGGTTTTTAGCTCAAGGGGATAATTTTTGATATAGAAACTTATCTTTCCGTCTTTCTGGAGTATTCTCTGCGCCATAAAATCAGCTTTATTCGTCAGTGCAAAGGTAAAAAAGCTAACCCCGGCGGCGCGGGATAATTTTTCTTTGAGCCGGATATCGTCAACGTTTAAAATTCCAATGCGGGGAAAAGCCAATCCCCTGATCAATTCCCATTTCTCTCTCAGCACTCCCTTTTCATCGCCAAAAAATTCAAGGTGCGCCGGGCCAATATTAGTAATCAGCCCTACTGTGGGCGCGGAAATCCGGCAAAGCTCACCTATCTCACCAAAATGATTCGTTCCTAATTCTAAGACCACGATTCCATGGCTTGTATCCAGGCGAAGCAGGGTCAATGATAAACCAATGATATTATTCTGAGTCCCTTCATTTTTGAGAACCTTATACCTAAAGCTTAATAGAGAAGCGAGCATCTCTTTGGTAGTGGTCTTGCCGTTTGTTCCGCTTATGCCGATAACCGGTATAGAGAAACGTTTGCGATGGTAATGGGCCAGCGCGCTTAAGGCGGCTATGGTATCTCTAACTGCGATTGCATTGCGCGGCATTTTAATCGCCTGACAAACTGCCGCTTTGTCCCTGCAAAAACAAATAGCTGCTGCGCCATTTTTTATTGCCTGGGGAATAAAATCGTGGCCGTCAAAACGCTCTCCTTTTATGCAGATGAAAATGTCGCCCTTTTTAATAGCGCGCGAATCTATAGAAACTCCGGTGATGTGAACATCGGGATTTCCGGCAAGAAGCCGGCCCGCTGTTGCCTTCAATATTTCTCTTATACTCCACATATCAGGAATGGTTCTCTAGGCAAATCTTAGGGATGGCTCTATGAGAACCGTCCCTATGTCTGTTGCAAGAGTTGTTTTACCACTGCCATATCGTCAAATTCAATCTTCCTGTCCTTGAGGATCTGGTAATTCTCATGGCCTTTTCCGGCAATAAGCACTGTGTCGCCGGCATAAGATGCGGATAAGGCGCAGGCAATTGCCTCTTTGCGGTCTAAAATGACCTTGTAATTATCCCCGCGCATCTTCAAGGTAATATCATCGGCAATTTTTTGCGGCTCTTCACTGCGTGGATTGTCAGAAGTGATAATAATCTTGTCCGCATATTTCTCGGCGAGCTTTCCCATTAGCGGCCTCTTAAGAGCATCGCGCTCTCCTCCAGCTCCAAAGACAACCGTCAGCTTACCCTTTGAGAGTGCCTTGAGGGTTCCCAGGACATTCGCCAGCGCGTCAGGGGTATGGGCATAATCAATGAAAATATTTCTTTCTTGCGCTCTGACCCTTTCCAACCTTCCCTTGACGCCGTTAAAATTTTCTACGGCGCGGACAATCTGCGCTAATTCTATTTTTTGACTCAAAGCAAAGGCAATAGCAGCTAATAGATTAGAGATATTGTGCCTGCCGATAAGGCGGGTTTTGATTTTCGTCTTACCCCCCGAGGAGGGCTTGCGCTTTTTCGTATGCAGGATAAATTCGCTTCCTGCCAGATCTAAGGCTAAATTTTCCGCTCTGATATCGCACTCTGAATCTATCCCATATGTAATTAATTTCCCCAGGCCTATAGTCGCAAGCCTCCCGGCATAAGGGCTATCAGCATTGATTATGCTAAAGGCGTCTTTATTAAGCCCCCGGAAAAGCTTGGCTTTGGCAGAAAAATAGTTTTCTAAATTGAGATGGTAATCCAGATGGTCATGAGTCAGATTAGTAAATAGAGCGGCTTTGAAATCTATACCCGCAGTCCTTTGCTGATCTAAGCTGTGCGAAGAAACCTCCATTATGCAGTAAGCGCATCCGGCTCTAACCATTTGCTTTAAGAACATTTGCAGCTCTAAGGGGCCGGGCGTGGTATTCTGGGCGGGAATGATTTTCTCTTTAAAAGAATAGTTTATGGTTCCGATTATACCGCAGGAAAAATTGGCCTCCTGGAGTATGCTCCTGATAAGATAGGTTATGCTGGTTTTTCCGTTTGTGCCGGTAACGCCAATCACTTTGAGCTTCCTTGAGGGATGGCCAAAAAATTCATCTGCCATCACCGCCAAGGCATAGCGGGTATCGGGAAAATAAATAACAGGGACTCTCCTCTCAAACAGCGCAGTCCTGCGATGAGCAGCAACCACGCACGAAGCGCCATTTCTTATCGCCTCAGCGATGAAATCACTGCCTTTTACTTTTGTGCCATCGATAGCGATGAAAAGAGAGTCTTTTGTTACGCTTCGGGAATCACAGGCAAGGCTTGAGATATCCACATTTTCTGAAAGTTTGCCAAAGCACTGGCTATGGCTGCGGCTATTGGAAGCCGCACCACTGCCCTCTGGCTGGTGGCTGCGGCTATTGGAAGCCGCACCACTGCCCTCTGGCCTATCGAGTCTTCTTAGCAATCTCGCTAATCGCATCGTTATTCCTCTGGAGTTTTAAGTATTTCACTACATCCTGGACAATCCGTTTAAATACCGGAGCCGCAACCACTCCGCCAAAATAATAAGGACGAGGCTCATCAACAGTAACCACAACTGCCACCAGAGGCTGCTCAGCCGGAGCAAAACCGATGAAAGAAGCAATATACCTGCTATGCGAATAGCTGCCGTCCGGCTCTATCTTCTGAGCGGTGCCGGTTTTTCCGGCAACCTTAAAATCAGAAACCCTAGCCAGCTTTCCGGTTCCTTCTTCAGTGGCTAAAACCAATATATCTTTGATGCGTTTGGCTGTTTTTGAAGAAATTACCCGCCTCACTTCTTCGGGTTTATATTCCTTAATTATCTCACCCTGCGTATCCTGGATTGCTTTCACAATGCTCGGCCTCATCAATATGCCGTCATTTGCAATGCTTGAGATTGCGCAGGCAAGCTGTAAAGCCGTAACCCCAACCTCATGCCCTATGGGCACCGCGCCGATAGTGGTCTTTGACCAGTCCTTTGGCTCTTTTAATACGCCGGAAATTTCTCCCGGCATGTCTAATCCTGATTGTCTGCCGAAACCAAAAGAGGCGGCATAGCGATAGATAATATCAGGGCCTAATCCCTGGGCAATTTTGGTGGTGCCGATATTACTTGACTCGCTAAAAACCTGAGCAAAGGTAAGCCAGCCGTGCGCATGGTGGTCGTGGAGAATATGATTAGCCACCCGGTAAGAACCGTTTTCACAGAAAAAGCGGTCTGATTCGTTAAACCTTCCCTCCTCCAATGCCGCCGAAGCGGCCACAATCTTAAAAACAGAACCCGGCTCAAACATATCACAGAGCGCCCGATTGCGCCGGAAATCCACGTTTGATACTTGCGGATGATTCGGATCGTATGTCGGCCGATTCGCCATTGCCAGGATCTCTCCTGTCTTAGGATTAAGAATAATAACCGATGCACCCTTAGCTTTAAATATCTTATAAACCCTCTCTAATTCCCTTTCCGCAACAAACTGAATAAATTCATCAATGGTTAAGATTAACTCGGAGCCGTCTTTGGGTAAGAGCAGATTCTGGCTAAGTAATTTATTCTGCTTAGCATCCCGCAGCATAACTGTCCAGCCGCTGGTTCCTTTCAGATACTCGTTATAATACAACTCTAATCCTTCTAAACCTACGTTATCCAAACCCGCAAAACCTATTGTCTGCGCGGCAAGATTCTTATTCGGATAGCTGCGCTTACTCTCGCGAATAAATCCCAGCCCCTCAATTTTCAGCTGCCTTATCTTCTCGGCCTGTTCCCAGGACAGTTTACGGACAAGCCAGACAAATGCCTTATTACGATAGATCCTGCCTTTTAGATAACTATAGTCTAAGCCCAGGGCATCAACTAACTGCAGGATTACTTTTTCTTTATTTTTGAACTGGCGGCTTGAGGCATAGAGTGAATCAGAGGGAAGATTTACTGCCAGGGGTTTTAGATTGCGGTCGTAAATGGCGCCCCGTAAGGGCTCTAATTCAATATAGAGATTATGCTGCTGGCTGGCTATATGTGAAAGATAACTGGACTTAAAGAGCTGAATATAAAGGAGGCGCAAGATGCATAGGACAAAGAAGAATAAAAAAATGAAAATGACCGCTCGGAAGCGACGATGGCTGATACCGATATGCACAGAAATTTTATCTATCTATCCCGCTCAATTGAATGCAGAAGGAAGCGAACTCGGAAAAATTTAAGATGGCGTCAAAGGGTTTAGCGGTTAATATCTTGGGCCTGAGCCTGCTTGTTAATGAATGACCTGACTATCAAAAGCGGTAAGGCATTCTGCAGCTTCGCAATACTCACCAGGAAAGTTTCTTGCCGCTTAAGTTTGATTCCTGCCTTTTGCGTAGGGCGAAATCCATCCTGAAGATAGCCCTGCGGACGATCAATCGGCAGCGGCAAAGAGAGCATCTGTGACTGTTGAGGTATCTCAAAGTTATCAGCGCCGTCTAAGAATTTATTTCCCAGGTTCAATGCGGACTGCTGACTGAGTAGATTATAGCGTAAATACTGATTCCTATCAAGTAATTCTTTGCAAACCTTATCCTTATTATTTTCCAGATAGGCAAGCTTGATAATTTCGGTCTGCTGCCAGGCATATACCAAGCTCAAGATAGTTAGCGCCATTAAACAGATAATAAAATATTTTAACTTCATAGGTTTTGCGGCAGTCTCAAATTCTCACTGCTGCCCTCATCTTGGCGCTTCTTGAGCGGGGGTTTTCTTTAATTTCTTCATCTGCCGGCACTAGCGGCTTTTTAGTAATAAGCCGGTAGATTCCCCTCTGCGCATTTTCTCTAAAATTGTGTTTTACAATCCTATCTTCTAAAGAATGGAAGGAAAGGACGCAAACCGCAGCTCCTTTTTTTAAAAATTCAGGGATATGCTCCAGGGCTTCGCTTAAAGCCTCCAGCTCGCGGTTCACCGCAATACGCAGCGCCTGAAAGGTTCGGGTTGCCGGATGTATCCGCTGATGGCTGAATTTATAGGGCATGGCCCTTAAGACAATTTCCTTGAGCTGATTAGTGGTAGAAATCGGCTGGCGCGTCCTTTCTCTTACTAAATATTTAGCAATACGATTGTGCCAGCGCTCCTGGCCAAAAGACCAAAGGATATCGGAAATTTCCTTTTCCGTCAGATTGTTCACTAAATCGTAAGCCAGGATATAGCTGGTTTTATCCATACGCATATCTAACGGAGCGTCATAGCGGAAACTAAAGCCGCGCTCCTGGGAATCAAGCTGATAGCTTGAGGCCCCCAGATCAAAAAGTATACCGTCTATCTTCTTTAGATTAAGCCCTAGCAAAATCTTATCAATACTGCGAAAGTCAGCGTGCACTAAATCCACCTTCTGATTAAATTCCTTCAGGCGGGCTCCGGCAATCAACAGAGAGTCCGCATCGCGGTCAATCCCGATAAGCCTTCCGCCCGGAGTGATTTTCTCCAGCATCTTCATCGCATGTCCGGCTGTTCCGATGGTAGCGTCAACAATGGTAAGGCCGGGCCTTAAGTTCAGGTATTTCACTGCCTCCCGGCACATCACCGGTATATGTTCAATATTAACCACCGTATACCCCCGTGAGAAACCTCTTTCTTGCGCTTACCCATTAGGTGATGCGCCTTCCTCCAAGAGATTCTGGGCAATCTCCTCAAAAGTAGCGCTTGAGTGAGTATAAAAATCCTGCCAGGCCGTCCTGGACCAGAGTTCAATCCGGTTTGAAACTCCCACAATGGTCACTTCTTTTTTTATATCGGCAAAATCCTTCAAATACTGCGGAATGATAATTCTGCCCTGGCGATCAGGCACCACCTCGGTAGCGCCGGAAAAATATAGGCGATTAAAGGTGCGCGCCTGCTGCTTGGTAAAAGACACGGCTTTTAGTTTGGCCTCATAGTTTTTCCACTCTTCTTCGCTAAACATAAAGAGGCACTTATCTAATCCTCTGGTCACAAAGAATTTTTCTATATAATTATTCTTGGCGGCTTCCCTGAATTTCGCCGGCAAGATAATCCTTCCCTTGCGGTCTATACTATGCTGATACTCTCCGTAAAACATAAATGGGCGCGTAACTTACAGAGCACTGCGCGCTCTGTAAGTTACTTGCGTGAATTTACCACTCTACTCCACTATGAACCACTTTATGGAATAAAGTATACATTGCATTGACTTATTGTCAAGCAAAATGTTTGTCCAAATTGCGTCAATACAATGGGTTGTATTATTTTTTAAGGAATAGACAATAAGTAGTGGCGGGAGCGGAAAAAAGATTAACCCTTATGCCAGTGCAACTGACTAAAACCAGCCAAGCGCCTTGCGGCTGTCTTCTTTAAAATGGGGATTGATTTTTTTCCGGGGAAATTAGTGCGCTGCTAATTTTGGCTCCTGGGGTAGGATTGTAATCTGGCTTAATCCGATT
>Ga0155429_163_pt1 | contig 50240 bp, 52 predicted proteins | sample RifCSPhighO2_02_FD_106397 | JGI IMG/M metagenome (GOLD analysis project Ga0155429, IMG submission 106397) | Omnitrophica WOR_2 bacterium RIFCSPHIGHO2_02_FULL_45_21 | reverse complement strand
CTCCAAGATTCCCTTAGCTAAATATATTAAGGAAGGCCAGGAAAAGTTGACTATCCAGGGCTGTGACCGCAACCAGTGTATCCTGCCCTACTTTGATAATATAAGAGGCATTGAAGAATACCGGGGAGCAAAAGAGGTGTATTGAGGATGAAGTTTTTAAGAGACATATTTGAAAATCTTAATAAGTTAAGTGAGCAAAATAAGCTTCTTAAGCGCTTTAAGCCGGTAATTAATGCCACGGATGAGTTCTTCTTTGGCACGGCTCAGGTTACCGCTTTACCGCACATCGTTGACCATATTGATATCAAGCGCTTTATGAGCTTTGTGGTAATCGGCCTCTTGCCGGCCACTATTGCCGCTGTCTATTTATGGGGCTTGAGGGTTTTATTGGTTATTGCCGTTTCCTATATATTCGGCGGGCTGGTAGAGGTTGCCTTCGCGGTGGTTAGAAAAAAAGAAATTCACGAAGGCTTCTTAGTTACCGGTTTGATATTTCCTTTGATTCTGCCGCCAACAGTGCCTTTGTGGATGGTGGCAGTGGGAGTGATGTTTGGAGTGATTTTTGGCAAGGAGGCCTTTGGCGGAACCGGAAGAAATGTCTTTAACGCGGCAATTGTGGGTAGAATTTTCCTCAGCGTTGCTTTTCCTCAAGGCATGACGGTTTCCTGGAGCCAGCCTTTTCATCAGGGCTTAGGCGGTTTTTTAAAATTTTCCGCTGATGCCACCACCCAGGCAACGCCGCTGGCCCTGTTTAAGAACGAGAAGTTGTTCACCGGTTACTTAGATTTATTTTTGGGTAATTCTTTAGGTTGTATCGGCGAGACCTTTCGTATCGGAATTATCTTAGGCGGTTTATTCCTGATTTTAGCCAAAGTCAGCAATTGGCGGCTTCCGCTTGCCGCTATTTTATCGGTATTATTTTTTTCATTCTTAGGCAATCTTTTTGCCGCGCAAAAATTTGCCCCGCCTCTGTTTCAAATCTTAAACGGAGGATTGCTGCTGGGAACATTCTTTATGCTTACTGACCCGGTTACCTGTCCCTTTACCAAAGCCGGCAAATGGCTGGGCGGCATTATGTTCGGATTTTTGGTGGTTTTGATTCGGGGTTTATCCGGATACACAGAGGGAGTTATGTTTAGTATATTGCTTCTGAATGTCTTCGCGCCTTTGATTGACCACCTGGTCTTAGATGTAAAATATCCCGCGCTGAAGAAATAAATAAGGAAAAATGAAAGCCGCGTTGAGAATTATAATCTTTGTCATCGTTATGGGCACGGTCTCAGGCATAATGTTAGTGGGTTTGAGTAAGATTACCGAGCCGCAGATTAAAAAGAACGAAGAACTGAAATTAAAATCATCAATTCTTGATGCCCTGGAGGTTCCCTATGGCAGTAAGGAAGCGGTCCTGGGATTATTTGAGCAAAACGTGGAAGTCCTGCAAAAAGACAAATATGCCTTCTACAGAGGAGCTGACGGGGCGGTGGCTTTCAAATTCGAAGGCCCCGGCCTGTGGGGGCCGATACGCGGCATAGCTAGCATCAATTCCGACCTTAAGACAATCCGCACGATTAAAATCCTGCATCAGGAGGAAACTCCCGGCCTGGGGGCGAGGATAGTAGAAAAAGAATATTTAGGCCAGTTTAAAAATAAAGAAGTTATTCCCAGATTAATCTTTACGGCGCAGGGGCATGCCAGGGCAAATAATGAGGTAGACGCGATTACCGGCGCTACCGGCACCAGTAGGGCGTTAGAGAAATTATTGAACGAAAGTATTGAGAAGAATCTGAGTTTACTGAAAAGTTAAGATAAGGAATGCCCAAGAAGCAGATTAAAAGAAGTTTCAGGCAGAGCAAATGGTTTAAGGTCCTTAGCACAGGGATGTGGAATGATCATCCTACCTTTTGTATGGTCTTAGGCATTTGCTCAATGCTGGCAGTTACCAATAAAATGGATAACGCCATTGCTATGGGTATCGGGGTTACCTTCTGCACCGCCTTTAGCTCTTTATTCGTTTCTTTCTTTCGCAATGCTATACCCTCCAGGGTGAGAATGCTTGCCTATATGGTGATTATCTCTACCTTTGTTATCTGTGTGGACAGGGTGCTGAAGGCGTATTTCCCGCCGATAAGCGAGTCAATGGGCCCCTATGTAGGCCTGATTATTACCAACTGTATTCTTATGGGCAGGGCGGAAGCGTTCGCGATTAAAAACGGGCCGTGGATGTCTTTTCTTGACGGCGCAGGATGTGGTATCGGCTATAGCTTTATGCTGCTCTTAATGGCGCTTATTAGAGAACCCATGGGCTTTGGCACACTCTTTGGGTTAAAGGTAATGCCGCAGGCCTGGATGAACTGGTCAATCTTGACTATTGCCCCGGGCGCGTTTTTTCTCTTAGGCGTTTATTTATGGATTTTTAGAACCATTGCCAAGAAGACGGAGTAGAAGATGAATCCAGTAGAATGGAATCTGATGAACCCCCTGACTATTTTAATCGCCTCAATCTTTACCCATAACATCGCCCTGGTTTATATCCTGGGGATGTGCCCGTTTATCGTTATCTCGCGTAATTACAAGACCGCCCTCGGTATGGGTGTTTCAATCGTTTTTGTGGTAACCTTAACCGCGATCATTAACTGGCCGATATACTGGAAGCTGTTGGTGCCAATGCATTCCGATATTTTATCCTTTCTTATTTTTATCATTGTTATCGCGGCCACGGTCCAGTTTCTGGAAATGCTCATTGAGAAGTTCTTCCCGCCGCTTCAGGCATCCTTTGGAATTTTCTTGCCCTTGATTACGGTTAACTGTATTGTCCTGGCGGTCTGCTTATTTATGGTGGTGCGCAGTTACAATTTTATCCAGACCGTCCTTTATTCATTCGGCACATCAGTCGGCTGGGCATTGGCCATTATTCTTATGGCGGCAATAAAAGAAAAGATGATGCTAAGCGCTGATATTCCGCCGGGCCTGCGCGGCCCCGGGATTACGATGATTATTGCCGGTTTAATGGCCCTTGCCTTTATGGGCTTTGCCGGGATTATAACCCTTCAGTAAATATGTTGCATACAATATTACCCGTGTTTTTAATGAATGGAATTTTGTTAGTCATCGCTATCGTGCTCATTATTGCCGAGCGCTTATTAGTTACCTATGGCGAATGTAAGATTACCATTAATAAGGAAAAAATCATCGCGGTAAACGGGGGCGACAGCCTCTTAAGCTATTTCGCTCAAAACAAGATTTTTATTCCTTCTGCCTGCGGCGGAAAGGCAACCTGCGGCTATTGCAAGGTGGAGGTATTGAGCGGCGCTGGCCACATCCTGCCTACGGAAGAGGTTTTCGTCAACCGTGAAGAGAGGCTTAAGGGCATTCGCTTAGCCTGCCAGGTCAAGGTAAAAAATGATATTGAGGTTTTGATTTCCGAGGATTTATTGCAGGCAAAGGAATACAAAACCAGGATATTGCGGATTACCGATGTTACCAGTGACATCAAGTATGTGGTAATGCAATTATCAGAGCCTAATGAAATTAATTTTAAGCCGGGCCAGTATATCCAATTCAGGATTCCTGAGATTGAAGAGTTCAGGGCTTATTCTATTGCCTCGCCTCCTTCGCAGAAGAATATTTTAGAGCTCATTGTGCGCCTTGTTCCCGGCGGGCTATGCTCAAGCTATATTCATGAGGTTCTAGATGTTCAAGATGAAATAATCGTAACCGGGCCCTACGGAGATTTTTATTTAAGAGAAGATTCAGAACGTGAGATAGTCTGCATTGGCGGCGGATGCGGCATGGCGCCCATTCGTTCCATACTCTATCACTTAAGAGAAAAAGGGATGCCGCGTAAGGCAAGTTACTTCTTTGGGGCAAGAAGCAAAAAAGACCTTTTCTATACCGAGGAATTAATGGCGCTGGAAGGAGAGTCCTCCGGCAGATTTAGCTATTTTCCGGTTTTATCCGAGCCCAAGCCGGATGATAAATGGAGTGGTGAGACCGGATTTGTCACCCAGGCAGTTGAGCGGCATATGCATTCTAACGGGGATACTGAGGCCTATCTCTGCGGCCCTCCCCCGATGATTGATGCGGCGCTTAAGGTCTTGGCCAAAAAAGGCGTCCAGGACATACACATCTACTACGATAAATTTTGATGCGGCTAAAAGAGATTTATAAACCTATTAGAAGAGAGCTTGACCAGGTTGAAAAGGTCCTGGAAGTATCGCTTAAGGAAACAAAAAACGAGTCCATCCTTAAGCTCAATCGTTTTCTCTTAAAGTCCCCGGGCAAAAGGCTCAGGCCGGCAATGCTCATTCTTTCTGCCAAAGCCACAGTCGGCAGGAGCCCGGAAGTTATCAGCCGGCAGTTAATTAATCTTGCCTGCGCTATCGAACTTATCCATATGGCCTCGCTCATTCACGATGATGTCATTGACCATTCTCTCCTTCGCCATAATAACCCCACGGTAAATTCCCGCTGGGGAGCAGATGTTTCAATTGCTTTGGGGGATTATCTTTATTCCTTGGCTTTTAAGTTAATCGCAACCTGCAATAATACGGATATCCTGGATTGTATCAGCTCAGCCACCAAAAGTATGTGTGAAGGCGAGCTTACCCAGGTGGTGGAGAGGGATAATTTTTCCCTGCTTAAAGAGCGCTATATTATGATTGTGAAGAAAAAGACCGCCAGCCTTTTTGCTGCCTCCTGCCAGGCAGGAGCAATTTTATCCGATTCTCCACGTCCTCTGCAAAACGCGCTAAAGGCATACGGTTTAAACTTTGGAGTCGCCTTTCAGATTATTGACGATTACCTTGATATAGCCGCGCCAAAGTCAAGATTGGGAAAGTCGCCCGGCCAGGATATCGCGGTGGGCGAGATGACTTTGCCGCTGTTAGACTTGCTGAAGTTTTCAAGTAAAAACAAGAGGTATCGCTTAGAAAGTTTACTTAAGTCAAAAACCAATGGCTGCTTTAAAAAAATAAAAGTAGAGTTGAGTAATTCTGATGCCATCAGCCGCACTAAGAAAATCACCCTATCTTATCTTAACTCGGCAAGAGACAGGCTAAAGAGCTTATCCGATTCACAATACCGTAAGGCGCTTTTGGACCTGGTAGACCTGACGCCTGAGGCAAACGTATGGAAAGAGCGAGTTTCTTAACCCAGTATCAAGGAAGGATAAACCGCCTCTACAAAGACGGCTTATTGCCCAAGTATTTTAAGGCGCCGGTATTTACTTTGTGGGAGCTGACTGATCGCTGTAATCTTTCCTGCGTCCACTGTTATTATAATTCCAACCAGAAGAGCGAAAATGAATTAACTACCAAAGAAGCGCTGAATATTATTGAGCAATTAGCCAAAATGAAGGTCTTTGAGGTTTACCTTACCGGAGGCGAAGCTCTTTTACGAGAGGATTGGCCGGTTCTTATTGAGCGGCTGCGCCAAAAAAAGATTCAAGTAGGGCTGATTACCAATGGGACGCAGATTGACCGCAATGCCGCCGGGAAATTAGCGGATTTAAAAGTCAAATGGGTGCAGATTAGTATTGACGGAGCAAGCCCTGGCGTCCACGATAAAGTAAGGGGGCTCAGCGGAAGCTGGGAGAAGTCCGTTGCCGCAATCCGCTATTTAAAACAAAATAACATCCGCACCCACCTTTCCTTTGTCCCTACGAGAATAAATTTCCGCGATGTCAAAGGCGTTATCGGATTATGCGTGGAAATGGGTTTAGAATATTTTGTTACCGATATGCTGGTTTTGACCGGAAGGGCAGTGAAGAATTTTGAGCAGATTAAACTGGGGCCAGAAGAGTATGTGGAATTTTATGCTTTGTTAGATGAGGCAGCCAAAATCTACACCGATAAATTGACTATTATTGCCCCTTCCCGGGAAAAGGAAACTTTAAAGACATATGTTAAAACAAGGAGCGCTCCTCCAAATATCTGGTGTATTATTACGCCCCAGGGGGCCTGTCGTTTAGACCTCCTGCTTCCCTTTACCTATGGGGATTTAAAGAGCCAGAAACTTGAGTATATCTGGAATCATTTCTTAAGAGAGGGCTGGCATAGGCCTGAGGTAATTGAGTTTATTAACAGCTTGAATATGATGTCAGACCTTATCAAGCATAAAACGGTGCCCTATGTTTCAGAGAATATCCACTGCCAATAAGCCAGAGGGCAATGGTGCGGCTTCAGCTAGCCGCAGCCATAAGCCACCCCGCCGTAGGCGGGGCGCTAGCCGCAGCCGCAAGCCGAAGAAGGCGGGGGGCTTAAGTTGGAGAAAGGATGGCGAGCGCGAGCAGATTGTTATCCTTTCCAAAGAAGATTTCGCTCTTCCCTTAATTCTTAATTTCAGCGCAGCCAGGATATTCTTGCTCTGTAACGGCAGGAATTCTCTTCTCGGTATCGCTCAATTACTGGCTAAGGAATTTAAGCGGAAAAATTACGCAAGAATTTTAGATGATGTAAAAAAACAGGTGGGGTATTTTTTTAAGAAAGGTATCGTGAAATTCTAAACGGAGTTAAAGAAAGGAGCGGAAAAATGTCAAAAAGAAAATCTGAACCTACAGGAACAAGAGGAGGCCTTAAGGAAAAGGGATTAAAGAATTATCTCTGCCCCAGGACCGCCTCAATGGAGGAGTTTACCCTGAAAACAGCAGTGGGTGTGTCTCCGGCAATGAAGAAAAAAGACAGCTATATAGTATCTACTTTATTCTAATATTTCCATTTAAAAGCTCAGATTAAACGTTACACAGAATAATTAGAGTAACATTTTTCACCTGCACACTTGAATGCCGGTCAAAATCCGTCAGCTTATTTCACGCTCGCCTACCGCCTGGGTAAGGGCCTGGTTGAGGGTCTTAGGCCCGCCGTTTATTGCCTTAACCGTGGCAGTTTCTTTCTTAGGCGGGGCAATTGTCTATCAAAGAAAAGGCGCGCTTGACTTTGGCCTATGGCTGCTTTCGGCAATGGGTTTAGTGCTTATCCATTTTGGCACCAGCTCACTCAACGATTATTTTGATTATCTCTCCGGAACGGATAATATAAATCTTACCCCTACCCCTTTTAGCGGAGGTTCCCGGGTGATTCAAGAGGGAGCCCTCAGCCCAAAATCCTTACTTTTAGGAGGGACTGTATTTATTGCCATCGGTTCAATGATCGGGGTGTATTTGGCTTTTTTGAGAGGCTTGCCGGTATTAGCGCTGGGAGTAAGCGGGGTTTTTCTGGCGGTAGGCTATATCCATCCTAAAATCAATCTTTCTAAAAAGGGGTTGGGAGAATTATCCGTAGCCATTGCCTTTGGGCCGATAATGTTAAGCGGCGTCTATTATGTCCAGGCGCAGAGCGTGGATTTGGAAATTATTCTTATTGGCTGCCTGATGGGGCTTTTGGCCGGAAGCGTTTTGTGGCTCAATGAAATTCCCGACTACGAGGCAGACAAGGTTACCGGCAAAACCAACTGGGTGGTGCGCCTGGGAAAGAAAAGAGCAAGTTATACCTATGCGGCCCTGCTCGCGCTGATTTATCTTTTTACTTTTATTCTGCTCACAAAAAATATCCTGCCGAAATCCGCAGCAATTGTATTTTTTACCCTTATCTTAGCCTTCAGGGCCTGCAGGATTGCTTTAAAGAATTACAATGAAGTAGAGAAGCTCCTTCCGGCAAATGCCTTGAGCATTGCCTTAACCCTCACCTTTGGAATTCTTTTAGGTTTAGCGTTCCTGATTTCTTGACGCATCCGGCAAAATATACAATGAGCTCAAGTCTTCGTTTGATATTCTGGGAGGCCACGCGCGCCTGTAACTTAGAATGCCCGCACTGCCGGGCCAAGGCAGAGAAGAAGCGCTCGCCGGAAGAACTAACTACCCAAGAAGCCAAAAGATTTCTAAAGACAGCCGCATCTTTTTCAAAACCGATCGTTGTATTTTCAGGCGGAGAGGCATTATTACGCGAAGATATCTACGAACTTATCCACTATGCCAGCCAATTAGGCCTAAAGAGCACCCTGGCCACTAATGGCTCGCTGGTAAGCTTAGATAGCGCGATGCGCTTAAAGGAGAATAAAACCGCATTAGTTGCGGTGTCTATTTATGGTTCAAATGCTAAAAGCCATGATAATTTTTGCGGAGCGCCGGGAGCATTTGAAAAGAGCTTAGCCGGAATCAATAATCTTAAAAAGGCAGGAATACCTCTGCAAATAAACACTACGATAACCAAAAAGAATTTAGCTGAATTGGAGGCAATGGGTAACTTTGCGCTTAAACAGGGCGCAGTTTCCTATCATGTATTTTTTCTGGTTCCGGTAGGCAGAGGAAAATCATTGGAAGGGGATGAGATTTCAGCGCAGGAATACGAAGAGGCATTCAACCGCCTGTATGATTTTCAGTCCCATTCCACCATACGGGTAAAGGCGACCTGCGCCCCGCACTATTACCGGGTCTTGCGCCAACGTTTGGCAAAAGAGAAAAAGAAATTGCCTTGCGCGAGCGATAATTTTAGCGCCATCACCAAGGGTTGCCTGGCCGGGCAGGGGGTTTGTTTTGTTTCTTATAAAGGAGAGGTATTCGGATGCGGCTACCTGCCGGTTAAGGCCGGGGATTTAAGAAAAGAGGATTTTAAAAGCGTCTGGTTTGAGAGCAAACTTTTTCAGGACTTAAGGGATAGCGCAAAATTAAAAGGAAGATGTGGTGCCTGTGAGTTTAAGCTGGTCTGCGGCGGCTGCCGCGCCCGCGCCTATTGGCGCAGCGGAGATTTTCAGGAAGAAGAGCCGTATTGCATTTATCAGCCGCAAACTTGAAAAATGAAAAAACGCATCAGAATCCAGGGGTTATTAATCTTCGTTTCGTTTCTCCTGGTCATTTTTTTCTATAAAATACTTTTAGCCCAATGGCAGGGAAAGTCACTTGATAAATTATTCGATTGCCTGGGAATAGCTTTGGTCTTATGCGGGTTTTTATTTCGTATTTCAGCGAGAGGATACAAAGAAGAGCAGTCCTCTCAAGGCAGGAATCTGGTTACGCACGGCCCTTATACTGCCGTGAGAAATCCGATGTATTTCGGGACATTATTAATCGGGATAGGGGTTATCTTCACCCTCCTGCAGTTATGGGTAATTTTTCCGTTTATTATTATCTTCCTCTTGATTTACATACCGCAGATTAAAAAAGAAGAGGCCTTGTTATTAAAGAGGTTTAAGGAAGAATACGCGGCATATTCTCAAAGCACGCCGAGATGTTTTCCCCGCCTTAAGGGTTTGTTGAGTTTACCAGGGCGCCTGTGCCTGAAATTATCCTGGGTAAAGAAGGAATCCGTTTCTCTCATATTGACTATTATCGGAATATTAGCGATAGAGGCCTGGGAAGATGTCCAATTATTCGGCCGGGCTGGGTTCCTCAGAGAGCCAATTGAGTTAGTTTTAATGATCCTATCATTCACTGTTTTAATAGTTTTATTTAGCAGGCAGAAAACTCTTTCTTAAGCCCTACATTGCGTGTTGACGCATTCAATCCTTATCATATATGCTGGCACTTTGCGGTGTTTGCAGAGGAGGTGATTTTTGATGCGTCCTCGCCCGATTGATAAACCGAGAGGGAAAATTAATCTAGTGATAGAGCAAATTTTAGTGCCTTATCAATCTGTTCTATTTTCTCTTGCTTTAGCGAACAGATTCTTTTGCTAAGAATTGATTTTCTGATAGTGGTAATTGTATCTAAATTTACCACGCATTTTTGAGGCCGCGAGATACTTAATAAGAATAATAACTTAAGCAAGATTCAAAAAGGCGAGGCAGTTTTAGTTATCTTAGGCGATGCGGTACATAGTGAAGTTAATTTAACAGAGATGGATTCATCAGTTGAAATTATGCAGTTTATTATGGATTTAAAAATTCAGCATCCCGATAACGTTTATTACGTGCTCGGAAACCATGATTATCTTTCTGATTTATTCTCTAAGGGAAAGGGTCAGGATCGCGTCTGGCAAGGAATATTGTATAGTGAAAAACTTCAAGAGCTATATGGTGAAGATTATATTACCGCTTATGAAAATTTTATTAAAGCGAGTCCTTTAATGGTAATGGGTAATGGTTTTATTGCGGTACACGGGGGTCCTATCACAAATGCGAATTTTGCTGAAATACAAAATGTAGATGTTGGAAATGAAGGTAATCCGATTGTTGAGCAGGCAGAATGGGGAAGGTATCAAGACAGTTACGATGATAGAGATGTCCAGGAATTTCTTAATAATATGGGTCAGCCTCGAGCTCAGCTTATTGTTGGACATTCGCCAAGAAGAGATAGAAATTGGCATTGGCAGCCTCTGCCTAATCATCATATCGTCTTTGCCGGGCACGACCGTGCCGGATACGCAGTTGTTCAAAATGGACGAGTCGATTTTATTGAGGTTACCGATGCTTCGTCTAATTTAGAGTTAGTCGATAAGAAACTCGAAACAGAAGAAACGGGGCAGAAAGGAGTAAAAAAAGAAAAATCTGCTTTAGAAGATGGTATGCGGAGAGAAGGAAAAGGGGAGTCAGAGATTAGGCTCGGTAAGCCAGGCGCCACCATTTTAGAAACCCTCTTTACGGGAGATGTTTGGATTATAGCCGGATCATTTGCTTATAAAATTTCTGTGACAAGAAATAGTATCAATTTCCAGCGTTATAAAGACGATAAAAGCTATCCTGTCGGCGACGCCTACAATATGCAGTTAGATCAGCCAATGCAGATAGGACGAGAGACTGGCAATTATAGACTATCGGATGAACTCTTATCAGGAAAACATTTTATTATTAAAATATCCAGAAATGGGAACAACGAGTTTTCGCTTTTTGTTGAAGACCTGAATTCTCTGAATGGAACAACTGTGGAGTGGAATAACGCTGCGAGTAGCCCTCTTACCAATTCGCCGGCTAAAACTGAAAGCAGCAAACAGGAAGAAGCGGTTAGAAGCTTAGGCGGTATTGACTTCCGCTCTCTCCCTATAGTCGCCCAGGCGGTAACAAATTTAAGCGGAATGTTTAGGGACAGTCCGCTGCGGGGACTGTCCCTGCTGCAAGTTAACCTTGCTGGGGAGTGGCAAGAGATAGGTAGAATGGTAAGTTCAGGAATAACTCCTTCTTCAGAAAGAATTAAGGAATATATCCAAACATCCTGCGCTCAAGATAATATAACTCAAGACAGAAATAAAATTCTCCTTTGCATATCAGATATCCTAAGACAAGAAGAAGAGCGCAGCGACCACACTGAGGATACGTTAAGGGATATTTTGGTTGTCTTAGAATCAATGAGCAGCGGGCAGGAATTAGGGCAGGTATTTTTAGGTAAAGTATCCTAATTTTGACTTTTAAATTTTAAATTTTGCATTTTTAAAAGGGGCGTCTCCCGCCTAAATTTATCAATCGGTTGATTTGGGCTTACCAAAAAAGACGCCTCTTTTTTATTGTGGGCCCCGTAGAACGCAGGATGCCTGGATTAAGCGGATAGGGATTGGCAGGGCGATCCTTAAGGAGTTGGGGTAAAATGAAGGGACTAAAGATTTTTATTGACAAGATTTTTTCTTTCGGTATAATAAATTTTATAAAATTGCTTTACAGTAGAGTTACTGCAGGCAATTTAATTTTTATTCCCCTAAATGTGAAATAATTCACATTTAGGACAAGTGCGCCAAATTTGTCATCATAAAGATAATTTCTGCAGCTACGAAAGAGGAATGAAAAGAATCACCCGCAGAGAGTTTTTAAAAGTATCCGCAGCTACCATTGCGGGATTAGCCGCAAGCAGGCCATTGCTTGCGGCTTTAAAATTTGTCCCCGAGATTGACAATCCCCTGGACTATTATCCGGATAGAAACTGGGAAAAGATATACCGCGACCAGTTCCGCTATGATTCTACCTTTCATTTTCTCTGCGCTCCCAATGATACCCATAACTGCCTGCTTAGGGCCTACGTAAAAAATGGCGTAGTTACCAAGATAGGCCCTAGTTACGGCTATGGCAAAGCCAAAGATATCTATGGAAATCAGGCCTCGCATAGATGGGATCCGCGCCTGTGCCAGAAAGGTTTGGCAATGGTGCGTAAAGTTTACGGCCCGCGCCGGGTAAAATATCCCAGTGTGCGTAAGGGATTCTTAGAGTGGCGCAATGCCGGTTTTCCCAGAAATCCAAACGGCAGTATACCCGGCGAATATCTTAACCGCGGGAAAGAGCCTTTTGTCAGGGTTTCCTTTGAAGAGGCATCTCAGATTGTTGCGCAGAGCATGATTAACATTGCCACAACTTACTCTGGCGATAAGGGAAAAGAATTGCTCAAGGCCCAGGGCTATGATGAGGCAATGGTTGAGGCAACTAAGGGCGCGGGAACTCAAGTATTAAAATTCAGAGGCGGAATGCCCCTTTTAGGGGCAACCCGCCTTTTTGGTTTTTATCGTTTCGCTAATTCTGCCGCCCTTTTAGATGAAAAAATCAGGGGTGTGGATAAGAACGACGCCTTGGGGGCAAGAGGATGGGATAACTATTCCTGGCATACCGACCTGCCGCCAGGACATCCGATGGTCTGCGGACAGCAGACCATCGATTTTGACTTAGCCACGGTAGAAAACTGCAAGGTTGCCATCAACTGGGGAATGAACTGGATTGCCACCAAAATGCCCGACGCGCACTGGCTATCCGAAGCCAGGGCCAAAGGAACAAGGGTTATCACAATTGCCTGCGAATACCAGGCAACCTCCCATAAGGCAGAAGAGGTTATTTTAATCCGTCCGGGAAGTGATACCGCCCTTGCTTTAGGAATAGCGAATCTTATCATCGGGGAGAAGCTTTACGATGATGAGTTTGCGAAGGGTCAAACTGATTTACCGCTTTTAGTAAGGATGGATACCCTGAAGTTATTGAAACCCCAGGATATGATTAAAGATTACCAGCCAAAAGAATTAAAAAATACCCAGGTGCTTAAAGAAGGAGAAAAACCCCCGCCGTCGATAAAACAGAACTTACAGATTGTAACAGAGAAACTGCGCAATGAATGGAGCGATTTTGTTGCCTGGGATGGGAAGAAGAATGAAGTGGTAGTTATCAGCCGCGATGATTACGGCGCAGTCAAAGATTTTGCCTTAGAGGGTGAGTTTGAGGTTGATACCATTGACGGCAAGAAGGTAAAGGTCAGAACAGTATTTGATTTAATGAAAGAGCATGCTTCGCATTTTACCCCTGAGGTGGTCAGCGATATCTGCCATATCAGCAAAGAGGCGGTAGTAAGCTTAGCCAGAGAAATTGCCGCGAATAAATCCAAGGTGCTTATCGCTGTAGGAATGGGGCCGAATCACTTTTTCAACAACGACTTAAAAGACCGGGCTATATTTTTGGTCTGCGCCTTGACAAAAAATATCGGTTATCATGGCGGCAATATCGGCAGTTTTGCCGGCAATTACCGCGGCGCCTATTTTAACGGCCTGCCGACTTACATTACCGAGGACCCTTTTGATATTGAATTAGACCCTCAAAAGCCGGTGCGCGCGAAAGCATATTACAAAATGGAATCCGCGCATTATTATAACTATGGCGACAGGCCCTTGCGGGTAGGCAATAAGCTTTTTACCGGAAAAACCCATATCTCCACGCCGACAAAATTTCTCTGGTTCGGCAATTCCAATTCTATCTTAGGCAACCTCAAGTGGCACCACGATTTTGTGGTGAATACTCTTCCCAGGATAGAATGCGTGATAGTGAATGAGTGGTGGTGGTCTGCTTCCTGCGAATACGCGGATGTGGTTTTTGCCGTGGATTCCTGGGCAGAATTTAAATATCCGGATATGACCGCGGCAGTGACCAACCCATTTTTACAGATTTATCCCCGCACGCCTTTAGAGAGATTGCATGATACCCGGGCAGATATAGAGACGTTTGCCGGAGTGGCCAAGGCATTGAGCAAAGAAACCGGGGATACCAGATTTGAGGATTATTGGAAGTTTGTCTACGACAATAAGTTAGAGGTTTATTTACAGAGGATCATTGATGCTTCCACCGCCCTGAAAGGATACAACATTGAAGAGTTAGAAAAGAATGCCAAAGAAGGAATCCCGGCGCTTTTGATGACCCGCACCTATCCTAAGATTATGGGCTGGGAGCAGAGCAATGAAAATAAGCCGCATTATACAAAGTCAGGCCGTTTGGAATTTTATCGCGATGAAGACGAATTTATTGAGCATGGCGAAAATATCCCGGTGCACCGCGAACCGGTGGACGCTACCTTTTATGAGCCCAATACCATTGTCTGCGGGGCTAAGGATTTAATCAGGCCTAAAGGCCCGGAAAGCTACGGTTTATCCAAAGATGACCTGTCGGTAGAAGTGCGCCAGGTGCGTAATGTGGTAATCAGCCCGCGAGAGGTTACCAAGACCGTTCATCCCCGCAGAAAAGACGGCTTTACTCTCATTTATATAACTCCCAAATACCGCCATGGCGCGCATACCACCCCGGTAGATATTGACCTGCTTTCTTTATGGTTTGGCCCCTTTGGCGATCCCTATAGAAAGGATAACCGTTCACCATGGGTTGGCGAGGGCTATGTTGATATCAATCCGGCTGACGCCAAGGAGTTAGGCATTGAAGACGGAGATTACGTCTGGGTAGATGCTGACCCGGAGGATAGGCCTTTTCGCGGCTGGCAGAAAAAAGGCGAAGATTATAAGGTGCATCGGGCAATGATGCGCTGCCGTTATTATTTAGGAATCATGCGCGGTGTTGCCCGCTCCTGGTTTAATATGTATGTGGCAACTTATGGTTCGGTTGAAGGCCATGAAACCAACCCGGATAAATTAGCCAGAAACTCCCGCACCGGCTATCAGGCAATGTTCAGGTATGGCTCGCACCAGTCCACAACCCGCGCCTGGCTTAGGCCTACGTTGATGACCGATTCTTTAGCCAGAAAAGAGTATTTTGGCCAGGTGATTGGAAAAGGATTTGCTCCGGATGTTCACTGCACCACCGGCGCTCCGAAAGAGTCATTTGTCAAAGTCAGTAAAGCTGAAGACGGGGGAACTAATGGCAATAAACTCTGGCGCCCGGCAAAAATGGGCTTTAGGCCGTCGTATGAGAATGTGGCAATGAAGAAGTTCCTGGGAGGAGAATTCGTTAAATGAGCCACAAGGTTTATAACTGGCAGCTCAATCGGAAAATGGAGTATAAATATCCCGAGAGCCGACCCAAAAAGCAGGCGGCCTGGATTTTTGATACCAATAAATGCATTGCCTGCCAAACCTGCACCTTTGCCTGTAAGAATGCCTGGACCGCCGGCAAGGGCCAGGAATATATGTGGTGGAACAACGTTGAGACCAAGCCCTGGGGATTTTATCCTCTGGGCTGGGATGTACGGCTTTTGGAAAAGTTAGGGCCGCAAGATTGGAGCGGCTGGAAGTACAAAGGTAAAACCATATTTGAATCAGCCGGCTTTGGTGAAGAGGTTTTAGGCTGGCACCCCGAGGAAAATGATTATCTCTATCCCAATCTCGGAGAGGATGAGGTAAGCAGCGCAATCAAGGATAAGGATTATATCAAGATTCCCCATCAGCCCTGGATGTTTTATTTGCAGAGAATCTGTAATCACTGCACCTATCCGGCCTGTGTCGCCGCTTGTTCCAGAAAGGCAATCTATAAGAGAGAAGAAGACGGAATTGTTTTGATTGACCAGAAAAGATGCCGCGGATATCAGGAATGTATAAAAGCCTGTCCGTATAAGAAAACCTTTTTCAGGGAATTAACCGGAAAATCGGAAAAATGTATTGCCTGCTATCCGGGTGTAGAAGGAAACAGCCCGGCCAAAGAAAGAATTCAGACCCAGTGCGTGATCAATTGCATCGGCAAAATCCGGCTCTTTGGTTTTAAGAGCAGATACGATGAGGCAAGGGAAGATAACCCCTTTGATTATCTTATCCATATTAAAAAAGTTGCCCTTCCTTTGTATCCTCAATTCGGCTTAGAGCCTAATGTCTATTACATTCCTCCTATCAATGTTCCGGATAAATTTAATCTTCAGCTCTTTGGCCCCGGGGCGCTGAAGGCGGTAGAATATTACCGCCGCGCCTCTCTGGATAAAAAGCTGATTGGGATTTTAATGCTCATGGGCTCTACCGATAAGATTACCCGCTCTTTTAAGGTTGAAGGCGATATAGAGAAAGGTTCTGTTACCGGCTATGATGAACAGGGCAAGGAAATTGTAAAGGTTCCCCTGAAAGAGCCGATTTATATCCGCAAGGAATTTGATGAAGAAAGAAATGTGCGTAGATTCAGCGTTACCTGAGGAAAGCTTAAGGTTAATTGAGTATAAGAAATTCGCGGTCGCCTTTTCTTATCCGCAAGATGATTTTTTTGCTTTCTTTCCCGAATTAGCTTCTGAGAAGGGAAAATTAGTTGAGGAATACGACCGCTTATTTCGGCTAGAAGCAATCTGGCTCTATGCGGCAGAGCATTTAGCGGAGAACGAATTCCAAAGGGTAAATCATTTAGCGGATATTATGGGTTTTTATCGCGCCTTTGGTTTAGAGCCGGATAAAGACAGGGCAGATTCTTTGGCTTGCCAGTTGGAATTCATGCATTATCTTGTCTATAAGGCACAACGAGCTATGGAATTTGAGGACAAGGAGAAAGTTGCTATTTGTGTTGAGGCCCAGAAGAAATTTCTTGCGCAATATTTATATCCCGGGCTCCTGAAGATAAGCGGAGCGATAATTTCAAAGAATAAAGACAGCTTTTATGCGCAAGCGGCGCAGGAATGTTTAAAATTCATTGCATCTGACATTCCTCGCGTAAACGCTTGAAAATTTATTTTAAATTTTCTGCGCACGCTTCGGGATAATTCGGCCAAACAACTTATGTTCGCCTCCCCGCAAAGCGGAGGCTCCATAAGCTGCGGCCTCATTAAATGAAAAAATCCACCGTTATCTTAATATCTATAGCATTGGTAATTGGGTTCGCGGCGCTGGTTTATATAGGAATAAGGCATTCTCGGGGAGTTCCGGTTAGAGTTGAAAAGCCAAAGAAGGTAACTTTAGAGGTTCAATTTCTAGATAAGGAAATCGATGTTTCCGCTAGCGTATCTGATATATGGCAATCCCTTCCCAGAGAAGAAATAGAGCTGATGCAGCAAGTTACTGTGCTTCCCTGGGGCAAGAGTTTGGTTTCGCCGCTTAGAGTAAGCGCCTTTCACAATAAAAAAGATATCTATTTCTACATCAGCTGGAAGGACGATACAGAGGATAGGGATGCGGGAATCAATACCTTTTCCGATGGCTGCGCGGTGATGTTCCCCATGGGAGAAGGCATACCTGCCTCGACTATTATGATGGGTTTTATGCATAAGTCCAATATCTGGTACTGGAAGGCAAGCCGGGATAGGGAGTATTGGTTGAGCCAGGAAAAGGCCGGCGCAACCGATGAGCTGATGCAGACAAAAGTTTATGCGGATTATCATTACCCGTTTGAAGAAAAGGAGATTTTTGTAGTTTCTAAAGACATTTCTAAATCGGCAGTGAATGACCTGATTGCCATTAGGGTAGGTACTCTTACCCCCAAAGAGCTTCAGAATGTGCAGGGAAGAGGCTTTTGGTCGGATAATACCTGGCAGGTGGTATTTAAACGCGCTATCGCTATCACTGATCCGGAAGTTGATGCTAATTTAGAACAGGCCCCGCCAACGGCGGGGCAAGCAGAGAAGAATAAACTCTGTGCCTTTAGTGTCTGGAACGGCGCCAGTGGCGACCGGGGCGGGAGGAAGTCCATTTCGGATTGGGTGGAGCTTCAGATAAAATGAAAATCAAGTGTCAAGTGTTTTGTTGGTTTATAGTTTGTAGTTTATGGTTTATGGCGGGGAGCAGTTTTGCTCAAGCGGAGAAGTTTTTTGAGGTTAAGGCAAAAAAATTCTCTTATACGCCTAACATTATAGAAGTTAACAAAGGCGACCTGGTGAGGATTCGACTTATCAGCGAGGATGTGCATCACGGTTTTTTTGTAGACGGATATGCCGTCAGCACTTCAGCCCATCCCGGGCAGGACGGCTCTTTAAAATTTACAGCGGATAAGCCGGGAAGATTTTGCTTTCGCTGTTCGGTTACCTGCGGCGAGTTTCATCCCTATATGGTGGGATATTTAGTGGTCAAGCCGAATTCCAGGTTCAGTATGTCCGCCGCAGCGGTTATTCTAATCGGACTGGGAAGCTTAGTTATTGTTTTCCGAAAAAAAGAAAATGAGCAAGGATAAGTTATTCGGATTAGTTGACCTGGACTGGCGCTTCGAACTCACCAAGTTTAGGCCCGTGAGGGCGCTTTTTAAATCCCGCTGGTTTCCCCTGTTGCCCATTCTCTTTAATCTCTTTATCTTTGTGATTATATTGCTTGCCGGATTCTTAGGCGGTTATTCAGCCGGAAACTATAATTTCGGTATTATGATTGTCTGGATACTCTGGTGGGTAATGCTGATGTTTGTCCTGGTTCCGGTTTTATCCCGCGCCTGGTGTCTGATGTGCCCTTTTCCGATATTCGGCGAATGGGCGCAAAGGGGAGCGCTCTTTGGAGTGAATATGGGAAAATTGGGCGGGCTAAATCTAAAATGGCCAAAGGCGCTTAAGAATATGTGGATAATGAATGTCTTCTTCTTGGTAACCACATTTTTCTCCGGATTTTTTACCGTCAGGCCCCTGGCAACTTTTATCCTTCTAGGATTAATCATTCTTATCGCCTTTATTATGGGCTTAATATTTGAAAAGCGCAGTTTCTGTTTGTATGTCTGTCCGGTATCCGGCTTCCAGGGGCTGTATTCGCAGTTTGCCACGACTGAGATTAGAAGCAAAGACCCGCAGGTCTGTAAAGAGCATAAACTTAAGACCTGCTATTTGGGAAATGAAAAGGGCTATGGCTGTCCCTGGCTCCTTGCCCCTTTTAGCTTTAGAAAGAATACTTACTGCGGGATGTGCTTAGAGTGTTTTAAGAGCTGTCCATATGACAATATGGCTTTTAACCTCAGGCCGCCGGGAGCAGATTTATTGGTGGATGATAAAAGGGGTCTGGATGAGGCCTGGAAGTCATTCATTATGCTCGGTATTGCAATGGTATTTTTCCTGAGTATGCAGGGGCCCTGGGGAGTGCTTAAAGATATGGTCAGGGCATCTACCCTAAGGGGGTATCTTACCTTTATCACTTTTCATACCGTTCTCTGTCTTTTAGTAATACCGGGTATTTTCTTTGTCTTCAGTTATCTCTCCAAAGTTTTTAGCGGCAATAAAGAAGTATCTTTGAAAAAGCTCTTTATAAATTTCTCCTACACGCTTATTCCTATTGGCTTAGGCGCCTGGATTGCCTTTAGCTTTGGGATAGTTCTTCCCAATGGGAGCTATATTTTACATATTTTATCTGACCCGTTCTCCTGGGGATGGAATCTCTTTGGAACTAAGAACGTTCCCTGGACGCCGGTTTTTACCCACTCCTTAGGGTATCTGCAGGGCATAACCCTGCTCGTCTTTTATCTTTTCTCGCTTGCCTACGGGTTCAGGCTTTCTAAGCAGACCTTTCCCGGACTTCAGGAGGCAAAGCGGGGCTGGATTCCCATCTTCACCTTTTTGACCTTAACCACATTATTATTTTTATGGCTGTATATAGGTTAATATAATGAAAAGAAACGAATTCATCGCAGTGACACTAATGATACTGGTTACCATCGGAACGATTGCGGCAGTTTTTTCCTATGAGTCTTACCGCAGGCGGAGTGCGGAATATTTTTTTGTTGAGCTTATCGCCCGCTCGCCGAATAACGGGAATTGGTATCCTAAAGAGCTCAAAGTCCCTTATGGAAAAAAGATAAAACTGCACATCCGCAACATCGAGACCGTAAGCCACGGTTTTGCGCTCCCGGATTTTGATACTGAACCGAGCTCGAGCGAGATAAAAGCCGGGGAGGTGGTTGAGGTTACCTTTGTCGCTGACAAAAGAGGAAGCTTTCCTTTTATGTGCACGGCCTGGTGCTCTGAGGAGCATATGCAGATGAACGGCAAGCTGCTCGTAGAATAAGCATATTTGACAAACAGAGTTAGATTTGTTCAAATCCTCTCTTAAGCTAAGAATAGGGAGGATTTTTTGTTTACTGCAAAGTATAAAAATACTTTCTTGCCGGTAGGCAGGCCTATCTCCGCCTGCTTTGCTGTGCGCAAAGCAAACCGGCGATAAAAGCCATCTGCCTGAGGTGATTTTCTTGTGGCTGATTTAATCTCAAAATTAGATGAACTGGATAAAAAGCTCGTTATTCTTTTGCAGGAGAGCTTTCCTCTGGTTTTAAGGCCTTTTCAAAAGTTAGGAAAGGAGCTTGGCTTATCCGAAGAAGAAGTTATTTCCAGAATTAAGCGCCTTAAGTCATTGGGTATTATCAAGCGCATTGGGCCTATTTATAATCCTGACGCCAGCGGCTTTAAACGTACTTTAATCGGTATATCGGCGCCGGAGGGTAAATTAAAAAAGATAGTTGAGATAATAAATAGTTTTAAGGAAGTAACCCATAACTATTTAAGAAAAGACGATATCTACAACCTCTGGTTTACCCTGATTTGCCCCACCCAGAGAAGGAGCGATGAAATCATCCGAACCATAAAAGAGAGAAGCGGCATAAAAGCAGTGGTTAATTTGCCCACGATTAAGATGATAAAGATTAAAACCGTATTTAAACCATAATTCGGGATAGGCCATATTTTTAGTATCAGATATCCTTGTCTGCTTGAGCAGGCAGGATGTGTCAGGAGTCAAGATGAGCATCATGGACATAGAAATAACATCCCGGCCTTTTAGCAAAGACCGGTTAAAGAAAATAAAAGAGGATTTGCGTCTGGGGAAAATCCGCAGGTTCACCGCCATTGTCAACCATCAAAAGTTAGGATTTAGCCATAATGCCCTTATTGCCTGGGAAAAATCATCTCTTAGCCGGAAACTCTCCTGTCAGCTCAGGAATAAAGACCAGATAAGCCATATTTATCTACGCAAATCCAGCCGCCTCTGGCCCTTCGGTTTCTACACAATGCTTCACGCCAAAAGCCAAAGAGAACTTAACGCGTTGATAACCGGGCTTTCTAAATTGATGGACGACTGCGCCTATAAGGTACTAAACACACTCAAAGAATTCAAAAAGACATCTTTTAATCCAAAGGAAAAGGACAATGGGACGGGGTGATTTAACTCGGCGCAGAATATTTCGGAACTTTTTAAAATTTCTCTTGACAAGCGCTATTTTCTTTGGTATTATTCCTTTTGTAAATAGAAGCAGATGTGCAGAAGAAATGCACTTTTTTATTACAGCTCTAATGTGAAATATTTCACAAAGTATGGAAGAAAAAACCCTCTAATCAAAATTAAATGATAAACGTAAGCCAAGCCAGAAAAATTATCCTTAAAAATATCTCGCCCGTAAAAGAAACCGAGCTGATTAATCTTGATTCCTGCTCAGGCAGAGTTTCTGCTGTTGATATAAGAGCCAAAGAGAATATTCCGCCTTTTGATAATAGCGCAATGGATGGCTTTGCCGTAAGAGCGGAGGATTCCGCCGGCGCAGCGCGTGAAAATCCCAGGGTTTTTGAAGTAATTTCGGATTTAGCTGCCGGATATACTACTGCAAAGAAGATAGGGAATAATCAGGCGATACGGATTATGACCGGGGCCCCTATTCCCAAAGGCGCGGATAGCGTGGTGATGGCAGAAGACAGTCAAAAAGTGTCAAGTAAAAGAAAAGAAGAATTTGTAAGAATATTTCGTGAAGTGAAGAAGGGTGAGAATGTGCGCTATGCGGGAGAGGATGTAAAAAAAGGCGAAGTGGTCATTAGAAAAGGCGACATCTTAAAATCAGGATATATTGGAATGTTGGCATCTTTAGGGGTTAGCAAAATAAAGGTATACAGAAAGCCGAAAGCGGCAATTTTGGCTACCGGGGATGAGTTGGTAGAAATAAATCAAAGGCTTGTTCCCGGAAAGATTCGCAATTCCAATACCTATTCATTATATGCCCAGGCGCAGAGGGCAGGAGCTGTCCCTGTCTTCTTAGGGATTGCCAGGGATGAGAGAAAAGAATTAGAGCAGAAAATCAGAAAAGGTTTACGTGCCGATATGCTTTTAGTCTCAGGTGGTATTTCAGTGGGGGATTACGATTTCGTTAAGGACGTCTTAAAAAAATTAGGTACTACGATGAAATTCTGGCGGGTGGCAATGAAGCCGGGCAAGCCCTTGGCTTTCGGGATGATAGATAAAATTCCTATTTTCGGCCTTCCGGGAAACCCGGTTTCTAGTATGGTAACTTTTGAGCAGTTCGTGCGGCCTGCGCTTTTAAAAATGACAGGAGCAAAAGAAATTTTCAGGTTTCATCTGCCTGCAATTTTTAGAGAAGATTTTCAGAAGAAAATGGGCCTGCGCTATTTCTTACGCGTAGTCTTAGAAAATAAAAACGGCACGCTTTATGCCTCTTTGACTGGGCCTCAGGGTTCAGGAATATTGAAATCAATGGTTCTGGCTAATGGGATTATGGAGCTGCCGGAGGAACTGGAAAACCTGCGTCCGGGGGATACGGCGCAGGTAACCTATCTGGATTAAAGATGAAAGACATAGCTAAAAATTTCAAGATGCGCTTGTTTATTAACAATAAACTTGTTCCTTTAAAACCATTCTTAAGTAATTTTGTTAAGCAGATTATCTTGAGCATGGTTTTTAATCTCAAGGATACCGGTAAACCGGAAAAGATTGAATTGATATTAGAAAAGACAGAAGAAGAGGGAGGAGAGAAAAAATGAGGGAAAAGATTTTTTCGGGAATATTAGTTTTCATATTGGTTCTGGCATTTAATGCCCCAATTCTTAAGGCCGATCAGCGGGATGAGGAACTAACAGTTCTAAAGACGCAGGTGCAGGAGTTATTGAATAGAATTGAAAAGTTAGAGGCGGATCAGGCAAAGGCAAAAGAAGAGTCGCTCAAAGCCAAAGAGGAGGTAGCTAAAATTAAGGAAGCATCTCAAGCTGTGCAGGCGCCGAGAGTAGATTTAGCCAATACCTTAGCCAAGCTAAAGATTAAAGGCAGGGCCGCGCTCGGTTTTTTTGATTCAGGAAAAGCAGGTTCATACCCTGCCGGTTCTTTTGAGATGCCCGATGCCAAACTTCAATTTTCTTTCGCGCCGGATGCAATCAATACCTTAGTAATGCGTTTTAATCTGAATAATGCCACCGCCCAGAGCCCTTTGCTGGATTATTTCTTTCTGCAGTCAAAGGATTTTATCCCGGCGTTGAAAGATTCTCCGTTTAGTTTATCTACTCGTTTGGGAAAATTTAAGCTGGGATTTGGCGAGGAGACCTGGTCAGATAATCTAGTTGAAGGTGTTTTGCCTTCAAATTCTGCGGCTAGAGTAACAGTAGTTGATGAGGGTTTGGAATTTGCCGGTAAGGTAAAGTTAGACAAGCTAAAGCTAAAGCCATTGGGCTGGGTGGTTTCGGTGAGCGACGGTAATTCCGGCGTAGGCTCAGATTCAACCGCGGGCAAGGCATTTATGGGGAAACTTTATCACAGTCCAATTGAGCCGTTATACTTATCTACAACTTATTATAATTCCGGAAGGTTAGACAGTTCCAGCGCTGAGATGTCCATTGCCGGCTTAGTTACTCGTCCATCGGGAGAAAATGATTGGGATAGGACTGTCTGGGAAATGGATGCTCGTTATGATTTTGGTAAAGGAAAAAAACCTCTTGACCCTCCGGCGTTTAGTGACAGTAAAGCCATCTTGAGATTATCCTACGGCCAGTTTAAGGATGAAGCAAACAGGACACGGGACGGAAACTTCGGCTTTCTAGAGGGAACCTATAGCTGGACCGAGAAATTTTATACAGCGGGCAGGTTCAGTTTTGTAGATATAAACGGAGATGGCACTGCTACCTTAAACGGAGTTATTGCCAATAGGTACGAGAGGTATTCTTTGGGCGGGGGTTACCGTTGGACAGATAATACTATTTTAAAACTCAGCTATGACTGGAATAAGAATTCTTGGTCAGGAATCGGCGATACGGATGATAATTTGCTTTCGGCAATAGTAGCAACGCAATTTTAATGAGCAGATAACTTACGATCCGCCGTAGGCGGAAAGTAAGTTATAAATGCGAATTATCCCGCCGAATACGCGCAAAATTATGGAACAGAATTTTGGCGTAGCTTATGAGGCGGGATGACAAAGGTTATAGTTATGGACGAAAAAAAGAAAATCAGCCGTAAGGATTTCCTGAAATTGGCTGTGCCAGCCGCTGCGGCTGCTTTAGCCAGTGGCTCTTTGAATTTAGCAAAAGCAGTCAGCAGGGAAGATGAATCAATTCAGGCTCCGGAAGTAGATTTATCTAAGCTGCCTCGGGAGCTCGTCCAGAAGAATGAGCTTTTGAGGATGCAGGAGGATTTGTTGCGCGCCTTGAGTAAGCCGCGCAAAGAAAGAAAATGGGCTATGGTTTTGGATTTACGTAGATGTATTGGCTGCTCGGCCTGCACTATCGCCTGTAAAGCGGAAAATGTCCTGCCGCCGGGAGTGGTATATCGTCCGGTGATGGATGAAGAAATCGGCACCTACCCCAAGGTTACGCGGCGGTTTATTCCCCGGCCCTGTATGCAATGCGAAAAGCCGCCCTGCGTTCCCGTCTGTCCTGTAAAGGCAACCCATAAACGAGAAGATGGGATTGTGGCGGTAGATTATGAGCGCTGTATCGGCTGCCGCTATTGCATTACCGCCTGTCCCTATAATGCCCGCAGCGCGGATTTTGGTGAAACATATACTCAAGGGACGCCAAAAGTGCAGGATTATGAATTAAGGCCGGCTTTTGAATACAATAAGATTTGGCCGCGTAAGCATGGGGCATCTCCGATAGGTAATGCCAGAAAGTGCCATTTCTGTATTCATCGCATAGAGAAGGGGATGCTTCCGGCTTGCGTGACTACTTGTATCGGAGGAGCAACTTATTTTGGCGACAATAATGACAGGGATAGCTTAGTCTCTGAGTTTATCGCCCGGCCGAATATCACCACGCTTAAAAGTGAATTGGGGACAAGGCCTAAGGTTTATTATATCTGGGGATAAAATGAAAAAGCTGTATAAACTATTCTGGGGAATATGTTTTATCTTTGGAGGAATCGGTGTCTTAGAACGGCTGATTGTTGGTAAAAAACTACTGAATTTAGGAAGTTATGTCACCTGGGGTTTATGGGTTTCCCTCTATATTTATTTAGTGGGCATATCCAGCGGCGCATACTTATTTTCCTCTTTAATTTCCTTTCTGGGATTAAAGTATTTTGAAAAATTAAAAAGGCTCTGCCTATTAATCAGCCTGGTGGCATTGGTCTCCGCGCTTTTAACCATTGTTTTGGATTTAGGCCATTGGGAAAGATTCTGGTATGTCTTTGTTTATCCCACGCCTTCTTCAATGATGAGCTGGATGGTCTGGCTCTATAGCGCCTATTTCCTGCTTGTTTTGCTCCAGATAATCTATACCTTTAGGGATTCTGAAAAGAAAGCCCATATTCTGGCGATGATTGGCCTGCCCTTGGCAATCGCCATTCCGGTCTGCGGCGGCTCACTCTTTGGGGTAATCGGCGCGAGGCCCTATTGGCATTCAGCGATGTTTCCGATTATATTTTTATTTGAGGCGTTGTTATCCGGCATGTCTTTAATTGCGTTGGTAAGTATAATCTTTGGCTTCACTAAGCAGGATGACGAAGGGATGTTTAATATTCTGCCGCGGTTAATTCTGGGCCTGCTTATAGTCAACATTACTCTCGAGGCGGCTATTCTGGTAGTTCCGCTCTGGGGACAGGTTGCTTACCATATTGAGGCGGTAAAGTTAGTCCTCTTCGGCCCATTTTGGTGGGTTTTCTGGCTGGTGCATATTGGCATGGGGAGTGTTATACCTTTATTTTTATTACTGGAAAAACCTAACCTGACTAAGCTTTCCTTTGCCTCGGGTTTGATTGCCCTTACCTTTATGAGCGTCCGGCTTAATATTGTCATTCCCGCACTGGCGATTCCCGAATTAAAGGGCCTGGAGAGCGCCTTTATCGAGAAACGGCTGATGTTTTCGTATGTGCCGAGTTTCCATGAGTGGCAGGTAAGTTTATTTATTCTGAGTCTGGCAGTGGGATTATTTTATCTGGGAATAAAATTCCTGCCTGTATTGAAAACTAAGACACTCAAATGAATCAAAAAAAGCAATTATCCCGAAAAGAATTCCTCAAGCTGTCTACAGGCGCAGGGGCCGGAGCATTGTTGGGCAGAGAGTTGCTGGAAAATTCAGGCTTGCTAAAAAATGCTCTCGCGCAGGCAGAGAAAATTCAAGAAGCGGATTATGTTTTGAATAAACCCGAAAATATCATTAATAGCGTATGCCTGCAGTGTAATACCGGCTGCAGCTTAAAGGTAAAACTTCTTGACGGTTTAGCGGTAAAGATTGACGGTAATCCCTACAGCCCCTGGACAATGTGGCCGCATCTGCCGTATAAGACTTCGCTTTCAGAATCAGCAGGGATTGACGGCCACATCTGCCCTAAAGGCCAGTCTGGCATCCAGACGCTCTATGACCCATATCGTATCCGCCGCGTGCTTAAACGCGCGGGAAAGCGCGGTGAAAACAAATGGGTGAGTATCCCCTTTGAGCAGGCAGTAAAGGAAATTGTTGAAGGAGGAAAGCTTTTTAGCAATGTTCCCGGCGAAGAGAACCGCGATCTCAGCGGCCTTAAGGACATCTGGGTTTTACGAGACCCGAAAGTTTTCAAAGAGATGAACTCTGATATCAAAGAAATCTGGCATAGCAAAGAGCCGGAGGAAAAGAAAGAAAAGATCCGGGAGTTTAAGGAAAAATTTAAAGAGCATTTAGATAAGCTCATTGACCCGGAGCATCCGGATTTCGGGCCGAAGAATAATCAGCTGCTCTGGATTCACGGGCGTTTAAAAAGCGGCCGTTCTGAATTTTTTAAGCGCTTTATTCAGGATTCTTTCGGCTCGGTTAATTTTCACGGCCACACCACCGTCTGCCAGGGTTCACTCTATTTTACCGGTAAGAGTATGTCTGACCAGTATGACTTTGATGAAAAAGAAAAGAAGGCAAAGTGGGGAGGCGGAAAGAAATTTTACTGGCAGGCAGATTTATCCGGGGCTGAATTTGTGCTCTTTGTGGGCTCATCGCCTTTTGAGGCAAATTATGGGCCTCCGTATCGCAGTAATAAAATTACTCAGGGCCTGGTTTCCGGAAAGCTTAAATACGCCGTGGTTGACCCTCGGCTTTCTAAGGCCGCTGCCAAGGCCTGGAAGTGGCTTCCCATAAAACCCGGCACCGAAGCAGCCCTTGCCCTGGCAATGATCCGCTGGGTGATTGAAAACGGAAAATACGACTTGAAATATCTTGCTAATGCTAACAAGGCCGCGGCAAAAATAGATAAAGAGCCGAACTGGACTAATGCCTGCTGGTTAGTTAAAATCAAAGATGAAAAGCCGGGCGAGTTCCTGCGCGCCTCAGATATAGGAATAGAGAAAGCCAGGAAAACCAAAAGCTTAAAAGACGGCACGAGCATTGACTATGAGTTTGACAACTTTGTCTGTTATGAAAATAACCAACCCGTTGCTTTTGACCCTAATGATGCCGAGATACCTGCTGAGGGAGATTTATTGGTTGATGCTGAAATTTCAGGAATCAAAGTAAAGTCAGTATTAGAAATCATCAGGCAGGAGGCATTTAAATATACCATTGATGGATGGGCAGAGCTCTGTGGTTTAGAGGTAAAGGATATTATTGCCGTGAGCGAAGAGTTTACCTCACACGGAAAGCGCGCCTGCGCGGATATTCACCGCGGGGTATCCCAGCATACCAACGGTTTTTACAATGTCCTGGCTTGGTATACCTTGAATCTGCTCATCGGTAACTATGATTGGCAGGGAGGCTCGTCTCAGGCTTCAGCCTATGACAATGTAGGCGAAAAGGAAGGCAAGCCCTATGATATGACCAAACTTCATCCCAAAAAGATTTCGCCGTTTGGCATCAGTATCATCCGCCACGATGTCAAATATGAAGAAACAACTATTTATAGCGGTTACCCGGCAAAGCGTCCCTGGTTTCCTATGGCTTCAGATGTTTATCAGGAGATTCTTCCTTCAGCAGGCGATGGTTATCCTTATCCGATTAAGGCCTTAATTATGTATATGGGAACTCCGGCTTATTCCCTCCCCGCTGGACAGACTCAAGCCGAGGTTTTAGCAGATATCAATAAGATTCCTCTTTTTATTGCCTCGGATATCACTATTGGCGAGTCCTCAATCTACGCTGATTATATTATTCCTGACCTTTCCTATTTAGAGCGCTGGGAGTTTCAGGGCTCGCATCCATCGGTAATATGGAAGGTTCAGCCGGTGCGCCAGCCGGCAGTAGCGCCTATTCCTGAAGAGGTTGAGGTTTTTGAAGAAAGAATGCCCATTTCTCTAGAGGCATTTTTCCTAAAAGCCGCAGAGCTGATGAATTTGCCTGGCTTTGGCAAAGGCGGATTAAAAGAGGGATTAGATTTATTCAGGCCGGAAGATTATTATTTAAAGATGACGGCAAATGTTGCTTTTGGCGATGAAAATGATGGGAGAAATGCAGTCCCTGATGCCGATGCTCAGGAATTAGAGGTTTTTTTAAAAGCCCGCCGGCATTTACCAAAGAGTGTTTTTAGCATAGAGAAATGGCAGTCTGCGGTTAGCCCTCTATTATGGAGAAAAGTTGTTTATGTCTTAAATCGCGGCGGGCGCTTTGATGATTTTGAGGCCGCCTTTGATGGCAAACAACTGAAGAATAAATACGGCAAGCAGATAAATATGTATATTGAGAAGTTAGCCAAAGCCAAAAATTCAATTAGCGGTAAGGGCTTTCCTACGTCAGCTACCTATTTACCAATTGCAGATTCTCAAGGAAACATTATTAATGATGAAAAAGAAGGATTCAGCTTGAATCTGATTACCTACCGCGAGATGGCGCAATGTAAAAGCCGGACCATCTCAAATTACTGGCTCCTGAGTTTGCTTCCGGAAAATTTTATCCTTTTAAATTCCCAGGATGCCCTGCGTTTAGGCCTTACTAACGGAGATTTGGTAAAGGTTGTCTCTAAGACCAATCCAGAAGGCGTCTGGGATTTAAAAGCGGCAGGTAAGAAGCCGATGATTGGAAAGCTTAAGGTGATTGAAGGCATAAGGCCCGGGGTAACCGCCTTTTCCTTAGGCCATGGCCACTGGGCTTATGGAGCAGGAGAGATCGTCATTGATGGAAAAAACATAAAGCCGGATAAGCGCCGCAGCCTGGGAATCCACGCCAACTCCGCAATGCGTATTGACCCCTACCTGAAAAACGTCTGCCTGCAGGATTTGGTAGGCGCCTCAGTTGCCTTTTACGATACCTATGTAACGTTGGTGAAGGTGTAGGGAGACAGTAAATCCATCCAATCGTTTGCCTCTCAAAGTCATCTAGCAATTCACTTCAGCGGACGGCTGATAGCCGCCGCTGTTTTTTATGTTATATGCGCGCAAAACGGATGCGCCTTGACAATATAATTTTGTTGTGGCATATTTATTTTGGAAGACAAAATATAAAGTTGGGCAATGGAGATGGAAGATTTATTAAAGAGAAAGTTTAGCCGTAAGGAATTCGTGAGGGATGGCTGCCTGTTTTGTCTGGGGGGAGCGCTATCTTATTCGGTTTTAGATATGTTTATGCAAAAAAACTCCTGGGCGAAGAATTCAGATTCTTTCTTCCGCTATGAAGCAAAATTTTATAAAAAGATAGATAGCGATACCGTGCAGTGCGAGCTTTGCCCGCAAAAATGCACCCTGAAAAACGGAATGAGGAGTTTCTGCCGGGCGCGGGAGCCCAGAGATGGGAAGCTCTATTCTCTTGTCTATGGGAAGGCCTGCGCGGCGCATATTGACCCGATGGAGAAAAAGCCCTTGTTTCATTTTCTTCCCGGGACTTCTATATTTTCCATTGCCACTGCCGGATGCAATTATAGATGCAAGTTCTGTCAGAACTGGCAGATATCCCAGTTTCCCCCTGAGGAAACCCTTAATCAGGAGCTTCCTCCCGAAGAGGTAGTGAATCAGGCAGTCAGAAATAACTGTCCCAGCATCGCCTATACCTATACCGAGCCGTCAATATTCTATGAATATATGCTTGATACCGCGCGGCTGGCTAAGATTCGGGGCTTAAGAAATATGTATCATTCTAACGGTTCATTAAATCCTCAAGCCGTGGAAGAAGCATCCCTTTATTTAGACGCGGCTGACATTGACCTTAAGGCATTTACCCAGGAATATTACAGCGAGGTCTGCGCGGGAAATTTAGAAACAGTGCTCAAGACGCTTAAGATTTTAAAGAAGAACAAGGTCTGGCTTGAGATTACTACTCTGGTTGTCCCCGGTTTAAATGACGGCCTGGATAAGATAAAACAGATGTGCATTTGGATAAAGGAAAATTTAGGCCCTGATGTGCCGTTACATCTTAGCCGTTTCATGCCGCAGTATAAACTCACTTCTCTCAATCCTACACCGGTAGAAACCCTGGAAAAGGCAAGGGAAGTTGCTTTGAGCGCGGGGCTACATTTTGTTTATCTCGGCAATGTCCCCGGCCATATAGCTGAAAACACCTACTGCCCCGTCTGTAAAAAGGCGATAATCCAGCGCCGCGGCTTTACCGTGCTTAGTAATGACATAGTCAAAGGGAAATGCAAATCCTGCGGCAGAGAAATTCCCGGTGTCTGGATAAATTAAACCAATCTTAAGATGCATTGTTGGTTTAATTTAGTTCTTAAATAAAACAACAAAGGCAAAGCTTATAGCTTTTAGGAAGGCCAAAATAAGGCAGGTCTTTATTATCCCTATGACCGGCACAAAAGCTATTGAGACAATCAGGGCTGCCAGCCATGCCCCAAAAAGGTCAAGGCAATAGAGCAGCCCCGCGCTTTTGGTGTGGGTTTTATCTTTCCCATAAATTTTATTTGCTAAAGGAAATTCCAGGCCCACAAGAGAGCCCGAAAGAGCGGCTAAGACAAAGAAAAGATAAGAGAATTCCGTCAGGCTTATATATTTCAAGTATTGCAGCAGCAGCCACACCGCTAAGCAAAAACCCGCAAGGATTAATTCTATTCTTGAGAAGAGGATGAAATCATTCTTTATCCGGTTTAGCCTTTTGGTGATCATCCAGCCGCCTAAGGTAATGCCGGCCATAAAGGCGCAAACTAAGAGGGCAAGGTGGCTAAAGACAAAGCCGTAAAATGACTGATAGGCGTAGATAAAGATAAGGTCAAAGCTCATTCCGATAAAACCGGTAGTGGTAATAGCAAATCCGATAGAGAATCTTTTCAATTTAACAACGAACCTCTTTAAAAGCAATATAACTAAAGCAGCCAGTCCAAGCCAGAGCATAATTATAGAGAAATTCAGCTTGTCTAAACCGTTAAATAATCCTTGCAGCCTGCTTGAAAATGCGCTGTTCCAGTAAGCGATGCTGTAGAAGGTTCCGGAAGGCAGAAGGTCAGAGTTTCTTCTCATGTGCTTATAATCGCCGAGGGAATCCTTAAACCAGGCTAACCAGCGAGGGTCAAGGCGGTATTCAAGATGAAATTTGTTTAAAAGCTGGGTCTGAATATTTCTTTCTTCAAGCCGGTTAAGGAAAACTTGCGGGCTTATGGCTGCGGCTATCGGAAGCCGCACCATTGCCTGCGGGCTTATGGCTGCGGCTAAAGGGAAAGCCAAACCATTGCCTTGCTGGCTTATGGCTTTGGCTAAAGGGAAAGCCAAACCGTCGCCTTGCTGGCTTAACTTCTGGGGAGTTGTTTTTGAGGCAAGATAAAGATTAAAATCTCCGGGGATGATGTTTACCCTGCCAAATACATCTTCAGCCGTAGCCAATATTGAGCCATTGAGGTTACGTAATTGCGGGTTGAGGTAGCTTAAGGATCCCGGGAGGCCAAAAGAGAGGAACCCGTCTTCAGCCAAAATAGATTTGACCTTTTGAAAAAATTCCTGAGTATAAAAGCGGTTTAATTGTAAGGTAGAGGGCGCTGGCAGATGAAGGATAACCAGATCGTATTTTGATTCTGTAAGCAACAGAAATCTTCTGCCGTCAATATATTTAATCTCAAGCCGCGGGTCGCTTAATTCCTCCTGGGTTAACCGGGTGGGGAAATCCTTAATTAGTTTTATCAGTAGAGGGTCAAGTTCAGTATAGGTTAGTTTATCGATCGGGTGTTTAAGGATTTCCTTGATAATGCCGCCTGCGCCTCCGCTTAATAAGAGGACGTTTTTGGGTTTAGGATGCGCCAGCATAGAAAAATGCACTAATTCTTCGCTAGAGGCGATGTCAGGCAGGGGAGCGCTGATAATAGGGATTCCGTCGCTGTAGAAGGTAAATTGCTCTCCCGACTTGGTTACTGCCAGATTGCCATAGATAGAGTTTTGGTAAGTAAGCACCTGTTGATTCTGCCATTGTTTATTCAAGGAATGCCAGTGGAGGATTTCTGCCTGGTTAAGGAGGAAATATCCGTTAAGGAAGAACAAAGTGCTTATAACCACAAAAGAAGTTCTATATGAGAAATCAGAAAGTTTTCTCTTAAGAAGGGCCGCGGCAGAGAATAGGTTAAGCCCGCCTAATAAAAAGGCAATGGCAAAGGAATTGAGTTTCGTAACCAGAAGATAGGTAAAAATAGGGCCGGCCAGAATAAATCCCATTGCCTCCAAGATATAGACTTTGCCCGCGGATTCTAGCGGACTTTTTTCCCTGTCCGAGAGTATGCGGCAGCCGAAGGGAAACTGGGCTCCGTCAAGGATGCTTAAAGGCGCAAGGATAAACAGAGAACTGAAGAATATGGGCAGGATTCCTATCCCTTCGCCCAGGGTAAGCCCTAAGATATTTTTTACATTGCGAATAAGATAGATGCTTATTGGCAGGTATAAAGCAATAGCTGCCTGTAAAAGGGCGTAGACAAGCTGCGGCTTTTTTGATTTTGCGGAGAATGGATTAATCAGGCCGCTTCCGAATGCCTCTAAGATTATCCAGTTAGCTAAGATTAATCCGATGGTTAGCTCGTTGCCGTAGAAGCTGATGAGAAATTCACGGATGAGGAGAGTCTGGATTATCAGGGAGCTAAAACCCATCAACAGAAGGGCAAGCCGTATTCTCGCCATAGCCATATTCTAACATATAAGGTAAAAAATACTATTCTATTTAGGTAAAAAGGGGTATAATAAATAGGGAAACGCAAAAATAATGGGTTTTGGTTTGAAAAACGAGGAGGGAATGCTATGTTTGGATTAGGGATGCCGGAGTTGATTATTATTTTGGTGATTTTACTGCTTATTTTTGGAGCTGCCAAGCTTCCAGAAATAGGCAAAGCTATTGGCAAAACGATTTCAGAATTTAAAAAGGGCATGCGCGAGGCAACTGAGGAAAAGGAAGAGAAAAAAGAAGAAGCAAAGCCCAAAGGCTAAGAAGTAATGCCGGAGAAAGAATTAACCTTAGTTGGACACCTTGCCGAATTGAGAAAGCGGCTGATCTATTGCCTGATTCCCTTTTTGCTGACAGTAGTTTTCAGCGTGCCCTTTGCAAAATCACTGCTATTTTTCTTGCGCATTCCTGCCCAAGGGGTTATTGAGAAGTTAGCCTTTTTCAGCCCCCAGGAAGTTGTGCTTGTCTATTTTAAAATATCGCTATTTAGCGGCCTGATTTTATCTCTGCCGGTGATTCTCTATCAAATCTGGGGATTTATCCTGCCTGCCTTAGCAGAGAAACAAAAAAGATTTGCCCTAAGTTTTATCTCGCTCGCCCTGCTGGCTTTTCTTTTAGGATGCGCCTTCGGCTATTTGTTTTTGACCCCCATATCGTTAAAGTTTCTTTTGGCTATCGCAGGAGATGAGCTTACCCCGGTCATCTCTCTAAGCAAATATCTTTCCTTTGTTTTAGCTTTAGTTTTGGGATGCGGGTTGGTTTTTGAGACTCCGGTTTTGATATGGATACTTACCAGATTAAAAATTGCCACCCCTGAGTTTTTAAGGAAAAAAAGAAAATATGCCTATGCCCTGCTCTTGATTGCGGCGGCAATCGTCACTCCTACGACAGATCCGTTTAATATGTGTTTATTGGCTCTCCCGATGATTCTTCTCTATGAAATAGGCATCTGGGTTTCCCGATGGAATTAAACGCCATAATTCTGGCTGGCGGCAGGAATACAAGGATGCAGGGAGAAGATAAGGCCTTTATAGAAATAGAGGGAAAACCTATCGTCGCCAGGATCATTGAGAAATTAAAGACGTTGCTCAGCCCCGTTCAAAACTACTGCGCAAGCTCTAAAGAGAAAGAGATTTCAAACGGGGTAAGACAAATAATAGTCGTAACCAACAGCCCCGAGAAATATGTTAGCTTTAAAGTTAAGACTATTAAGGATGAACATCCTGGTAAAGGCCCGCTTATGGGCATTTACTGCGGGTTAAAGGCCTCTTCCTGCAAATATAATTTTGTCGTTGCCTGCGATATGCCTTTTATCAATACCTCTTTAATAAAATTCATCATTGACAACCGCGACAATTATGATATAGTTATTTCTAGAGTTAGTGAAAAGTTTCACACACTTTTCGGTCTCTATTCAAAATCCTGCATTCCGGTTATGGAAGAGATGTTAGAAAAGAATGAATTGCGCATCAGAAGTATATTTCCTAAATTGAATGCACGCTTTTTATCAAGGCAGGAGATAGAGAGAATTGACCCCGGCTTACTTTCATTAGTAAATATCAATACGCCAGAAGAATTGATAGGGATAAAATACCCATGCAAGGGCAAGACGTAGCCTCGTTTTAGCGAGGATAGGCCTTGAAATACACAATGACAGAAATAATTGCCTCCGAGATAAAATTTGATGCCTACTCTCCCAAAGAAATTGCCTCGCGCGTTGAAACGATTGGCACAGGCAAGGCAAATTTAAAGTTCCTGGCAAAATTCACCTTATCGGTGCTTGCCGGGGTATTCATTGCCTTTGGCGCGGTATTATTTACTCTGGTAGTGCACGATTCTAAAATGAGTTTTGGCCTTACTCAAGCTATCGGCGGCTTGTCATTCTGCTTAGGCCTGATTTTGGTGGTGGTGGCAGGGGCCGAGCTGTTTACCGGGAATAATCTTTTGGTGATGGCGTATGTTTCTAAGAAAATAAGCTTAGGCCAGTTATTAGAGAATTGGGTGGTTGTTTATTTCGGCAATTTTGCGGGAGCGGTTTCAATAGCGCTTTGGATATATCTTACCCGCCAGTGGCAGATGAATACTAATCTCGTTGGGGCAAAGGCGCTTTTGATCGCTAATGCCAAGGTTAGCCTTCCTTTTATCGTTGCTTTTTCGCGAGGCGTCTTATGTAATGCCTTAGTCTGCCTTGCAGTTTGGCTGTGTATGAGTGGGCGCACTACCACTGACAAGATACTCTCCATACTCTTTCCTATTACTGCCTTTGTGGCATTGGGATTTGAGCACAGCGTTGCCAATATGTATTTTATCCCTATGGGATTATTGTTGAAAAATAACCCCGCGGTCTTAGAGGCAGCAGCTGTTTTGACCGGAAAGGTAAATGATTTTTCCTGCCTTACAATACGGGGGCTCTTTATGAAAAATCTTTTGCCGGTTACTCTGGGAAATATTATTGGCGGAGGGGTGCTGGTGGGTCTGGTGTATTGGTTTATCTACCTGCGCGGCAAAAAAGAATAACATTTGTATTTAGAGAACAGGTCTATAAATGCAAGAAAGGAAGAAACTCCATTGAAGAGAGTCCTGACTACCTGTCCCTATTGCGGGGTTGGCTGCGGGTTTTATCTTGATGTAAGAGACGGCAGGATTGTCGGCATCATTCCTTCTAAGTCAAATATTGTTTCAAAGGGTTATCTTTGTGTTAAGGGCTGGCATGCCCATGAGCCGGTTGAGCACCCTGACCGTCTAAAGAAACCGCTGATCAAAGAAAACGGCAAATTCAAAGAGGCCTCCTGGGGCAGCGCATTAGATTATGTGGCCGGCCGCTTGAAAGAGCTCAAAGATAAATACGGGCCCGATGCTCTTTCCGTATGCACCTCTGCCCGCTGCACTAATGAAGAAAACTTCCTGATGATGAAATTCGCCCGCGCAGTCCTGGGCACAAATAATGTTGACCACTGCGCCAGGACCTGCCATGTGCCAACTGTTGCCGGTTTAAATCAATCTTTTGGTTCCGGAGCGAGCACAAATTCTTATGATGAAATTCCTTTTATGGATTGCATCCTGATTATCGGCTCAAATCCGACTGAAGCGCACCCAATAGTCGGCTGGCGCGTGCGCACAGCTATAGACAACGGAACAAAAATAATTGTTTGTGATCCCAGAAAGATATTGCCGGCTGAAAATGCAAGTGTTTATATTCAGCATTATCCCGGTTCAGACATTGCGCTTATCAATGCCATGATACAGTTTATTGTTAGTGAAGGCTTGCACGATAAGGAGTTTATTGCCAAAAGGACAGAGGGTTTTGATGTCTTCTGGGAGGTGGTTAAGGATTATACCCCTGAATCAATAAGAGATACAACCGGAGTTGAGCCTGCGCTGATTAAACAAGCGGCTAAACTTTATGCCACAAGCAAAAGGTCCTGCATAATGTATTCTTTGGGTATGACCGAGCATACCGTAGGCACAGACAATGTTATTGCGATGGCTAACTTGAGTATGGTTTGCGGCCATGTAGGTAAAGAATTCTCAGGGTTATATCCGATGCGCGGGCAAAACAATGTCCAGGGTGCCTGTGATATGGGGGCCTTGCCGAATGTGTATTCCGGATATCAGCCGGTTACCGACGAGGACGTACGTAAGAAATTTGAGAATGCCTGGGCGGTAAGCCTACCGACTGCTAATGGCCTTACTCTTACCGATATGATATTTAAGGCAATTGAGGGAAGTTTGAAGTGTTTCTACATCATCGGAGAAGACCAATTGCGCACAGACCCGAATACGCACTGGATAGAAAAGGCTTTAGATAGTTTAGAGTTTCTGGTAGTTCAGGAAATTTTTATGAGCGAAACCGCCAAGAAGGCAGATGTGGTTTTACCGGGAGCATCTTTTGCCGAGAAAGACGGCACATTTACCTGCGCCGAACGCAGGTTTCAAAGGGTGCGCAAGGCAATTGAGCCCATCGCCGGTAAAACTGATGGCCAGATAATTTGTGAGCTCGCCAAGCGCTTGGGTTATCCGATGGATGCAGACCCAGAACAGGCTTGCGCTGAGATGGCTTCTTTAACTCCTCTATTTAGAGGTGTGAGTTTCAAGCGCCTTGAAGAAAACGGTTTACAGTGGCCGGTATATTCTAAAGAACATCCCGGCACACCCGTTGTCCACTTGGAAAAATTTATCAGAGGATTAGGAAAATTTATTCCGGTTAAGCACAAGCCTCCGGCAGAGACGCCTGATAGTGAATATCCCTTTATTTTGACTACCGGTAGAATGTTATTTCATTATAATACCGGCACAATGACCAGAAGGACGACGAATCTCTTAAGAGAACATCCGCGTAACTTTGTGCAGATAAATCCTCTAGATGCTCAAAAGTTGGGGGTAAAAAGTGAGGAGAAGGTAAGGGTAAAGACCCGTCGTGGAGAATTAGAGGTATGGCCAGAGGTTACCGATAAGATAAAAGCAGGCGTGCTCTGGATGCCCTTTCACTTCAGCGATCAGCCGACTAATGTCTTAACCAACAATGCCTTTGACCCGGTCTGCCGAATAGGCGAATACAAGGCCTGTGCCGCAAGGGTGGAAAAACCAAGCAGCTGATAGCTGATAGTTTATAGCTAATGCAAAGATTCTTTATCACGAAAGAAAATCTAAAAGTTCTTATCGCAAGTCTTAAAAAAGATTGTGATGAGTTTATCGCGCCCAAGAGAGAGCATTTAGATGATCTTGTCTTTGGCGATGCGAAAAATGAAGGCGGAGAGCTTTTGGAGTATGAGGGTAATTCCGTTATCTCGCCGCGGGCGTTTTTGCTGCCGCAGACAGAGCCACTTTTTGAGATACAGTCAGTTAAGAATTGCGGCTTTAGGCCGATAGAAGATAAAAAGACGCGGATATTTTACGGGGTTCGCCCCTGCGATATTAAGGCAATAAGCCTAATGAAGGAATTTTTTCTTCAAGGAATTGAGGATACCTTTTACAAGCAAAAGTTAGAGCATTCTGTTTTTATCAGTCTTGCCTGTGGAAAGCGTTGTTTTGCAAAATCCTTCTGCAATTTGATGGATGCCGGGCCTGTTGCTAAAGAGGGGTTTGATTTGCAGCTTATTCCTCTAAGCCGCGGATATCTGGCAGAAGCCGGCTCAAAAAAGGGCAGTCAGATAATTCAGAAAAATAAGAAATTATTCTCTAAGGCTTTGCCTGATGATGAAAAAGAAATTAAAGCTCTCTTAAAGAATTTTGCAGAGAGAGTTAAAAAAATAGATTTTAAGAAGTTAGCAAATATAATGCAGGAAGATAAAGTCAGCCCGGAGGTCTGGGACGATATTGGACAGCGCTGTGTAGTCTGTTCCGGCTGTATAACCTTATGTCCGACCTGCAGTTGTTTTAGCATCGTGGACAGATTAGATGGCGATAAAGGTGTGCGCTTACGTTATTGCGACGGCTGTCCCTATGCCGGCTTTACCCGCATGGCAGGAGGCAGCACTCCCTTTCCTCTGCATAAGGAGCATATCCGCAGATTTTTTGAGCATAAACTAAATGTTGATCTCCAGCGCTATGGAACGCCCAGCTGCGTGGGCTGTGGCAGGTGTATTCAGGCCTGTCCGGGAAATATCAGTATAAAAAAGTTCATTGATACTGTTATCTTAAATGGATAATATGGGTCTTGGCCTTGCCGCCCCCATATTATCATACTGACATCTTATTACGAGATGAACAACGAATATTTACCCAAAAAAGCAATTATTGAGAAGATTATTCAGGAGTCTTCAGATACGAAGACCTTTCTGCTTTGTCTTAATCATAGAGCCTACGGCAGATTAAAATATAAGCCAGGGCAGTTTTTGATGCTCTCTTTGGCCGGGTTTGGGGAGGCGCCGTTTACCTTTGCCTCAATTCCCGGTAAAGACGGAAGGTTTCAGGTCTCAGTAAGAAGGGTTGGCGCTCTTACCAACGCTTTACATCAGTTTAAAGAAAAAGATATTGTCGGGGTGCGCGGGCCGTATGGAAATACATTTCCCTTAGAGAAGCTCAAAAAAAAAGACTTGCTTTTTGTGGCCGGGGGCTGCGGTATTGCGCCGCTTCGTTCGCTTATCCAATATGTGTTTAAACACAGAAAAGAGTATGGTAAAATTGAGATTATCTATGGTTGCCGAACCCCCGGGGATAGATTTTATAGGGCTGAGATGGAATCCTGGCAGAATAACCCTGATACCAAGGTTCATCTTACCGTGGATGAGCCGGATGAAAAATGGGGCGGGTCCTGCGGCGTGGTCTGCGTCTTGTTTCCTAAAATTAAGTTAAATCCTAAAACTTCTTTTGCGTTTATCTGCGGCCCTGCGCTAATGATTAAATTTGCCATTAGAGATATATTAAAGTTTGGATTTAAAGAGCCGAATATCTGGGCTTCGCTTGAACGCTATATGAAATGCGGTATAGGAAAGTGCGGGCATTGTTATCTAAAAGGGAAATATGTCTGTTTAGACGGCCCGAACTTTTCATATAGCCAGATGAAGGAATTAGGCATAGAAGCGTGAGAATAATTACAGTATCCGGGGCGCATAGCGGGGTGGGCAAGACTAAAGTAGCAGAAATGCTTCTTAAGAAGCTAAGGGGTTGGTCTGCGATTAAGGTGACTGTTTCGCATCGCGGCAACGTATGCCCCAGGCATAGGGATTGTGGCGCCTGTGATGAGCTGGGTTCTGATTTTGCCATAGTCAGCGATAGGGAAATAATAGAGCAAAAAGGAAAAGATACTCAACGTTTTAAGCAGGCAGGCGCAAAAGATGTGCTCTGGCTTAAAGCGCGTCCTCGAGGGCTAAAGCAAGGCCTTAAGAAAACCCTCTTTATGCTTAAGAAAGCAAGAGGCATTATCATTGAGGGTAATAGTATCCTTAAATACCTCAAGCCGGACTTGGCAATTTTTGTAAAAAGAGGGAATTCAGTTTTTAAACCGTCAGCAAAAGACATATTTAATAAAGTAGATTCAGTTGTGACTACAGGCTAGTTATTCTGTATATGGGAAAACTTAGAGACAAATTTGGCAGAGAAATAAATTATCTGCGCATATCGGTTACCGATAGGTGTAACCTGCGCTGTGTATATTGTATGCCGAAAGAAGGCATTATGCATAAGCCGCATCAGGAGATTTTGTCTTTTGAGCAGATTTACAAGCTCGTAAAGGTAGCGGCAGGCCTGGGAATAGAAAAGGTAAGAATCACCGGTGGCGAGCCTTTGGTAAGAAAGGATTTGCCTCTTTTGATCGAGCAGCTTAAAACCATCGGGGGATTAAAGGAGATAGCGCTTACTACTAATGGGATAAATCTTGCTGAATATGCTTTTATTTTGAGAAAATCCGGCTTAGACAGAATAAATGTTAGTTTAGATAGCCTTAATGCGGATAAATTTCAAGAGATAACCCGCGGCGGAAGCCTTAAAGTGGTTCTAAGAGGCATAGATTCTGCTTTGGATGCAGGTTTTTCTTTCCTTAAGATTAATACAGTTTTGCTCAAAGGCTTTAACAGCGATGAAATCCTTTCTTTTGCCGGCTTAACTAAGGATAGGCCAATTAATGTCAGGTTTATTGAATATATGCCCACTGATTTTAACTACTTTTCGTATAACGAGCTTTTCTTTAGCGCGCAAGAAGCAAAAGCCCTCTGCTGCGGTTTAGGAGAGCTGAAACCCTTAGACAGCGCACACGGCGCAACTGCCCGAATTTTCAGGCTCGAAGGATTTTCTGGCAGCCTGGGCTTTATATCTGCGGTCAGCCAGCCGTTTTGCTCATCCTGCAATAAGCTAAGATTAACCTCAGACGGCAGAATCAGGAATTGCCTGCATTCATCCCGGACCCTTAATCTAAAAGCGCTGTTAGATAGGAACGCTCAAGAAGAGGAATTAGGGCAATTGATAAAAGAAGCGGTGTTTTTAAAACCAAGAGCGCATAACCTGGCTGAGCGATCAGGATTAGCGCATGCGTCTTTAGATTCTGAGTCTGAGAATTTCAGTATGTGCCAGATAGGCGGCTAAAATGAGGGAGATGACAAAATGAAAAAACAGCTTCCGGAATTTTTCCAAGAAGTCGTCAGGAAATATCCTAAAATCGCAAAAAGCTACGAGGATTTAGCAAAGGCAATCTCAGAAGTAAAAGGCCTGGATGAGCGCAGCCAAAGATTAGTAAAGCTCGGCATCTCAATAGGCGCAAAGACAGAAGGCGGAGTGCATTCGCAGGTGCGTAAGTGTAGGGAAGCCGGCATAACCGATGAAGCAATCTATCAGGCGGCCTTGCTGGGCGTTACCACTATCGGCTGGCCGCAGGCAATGGCAACTTTATCTTGGGTTAATGATATTCTAAAAAAGCTTAAGATTAGAAGAAGAAAATGATATGGGTATGGTAGATATATCAAAAAAAGATGTCACGGCGCGCCAGGCTGTAGCTGAAGGCATAGTTTTCATCAAGCCGCGGGTGATTGAGTTAATCAAAAGCAGAAAGATACCTAAGGGCGATTGTTTAGAAGCCGCGAAATTAGCCGGAATCTTAGCCGCGAAAAAAACCCCGGAGCTTATTCCTTTATGCCATCCGATACCTATAGAATCTGTAAAGATAGATTTTACTTTAGAGAATAAAAAGATAATCATCACTGCTATAGTAAAAGGCAAAGCCAAAACCGGAATGGAGATGGAAGCGCTAACCGCAACCTCAATAGCAGCCTTAACCATTTATGATATGTGTAAGCCTCTGGATAAAGATATAGTGATTTCAGAAATAAAGCTTTTAAGAAAAAGCGGCGGAAAGAGCGGAAGGTATGTCAGAAAATAAGTCTCAAGTCACAAGTTCCCAGTCTCAAGCCGAAGGCATAATTAAAGCAATTTCCATATCTAAGGAAAAAGGAATAAAGAAGGCTAATGTTAAGCAAGCCATTTTAAAAGAGGATTTTGGCATTATTGGCGATGCGCACGCGGGGACAAAAAATAGGCAGGTAAGCCTCTTAGCTGTGGAATCAATAAAGAAGATGCAGGAGAAAGGATTGAAGGTGGGTCCGGGTGATTTTGCCGAGAATATCACCACTGAGGGTTTTGATTTGCTGAGTCTAGAGCTCGGCGATAGATTTAGAATAGGTAAAGATGTTGAATTGCAAATCTCTCAGATTGGTAAAGTTTGTCATACTCGTTGTAATATTTATTATCAAGCCGGTGACTGCGTGATGCCTAAAGAAGGGATTTTTGTTAAGGTATTAAAAGGCGGCAAAGTTAAAGTCGGGGATAGCATTAAGATACTATGTATAAAGTAGTAATATTGACCATAAGCGATAGATGTTCCAGGGGCGAAAGAGAGGATCTAAGCGGAAAGGTTATCCGGGAGCTTATCAAAAATCTTCCTCTTCAAGTAGTAAAATACGAGATTATCCCGGATGAAGTGGATATTATTAAAGCAAAGTTGATTGATTATAGCGATAAGCTGAAAGTAGATTTGGTTTTGACTGATGGCGGAACCGGATTTACCCCGCGAGACGTTACCCCTGAGGCAACCAAGGCAGTAATAGATAAAGAAGTACAGGGAATACCAGAGGCAATACGCAGCGGATGTTTTAAGTTGAGCCCGCGGGCAATTCTTTCCCGGGCAGTTGCCGGGATGCGGGGCAGGACTTTAATTATAAATTTTCCCGGTAGCCCTAAGGCAGTTAAAGAATCTTTAGAGGTTATTATGGATATTATCGTCCATGCCTTGGATATGATTGCCGGGCAGGACCACGCCACCTGCGCCTAACGGATTAAAAATGATTTTATTAAAATTATTTCTGTCTTTTTTGAAAGTAGGCTTTTTCGCCGTGGGCGGGGCATATTCATTTTTACCGTTAATAGAAAAAGAGGTAGTCCAGAAATATAATTGGTTAAGCAAGGAAGAATTCCTGGATGTCTTGAGTATCGTCAAGATATTCCCGGGAGCAATATCCATAAAATATGCTACCTATACCGGTTATAAGATAGCCGGTATCTGGGGAGCGGCAGCCGCTAATATCGGGAACCTCTTAGCCCCTGCCCTGCTGGTAGCTTTAGCGTCGTTTTTCTATCTCAAATATAAGGAGCGGCCGCAGGTTAAGAATGCCTTTAATATGATTGAATTGGCGGTATTCGCAATGATTATTGCCGTGGCCTTTCAGACCGTCAGCATTGACAGGCTGACCCAGCTTAAAAACCTTCTGGTAATTATATCAGCTTTTAGCTTTTTCCTTTTCACCAAGATTGAGCCCGCCATGATTATTATCTGCGCCGGAATCCTGGGAATCCTCCTGAAATAAAGCTGCTTTCCAGCCGGCACTGGAGATTTAAGAAGCCTAAGCTCGATGCCCGGCTAAAGAAGCAGGAGGATACAGGTTAATGGCCAAAAATATTTTGGTAATCGATGACGACGGTATGGTAAGCAAAAGCCTCTGCGGGCTTTTGAATAAGAGCGGTTTTTCTGCTGAGGCTTTAGAAAATGGTTTTGATGCCATAGATAGAATCAAAGACACGCATATTGACCTTATTGTGGTGGATATAAGGATGCCAGAAATAGGCGGGGTAGAGACCGTAAAAAGAATAAAAGAAATCCTAAAAGCTAAACACAAGCCTGATATTCCGGTAATCTTTATTACTGGTTATACTGACTCTAAAATTAATCTTGAAGCCAAAGAATTGGGTGAGGTGATATTTAAACCTTTTGATAATCAGGAATTCTTAAAATACATGACTAATTATACGGGAGTATAACTGGAGAATGCGAATATGGCAAAGAAGATTTTGGTGGTTGATGATGAGGAGTTGATTACAAAAAGCCTGTTAAAATTATTAGACAAAGAAGGATACAGCACAACCGTGGTCAGAAGCGGGAAGGAAGCCATAGATAAAGTAAAAGAGTCCAATTATGACCTTATTATTTGTGATGTTAGAATGCCAGAAATGGATGGGATAGAAACAATCGAGCAGGCCAGGAATTACCTAAAAAAATTGAATAGAAAATTGATTCCTGAAATTTTAATTACCGGATACGCTGATATTGAAAAATATGAAAAGGCAATAGATCTAAAGGTAGCAGACTATATTTACAAGCCTTTTGACATAGCGGATTTCCTGGAAGTTGTCAGAAGAAATCTTGCGTAGTTGTTAGGAAATTGCAGAGGATAAGATGGCTCAGGATTACGAAGAAAAAAGATCGTTTCCCCGCATAAAAGCGGATTTAAAAGTAGATATCCCTAAAAGCATACACACTGCCTCAATCGATCTAAGCGAGAATGGAATAAGTATAAACTCCTCAGAAATGATCTCTAGTCCGAACATATCGTTGCGCGTACATTTTCCAGACACCAATTTAAAAATGGAAGCTAAACTCGTCTGGAGAAGAAACCTTAAAACCGGTAGCTCCTCATATGGAATGGAATTTTTGGATTTAACCGAAAATCAAAAGTCCGAGCTAAGAAAAGAGTTGATAAAAACACAAATAAGCCCGCTTTTAAATGAAATTGAGGCGCACGATATAAGAGAACAGGTTTACGATTTCTTTTTAAAAGACATACTTAATTACGTAAATGAGGTTATCAAACTCAGCAGAGATTTATTAAAAAATAATGATTTTTCAGAAGACGCAGAAAAAAGATTAGATCAATTGAATAATCAAATCCTGCTGAAAGGCTATTATTTAGATGAATTACTCTCTGATAAAATTATAATACAGAAGATAAAGGAGCATTTTAGGCATTTGGTTGGAGTGTGGAGTTATAAAAGTATGATTGTTAAACGTGGATATGAGAAACCACGTGGTTATCCCGGAGACTATAAAATGTTAGAGATAGTTTACGATAACTCCGTTATCTCAAAAACAAAAAATATAGGGCTGTATTTCGATAATTATTTTTTAAAAAGTCCTTATGCAGTAGCAGTAAGAATTCGGAAGGATCATTTACGTGAAATACTACAGCGATATATTAATGAGGCAAAAATAAAAAAAATAGATATATTGGATATTGCATGCGGTTCTTGCCGAGAAATTAAAGAGTTATTGCCGGATTTAAAAACAGACAGTTCTGTTAATTTTAGTTGTTTAGATTGGGATGAGGAAGCATTACAATTTTCGCGGGACATTCTTCTTTCTGCCAGGCCCAAAAATGTGTCGTTTAAGTTTATTAAAGAAGATATTATGAATATAATAAAGGTTGAGAATACAACCCGATTGCTTGGCGTGCAAAATTTGATTTATAGCATAGGCTTAATTGATTATCTGCCCGATAGAATTTTAAAGAAGTTAATTAACGCATTATATAGGCTTCTTCCGAAAGGCGGAAAGCTGGTTTTAACTCATAAGAACAAAGAGAAAACATTTCCCACTATACCTCCAGATTGGTTTTGCGATTGGAAATTTGTGTCACGAAATAAAGAAGAGGTCATTAACTTAGTTTATGACTGTGGTGTTTCAAAATTTAACCTTTCTTCCGATTCCGATGACTTTGAATATATTTATTATTTTACCATCACAAAGCTGTAGCGGAATTTTTTATGATTAACCTTCAAAGTATTCCTTTGGTCTACTATTCATTTTCTGCAACATTGAACTTTATTACCTGTTTATTCCTCGCCATATTTGTATTTCTTAGAAATCCCAAATCAAATCTAAATAGAATTCCAGGGATACATCACTTAATTAATGGAAATCGTACCAGAACGCACTTTTACTCATTGAAATATATAAAGAACCGCAGGAACAGTTCTGGGGTTACGGAGAGAATAACCTTTCTCAGGTCTTAAGAATTGTGTTAAACTAAATATACAGCACAGGAGATTCAAAAATGGCAAAGAAGATTTTGGTGATTGATGATGATGGGATGATAACCAGAACAGTTGGTAATTTATTAAAAAGGGAAGGTTATATTACTATAGTAGTTGAAAATGGTTTAGAGGCCATTGAGGAAATTAAAAAGACAGGTTCCGATTTAATAATCGCAGACATCAGGATGCCTAATATGGATGGTCTTGAAACAGTTCAACATATCAAGAAATATCTTGAAAACAAGTCCAAATCTGATATACCTGTTATCTTTATTACTGGTTACGCTGATTCCGACGCTCATATAAAAGCCAAGAAATTTGGTGAAGTAATCTTTAAACCATTTGATATGAAAGAATTTTTAGCAGAGATAGCTAAATCTTTAGGTAAACAATGATCTATGGATAACAATAGAAGGGTTGTTATAACAGGTATTGGAGCAATTGCTCCTAATGGTATAGGTAAAGATGAGTTTTGGGATGCGCTTAAAAATGGCAATTCCGGTATAAAAAAGATTACTTATTTTGATTCTTCTATCTTTCCTTTTCATTTAGCAGGGGAAATAAATGATTTTGATCCTAAGGCATTCATGTCTATAAAAGCCATTCATAGAACAGACCGCTCTACTCACTTGGCAGTAGCTGCTACACGTATGGCGTTAGAGGATGCAAGATTGCAACTTACCGATAAACTTCAAGAAGAAATTCATACAATAATTGGTACCGCTATGAGCGGACATGTTTCATATATAGAACAATTGAGGGTTTATTTTACCAAAGGTTATAAAAACCTAAGCCCATTTGCTGCGGTTTCTTGTTTTCCTGATGCTTGTTCAGGGCAACTGGCCATAATTTTCGGCCTTAGGGGTCCGGCTGAAACTATTTGCGCTGGTTGCGCTGCCAGCACAAATTCTACGATAGATGCCTATAAAAGAATAAAACTCGGGGAAACAGATGTCTGTATAGCTGGTGGCACAGATGCGCCTTTGTCGGAGTCGATTATGTGTGCCTTTTCTCAGGCGAGAGTCCTTTCTCAAAAAGAAAATAACACTCCGGCACCGTTTGATAAGAATAGAGATGGTACAGTACTTAGCGAAGGAGCGGGGATGTTAATTATGGAAGAGTTAGGATATGCCTTGAAACGCAGCGTTCCTATATATGCAGAAATCGTAGGTTCAGCTACAACTACAGATGCTTATAATATGGCGAGCACGGAACCTATCGGGAAGGAGAAGGTTCGCGCAATAAAAATAGCCTTAAAGAGTGCGGGTATCGCACCCAATGAAGTTGAGTATATAAATGCCCATGGAACAGGCACACAAATGAATGATGCCAATGAAACCGTTGTGATAAAAGAGGTATTCGGGGAGTATGCCTATAAGATTCCTATAAGTTCAACTAAATCTATGATTGGTCATACCCAGGGTGCCTGTGGAGTATTAGAGATTATTGCCACTATTCTTGCTTTAAAAAAGGGAATAATCCATCCCACTATTAACTATCAAACGCCGGACCCGGAATGCGATCTTAACTATGTACCTAATAAGGCTATTTCTAAGAAAGTTAATATCGCCCTATCAAATTCCTTTGCTTTTGGCGGCAAGAATTCAATTATTGTGTTGAAAAAATATATAGATGCCTGACAAATATCGAATAATAGATTTAAGCTTATCTATAGAAGCTTCAAATCAAGAATTTATCTCACCCAGAATAAAATTCATAAATCACAAAAAAGGAGCTAATTTATTAGGGTTGGCCGGAATGATTTCAGAAAAATCTTTTCTTCAGACGTTGTATAATTTTCTATTATATTTCCTTGGCATAAAGAAGGTAAGCTATCAAGATTTCCCAAATAGAATTGGCTTGGCATGGGAAGAAGTTAAAATGGGAACGCATGCAGGAACTCATTTAGACGCACCTTGGCATTTCAGTCCATCTTCTGATGGCAGGCCATCCAAGACTATAGATCAAATTCCACTGGATTGGTGTTACGGAAAAGGTGTAGTGTTAGATCTGCGACATAAACAGCAAAGAGAAGAAATCGAGGTTAGCGATCTTGAGGCAGCTTGTAAGAAAATAAATTATGAGATTAAAGAAAAAGACATTGTTTTGATTATGACAGGCTCAGATAAATTTTCTCATGAAAGGAGGTATCTCTTTGAGTATCCTGGAATGAGCAAAGAAGCTACACTTTGGCTGCTTGACAAAGGAGTAAAAATTATAGGAACTGATACCTGGGGATTTGATAGGCCTTTTGAGGATATGGTTAAAAATTATTTAAGAACTAAAAACAAAGAATGCCTATGGCCTGCTCACCTTGTAGGTAAAGAAAAGGAGTATTGCCATATTGAGAAATTAGTTAATTTGGATAAAATCCCTCGCCCTTTTGATTTTACGGTAGCATGTTTTCCAATAAACATAAAAAGTGCAAGTGCTGGCTGGATAAGAGCGGTGGCGATCGTGGAGTAAGCATATGTTTCAGAGCGAAAAGTCCATCGTTATCGACAGAGAGTTGGAAAAAGTTTATGCTGTGGCCGAAACTTATCCGAGGTTTGTGGATTTCTACAAAGAAAAGGAAATAATATTTGAAAACCAGAGTAAGATAGTTGTAAAAATATGCTCATCATTTTATGGTAAAATATTGAAATGGGAAGGCGAGGGAATCAAGTATAAAAATAAATCCATAGATTTTACTCAAACAAAAGGACTACTTAAGGGATTAAGGGCAACTTGGTTATTTGAGGGTTTAAATAAAAAGAGTACAAGAGCAACCATAAGGACACAATTTAATTTTCAGTTTTTTTTTGGAAAATTATTTGAGAAAGTTATCGGGAGTTTACTTATACCGAAGACAACAGCCAATATTTTATCTTGCTTAAAAAATACCGTAGAAAGTAATACAAAGACATGAATAATTTTGTCGCTTTGCTTAATTTTAGCGGTTACTTGTCATTTGTGATTAATTTATTTATCGGAGGGTTTGTTTATTCTAAAAATAGAAAGAATTCTATTAATACATTCTTCTGTTTGTTCAGCGTTACCATTGCATTTTGGAGTGTCGGTTCATCGTTAGTTAATAGTATCTCAAATAAGTATATTGCTCTTTTAGTCTTAAGATTTTGTTATTTATTCGCAGTAATATTGCCTCCCATTTACCTTCATTTTATTTATTTTATAACTGGCCAAAAGAGAAATAAAACCAGTATTATCCCTATTTCATATTTACTTTCTTTAGGTTTGTTATTTTTCTTATTCAGTAATCTATTTATTAAAGGGATTAGGATAATAGAACCATATGGTGTTTTAATTTCCAATCCTGGTCCGGCGTATTATGTCTTTATACTTTTCTTTGGATTTGGTACTTATTTGGGTTTGAGCACGCTTTATACATCAATCAAGGAATCAACAGGTGCACGGCGGAATCAGTTAAAATACATGTTTATTTCTCAATTAGTTGCTTTGTCCGCCGGTTATGAATATTTTTCTTCAGTTTTAGGCATTAAACGCTTCCCACCTTTAGATGATTATATACTTGTTGTCTATTTTGCAATAATGGCCTATGCCATCCTCAAATACCGCCTCATGGATATTAATATCGCTTTAACACGTGCTGGTATCTTTATTTTTGTTTATTTATTTGTCTTAGGTATACCTTTTGTGTTAGGTTATCGTTATGAATTATGGCAACTGGCCACCTGGATTACTGTTATACTTGCCTCAGGTGGGCCTTTTATTTTCATTTTCCTCCGCCGCCGCGCTGAAGCCGGTATCCAAGCCGAAGAACGCCGCGGCCGCGAGCTTCTTAAGCAGGCCTCAGAAGGCATGATGCGCATACGCAGTATTAAAAGGTTAGTCAGCCTTATGGTGCATGTCACTTGCAAGATACTCAAATTAGACAATGCTGCGGTTTTCCTCCTGGATGAAGAAGGGGGGCGGTATAAGTTAGAAGCAGTCAGGCTAAGGAGCAAATATGGCTACGTAGAATACCTAGATAAGGACGATGTTTTAATTCAGAGATTATCAGCGCTTGAAGAGCCTTTAGTTTATGAAGAGATAAAAACGCAGGCCCAAAACATAAAAGATAAATCAGGCGAGCTTGTTCGCGAAATATCCTCCCGGATGGAGAGTTTATCTGCCGCCCTGATTATTCCTGCTTCTTCCAGGGGCCGGCTTCTGGGCTTTTTAGCCTTAGGTGAAAAGAAAT
>Ga0155429_105_pt1 | contig 54515 bp, 55 predicted proteins | sample RifCSPhighO2_02_FD_106397 | JGI IMG/M metagenome (GOLD analysis project Ga0155429, IMG submission 106397) | Omnitrophica WOR_2 bacterium RIFCSPHIGHO2_02_FULL_45_21 | reverse complement strand
TTAACAAAAATTACCGGTGTCCTGGTATAGGTGGGCATTATGTAATCCTGATAAGCCTGAAAGATTTCTTCCTTTTTCATCATTTTATAAATTACACGCATCAGGCTGCTACGCGCCTCACGCTACACGCTTCACGCTAAGAGCTTGCAGCTTGCAGCTTGCAGCTTAGAGAGTAGAACTTGATTATTTAATGATTTCCGTGCCGATTCCTTCCTTAGTAAAAATCTCTAAAAGGAGCGCATGGGGAATTCTGGCATCTATGATATGGGTTTTTTTAACTGCGCCTTCTAAAGCCGCCATTGCCGACTTTACCTTAGGAATCATTCCTTCCTGAACCGCTCCTTCCTTAATCAAGCCTTTTGCCTCATCAATGGTCAACGTTGAGATAAGAGAACTTGGGTCATCCGGAGAACGCATGATGCCTCGCACATTGGTGAGGACTACCAATTTCTCAGCCAAGAGGCTTACCGCCACAGAAGAAGCCACATCATCAGCATTAATGTTATATGTCCTATTATCCTGCCCTTTGCCTATCGGACAAATTACGCAGACAGTATAATCTTTTGTCTGGTGTAATAAAGGCTTAACATCAATGGACTCCACTTCCCCCACAAAACCTAAATCTCTGCCCTCTTGCTTTTTCCGAGCTAAGATTATGCTTTGTTTTCTCAGCTGAAATCCAACCGCCTTTCCCCCTAATTCCTTTATTTCAGAAACAATGATTTTATTGAGTTTATTCAATTCCTCTTCCACTATCTCCAGGGTTTTTTCATCAGTAACCCGCATGCCATCCACAAATTCGCTTTTAACGCCTGCGCACTTCATCCGCTCTGAAATATTCGGCCCGCCTCCGTGAACCAAAACCGGGCAAAGCCCCATATAGCTTAAAAAAACTATATCTTCTAAAACGCCTTTTCTGATTTTCTCTTCGCCTAAGATGCTCCCGCCATATTTTATCACCATTATCTTACGGTGAAATTCCTTGATATACGGCAAGGCCTCAATCAGAACATCTGCTTTTTTAATCGCTTCTTCCATTTAAGTTCAGCTGTATTACGCATTTATCCTGACATACTCCGGCGTTAGGTCCGAGGTATAAACCGTAGCTTCACCAGGGCCTATTTTTAAATCTACCTTAACCCTGACATCCTTTTTCTTAAGCGAACTGCAGGCAATGGCTATATCTTCTTTGCTCCTTGCTCCCGATGCTCCTATGGCTGCAATAATCCTGCCCAAGTTTCGATTTCTGCCATATACCGCGGCCTTAAAAAGATTAGAATTAGCTACTGCTAAGCCCGCTTTTTTTGCCTCTTGATTATTCTTTGCTCCGATTACTTTAATAGTGATACACTTACTTGCGCCCTCAGCATCGGAAACAATCATCCTGGCTAAAGCAAGACAAATTTTTTTTAAGGCGGTTTTAAATTTTATAAAATTGCGGTCATTTAAGCTTATCGGCCTGTTCCCGGCTAAACCATTGGCCAGAATAATCACGCTGTCGTTAGTGCTCATACAGCCGTCAATGCTGAGCATATTAAAAGAAGTATTCACTGCTTCTTCTAAAGCTGCCTTTAGGCTTGAGTATGCAATCAAAACGTCGGTAGTTATAAAACATAACATCGTTGCCATATCCGGAGCAATCATGCCTGCCCCCTTGGCAATAGCTCCTATAGTTATGAGCTTACCGCTTATATTAATTTTTGCAGCTAACTCTTTTGGCTTTGTATCCGTAGTCATTATTGCCCGGGCGGCTTTTGTACCGTTATTTTTATCTAACGAGCCGGCTAATATCGGCAATGCCTTTTTAATCTTAGTAAAATTTAATTGTCTGCCGATAATCCCGGTGGATGCAACCAATAGTAAAACATCTTTTAGGCCTAACAGTTTTGCGGCAAGATGCGCGGTTTTCCGGGCAGCCCGTAATCCCTTCTTCCCGGTATAACAATTGGCGTTACCGCTATTAACTACAATTGCCTGAGCCCGGCCTGTCTTAAGGTGTTCTTTGCAAACTTTGACCGGGCTGGCTGCAAATCTATTCCCGGTAAACATCCCGCAGGCAACTGCCGGAACCTCTGAAGAAATCAACGCCAGATCCAGGCCTTTATTCTCCTTTAAACCGCAGGCTATAGCTGCGCAAGTAAAGCCTTTGGCTAAGCAAATAGCATTTTTATATTTACTCATATTGTAAACCCCGTTCGAAACCTCTTTATTTTTTCCCTTTGCCCTGTAGTTTCAAACGGGGGCAGACCTTCGCTCTCCCTGAAGCCGTACATCAAGTTCATATTCTGCACCGCCTCTCCTGATGCGCCTTTAAGCAGATTGTCAATTGCAGAGATGATAATAATGAGTTTTTTATCCTTACCTGCCTTAATTCCGATATCACAGAAATTGCTATGCTGGACATCACTTAAGCTGGGAAATTCACCCTCGTTTTTTATTCTTATAAATGGCTGATTTTTATAGAAATCTTTATACATATTTATCAACTTGACACTTGAGACCTGGCACTTGCCTGTCCCCAGCGAAGCCGAGGGAACACTTAATCTTACATATATCGTCTCTAAGATTCCTCTTTCTATGGGCAGGAGATGCGGGACAAAGGTAACCTTTATTTTTTTCTTAGCTAATTTTGATAACTCCTGCTCTATTTCCGGCGTATGCTGATGGCTGTCTACCTTGTAAGCCTTAAAGTTATCTTTGATTTCTCCCCAGGAGGGACCATCGGTAGATTTTCTGCCGGCTCCGCTATAGCCGCTTTTAGCGTCAATAATGATACTCTTAATCTGCGCCGGCCTCACTTTTACAAGAGGCGCAAGCGAAAGTATTGCTAGAGCAGAATAACAACCAGGGTTAGCAATGAAATCAGCTTCCCTGATATCTGCCTTATGAATCTCCGCTAAGCCATAAACCGCTTTTTTTAAGTTTTTTCTATCCTTATGTTTGGCTTTATACCATGCTTCATATAGTTTAAAATCTTTAAGGCGGTAATCCGCGCTTAAATCAATTACTTTTTTGCCGCGCTTTCGCAGCAAGGGCGCAACATCCATAGAGGTTGTGTGCGGCAACGCCAGAAAAAATAAATCTGCGGATTCCAGAGCATGGCTTAGATTAAAATTATCGCAAACTAAATCTAATCTATTTTTAAACTGAGGAAATAACTCTGAAATCTTAACCGGCCTATCAACCCTGGCGGTCAAATAATTTATCTTAACCTGGGAATGCTGAAGTAAAAGATTGAGCAACTCCTCACCGGTATATCCCCTTGCGCCGATTATCCCAACCCGTAACATAAAATTCTCTGCCTTTCTTGTTAACAACATCTTATTATGCCAAAAATAACCGTCGGGGTCAATGTTTTTTTCGTCGGCAATCTGCCGTAGAATCGGGAGTCATTTCCTCTCTCTATCGTACAAAAAAACCCGCCTTTTCAGCGGGATTTTTCGATTTCTTAGCTCTACTTCCTTAGCTCTTAGTTCTTGGTTATGCTTTTACCTCTTTGTCCACTGGAAACGTTTGCGCGCGCCTTTCTGGCCGTATTTCTTGCGCTCCTTCATCCGGGAATCACGGGTAAGAAAACTACCCTTTCTGAGGATTGTCCTGAATGCCGGGTCAACAAGCAAAAGGGCGCGGGCAATTCCAAGCCGTAAAGCTCCGGCCTGTCCGGAAAGCCCGCCGCCTTTAATATTTGCAAAACAGTCAAATTTATTTACGGTGTTCGTTGTCTGAAATGGCTGTTTTATAATAATTCGGTCGGTCTCCCGGATAAAATAATTATCAATTGGGCGCTTATTTACCATAACATTGCCTTTTCCCGGAACGAGCCTGACCCTTGCGATTGCCTCCCTGCGTCTTCCGTTTGCTGTATAATTTGTCCCTAATTCCATTCTACTTAACCTCCGGCTTAGCCGAAGCATGCGGATGTTTATCCAAGCTATATATCTTTAACTTTTTTAGTAAATCTCTTCCCAAAGGCCCCGAAGGAAGCATCCTACTCACTGCCAATCTTATCACCTCAGTTGGCTTCTTCTTAAGCATCTCGCCAAGCTCAACCTCCCTAAGGCCGCCGGGATACCCGGAATATCTGCGGTAGACCTTTTGGGTCATTTTTCTTCCGCTCACCTTCACCTTGGCTGCATTGATAACTATAACGTTATCCCCGCAGTCAATATTCGGGGTAAAACATGTCTTATGCTTACCGCGTAAGATTTTAGCCGCCTCTACGGCAAGCCTGCCTAAAATCTTATCCTGGGCATCAAAGAGATACCATGCCCTTTTAATCTCTGTTTTTTTAGCTAAATACGTCTTTTGCATAGAAAATTTAGTATACCTTATCTTTTTACTTTGTCAAGGGAAAAGCGCACTTGTAATTCAAGCGATTTTCCTTGCATAGAAAATGCTCAATTCTCCCTGCAAAAATAAATAATAACATCCATACGGCCAGAATAAGCGAAATCGCCTTAAAGGTAAGCGATGCCCTTTCTATGTGCATTTTAGCTGACTTGTCCCCCGAGGGGGACTTGAGATAATTCTTATAAACGATAAAGAGCCTATTTTCTCCTACCTTCTGCAAATGATAATTCTTCAGAATTGCCTCAAACATTTCCCTATCTTCATCCTGCGGAACTACAATCAGCTTCGAAACTAAAAAGGGGTCAAATTTTCCGCTAGGAGCAATCTCGGGAAATAAGCCATTTGCGCTTGCCCTCTCCGATAGACTTGATGCGATGATGCCCAGAAGATAAAGTTTAGAATAAATAATATCCCCGGCTAGAGAATTTTCCCTTATTAATTGGGACAGGGATAGGTATTCATTCGGAAGCCAGACCAGACTTGAGAAAATACGCTCATTACGGCCTGGCAAAAGCAAGTTTATCAACGCCGAATCGGCTAAATGTATTTTATATTTAATTCTGCCTCCTTTCTCCATATCCTTATTCATCGCAACGGTTGGAGAGAATAGCAAAATGTAACCAAATAAAAATATGGATAACGGCTTTGTATATCTCCTTTTATCCCAAAACTTCTCATACAAATAATCCAGCGCCATTGCCGAAAGCAAGATAATCGGCAAATATCCCTGGGCATTAATAAAACGATAGGGATAGGGCAGAAAAATCAGGCTGGATAAGAAAAATGCCAAAAAGAGGCGGTATTTCTTATCCTTCTTTCTCAGCAGCCAGATTGCATTAAAAGCCAGCAGGTAATCAATGGTTTTGAATTCACAGAAATACTTCTCATTGCCTATACCTGAGATAGAAATATATCTTAAGCCCGTCAATTGCTTGTAGAGCATTGGAGCCGATAAGATTAGCGCAAATGCAAAAGCCGCAAAAAATACCCTTGCGTATCGCTTATCAAATAAACCGTATAAGATAACGCTAAGAGCAAAAAACCAGGACATTCCGATATGGGTATAAAAACACAGGGTGAACAAAAGCGCAGGGCGCACAAAACGCACCTTGAAAAGCTCATCTAAACCCAGGAAACCAAAAATCATTGCTAAGGTCGCCGGGAGATAATTAGACAATGAACTGTAAAAGGAAAATGACGAGCCAAGCATAAGCATAGAGAAAAATGCCAGGCGGCTGCTATAATTCCTCTTTACAAAATACCAAAGCGTAAGCATACAAGTAATTGGCGCCGCCGTTTCCAAGAACTTAACTAAGATGATTTTGCTAATACCTGACTTGATAAGAAAAGCCAGGACGATATGTAAAAACGGGGGATAAATATGGGTTCTTCCCACCGGCGCATATTGCCAGAAGTCCCAGCCACTGTATCCACCTGCCTGGATAAACCCCCAGGCAGTCAAAATATGATAAAAGATATCCATAAACTGGGGAAGGATTCTCCAGCGCATAATTTGTAGCACAGAAAAGGATACTATGATAAGCTTGGAATAAGAATCCCAGGAATATTTTACTTGATAATTTCCCATGCTAGAAGATCGTCCGCTATCTTTCATCTATCGTCCTTCGTAATATTATTGAATTTAGTAATTGACCTTAATCAAAAATAATCCCCGCGCTGGAGCCGTAGGCCCGGCTAATCTACGGTCCTTAGCCAGTAGAATTTTCTTCATCGCTCCCTGCTCAAGCCTTCCCAGCCCTGTTTCGATTAAGCTGCCTACAATGTTGCGCGCCATATTATATAAAAATCCGTCTGCCTGAATATCAATAATGATTAGCGGATAGCGCCTACCCCGCCCTCCTGCCTGCCGAAAGCAGGCGAGGCGGGGGTTAGCGTAGAGCATATAGCGTATAGTATTTATAGAGAGCTTTTTTATTGTTCTTACAGTAGTCTTGGCGTCCGAGCCGCTGGCACAGAAAGACCTGAAATCGTGGCTGCCTAATAAGACCCCGGCTTCCTGGCGCATAAGCCGCAGATTCAACTTATAGGGAACGCGCAAGGTATATTTATTAAAAAACGCGCTCTTCAAGCGGTTATTGAAGATAAGATAGCGGTAGATTTTGGATTTCGCCGAATAAGAGGAATGAAAATCTTCCCTGACTTCGCTTATGCCTTTTATAGAGATATCTTCCGGCAGGAGGCTGTTAAGCGCTTTTTGGATATTAGCAAGAGGAAGTTTTGATTTGGTTTTAAAATTTGCTACTTGGGCTAAAGCATGGACTCCGGCATCGGTCCTGCCTGAACCAATAACCTTGACATATTCCTGTAGGATTTTCTGAAGGGCTTTCCCTACTGTTTCCTGTATTGTGTTTAACCTCTGACCTTTCTGTATCTGCCATCCGGCATAATTCGTCCCATCATATTCTATGATCAGCCTGAGATTACGCATTCAGCAATCTGCACCGCGTTGGTAGCGGCTCCTTTGCGCAGGTTATCGGCAACCACCCATAGCCATAAACCGTTCTTTACAAAAGGGTCTTTGCGGATGCGGCCGACAAAGGTCTCATCCTTTCCCTCAGCATCCTTAGGCATAGGGTAAAGATTATGTTTTGGGTCATCGATTACCACTATGCCAGGCGCTCTGGAAAGAATGTTTCTTACTTTCTGCGGCTCAATTAGTTTTCTCGTCTCGATATATACTGATTCCGAATGGCCGGTGCGCACCGGAACCCTTACGGTGGTTGCGGAAATTTTAATCTTGTCATCGTGCATTATCTTATGCGTCTCTTTTACTAACTTCCATTCCTCGTTGGTATAATCGCACTCGCTAAAACTACCGATCTGAGGAAAAACATTAAAGCCTAACTGTTGAGGCATAATTCTTGCCTCAGGTCTCAGGTCGCAGGTTACCGGACTTTGACCTGCGCCAAGCGACTTGTGTCCTGCGACAATAGTTTCCACCTCATGCCAAAGCTGCTCAACTGCACCCCTACCAGCACCTGAAGAGGCCTGAAGAGTAGTCAAAATTATTCTTTTAATTCCGGCTTTCTTATAAACCGGCCATAAGGCAACCAGCATCTGGATTGTAGAACAATTAGGATTGGCAATAATGCCTTTGTGTTTTCTTATGTCTCTGGCGTTTACCTCGGGAACAACTAAGGGAACGTTAGGATCCATCCGAAAGTCAGCGCCATTATCAATTACTACAGCCCCTTTGGCAACCGCCATCGGCGCCCATTGAAGGCTAGCCCCTTTTTCGCCTTCTGTCCCGGCAAATAAGGCAATATCAATGCCGTTGAAGCCCTCGGCTGAAATTTCCTTTACCGAATATTTCTCTGCGTCAACCTCAATCTCTCTTGTTGTCCGCGCAAAGACACGCAGTTCGCCAAGGGGGAAATTGCGCTGCCTTAAAACCCTAAGCATCTCAATGCCTACTGCGCCGACACCAATTACCGCTATATTATATTTATTCATAGATACCTCACCAGCAAATCCCCAACCTCGCTGGTAGAATAACCCATCTTTCCTGCGGCCAGGGATTTTAGTTTTTTCGCTGCCACCTCTATTACCGCATCTTCAACTGCTGCGGATGCCCTGGCCTCCCCTAAACTTTCAAGCAGCATCGAAAGCGCGCAGATTGCCGCTAAAGGATTAATCACGTTTTTGCCGGTGTATTTGGGCGCGCTTCCGCCAATAGGCTCAAACATAGAAACGCCCTGGGGATTGATGTTCCCTCCGGCGGCAATACCCATTCCTCCCTGAATCATCGCCCCCAAATCGGTGATGATATCGCCAAACATATTATCCGTGATAATCACGTCAAACCACTCCGGGTTCTTCACAAACCACATTGTTGTGGCATCTACGTGAGCGTAGTCAGTAGCGATATCCGGATATTCTTTTGCCACTTCATTAAAGACCCTCTCCCATAAATCCCAGGCATAAGTTAAAACGTTAGTCTTGCCGCAAAGGGTAAGCTTTTTCTTTTTATTGCGCTTACGGGTATATTCAAAACCGTAGCGGATACAGCGCTCAACGCCTTTTCGGGTATTATAGGAAACCTGTATGGCAACTTCATCCTTTGTGGCTTTATCCCTGAACTCGCCCATCCCCTTATAAAGCCCTTCGGAATTTTCCCTGACCACCACAAAATCAATATCCTCCGGCTTTTTATCTTTTAAAGGGCAGAACTTTTCATTATAGAGTTTTACCGGGCGCAGGTTTATATACTGGTCTAAGGAAAATCTTAATCTTAAGAGTACGCCGGTTTCTAAAATTCCCGGCTTAACCTGCGGATGGCCTATTGCCCCTAAATATATGGCAGAATATTTCTTTAGTTCCTCGATATCTTTATCCTCTAAGGTTTTCCCGGTGCTTAGATAACGCTCTCCCCCAAAATCAAAGCTCTTAGTTTCATATTGAAACTTATATTTTTTACTCGCTGCCTCTAAAACTTTTAATCCCTCGCGAATAACCTCGGGCCCTGTTCCATCTCCTGGAATTACTGCGATTTTATACACTTGTCCTGCTCCTTATCCACTGCATCAGTCCGCCGGATACGACAATTCTTTGCATAAACTCCGGAAGGCCATCAGATTTATAAGTTTTTCCTTGAGTAATATTCTTAATTATACCGTCAGTTAAATCAATCTCTAACTCATCGCCGCCTTTTATCTCATCCGCCTGGGCTATTTCAAGGATAGGAAGCCCGGTATTTATGGCATTGCGATAAAAAATCCGGGCAAAGGAGCTGGCAATCACGCAAGAAATACCGAGCCCCTTAATTGACAGCGGAGCGTGCTCCCGGCTTGAGCCGCAGCCAAAATTTTTTCCCGCTGCGATAATATCGCCTTTTGCCGCCTGCTTAGTGAAATCCGGGGCTATGCTCTCCATACATTTCTTGCCTAATTCAACGGGATCTATAGTTACCAGATACTTCGCGGAAATAATATCATCGGTATTAATGTCATCGCCAAATTTGTGCGCCCTTCCTTTAATAATCATTGCTCTATTACTCTATTATTATACTGTTTGGCAGTGTAACAATATAACAGTTTAACAGTTTATCTTATTTCATCCGGATGAGTAATCCTTCCCGTAACTGCTGAAGCTGCCGCAACCGCAGGGTTGGAAAGATAAACGAAACTTTTCGGAGAACCCATCCTGCCGAAAAAATTACGGTTAGTTGTGGCAATAGCGGTCTCACCGTCTGCAAGCAGCCCGCAGTGCCCGCCTAAACAAGGGCCGCAGGTTGAAGTTGAAATTACGCATCCGGCTTTAGCAAAGAGCTCAAGCAGGCCTTCCTTAATTGCCTGTTTATAGACATTCTGGGTTGCGGGAATGACGATGACGCGCAGATTAGACTTTACCTTCTTTCCCTTCATTACTTTAGCGGCAACCCTTAAATCTGAAATCCTGCCGTTAGTGCAGGAACCAATTACTACCTGATCCACCTTCACATCTTTAAGCTGGCTTACTCCCTTGACATTGCTGGGTAGATGCGGACAGGCCACCTGCGGCTCTAAATCTGAAACGTCGTACTCTTTTATTTCAGCATACTGAGCATCGCTATCAGATTTTAATTTGCTCCGCGCTTCAGGCTGCAAGCTCCGCGTTTTGTTGCCTGCAGCCTGCAGCCTGCAGCGTGCAGCACGAATATATTCAAAAGTCACTTCATCCGGCGCAATAATACCTGACTTCCCCCCTGCCTCAATTGCCATATTACACAAGCTCAAACGGCTATCCATACCTAACTTTTCAATTACCGGGCCTGAAAACTCCATCGCCTTATACAACGCGCCGTCAACCCCGATATCTCCTATGGTATAAAGAATCAAATCCTTACCGCCAACCCATTTTTTGAGCTTTCCTTTATAAATAAATTTAAGAGTCTGCGGCACCCTCAGCCAGGTGAAACCGGTAATCCAGCTTGCCGCAATATCCGTTGAGCCCATTCCGGTTGAGAAGGCGCCCAATGCCCCATAGGTGCAGGTATGCGAGTCTGCGCCGATAATTAAATCTCCGGGATGGATTAAACCTAATTCCGGCAAAAGCGCATGCTCAATACCCATCTGGCCTATTTCAAAATAATTCTTGATACCCTGCTCTCTGGCAAAATCAGCCAAGAGCTTAGCCTGATTGGCGCTCTTTAAGTCTTTGGCAGGCGTAAAATGGTCCGGCACAAGCACCATTTTCTTAGCGTCAAAAACCTTTTTTGCTCCTGCCTTTCTAAACTCTTCAATCGCCAAAGGAGCGGTGATATCATTGGCTAAAGTCAAATCTATCTTAGCCCAGATAAATTCTCCTGGATGAATGTCTTGCTTACCAGGGGCATGCTTTAAGAGTATCTTCTCGGTAATGGTATAAGCCATATTCAGGATAAATCTGCCCTTCGGGTAGATTTATCCTGATCCTTCAGCGCTCGTTTCTATAACTTGTTAAAGCGCAAAAGGATCTGATTTAGCCCGAGGGGTAGATTTTTATTATTCTTTGAACCTCTTTGCGACCAGGGTGGCGTTGTGGCCGCCAAAACCTAATGAGTTAGACATGGCTACGTTTACTTCCATCTTCCGGGAAAAATTAGGCACATAATCCAGGTCGCAATCGGGATCGGGGACTTCCTGGTTTATCGTGGGATGAAGCAGGGAGTGATAAATTGAGAGGCACAAGACAATAAACTCTACGCCTCCGGCAGCGCCTAAGAGATGGCCGGTCATTGACTTGGTGGAGTTAACCGCAATTTTATAGGCATGGCTTCCAAAGGCCTTCTTTATGGCTAAAGTTTCTATCTTATCGTTTAAAAGGGTTGAAGTCCCGTGGGCATTAATATAATCCATCTCTTCGGGCCTGATATTGCCGTCAGTTAAGGCGGCCTGCATTGCCCTCATTGCCCCGTCTCCGGTAGCATCAGGGGCAGTCATATGATAGGCATCCGCGGACATGCCATAACCGACTATTTCTGCGTAGATACGGGCATTTCTCTTTAAGGCGTGTTCTAAGGATTCCAGGACCACAATCCCTGCTCCTTCTGCCATCACAAAGCCGTCCCGCAGTTTATCAAAGGGACGTGATGCCTTTTCTGGTGAGTCATTCCGGCGCGAAAGAGCTTTAAGAGCGCAAAAACCTCCCACTCCCAGAGCGGTGACGCAGCTTTCCGTCCCTCCGGCGAGCATAATATCAGCATCTCCATAGCTGACTATGCGAAAGGCATCTCCGATAGCATGAGAACCTGAGGCGCAGGCGGTAGCTACGCAGGAATTAGGGCCTTTAAGGCCTAGGGTTATGGAAATATGGCCTGCCGCCTCATTAACGATGAGCATAGGGATCATAAAAGGCGAAAACCTTGAAGGGCCTTTCTCAAAATATATTCTGCATTGTTCCTCCACAATACGCAGGCTTCCAATCCCAGAACCGACTATCACTCCGATACGATTCGCATCCTCTTTTGCCAGGTCCAGTCCTGCATCAGTAACCGCCTGTTTACCAACCGCAACCGCGAACTGGGCGAATTTCTCCATTCGCTTGGCTTCTTTAGCATCCATATACTTAGTGGGTTCAAAATCCTTTACTTCTCCGGCTATCCTTGAATCAAAGCTTGAAGCGTCAAAAGAAGTAGTCGGGCCTATCCCGCTCTTACCGGAGATTAAGGCCTGCCAGAAACTCTCTACATCGTTACCGACTGGAGAAATGACTCCCAATCCTGTGATGACTACTCTTCTTTTCATCTTAATGAAATAAGTTATGTCGTCTACTGCTGTTCTTTGACGGACTCCATAACTTATGGCCTCACTTAAAAAATTTGCCCCGATCGTAATTGACCGGGGCTCTTATACCTTAATAAATCGCAGGCGGCAAATTATTTATTCGCTCCTGCCTTTTCTTCAATATACTTAACGGCATCTCCAACGGTAGCCATCTTCTCGGCATCCTCATCGGGAATCTCAATACCAAATTCTTCTTCCAGAGCCATGACTAATTCTACGGTATCAAGGGAATCTGCCCCCAAATCATCAATAAACGATGCGCTGGGAGTAACTTCCTCAGGTTTTACTCCTAACTGTTCTGCTATTATTGACCTTACTTTATCTGCTACTGCCATTATTTCCTCCTCCTTAATGAGCCCCTCCGATGGCGGGGCGAATTAACTTTCAGCATAGCTTAGCTACACTTTATACCATTACCATACCGCCATCTATGATAATGGTCTGACCGGTGATATAATCAGAGTCACTCGAGGCTAAGAATAAACATAGATTAGCCACATCTTCAGGCTTACCAAATCTGTTTAAGGGAATTGCTGCCAGCATCTTCTCCTGTATCTGGGGAGCTAACTTTGCGGTCATTTCTGTCTGGATGAATCCAGGAGCTGCCGCATTGACACAGATACCTCTAGATGCCAGCTCTTTAGCTGTTGTTTTGGTAAGGGCGATAATCCCTGCCTTAGATGCAGAATAGTTAGCCTGACCGAAATTACCGATTATGCCAATGATCGAGGCAATATTGACTATTTTACCCTGCCTTTGCTTCAACATCACCTTTGAGGCGGCCTTGGTACAGTTAAAAGTGCCTTTAAGATTTACACTTATAACCGCATCCCAATCTGCCTCAGGCATCCTCAATAAAATATTGTCTTTGGTGATACCTGCATTGTTTACTAATATATCAAGCTTCTGAAATTTGTCAAGGATTTTGTTTATCGCTTCCTCTACCCGGTTAAAATTGGTAACGTCAACCTCAGCTCCCATACCCTTGACCCCCAGAGCCTCAATATCCTTCTGGGTTTGCTTCGCTGCTTCAAGATTTACGTCCCAGATGACTATATGAGCTCCCTGCCTGGCAAAACATAAGGCAATTTCTCTTCCGATACCCCTTGCGCTACCGGTTACCAGGGCTACTTTATCCTTAAGCCGCATTACCTCGCTCCTTTAATCAGCTCGGGTTAGAGCTGACACACTTATCAACGTCTTCCTTCTTTCCTATGTTTATTACGGTCAATTCCGGGTTTATTTTTCTAATAAGGCCTTTCAAGACGCTTCCCGGGCCTATTTCGTAGAAGGTCTTAACACCCTTTTTTGCCATAAACCTGACCGAATCTTCCCAGAGGACCGGGCTATAAATCTGTTTAAATAAGTTCTCGCGTATTTCCCCTGCCTCATATCCCGGCTTAGCCGTAACATTGCTTACCAGAGGAATTGAGCCAGTTTTTAAGCTAAAACCTTCCAGGAAGGACTTAAACTCCAGAGCTGCCTGCTTCATCAATGAAGAATGAAACGCTCCCGAAACCTCCAAATCAATCGCTCTTTTGGCGCCTTTCTCAAGCGCCAGATTTTTTACCTTCTCAACCGCCTCTGTCTTGCCGCTGACCACCATCTGGCCCGGACAGTTAATATTAGCCAACTCGGCATTGCTTTTTTTACAGAGAGCTTCAAGTGCGCTTCTTTCTAACCCCAGTATTGCCGCCATTTTTCCCGGATTTCTGCGGGCAGCCTCCTCCATCAGCTCTGCCCTCTTGCGCACTAAGCGCAGGCCATCTTCAAAGCTTAATACTTCGCTTGCCACAAGCGCAGAGTATTCACCCAGGCTCAAGCCCGCGGCATACTGGATACTGGATACTGGATACTGGATACTGGATTTTAAAGCCTCTAGCGCTGCTATACTTACCGTAAGAATGGCTGGCTGACAATTTTGAGTAAGGGTAAGCCTTTCCTGGGGCCCCTCAAAACAAAGCTTAGATAGAGAAAATCCCAGGACCTCATCTGCCTGAGCAAAGACCGCCTTACTCTCTTTAAAAGTCTCGTAGAGGTCTTTGCCCATTCCCACATACTGAGCGCCCTGGCCTGGAAATACGAAAGCTACCATTTAATCACGCAGGCCCCCCAGACTAAGCCCGCGCCAAAGACGTCAAGCACCACGATATCGCCCTTTTTTATCCTACCGCACTTAACCGCCTCACAAAGGGCAATTATGGTAGAGGCTGAAGACATATTGCCGTATTTCTCTATATTCATATAAATCTTCTTGGTATCAAGGCCCAACCTCTTGGCAGCGGCTAAAATAATCCTTAGATTTGCCTGGTGAGGTATAAAACAGTCTACGTCTTTACAGGAAAGGCCTGCCTGTTTTAAGGCCTTATGCGCTGCATCTGCCATTATTTTAACTGCCAGCTTGAAGAGTTCGTTGCCTTGCATCTTGACATAATGCAATCGTTTATCAATGGTCTGATGCGTTGCCGGATGGCGCGAACCGCCTCCGGGGAGCAATAATAAATCCCCTCCTGAGCCGTCGCTGCCTAAATAGGTAGAAATAATTCCTCCTCTTTTGACCGGCGCAACCAGCGCAGCCCCTGCTCCATCGCCAAACAAAACACAGGTATTGCGGTCTTGCCAATCAACAATGGAAGAAAGCTTTTCTGCGCCGATAACCAGAGCATTCCTGTATACCCCCCGGCTCACGAACTGCTGGGCAATGACAAGCGCATAGACAAATCCTGCGCAAGCCGCTGAGACATCAAAACACGCCGCCCTCCTTGCGCCCAGGGCGCTCTGGATAATGCAGGCTGTCGAAGGAAACTGCATGTCCGGGGTTGTAGTTGCCGTGATGATTAATTCCACCGCTTCAGTTTTTATTTTGGCATCTTTGAGAGCGCCTATAGCCGCGCGTATTGCCATATCGCTGGTTGCCTCTTTTGTGGCCGCTAAGCGGCGCTGCCTTATTCCGGTGCGGGTAACTATCCACTCATCGGAAGTATCCACCGTCTTTTCTAAATCTTGATTAGTCAATATCCTCTTTGGCAAATACTTTCCTAACCCTATAATTCCTACCGCTTTCACTTTATGCCTGGCCTCTCTGTCTTTTCTGGTTCTATGTTTTCCGTATTTCTCTGGTTCCGCGGTTCTCTGCTTATACTTTGGATTGACTCTGTCATCTTCTGAATCACATTGTTTTCTACTTCTTTTATCGCCACGCGTATGGCATTCTTAACTGCCTTTGCTGATGAACGGCCATGGCCAATGATTACTATTCCGTTAACCCCTAAGAGCGGAGCGCCTCCGTATTCAGAATAGTCCAGATGCTTCTTCACCCGCCGTAAGCTGTTATAGATAAAAAATAAACCGATTTTGGCGAGCAGGCTTTTGAGCAATTCCCGCTTCAATATTTCACTAAGCGCCTCGGCAACTCCCTCAGAAACCTTCAGGGCTACATTGCCGACAAAACCGTCGCAAACAACGATCTCGGTCTTGCCCTTAAAAATATCTTTGCCTTCAACGTTACCCTGAAAATTCAAATCCGTATCTGCCAGTAACTGATAAGTCTCTTTGATAAAATCAGTTCCCTTAGCCGCTTCCTCTCCGATATTCAACAGGCCTACCGACGGCTTCTCGTACTTGAAGATGTGGCGATAGTAAACCTCAGCCATAAGCGCGTACTGCAGAAGCTGCGTTGGCTTGGCATCAATATTCGCGCCCACATCAATTACCAATGTAGGATTTTTCCTTAATGTAGGAGTTATTACGGCAATGCCCGGCCGCTCAACGTTGCTAAGCATCCCTAAGCCCAGGGTCGCGGCGCAGACCACCGCACCGGTATTTCCCGCGCTAAAGAAGGCGTCGGCTTTTTGTGATTTTAAAAGCTCGACACAACGGATGATCGATGAATCACGTTTTTTCCTGATGCTTAAAGCGGCGGGCTCATCCATCCCGATAACTTCAGAAGCATGGATTATTTCAAGAGAATCAGGATAGGGCCTAAACCTCTTTAGCTCTGCTTTGATACGCTCTTCAATACCTACCAGCGCTATCTGGCAGCCAAATTCCTTAGCTGCGCTCACTGCGCCTTTAACTACCTCAGCGGGCGCGTAATCACCGCCCATTGCGTCTACGGCTATTTTCATATACGGAGACCCTTCGCTACGCTCAGGGTAAATGCGACCATAAATATGTTAAAATTCAATTGTGGCCGCATTTACTATTGCTTTTTCTTCTTCTCTTTCACCTTAATCTCAATAACCTGTCTGCCTTTATAGTAACCGCATAGCGGACAAACCTGATGCGGCTGTTTTGGCTGCTTGCATTGAGGACAGATAGCAAACTGCCCTAACCTATACAGCTTATGCGCCCTTTTCTTGCGCGTGCGTGAACGGGAAAATCTTCTCTTCGGTAATGGCATAACCTCGCTCCTTCCAGTCGCTGGGAGTGTAAAGTGTATAAGTGTAAAGTTTTTAAGTCCGCTTAAATACTCACACGCTTACACACTTACAATCTCCTTCATTCAGGTTCTTACCGCATTTGACACAAAGACCTTTACAAGATGACTTGCATAACGGCTTAAGAGGATAATCCAGGATAATCTCCTGACGTATGTCCTCGCTCAAGTCTACAAAGCTATCATGCTTACTTATAATATAATCGAGCCGGAAATCCTTCTGGAGAATAACCTCGGTATTGGTAAGGCAGCGCGAACACTGCATAAGAGCCATGGTTTTTAAATCTATCTTAACGTCTAGATTATCTCGGAGCTTAAGCGCTTCAGCCTTTATCTCAATCGCAGATAATATCTTTATACCAGAAACTTCCAAATCTAGCGGCTGCTCGAGCTCTCGGAGCTCAATAACTTGAGCCTCAGGAAACTGGTTTAAGTCAATTTTCATCTTCAATGAGCACTAAACTTATGTCGTTACTTGGCGCTGCATAAGTTTACCTTCGCTTCGCTCCATCAATTTTGGCCTCATTTAGTTTTTCCTTTAACCTGCGCTCAACGTCCTTAGGCAGAAAAGAAGACAAATCCGCTCCCAGAAACGCTGTTTCTTTTAACAGTCGGGAGGAAAAATAGGAATACTGCTCTGAAGGCATTAAAAAGATGGTCTCTACGTCGCGGGAAAGCTTACGGTTAGTCAAAGCCATCTGAAATTCATATTCAAAATCCGATACCATCCGTAAGCCCCTGATGATCACGCCGATATTGTGCTTACGGGCATAATCTACAACCAAGCTGCCAAAATCTTCAATAATAATACCATCCATACCAGCGGTAGCTTTTTTAAGCATATCCACCCGTTCTTTTATAGAGAAAAGAGGTTTCTTCTGCGAATTGTGGGCAACCGCAACAATCACGGTTTCAAATATCTTCTGCGCCCTCTGAATCAAATCAATATGTCCGTAGGTTACTGGATCAAATGAGCCCGGGTAAATTGCTTTCTGACACATTTTTCCCTCCAATGAGCAAATTCAGACAACAACTTAGCTTCATTATCGTTCGCTAAGTTGTGTCTTCATTTGATAAAACGATAACACCTTGTCGCCGTAGCGTTTCTGCTTAAAAAGTATTAAGCTGCCCTCTCTTTCAGGCAGCTCTTCTTTATGGTGATGTTCCAAAACCACTATACCAGAAAGTGTAACTATATCACAACTGCTTATTTTTAGCAAGGAATTTTTTGCCAGATCCTGCCTATAGGGCGGGTCAAGAAAAATTATATCAAAGCTTATGCCCTGGGCAGATAAGAAATCAATGGCTTTTAAAGAATCTTTTTTATGCAGCGCATAAGACGTTACCTTCAAGGATGCAAGATTGGATTCAATTAATCTAAGGCACCTGGCCTGATTGTCAACAAAATGAACCTCCCGGGCGCCACAGGACAGCGCTTCGATTCCTACGGCGCCTGAACCGGCAAAAAGTTCCAGCACAGCGCTCTTTCTTACAAAGTTTCCCAGACAATCAAAGATTGCCTTACGGATCTTGTTTTGGGTTGGCCGTATATCTTTGGGAAAGCTTAATCTTCTTCTCCTGAAGATCCCTGAGATAATTTGCATATCTTTCCCCGATGGTTCGACTTCGCTCACCATTGACACTGAGCGTAGTCGAAGTGCCGATGGGCGTAAATTTTAACAGCCGTTTATTTTTGGTTAAAATTTTAAATTCAAGGCGCAAATATCCCTGGGGCAGTGCATCTGGAATGCGGTCCGCCCACTCAATAACCGTGATGGCGCCGCTGTAAAAATATTCTTCAAAACCAATCTGTTCAAGCTGACGCAGAGCCTTGAGGCGGTAAAGGTCAAAATGATTCAGGGTTAATTTCCCCTGATACCTGCGCATCAAAACAAAGGTAGGGCTGAGAACTTCTTTTTTACTGCAGCCTAAGCCCACAGCCAAACCCTTGAGAAAAACTGTCTTACCGGAACCAAGATTACCAACCAGCGCTATCACGTCGCCAGGCTCAAGATATTTGGCTAATTTGCTGGCGATTTCCTGGGTTTGCTTTATTGAGGCAGAAACTATTTCCATTGTCTTGTCTCTTCCCGCCATGCGTCTTGTAATCTGCGTTATGTGCTTTTAGTTTTTAACGCATAACCTGCGAACCATGACATTTTAAAAGTGCTGATACCCTCTCGGCTCTAATGCCTTATCTTTGCCTTCTTTGCTAATCAGCCGTATGCCATATTTTCTTTCTCTCATTTCACCGATTGCTGTGAAAGTTTTACCGCGATGCTTGATCAATCGTCTTGCTTCTCCTGATGACAACGTAAAAAGCAATTCGAAATCTTCACCCATATTAAGCGCCTCATCTAATGATTTTGCATCGCAGGATAGCGGTATCAAATCTTCATAGATAACTGCGCCGGTTCTGCTTGCAGAGCATAAGCGGTATAAATCCAGGCTTAAGCCATCGGAAATATCCATCATCGCGTTTATTCTATAATTACTCACTAAGTAATTTGCCTCTTTTATCCGGGGGATAAACTTAAGGTGCCTTCCATAAATAGATCCGCCTAAGAGGCCGCTGACAAAAATGATATCGCCTGAGCTTGCGCCAGAACGAAGAGCAAGTTTTTTCTTTTTAACCGTACCGACCACTGAAACATCAACCACTATTTTGCTGGAAGAACTCAGGTCCCCGCCGACAATATTGGTTTTAAACTGCCGCGCCAGCTTATTGACGCCTCTATAGAATCGATCAAGAAATCTTTCCGGACATTTCTTGGATAAACCCAAAGAAATAAGCGCGTATTTTGGCAGGCCCCCCATTGCCGCAATGTCGCTCAAAGAACAGGCCAAGGACTTATAGCCGATTGCTTCAGGTCCGGCTGACAAACCAAAGTCCACGCCTTCAATGAGCATATCGCAAGTTAAAAGGAGATACTTATCCTTGGTATATCTTAAAACTGCGGCGTCATCCCCGATGCCGCAGACAACCGAAGAATCGTTTTTTATCTTCCCGGCAATTCGCTTGACTAAATGTAGTTCGTTAAGTTTACCTCGTTCAAAACATCTTTCTCTTTTCTTGTTGCGCTGTAGTTTGAAACGGGGCTTAGGCGAGGGCATTATGGATATTCTTTTTAAAGGGCGGATATATTATTCCCTTCTCAGTAACAAATGCGCTGATAAATTTATTTGGAGTGACGTCAAAGGCAGGATTATAGGCCTTTATGCCAGGGGGGGCAACTCTCTTAGATTGCAGCTTAAAGACCTCATCCTTATGCCTGTGCTCGATGGGGATATCTTTACCTCTCTTAAGCTTCAAATCAAAGGTAGAACCGGGGGCAACCACATAAAATGGAATCTTATGCGCATAGCTAAGCAGGGCCAAATTAAAGGTCCCGATTTTATTGGCGGTATCGCCGTTTCCGGCAATCCGGTCGGCGCCTACGAGTACCTTCTGCAGCGAGCCCTCTGCCATAAGGTATCCCGCAGTATTGTCGGCAATCAAAGTTAGATTGATATTATGTTTCTTAAGTTCCCAGCCGGATAACCGCGCACCCTGCAGAAGAGGCCGGGTTTCGCAGGCAAAGACCTTAAAGCGCTTTCCTCTTTCTTTTGCCCGGTAAAAAACCCCCAGGGCAGTGCCATAATCAGCAGTAGCCAATGCCCCGGCATTACAGATAGTCAAGCAACTGTCATTATCTTTAATCAATTGCGAGCCGAAATCAGCGAGGCGGCGGCAGGCCTGTCTATCCTCCTCAAGAATTATGAGCGCTTCTTGAAGAAGAAGCTTCTTCAGCCCTGCTATTTTTAAATTGCTGTTTGCCAGGACATTTTTCCTCATCCTCTTAAGCGCCCAGAATAGGTTAACCGCGGTGGGACGTGATGAGCACAGATAAGCAATTACTTTATCTAAATGCCCTTTAAAAACATTAAAATCATCGGTTTTTACTTCTCTTATCCCGAGGAACACTCCAAATGCTGCGGCGATGCCGATAGCAGGAGCCCCCCTTACCTTTAAAACCTTGATCGCTTCCCAGACGCATTTAACATTATGACAATCAATATAGACAAGCCGTAAAGGTAACCTGGTCTGGTCAATGATTCTGAGGCAATTATTTTTCCATCTAATAGTGGCTATAGGCATCTTATATTCCCAAGACCCTGGATAAGAAACTCTTTTTTGTGGCAATTGCGCCATATGGGCAGGCCTCCTGACAGCAGAAACAGGAAATACATTGCGCATAGTCAATCACGAGCTTATGGCTTTGGCTATTTGGTATGCCAAACCATTGCCTTACCGGCTTATGGCTTTGGCTATTTGGTATGCCAAACCATTGCCTTACCGGCTTACCTTCTTGGACGCTCATCGTCTGCTGAGGGCAGTTCTTAATACAGGACTCACACAGCCGACAGGCGTCAGAATCTATTTTTGGATGGATGGTGATTAGTTTCTTCAAAATATTGGCAATGAATCCGGGAAACTTATTTACCAGAAACTGTTTAAATGAGGCATCAGGAAGCTTAAAATCGGCAATAATACATGAGGAAAGCTTTTCGCCCTTGATTTCAATATTATTCTCGTCTACGTTTCCAATATTTCTGAACGCTGCCTCTTTATTGGTAAAGACATACTCCGGCTGAATATTCATAAGCTTCGCCAGGAGCGCATCTATTGCCAGGCCATCCGCGCCAGCCAGAATAAGACCGAAATTTCTCTTTATTCCTGAGGTTGCCGGGCCATTTCCCTCAATACCCAAAATGCCATCAACAATGGTAAGGGCGGGTTTAACCGCCTGATAAATATCCAGCAGAACTCCCGCAAATTTTTCCTGCTGAAAAAAATTCTTATGACACTCAAGCTTAAAGCTGCCAGGAATTAAGCCAAAAAGATTTTTTATTGCTCCTGTCAGGAACATAAAGCTATGGGTCTTAAATTTCGGCAGGCTGACAACACAATCACATTCCTTAACCCAGGTAGTCAAAGGAAAATAGCCGTGCATAAAACGTTTATCAAAGATGACCAATTCTGTCTTTTCCTCTTCGGCAATTTTTTTAATGCCTGTTCGCTCATACACCTTGAAGATATCTTCTGCATTTCCTCCGAAAACACTTGGCCCGTCGCCTAGATAAATCTTGCAATCAATCTCTTTTAAGAGCCTGATTACCGAACGCACAAACTCAGGGTGCGTGGTAATGCCCGCCTCCGGCTCAATCGCCATCAATAGGTTTGGCTTAAGCAAAACCTTGGAACCGCGCTTTATGAACTTCTCTATCCCCCCGACGAGTTCCACGGACTGCTTAACTTTTAAAAAGAGTTCTTCCTGGCTATAGGTTGAACACTTAATTATAGAAACCTGTGATTTCATAAGTGAAGGCATAGCTTATAGAGCGAAGCGAAGATAAGTTATTTGTCTGAACTTACCCAGCCATCGGCGGGGCTCATTGAAATCCCAAATAACCTCCCGGTATTCTCAGTGGTGCTTTTTGCAATATCCTCGATACTGCAGCCTCTTAGCCCTGCAAGAAATCCAGCTAAGAACTTTACATTTAGCGGTTCATTTCGCTTACCGCGCATTCCTTCAGGTGATAAATAGGGGCAATCGCTTTCAAGCAATAATCTATCCTCGGGAATAAGTTTTACTAACTCCCGCAAGTTATCTGATTTTTTATAGGTAATATTGCAGGTAAAAGAAATGTACAGCCCTAAATCTAAGCAACTTCTTAAAAAATCTCTACTCCCGGAGAAACAATGCAGCACGCCTTTTAACTTGTGCGCTTTGGCCTTTAATATCCCTAAGGTTTCTTCTTCGGCCTGACGGCTGTGAATGATTAAAGGCAGATTCTCGCTAAGGCTTAAGTCAACAAACTTTCTAAAAAGTTCTTTCTGCAGAGCAAGCGGAGAGAGATTACGATAACAATCCAGGCCTACTTCACCGATTGCCACTACCTTCTTTACCCGCCCCGCCCCTGCGCGCAAGGGCGGGGCAAGCAAAAGGTTTTTCAGCTGCTTAAAGCCGTTATGATCAATTTCTCCTGCGCAGTGAGGATGAATTCCCACCGAGGCATAGATGTTTTCGTATCGCGAGGCTAAATCAACAGCGGCAAAACATCCTTTCAGGCTTGAGCCGACATTTATTATAGAGTTAATGCCTTCTTTCTGCGAACGCCTGATCACTTCTTCTCTATCAGCGTCAAAATCCTGAAAGTCTAAATGGGCATGGGTGTCAGTAAACATCTTAAGTGCGCGGGAAAAGCGGGATGCCTTTTTTGATTACGGTTGCGGAAAATTGCTCTTGAATCATTTTCGCGCTAGAGGGCATAAAATTAGATATGGATAGGGAGACATTCCTTACTACCTCAACCAAAAGAAGAATAAAAGAATCCATTTCCCCTGCCCTTTTTTCTTTGAGTAAATTCCAGGGTTTTGTTTCTTCAATGAATTTATTGGCTTGATTTATCACCAGCCATATCTTATCTAAGGCAGTGGTAAAATCTATCCTCTCCATAGCCATCCTTACTTCGTCTATCAAATTATCATTACTATCCTTGAGCTTGCTTGGCTTAAGTTCTCGCATCTGAGGAAGAATGCCTGCAAAATATTTCTCTACCATCGTTATGGTGCGATGAACGAGATTGCCCAGATCATTGGCTAAATCGCTATTTTTTCTTTTTATGATTGCCTGATCAGAAAAGTTTCCATCCAGGCCAAAAGGAATATCGCGCAGCAGGAAATAGCGATAAACGTCTATACCGTATTCTTTTACCAGCTTCAAGGGGTCAATCACATTTCCGCGGGATTTAGATATCTTATCCTGGCCTGTCATCCACCAACCATGGGCAAAAATCATTTTGGGAGGCTCCAAGTCCAAAGCCCTTAAAATAATCGGCCAATAGATTGCATGCTGCCTTAAGATATCTTTACCGATTAAGTGCAGGTCTGCCGGCCAATATCTTTTAAACTTTGCTTCATTGTAACCAAAACCTACGGCGCTGATATAGTTTATAAGAGCATCGAACCAGACATAGGTCACATGTTCTCTGCTAAAAGGTATATCGATTCCCCAGCCTAAGCGCGCGCGCGGCCTTGAGATACATAAATCATTAAGCTTATTAAGTTCAAGAAAACTCAATACTTCATTATAACGGGATACTGGTTTGATAAAATCCCGGTGTTTTTTTATATACTCGGTAAGCCAGCCCTGATATTTAGAAAGCTTGAAGAAAAAATTTTTTTCGCTAAGCCTCTCGACCGGACGAAGACATTCGGGACAAAGGCCCGCGCCTTGAACTTGCAAATCTGTCCAGAATGTCTCACAGGGGACGCAATACCATCCTTCATACGACTCAAGATATATATCTTTATTTTTATATAGAGTATTTAAGACATTTTTTACGGCGAGCGTATGGCGTTCCTCACTGGTGCGAATAAAATCATCGTAGGAAATATCCAGCGATTTCCACAGCTCAATATATACCGAGGCCATCTTATCCGCAAATACCTTCTCACTTTCGCCCGCGTCCTGGGCGCTCTTTGCTATTTTCTGTCCGTGCTCATCGGTTCCGGTTAAAAAATATACATCCTCGCCGAGCTGCCTATGGAATCTTGCCAATACATCCGCTGCGATATTCGTATACGAATGCCCGATGTGCGGCGTGGCATTGATGTAGTATAGGGGGGTGGTAATATAAAATTTCTCAGGCATATTTAGAATTCCGGCTAAGGCTGAGGTTGAGAATAAAATAATTATAGGTCATTTGAATAAAACTTAACCTAAGCCTCGGCCTAAACCTTTATAAATATGTATCTCGACTATTTATATTCCTTCTTAACCTGCCTTCCGTCATCAAATTCTATGCAACAACAGCGCTTTAACTTATTAACACTGACGACATTACCCTTACCCTCGGGAGTGCTAACGCTATCGCCTTCCTTAGGCAGGTCTTTAGATAATTCATTATACATAGTATATTCATAGGCAAGACAACACATCAGCCTGCCGCAGATACCGGAGATCTTAGGCGGATTTAAGGCAAGCCCCTGTTCTTTCGCCATCTTAATCATTACCGGCTCAAAATCCTTTAAGAAAGTAGCGCAGCAAAGCTTTCTCCCGCAGATACCAAAGCCGCCAAAAAGCCTTGCCTCATCCCGGACTCCGATTTGTCTTAATTCAATACGGGCCTTAAAAATTTTTGCCAGCTCCTTAACTAAGTCGCGAAAATCAACTCTGCCCTCAGCTGTAAAATAAAAAATTACTTTGCTGCGGTCAAAGGAATATTCGCAGTTAACTAATTTCATCTCTAACCTATATTCCTCAATCTTCGCTTGAGCCCTGCCGAAATCCTCTTTGGCCTTGAGCTTATTATCGTCTATCTGCTTTAAATCATTGCCTGTGGCGATCCTTAAGACCTTCCTTAGCGGCTCTCCCTGAGATTTATCATCGGGATGATAAATCTCAGGGTGGGATTTCTCAGCTGGCTTATTTTCTACCACTAAAACTACGTGGCCGTAATCGGTGCCGCGGTCGGCCTCAACAATAACGTAATCGCCAGGCCTTATTTTTTCTTCTGCACATTTAAAATATAAGCTCTGCCCTACCTCTCTAAGTTTTACCTGAGTTATTTTTTCCATATACGGAGGGCGGCCGTCCAGATGTTATCTGTAAGCAGCCTGAGGTTAATATTTTGGTCAATATACTCAAAACTTTTGGAGAGTTTAGCCAGTAGCGAAAGTAATTCGGAATGAGTGTACAGCCGGGATGCAGCTATGACTTCCTGAAAGCGGTCTTGATTTATCAGATATTCGGCCGGCATACCTGCCTTAACAAACATTAGATCCCTGAAGTAGCTCACCAGGATAGACAGGCTCTCTTTGCCTTGCGCCTTATCTTTAAAAAATTCCTCAAACCCCTCACCGTGTGAAAACGTATCCAGAATACCTTTTCTCCTTGTTAAGAAATCACCCCCGCTTAATGCTCTTGCTGCGGATATCTTTCCGTCGCAATAACGAGCCAGATAGCTGCTTTCTTGAAGATCTAAGGCATAGTCCCGGCTGAGAATTCCCTCAACCTGCATTCTTCTCAGATTAGAGAATTTAATTTTCTGGCAGCGTGATGAAATAGTAGGTAAAACTGCGCGTAGCTGCGTTGTAATAAGAATGACAACCGAATCCGCGGGCGGTTCCTCAGTTACCTTCAACAGGCAATTCGCTGCTTCCTCGCTCAAGGCCTGGGCATTATTAATCACAAACACCTTAACTTTGCCCTCAAAGGGCTTAAAGTTAACGGCACTTTGCATCTGGCGGATATGCTCAATCCCGATACTCTGAGAATCTTCCTTAAGGTCTAACCAGTGCAGATCGGGATATTCCAGCTTATCCGACTTAAGGCAAGGGATACACTGCCCGCAGGAGTCAAGAGCATCCTGCTGGCAATTGAGGCTTTTGGCAAACTCTTTAGCGGTAAAGGATTTACCTACGCCGCCCGGGCCATAAAAAAGATAGCTTATCCCACGGCGTCTTTCTTTCAATGAATTTTGTAAAATCTTAATTGCGGTTTCTTGCCCGATTATTTCTTTAAATGACATTTGCAGTTTAGCAGTTTATCTACCAATCTCTTTATTTCTTCATGGGTCTTTTTGATATTCTTAACCTTGACTACCTTTACCCTCCGGGGCGAGCTTTGCGCTATTTTAAGATAACCTTTTCTCACGCGCAAATGGTAAGCAAACGAACGCTGCTCGATCCTATCCTTATTTTTTCCGGCTCTCCTTAAACCCTCCCCGACATCAATATCAAGAAGCACGGTCAAATCAGCGGTTAAACCCCCGGTTACAAAACTGCCTGATTGATTAATAAATGCCCTCTCTAATCCTAAACCATAACCCTGATAAGCAACCGTGGCATCCTGAAAACGGTCACAGAGAATTATAGCGCCCTTTTTTAGAGCAGGAACAATTTTTTCTTCAACCAGCTGCGCCCGGGCGGCCAGATAGAACAAAAGTTCTGTCTTATCTGAAATAAAACCATTATTCTTATCCAAAAGCATTCTTCTGATCGCTTCACTCACCCTGGTTGAGCCCGGCTCTCTTAGAACTAAAACAGGGTATTTATGCTTCTTGAGATAATCCTCCAAGAGCTTAATCTGGGTTGACTTTCCGCTGCCTTCAAAACCCTCAAAGGTAATGAATATGCCTTTTTTTAAATTTTGACCCGCCATCTCGTGCCTTCTTTAGTATCCTCCAGAATTATCCCTGCCTTCTCATGCAGGTCAACCCTGATTTTATCTGATAATAAGAAATCCATCTTTTTACGTGCGCGGCCACGTAATCCTCTAAAGTTCTCCAGCAATCTCTCCTGATTACCTATTTCATCTGCCCTGTTCTTAAGAAATATTAAACCCATGCTATATTTCTTAAATTCACCTTCATATTCTTGTTGTAAAGTATCTAGCAGATCTACAATCTCTTCCGTTGTTATCTTCTTTTGGGAGAATATTTGCATTTCCTGCAAATTTAACACTTCAAATAATTCTATAAGCAGCCGGGAAATACTTAATGCCTCCTTACTTTTGTCTTGGTCAATATATTTATTGCCTGCAGAAACCATTTCCAATAATATGCTTAAGACGACAGGGGTATTAAAATCGTCGTCCATTGCTTGAATGAATCGCCCTTTGAATTCCTCTGCATCCTGCGCATCGGCAATACCGTCTTTCTGCTTACAATATTTTAACCTTCTGAAAAATACATCCATAGTTTCTGCATGTTCTAAAGCAGCATGCAAGGCCTTTTCATTATAGTCTAAATTGCTTTGATAATGCGCTGAAAGAAAGAATAGTTTTAAAATGTAAGGCATTTCTCCTTCAGAGAAATCTTTTATCGTAATAAAATTCCCCGATGATTTTGCCATCTTATGGCCATTGATGGTAAGCAGGCCATGATGGAGCCAATATTTGGCAAAAGGCTTTCCGCTTAAGGCCTCACTCTGGGCAATCTCGTTTTCATGATGGGGAAAGATTAAATCTCTGCCTCCGGCATGGATATCCAAGGTTTCGTTCTTTAGAAATTTATGAGCCATTACCGAACATTCAATATGCCAGCCTGGACGGCCCCGGCCAAAAGGGCTCAGCCAGGATGGTTCATCGGGTAAACCCTCCGCGGAGGGTTTGGATATTTTCCATAGAGCAAAATCCAAAAAGTCCTCTTTTGTCTCATCAGGTTCGATACGCGCGCCGCTAAGCATCTGGTTTATGCCCTGGCCGGACAATTTTCCATAATCATTAAACTTGCGCACGCTAAAATATACTCCGCTATCAGTAATATAGGCATAACCTTTGGCAATTAATCCTTCAATATGCTTTAGCATTTCGGGAATATTTTCAGTTGCCCGGGGTTCAGAATCTGCTTCTCTAATCTCTAATTCCTTCAAATCATTTTTATAACTTTTGATGTATTTTTCCGCTAAGGACTGCCAATTCGTCTTCAGTTCTTGGGCGCGCTTTATAATCTTATCATCTATATCGGTAATATTGCGCACGAAATTTACTTTATAGCCGCGATAGGCAAGATAGCGCCTGAAGAGATCAAAGATATACAAGCTTCTGGCGTGGCCTAAGTGGCAGGCATCATAAACGGTTACGCCGCAGGTATACATATTTACCTGGGGGGGATTTATTGGCTCAAACGGCTCTTTTTTTCTGGTGAGCGAATTGTAGATGCAGAGAGGCATATTACAACCTTATGGCCTGTGGATTGCGGCTGGAAAACATATCAATAAACGGAGCTGCTTTTATCCTTTAACTTCTTAAACTCTGACTGATTATCCATAAAAATTTGCCATACCCGCGGGTCAAACCTGTATTCTTCCTTTCTAATGATTTCCACCGCCTGCTCATGGCTGTATCCCTTCCGGTAAGAACGGTCCGAAACCAAAGCGTCATAGGTATCTGCCAGAGCAACAATCCGGGCAGAAAGGGGGATTTCCTCTCCCTTCAGCCCTTCAGGGTAACCCGAACCATCCCAGCGCTCATGATGATACAACACGATGCTTTCAATAAGCCTCAGATACTGATTGCTTCCCTTATCCTTTAAGAGAGGCATTAACATATCAACCCCAAGCTTAGGATGCTGTTTAATTATCCCCCATTCAGCCTCGCTTAATTGGAAGGGCTTAAGTAGAATCTCGTTCGGCGTCCTCCACTTTCCTACATCGTGGAGCATACTGGCATAGCTGATGTCAGAAACATATTTATCATCTATGTAATTTTTGAAGGGTTCCTGTTTCTTCAATTCGTCGGCGACAAAATGCGTATACTCGGCAATACGGCGGATATGCCCTGCGGTCTCTACATTGCCTACCTCTTCGGCCTTTAAGGCAAAGACCTCCATAATCCCCCTGTAGAGGGACTCTCTTTTCTTCTCAGCATCTTTGAGTTTTGTTATATCAATAAAAGAAGCCATTATTTCCGGGGGCTTTAGCTCCTTATATTCAATGAGGGAAAATAATGTCTGCATGTTGATTTCGACCTTATCCTTCTTAATGCCGGCGAGCTCACCCAGCCAGACCTTTTTATCACGCAAGACGGCTAACACTTCATCAAATTCTCCAGGCGAAAGCGTCAGCTCTTCCATATTTCTGCCCACGATTTCCTCTTCGCTGCCATAACCATACATAGTTACAAAGGAAGGATTGACATAGCTAATATACCCTTCTCTATCCATAATAGAGACGCCATTCAATGACCGCTTTAGCGCTAACTCCTTGAGAATGGATTCCTCGCCCTGGCCAGTAGCCTTACCATATGCCTGATAATGTTCTAAGGCATCCTTGATGGAACGTTCCAGGACTTCGTGGTTTAAAGTTCCTTTTACTAAATAATCACTGGCTCCGGCCTTCATCATGGTAGCGGCTATTTCTTCGTTGCCGCTTGCGGTAACAACGATTACCGGAATATTGACACCCTTTGCCCGTATATGCTGAAGGATTTCTAAGCCGGTGATTTTATGATGCACGCGATAATCTAAAAGAATAATTTCTATCTCGTGATGTTCTTCAAGGAAACTCAAGGATTCTTCCAGGCTCACCGTATGATGAAGAGTAAGTTCGATTGACTCCATCTTTTTCCCTAAGTCGCTAAAAACAACGACAAAGAACGGGTCATCATCTATGAGCAAGGTCTGAATAAGCTTTTTTTCTGTCATTTTATTCTTTTCTCAAGCGCCTCTATCCTTTTCTGCAGTTCTTCAATATTCTGCATAATCGGATCGATAATATGAACATGGTCTAAATCAAAATCTATTTTTTTACCATCCTGATGGGTAATCCTTCCCGGAACGCCCACAATCGTTGAGTTTGGCGGGACATCCTTGACTACCACCGCGTTCGCGCCGATATAGGAATTATCTCCCGCGCTAATATTACCCAGGACCTTTGCCCCTGCGCCAATAACTACGTTATTGCCTATGCTAGGATGGCGCTTTCCTTTTTCTTTGCCGGTGCCTCCTAAGGTTACTCCCTGATAAAGCAGGACATTGTCGCCGATGATTGCCGTCTCGCCAATAACCACTCCATTACCGTGGTCAATAAATAAGCCCCGGCCAATCCTTGCTCCGGGATGAATCTCAATTCCGGTAAAAAAGCGCATCATCTCTGAAAGAAAACGCGGCAGAAAAGGAACCTTGAGAAGATAAACCAAATGCGTAAATTTATGCATTACTATTGAATGTAAACCCGGATAAAGCATGAGCACCTCTAAATACGAACGCGCTGCAGGGTCTTTGAGGAAAATGGCGCGGATTTCCCGGCGGAAGAATACGGCCACGTATAGAGAATAAGCTATGATTAAAAAAACCAATATGAACAATAGATATAAAAGTAATTCAACCATTCTCTTACTCCCCTGCCTGTGAATAACGCATTTTTCAGTGCGAAACTCAAAGCGTAAAGTTACAGCCTAAAACTTAAAACAAAATAGGTTTAAACTTTACGTTTTAGTTTTGCGCTTTTCGCTTTGCGCTCTAGGCTCAAGTAACACCACCGCATAGCCGGCAATCGCTTTTGAACCAATTGAACCAACACCTTCATTAGTCGTGGCCTTGAGGCTTATGGCTTGCGGAGCTATTTTTAATACCGCGCTAAGATTGCCGATTATCTCCTGGCGAAACTGATTAATCTTCGGCTGATCCATAAGCAGCACGCTATCAATATTGCCAATTTTATATCCGGCCTTGCTGAGTTTACGATTTACCGCTTCTAATAATTTTAAGCTTGAAATACCTTTATAGCGCTTATCAGAATTAGGAAAATGAATTCCTATATCGCCTAAATTAGCTGCGCCTAATAAGGCATCACATAGCGCATGAACCAGGACATCGCCGTCGGAATGGGCAAGCAGCCCCTTCTTGAAAGGAATATGCAAGCCGCCTAAAATGAGTTTTCTCCCCCGAACCAAACGGTGAATATCGTAACCTATGCCAACTTTAAACATATAATGAGCGCTAAACTTACGGAGTGAGCTAAAGATAGAGCGAAGATAAGTTTATCTGCGAATTATCCCGAAGCGTGCGAAGTAAATTTCGCAGAAATTTACGAGCGTTTACGCAAGGGAAAACTTTTTACTATTGTCTTTGCAAACACCAGATCCTCTGGAGTTGTGATTTTAATATTAAAGTATGAGCCGCGCACTACTTTTACCTTCACTCCTAATTTTTCAACTAAAGAGGCATCATCGGTGACTGCCGGGTTTCTGTATTTTTCGTAGGCCTCAAGCAGCAATTCTCTTCTAAATACCTGCGGCGTCTGTATTTCCCACAGATTATCCCTGTTTAATGTTTTCTCTACCATACAGCCCTCTTTGACACCTTGACACTTTGACACCTTGACACTTTTTATGGTTGCCTTAACCGGCACCCCGCTTATAACCGCAGGGCTCACTCTTGCCTCTTTCAATAATCTGTCAATTAAATCTTTGGATACAAATGGCCTCACCGCATCGTGCACCAAAATTATATTGGCAGCGCTATCTATAGTTTTAAGACAGTTTTCAACTGATTCCCTGCGGCTTGCGCCCCCGAGAACCAGGTCAATTCTTTTTTTTAGCGGGAATCTTTTCAGAACTTCCCGAAAGTTATCAAGGTATTCTTTGTTTACCGCAAGGATAATCCGTTTTATACTCTTGATTCTTGAAAGAACGCATAAGGTATATATCAAAATAGGCTTATCAGCTATTTTAACTAACGGCTTGGGAATCCCCGCCTGCCGGTTAGGCAGGGCGGCCTTCAGCCTTAAACCCAGCCCGGCAGCAGGGACTATCGCTTCTACATTCATTTAATGAGCAGCCAGCTTGGTAAAAATCATCCTGCCTGCCTGGGTCTGCAGCACTGATGTAACCGCCACCTTTACGGTTGAGCCGATAAACTTACGCGCATCTTCAGCCACAACCATTGTCCCGTCGTCAAGATAACCCACCGCCTGATTGTATTCTTTGCCTTCCCTGAGCAGCCGTATCTCCATTAGTTCACCGGGAAATACCACCGGTTTAAGGGCATTTGCCAGTTCGTTGATATTTAAAACTTTTATCCCTTGAATCTCTGCCACCCGATTAAGATTAAAATCAACGGTAAATATCTTTGCCTCCAGCAACTTGGCTAATTTTACCAATTTGGCATCTACTTCTTTGATCTCGGGGAAATCTTCCTCATGGATGATAACCGGAATACCGATATCCTTCTGGATAGTGTTGAGCACCTCTAAACCGCGTCTACCCCTTTGCCTTTTTATAGGGTCTGCGGAATCGGAAATCTGCTGCAGCTCCTTTAAAACAAATCTTGGAACCACCATTTTTCCTTCAATAAACCTGCTCTTACAGATATCGGCAATTCTCCCGTCAATGATGGCGCTCGTATCCACTACCACTACTGTATCAACATGTCCCTGCCTGCTCAAGCGCACATAAGGAATGATCACATTAAATTCATCTTTACCCCGTATGGCAACCGCCATGCTCATATAGCAAATAATCAAGGTCATAACCGGGCGGATGAACGAGAGAGTTTCCAGATCGATCTTAAGGAAAATGAAGATATCCGAAAGTAATTTAGACATAATCAGCCCCAGAATCAGGCCAAAGACAGCGCTGGATAGTCCTCTTACCGATACGCGGCGCATCCCGATTTCCGTGAAAATAATCATTAGCCCGATCAACCCGCCTATCGCCACCCCCAGCAAGGCCTTATCATTTTGGCCGGTTATCTGATAGCCGATGAGCATTGAACCAATGATAAAAAGAAAACGAATGAATAATAATGTCATTATATTTTCCCTCCGTATATTGAATGTATCAAAAAGCGTGTTCCATCGCCTCTTGAATATTCCTCACTCCGGTCAACTCAATATCATAGCTTTCCTTATTATCTAAATTATTCTTTGGTATAATACATTGCTTAAAGCCCAATTTCTGCGCCTCCTTTATCCTTAAAGAAACCTGGGTAACGTTACGGATTTCGGAGGCCAATCCCACCTCGCCTATGATAACTATATCTTTTTTAACAATCTTCTCCTTAAAGCTGGAAACAATTGCTAAAGCCACAGCCAGGTCGCAGGAAGGGTCTTTCACCGTAACGCCGCCGGCTATATTAATGAAAATATCTTCATTCTCTAAATGCAGCCCCAATCTTTTCTCTAAAACAGCAACCAGCAGGTTGAGGCGGTTATAATCAAACCCTTCTGAGCGCCTGGCGGCATACCCAAAGGAGCTTCTGGCAACTAAGGCCTGAACTTCTAAGAGCATTGGCCGTGTTCCCTCCAGAACCGAAGTAATTACCGAGCCCGGGGCGTCCTGCGGCCTCTCGGAAAGAAAAAACTCTGAAGGGTTTTTTACTTCCTCAAGCCCGCTTAAGCCCATACGGAAAACTCCAATTTCATTCGTTGAGCCAAAACGGTTTTTAACCGCCCGCAGGATGCGATAGGTTGAATACCTTTCGCCCTCAAAATAAAGCACCGTATCAACGATATGTTCCAGAATACGCGGGCCGGCAAGAGCTCCTTCTTTGGTAACGTGGCCGATAATAAACATAGAGATACCCCCGCTCTTTGCTATACGGGTTAAAATATGGGAGCACTCCCTCACCTGACTTACTGAACCCGGGCTTGATGAAATATCAGGGCTGAAAATCACCTGTATTGAATCAATAATCATCACATCCGGGTTTATTTTTTTGATATATTCAATGATTGCTGAAAGATCCGTCTGATTGACAATATAAATCCTCTCCGCTAAAAGAGCGCCTAATCTCTCAGCGCGCATCAGGGTTTGCTGCACTGATTCCTCAGCGCTCACATAGAGTATCTTCAGGCCAGTTTGAGAAAGTTGATTTGAGAGCTGTAAAGCGATGGTGGATTTCCCAATCCCGGGGTCTCCGCCTAAAAGCACAACTGCCCCCTTGACTATACCGCCGCCTAATACCCGGTCTAACTCTCCAATCTGCGTCTTATGCCGCAAGTCATCCTTCTTCTCTATATCCCTCATCAGGACCGGCTCCTGGTTTGAGGAAAAATCGGCAAGGGCGGCATATGCGGGACGGGCTGCTTTTGGTTCAGCATATGCTTCCTCAACAAAAGAATTCCAATTAGAGCAATCCGGGCAGCGGCCTAACCACTTTGGCGATTGATAACCGCAGCTCTGACAGGAGAATATGGTTTTAGTTTTCATAATCCGTGTAATCAGTGTTATTTTTTTAGCGGTTTTTCTTTTGGCTTAAAGAACAGCTTCCAGGGATGGCGCTTCAGGTCTTCGGTAAGCTCCTTTAAATCGCCGCTTACCGCAGAGATATTCTGATAAACCGTCTCATCATAAACTAACTTACCCAACGTTCCCTGGCCTGTCCTTATTCTTCCCAACATGTCATTTAACCCGTCAACCGCCTCTTCAATCTTTAAAACTAATTTTTTGCTCTGCTCAGTTATCTCTGCCATGGCCACCGGATCCTGCCCCATAATCGCATCACCTGCTTTAACCAGCGCATTGTAGTTCTCACCCGGGATGATTTCTAAGTACTTTTCTCCTAATAAACCTAAGGTATTAATCCAAACCTGTGAATCTGCAGGTATCCGAGAATCCTCCTTGACCCAGACACGCACCCTCACCTTTGTTTTTAACGCCTCGGGATCATAAAAAACCCGTAAGGCCTTTACCTCTCCGATATCCACGCCGGCAAAGCGGGAAGGAGCGCCTTCCCTTAAGCCGTTAGCAAAGCCAAAAACAACATCAAATTGATAACCCGGCTTTATAAACTGAAAATCGCTGATTAAAAATACGAATGCTACCAAAATAATTAAGCCGATAACAATGAATATGCCAACCCCCAATTCAATGCGTGATTTAGCAGTCATTTCATCATCTCCTTAAGTTATAGCGAAGCGTCAAGCTGTGGCCTCATTTATATAAACTTCTCTATGGTTTCGGTAATCGGCCCTTTAGCCAGGCCGTTGATAAATTGATATACAACCGGATGCTGTGTATTTTGTATCTCTCCGGCAGCTCCCTCTGCGATAATCTTGCCGTTATAGAGCATAGCAATCTTATCCGCTACCCGATAAGCGCTTTTCATATCGTGAGTAACCACGATGGAGGTCATCTTAAGTTTATCGTGCAGGCTGCGGATCAGCTCGTTGATGCTGTCAGCGGTTATAGGGTCAACCCCGGTGGTCGGCTCATCATAGAGCACCACCTCCGGCCTCACGCACAAAGCCCTGGCAATAGCCACGCGCTTTTTCATTCCTCCGCTTAATTCTGAAGGCGTTAGCTCATAGATGCCGCAGAGTTCAACGTTACAGAGCGCTTCCTCAACGCGCTCTTTAATCTCTTTGCTGCTTAATTGTGAATGTTCATACAGGGCAAAGCCAACATTCTCTCCTACGGTCAGAGAATCAAAAAGCGCTCCTCCCTGGAAAACCATCGCCATACGCATGCGTAAGCGATTAAGCTCCTTGCTTGAAATTTCAGCTAAATCCTTTCCATCGAGGGTGATTGTTCCGCTATCCGGTTTCAAAATCCGCATAATATGCTTCAACAAAACGCTCTTACCGCATCCTGAGCGGCCGATGATCACCTTGGTCTCGCCCTTGCCAATGGTTAAACTGATGCCGTTTAAAACCCTTTTAGAGTTAAAATTCTTATATACATTTTTGATCTCAATTAACATAAGGCGCCTTATCCAGCAGGATAGACCTCCCCATTCCATTAAGGGCAGGGTCTTATGGAAAAATAAAATAAAAGAGCGCTGTAAAAATACAATCAGCCGCAATAATCAAAATAAAGCTCGTCACTACCGATACCGTAGTTGCTTTTCCTACGCCTTCAGCGCCGCCTTCGGTACGCATTCCCTCTAAACATCCCACCATAGCAATGATAATGCCGAAGACAAGGGTCTTAATCAAACCGGTAGCTAAGTCCTTAATCTGCAGCGCATCAAAAGTCATATGGATATACATATTGGAGCGTATCCCTAACCGATAGACACAAATAAGATATCCTCCAATAATGCCAACGAGATTGGCATATAAGGTAAGCACTGGAAGCATAAAGGTAAAAGCGAGAAAGCGGGGAACCACCAGATATTTTACCGGATTTGTCGCCAGGGTCTCAAGAGCGTCAATCTGCTCGGTAACCTTCATTGTGCCTAATTCCGCGGTTACTGCTGCGCCGCATCTTCCGGCTAAGATAAGGCCGGTTATCACCGGGCCTAATTCCCGCACCAGCGATAAAGCAATAATATTGGCGATGTATATTTCACTGGAAAGTTTCTGCATCTGATAGGCAGTCTGCAAAGCAAGGATTATGCCGATAAACAGGGACACCAATAAAACAATCGGCAGGCTCTCTAACCCGATACGTCTTGCTTGTTGGTATGTTCTTTCCCACTTGAAGGGAGGGACAAACATCCAGTATAAGGTCTGAAAAAATAATTTCGTGAGCGCGCCCACATAGTTAATATAATAAACGAACCCTGCCCCTAAGTTTTGGACTATGGTTACCATTTCATTAAAACTTTACCGTCTTCTCCCACCCTAAGGTCTCTTCCTCATTCTTAATACGCATCTTTAGCGCCTGGTTTTTCTTCAGCGGATATGCCGCCTCAAGCGCCTCTTGGCCTCTGCCTAATTTACGCTTGATTACCCAGTCCTGAAAACGCATTGCCTCATTTGCCGAATTAACCGTTACCTGATGGTCGGCAGAATTAAGCTCCGCAAGCGACATAGCGTTAAATTTTCCTTTTAGTTCATAGGAAACTCCTTCAATATCGTTAATCCGGGAATGCACAAACCGTAATACCGGCCAGATTCCCTCTAAGTCAAGCGCAGCGCTTTTAAACTTAAGCTGAGAAACCGTTCCGTCCTGCGCTGTAAGCTTAGCCTCAATTTTTAGCGCATCCTGCGGGCCTTTTATTCTGACAACGCCTGAGATAATCCCCGCTAATTCTATATCTTCGGGGCTGATTCCCAGCAGGCCAGCTAAATCCTTTAGCGGCATTTCTTTAATAGTCAGAAACAGATCAGCCTCTAAGTGCAAGAATGAATTGCCTTTTTTATCAGCAGTCCCGACTGACCTTCCGGCAGGCGGGCCTTTCTCAATATAACCCGTAAGGCCAAAATCTGCCCAGGAGAGAGCATCGATAATGAGCCTGCCGTTTTTTAATCCATAATCCGCAGCAAATTCTTTCAAGGGTTTAAAATTAAGCAGAGAGGCCTGGGTCCAGGCCTTTCCCTTTATGGACTTTATCCTCCCATCAGCCCCTTTTATAATTACGCCGCTGGCATAAAAATCAGTGGAGAGGTCGCTCCTTCCAAACTTCAGGTGCCTTAGCTTGAGCTTAAGATTATATCTTTCTCCTTCAATGTTGCCGGAAACTTCTAACTTACCACTATCCCTCAAATCCAGACTGAAAAATATATCTTTGTGCAAAAAATCAATTCTACCGTCAAAGGTCCTGTTCTCAACCCTTCGGCTTTGCTCAGGATTGATGGTGAGCGTAGTCGAACCATCAAGAGCAAAACAACTAACCACAACAAAGAATATCGCAAAACAGACAAAAACAATCTTGATCAGAATCTGCGGCCTGCGCCCTACGGCCTGCGGCCTGTTACTCAAACGCCAACATAGCATTCCTTTTATCCCTCTCCCCTGTTAACCTACGAAGTTAACAAGACTGTTTCAAACACCAACGTATCATTCCTTTTATCTACCTTTACCTGAGCGCCTTCAGGTAACCGATTAGAGATGATATCCTGGGATAAAGGGTCTTCAATAAATCTCTGGATTATCCGCTTTAATGGCCTGGCGCCGAATACCGGGTCAAAACCTTTTTCAATCAGGAAATCCTTTGCTCCTTCGGTTAATTCCAGGGTAATCCTCTGATCTTTCAGCCTTTCTCTGAGAAATCCGAGTTCAATCTCTACAATCTTATGCAGATCTTCCCTAACCAACGGCCTGAAGACAATAGTATCATCAATACGATTGAGAAATTCCGGCTTAAAGGTCCGCTTGACCTCTTCCAGAAGCTTCTCCTTCATCTCCTGATAAGTTAACTCTTCTGCTTGAGATTTAAACCCAATAGAACCCTGCTTGCGGATTAATTCCGCGCCCACATTAGAGGTCATAATCACAATGGTATTGCGAAAATCAACCTTCCTGCCAAAACTATCCGTGAGCCGGCCGTCTTCAAAAACCTGTAAGAGCAAATTGAACACATCGCTGTGAGCCTTTTCAATTTCATCTAATAAAATTACCGAATAAGGCCTGCGCCTGACCTTCTCAGTGAGTTGTCCGCCTTCTTCATAGCCGACATATCCCGGCGGAGCTCCGATCAGGCGGGAGAGATTAAACTTTTCCATATACTCAGACATATCCAACTGCACTAATGCCTCCTCATCGCCAAACATAAACTCAGCCAGGGCCCGGGCCAGGAGGGTTTTTCCGACACCGGTAGGTCCTAAGAATATAAATGAACCAATGGGCCGGCGCGGATCCTTGATCCCGGCTCTTGACCTGCGCACCGCATGGGCAATTGCCGAGATTGCCTCTTCCTGGCCGATAACCCGTTTACGCAGCCCATCCTCAATCTTAAGCAGCTTCTCTCCTTCCTTTTCTTCCAGCCGGAAAAGAGGTATTCCGGTCCACTGGGATACAATTTTGGCAATTGCCTCAGCATCTACCACAGCCCTGATCTGATCCCTCTTTTCGTTCCATTCTTTACTCAGCCGCTCAAGCTCTAAGCGCGCCTGGCGTTCCTGGTCGCGAAGATTCGCTGCCTTTTCAAAATCCTGGGACTTGATATATGCCTCTTTTTCCTTCCTCAACTCCTCAACCTTGATTTCCAATTCTTTAACATTCGCAGGCACAACCAAAACATCTAAGCGTGCCCGGGAGCCTGCCTCATCAATCATGTCTATGGCTTTATCCGGCAGAAACCTTCCCGGGATATAGCGGTCAGACAACTTTGCCGCTGCCTCCAGGGCCTCATCAGGAAATTTTACCCGATGGTGCGTTTCGTATCTCTCGCGCAGCCCTTTAAGGATTTCAATGGTCTGTTCCACATTGGGAGGATCCACCATTATGGTCTGAAATCTTCTTTCTAAGGCCGCATCCTTCTCAATATATTTACGGTATTCATCAAGCGTGGTTGCGCCGATACACTTGATTTCACCCCGAGAGAGAGACGGCTTGAGGATATTCGAGGCGTCAATCGCCCCCTCTGCGGCGCCTGCCCCCACTAAGGTATGCAGCTCGTCAATAAAGATGATTACGTCCTGTGAACGTTTAATTTCCTCCATCACCGCCTTGATGCGCTCCTCAAACTGGCCGCGGTATTTCGTCCCGGCAACCATCAGAGCCAAATCCAGAACGATGATGCGCTTTTTTCGTAAATTTTCAGTGATATTGCCGCTGACTATTGCCTGGGCCAGGCCTTCTACGATTGCAGTTTTTCCCACCCCGGCCTCGCCCAGAAGCACCGGGTTATTTTTGGTGCGGCGGGAGAGGATCTGGATAATTCGCTCAATTTCATTCTTGCGGTTAATCACCGGGTCAAGCTTGCCTTCCTGGGCGGCCTGGGTAATATCCCTTCCAAAGGCATCAAGCGCAGGGGTCCTGGACTTTCCAGGAGCAGCCTGCGGCTGCTGGCCGAATCCGGGAGTTACCGCGCCCAGGACATTTAGGACTTCATTTCTAACTCTGTCCAAATCCAGCCCTAAGTTCAGCAACACCTGAGAAGCAACGGATTCTCCTTCGCGTATCAAACCCAGCAAGATATGTTCGGTGCCGATATAATTATGGCCTAAGGAGCGGGCTTCCTCTGCCGCCAGCTCAAGCGCCTTTTTTGCCCGGGGCGTAAAGGGAATGTCGCCGAGTATCTGGGTGGTGGGGCCAGGCTGAACAACCTTCTCCACCTCTAAGCGGATGGTCTGCAGGTCTAAACCCATCTTTTCCAACACCGCAGCCGCAACTCCTTCTCCTTCGCGGATAAGCCCTAACAAGATGTGTTCGGTTCCGATATAATCGTGGTTAAAACGCCTGGCTTCCTCTTTAGCCAGAATAATTACCTTCCTTGCCCTTTCAGTGAAACGGTTAAACATTGTTTTTTCCTCCTGCTAACTTTCCACGGATTATCATTGCCCGTTTAACATCTCTTTCTTGAGCGTTCAGTTTCTTACCTTCCAATTTTTGTAAGTGCGCCGGCTGAATCAAGATAAAGAGCTCATTGATGCTCCTGCGGTCAATATCCTTAACTAAACCCAAATCAGAGCCTAAGCGCATCATTGACAAAAGTTCGGTGGTCTCCTGGGAAGAAATGATGTAGGCATTTTTGAGCACGCCGCAGGCGCGCCAAACCCTATCTTCTAATAATGCCCGCTGTTGTTTTAAAAACATATTGCGCGCCTGTTCTTCATGTTCAATTACCTGCCGGATCAGCCCGTTGATGTTACTGATAATTTCATCTTCGTTATGGCCTAATGAAACCTGATTAGAAATCTGGAAGAAATTGCCAATTGCCTGGGTTCCTTCTCCGTAAAGCCCCCTGGTGGTAAAGCTGAGTTTTGCAATTGCGGAAAGAACTTTATCAATGCTGCGCAGCATCACCAGGGCCGGTAGATGCAGCATTACCGAACCGCGCATCCCGGTTCCGGCATTGGTAGGACAGGCAGTCAGATATCCCAGCTCCCCGGAAAAGGCGTAATTAAGTTCTTTTGAAATGGCATCATCAATGGTGTTCATTATCTCCCAGGCCCCCAATAAATCAAATCCTGATTTCATCACCTGCATCCTCAGATGATCTTCTTCGTTGAGCATAATGGAGATAATCTCTTCATCATCAATGACGATGGCTTTGGAATCGGCCTTGGAAGCCTGCTCCCGGCTCATCAGATGGCGCTCGACAAGGAACTGCTTATCCACGTTATCCATCTCAAGAAGCCTGAAAAAGGTGGTTTTCTTAAGGTAATTTACCCGCTGGATCGCCTCTTTGAGCATATTCATTACTTCTTCAGCCTGAGTCCTGCTTGCCCATTGCGGAAAGAGCTTTCCCTGTATGTTTCTTGCCAGCCGTATGCGGCTTGAGATAATAATATCGGAATGAGGCCCTGTTCCCTTAAGCCATTCACTGGTATGATTTATCAAATTATCTAATCTCACTCTTTGTTCTCCGGTTCTTTTTTCTCCAGCTCCTTGAGCAGATCACGGATACGCGCTGCCTCTTCAAATTCCTCATCCTGAATTGCCTTCTCAAGCTTTATCTTTAATTCCGCTATCCCAGACTTTGACTGGGCCGGCATGGCAATCACCAGCGGAATTTTTCCATAATGTTTGCTTGAGCCGTGGATACGTTTCAAGAGCGGCATCAAATATTTGCGAAACGAATTATAACACTCGCTGCAGCCTAAGCGGCCCATCTTTCTGAAATCTTCATAGCTTATGCCGCAATTAGGGCATTTTAGCTTGATGATTTCCTTGCCTTCAACCAGGGTTTTGCCCGCATCAGACAACCCTGCCAGAAGGTCAGCCAGGCCAAACTGCTGTTCCATATCCATAGATTTGGTTTTGGCGCATTCCTCGCAGAGATGCAGCTCCGTCATCTGCTCGTCAATAATCTCGGTCAAATGCACGGTCGCAGAATTAACAGCGCAGATATCACAAACCATAGCTTACTCCGTTCATATTAATACCTTATCCCTTCTCTCTTGGTGCTCTTACGAAATTCGCTGATCAGCCTTAAGGTTAAACTGCCGGGTGAGCCGCTTCCGATTTTTCTTCCGTCAACTTTTACCACCGGAATAACCTCAGCCGCGGTCCCGGTTAAGAAACACTCATCGGCAATATAGACCTCGTGGCGGGTAATTACATGTTCGTGCACGGCAATGCCTTTTTTTGAGGCAATCTCTAAGATTGTATCCCGGGTTATCCCGCGCAAAGTTCCCATGCACTGCGGAGGCGTATAGAGCTCATTTCTTTTGACGATAAAAATATTATCTCCGCTGCATTCAGCAACATAGCCTAAGGAATCAAGCATAATCGCCTCTTCGTAACCGCAGTTGATCGCCTCAATCTTAGCTAAGATATTATTCAAATAATTCAAGGACTTAATCTGAGGGTTAAGCGCTTCGGGAAGATTCCTGATCGTCGGCACGGTAATAATTTCCATGCCCTCCTTATAAAGCTTCTCCGGATAGAGGGCAATCCTATCGGTAATAATAACTACGCTAGCGTTGCCTTTACACTTACGCGGGTCTAATCCCAGGTCCCCTTCGCCCCGCGAAATAATTAAACGGACATAAGCGTTATCTAACTTATTCACCCTCAGGGTATCGCAGACTGCCTCAAGCAGCTGCACTTTAGTTAAGGGAATCTCAAGGCAGATACTGTGCGCTGATTCAAATAAACGGTCAATATGCTCTTTTAATTTAAAGGCCAAGCGGTTGTAAGACCTGATCCCTTCGAAAACTCCGTCTCCGTAGAGAAAACCGTGGTCAAAAACCGAAATCTTTGCATCTTTTTTTTCGTAAAATTTTCCGTTGATATAGACCTTCATCGCCTCTCCTTAATCAGCCCCGCCTCTTTCGGGGCGGATTGACCCGTCAGCCATATTATACACCTTAAACCCAAAACCAGCTACCTCTAAATTATGGGTTACCAGCACAATAGTCATTTTCCTTTCCTGGTTTAGCTTCTTGAGCAACTGGCAGATTTGTTTTCCGTTCTCAGAATCAAGATTACCGGTTGGCTCATCACAAAGCAAAAGTTTCGGCATATTCATCAAGGCCCGGGCGATTGCTACCCGCTGCTGTTCTCCGCCGGATAACTGACCGGGGAAATGCCTGGTCCGATGGCTCAATCCTACTTCTTTTAAAAGCTCTAACGCCTTTTCTTCAGGCCGGAGGCCGGAGGCCGGAGGCCGGAGGCCGATAAGAGCGGGCATCATCACATTTTCTAAAATAGTAAATTCCGGCATAAGGTGGTAAAACTGAAAAACGAATCCCACTGCTTCATTTCTGACGCTGGATAACTCTGACTCTGATAAATTCTTAAAGGCCTTTCCTTCAAAAAGAACCTCTCCGCTTGTTGGCGTATCCAAACCTCCCAGAATATGAAGCAACGTTGATTTTCCCGCGCCTGAAGGCCCAAGAACCGATATAATCTCTCCTATGTCAATTTTTAAACTTACATCCTTTAAGACATGCAGCCCCTGCTTACCGTTGGTGTAATATTTATTGATATTTCTTGCCTCAAGAAGAATCGGGGGGTCACCCAGGGAGAAGAGGCTTGAGGCACTCCGGGCATCACTCATAGCGCAGGGCCTCAACCGGATTTAAATCCGCCGCCTTTTTTGCAGGATAAACCGTTGAGACCAGGCTGATAAAAAATGCGGCGATGATAACCATTCCCGCATCCGGCCATAAGACCAGGCTCACCGGGAGCCTGTCTAAATAATAGATATCAGGAGGTAATTTTATAAACTGGTATTTTTTGAGTAATACGCATAACGAGACACCGATTGCGCTTCCCAGCATAACGCCTAAGGATCCTATCAATAACCCCTCTAAGGTAAAAATGAAGCGGATGCCCCGAGGACTCATCCCGATTGCCTTTAATATGCCGATATCCTTGGTTTTTTCCATAACCATAACCACGAGAGTGCTGATGATATTGAAGGCGGCAACCAGGACAATTAAGGTTAAGATAATAAACATCGCTATCTTTTCTAATTTTAAAGCGGCAAAGAAATTCCTGTTGCGCTCAATCCATGTCCTGACATAAAAATTAACTCCCAGCGCATGCTGAATCTTATTCTTGATCAGAGCTGCTAAGAACAACTTATCAATCTTTACGCTTATACCATTTACTCCTTCAGCCAATTCAAAAATCTCCTGGGCCTTGAGCAAATCAATAAAAATGACGTTGGCGTCAAAATCGTACATCCCGGAATTAAATAATCCCCTGACTAAGAGGATGAATCTTTTTCCCTTGGAATTAACTAATACGATCTCATCCCCCAGGCTAAGGCCTAAGGCATAACCTAATTCCCTGCCGATAAATATCCCGCCGTCAAAATCTTTGGCGCTGCCGGCCAAATATTTATCAATAGCGGTCACCTTGGACTCTAAGTCCAAATCAATCCCGCGCACCACTATCCCGCGGGCAGATTCTTTTGTCTCTAAAAGCGCCTGGCTCTGTATGAAAGGGCTGCTGGCAACAATATGGTCAATTTTGCTTAACCGCTCTAAAATCTGATGATAATCAGTTATTGCCGGACGCTGCTCAATCACTAAGTGCGAATAATTCCCGATGATTTTTTCTTTTAAATCTTTATCAAAACCTGACATCACTGCCAATACCACAATCAGCGCGGCAACCCCAATCGCCACTCCCAAGATTGAGATAATGCTGATTAAAGAGACAAAACGCTCGCTGCGCCTGCCCCACAAATAACGCCAACTTATCCAGAAAATTGCCTTCATTGGGCCTCCGGCCTTAGAAGAGGAAACAAAATCACATCCCGTATGGAGGGCTGATTAGTCAAAAGCATCACCAGGCGGTCTATACCAATGCCTAAGCCTCCGGCAGGAGGCATTCCGTATTCTAAAGCAGTGATAAAATCTTCATCAAGCATTCTAAACTGATCCGGCTTGCACCCCGAGGGGTGCTCAAGTCCCCCGAGGAGGACAAGCTGGCCTTCAGCCATTTCTTCTTCCAGCCGCTTTCTCTGCTCTCTGGGATCATTGAGTTCTGAGTAGGCATTGGCTATTTCCATACCGCCGATAAAAAGCTCAAATCTCTCGGAGATATAGGGATTATCCGGTTTATTCTTAGCCAGTGGGCAAAGGATAGAAAAATAATCAGTAAAGAAAGCGGGAGAAAAGTCAGTGGATTCGCAAAGCATGTCCTCAACTAATTTTACCACCTGGCAGCGGCTGAGTTTTTTCTCATTCAATGCCCTGCCTTTTGCCTGTAACTTAGTCAGCATCGCTTGCGCTGAATCTTCGGGTGAAATCTCAAATCTTTCCTTAACAACTTCGGCAAAAGAGTACCTCCTCCACGGCGGAGTTAGGTCAATGGCCTTACCCTGATATTCAAACCTTAAACCCAATCCGGCTAACGCCGCCGCCTCAACAACTAATTCCTCGCTTAAAGTCATCATCCCCTTGCAATCGCTGTATGCAGTATAGGCCTCAAGCATAGTAAACTCAGGATTATGCTTAGTCGAGAGCCCCTCATTGCGAAAACTACGGTTGAGCTCATAAACCTTCTCGAAACCACCTACCAGCAGCCGTTTTAAATATAACTCTGGCGCAATCCTTAAATATAAATCCATATTATGTTCATTATGATGCGTCTTAAATGGCCTGCCGGCGGCTCCCCCGGGAATAGGATGCATCATCGGAGTTTCTACTTCCAAGTATCCTTTCTTATCTAAATAATTACGTATGCCCGAAATTATTTTACTGCGCTGGCTAAAGATTTTACGCAGCTGGCAATTAGCAATGAGGTCTATATATCTCTTACGGTATCTGGTTTCAATATCCTTTAAGCCGTGCCATTTTTCCGGCAAGGGCCTAAAGGACTTGGCTAATAAACGGATATCCAGCGCTTTTATCGTCGGCTCATTGGTGCGGGTTTTAAAAAGCTCTCCTTCAACTAACAACACATCCCCGATATCTAAACTTGCGCATAATTGTAAAACTTCTTTACTCAAGATATCCTCTTTTACATAAACCTGGAGCTTTGCCTCCTGGTCTCTGAGGTCAAAGAATACAGCTTTGCCGTGCTCTCTCTTGGCCATCAGCCTGCCGCAAATAACAGCCTGGGCTCCTTCCTTAAACCAGGAGAGAACGTTGGCTATGGACATAGCTGCGCTAAATTTTGGCAATGCTCCGTAAGGCCTTATCCCTTTTTGCTCTAGCCTCTCAAGCTTGGCGAGCCTTTCCTGCATTATTTCGTTGGTTTCCATTCTTCACCTCCAGGGCAAATTTCTGGCCAAAGTCAAAACACTGCCTTAGTTCCTCGGGAGCCGGGGCATACCTTATATTCAATGCCGGAAGAGCAATGTTTATTCCTGCTTCTCCCATTGTCCCTTCTGCATATTTTGCCGCCTGCTCCTTCATCCAACCATAAGAGCCAAAGAATGCCGCAATTTTATTCAATGGGCGCAAACCTTTGAGCTCAAATAGAAATTTTTCTACTGTCGGCAATATCTCATTGTTGACCACCGGGGAGCCGAGCAGGATTCCTTTGCTATCTAAAAATTCCTTGATGATATCACCCATATCCGATACCGGCAAACGATACAGCCGGGCAGCGATGCCGCTTGAAAGAATCCCTTCTAAAATGCTTAAAGCCATCTTCTCGGTAGAATAATACATCGTATCATAGACAATTAAGACCTTCTGGGAGACGCTTCCCTTCGCCCAATTTATATACGATTCTACCGCCTTATGCGCATACTTTCGCCAGCTTAAGCCGTGGCTGGTTAAAATCATTTCCAACGGAATATTCATTGCCTTAATCTCCTGGAGCTTCTTTAAAATGATCGGGCTTAATGGCCAGAGGATATTGGCATAGTATTTGGCATTCTCATCCATGAGCAGCTCTAAGCTTACCTGGTCATCAAAACGTTCTAAGCTAGCGTAGTGCTGGCCAAAGGCATCATTGGAAAAAAGAATGCCGTCTTGCTCAAGGTAATCAAACATACTGTCAGGCCAATGTATCATCGGCGCCTCAATAAACTTAAGCGTCTTTTTTCCCAGCTTCAATATATCTCCTGTTTTCACAAGTTCAAAATTCCAATAGGTAGAATAATATTTTAAGAGCGCATCCTTTGCCCTTTGATTAGTAATTACTTTTGCTTGCGGCATTAACTGCATCATCTGCGGAATTGCCCCTGAATGGTCAGGCTCTACGTGATTACAGATAAAATAATCTATTCTTTTCGGGTCAATAACCCGGCTGATGCGCTCGCGCCACTGATCAAAGAAATTCATATGCACTCCGTCAATGAGCGCTACTTTATCATCAACGAGAAGATAAGAATTATAGGTTGTCCCGCTGTGCGTTGAATAGGTATAGCCATGAAAGGTACGGATATTCCAATCAATCGCGCCAACCCAGTATAGATTTTCTTTAATTTTTACGGGATTAAACATCTTAATTCAACCGGCGGCTTCATTAAATCTATTAGTAATCGGCATTCTCCTGTCCCTTCCAAATGCCCGCGGAGTAATCTTTATTCCCGGCGGCGACTGCCTGCGCTTATACTCACTCTTATCCACCATCAGAACGGCCCTTAAGACCTCTCCTTTGTGGCTTTGCCTATCGCCCCGCCTACAGCGGGGTGCCTTGCTAAAATCCTTCTTAATAATTTCCGAAACGGATAAATCCTGCTCTACGTAGTATTTTAATACTGGATCAAGTATTGCATATTCAGGCAATGTATCGGCATCCTTCTGATTTTCCTTCAATTCCGCAGTGGGCGCTTTCTTGAAAACGCGCCTCGGGATAACCTCGCTCATTGCTTTACAATTGTAAAACTCCGCCAGCTTATAGACGATTGTTTTCGGCACATCCTTAATCACCGCGAATCCGCCGGCCATATCTCCGTAGAGCGTGGCATAGCCAACGCTCATCTCACTTTTATTTCCGGTAGTCAGGACCAACCAGCCAAATTTATTTGAAAACGCCATCAGGATATTCCCCCGGATGCGCGCCTGGAGATTTTCTTCAGCCACGTTCCAGGGCCTACCTGAGAAATGAGGTTTAAGAATCTTAAGATACATCTGGAAAATCTCCTGAATCGGGATAATCCTATGTTCTATTCTTAGATTATTTGCCAGGGCTGCCGCGTCATCAAGGCTTTCCCGGGAATTAAACTTTGAGGGCAAGAGGACGCCGGCCACGTTTTCTTTTCCTAATGCCTCAGCGGCGATTACTGCTACTAAACTGGAATCAATGCCTCCGCTTAAACCCAGAACTACCTTCTGGAAACCATTTTTATGCACATAATCCTGAGTCCCTAAAACCAGGGCTGAAAATACCTCTTCCATAGGCATAAGCTTCGGCGGCTGAGTTGAAATTAGCGGTGGCTTAGGGAAGCCCTCCTCTCGTTTCTCTATATCAATGGATACAAGCCGCACTCTTTTAGCTCTTTGCTTTTTAGGCAGTTTATTTTTCTCGATATCAACGATACGCAGGTCCTCTTTAAAAGCAAATGCGCTTGAGGCAACCCGGCCTTTATCCGTGAGCAGCATGCTTCGGCCGTCAAAAACCAGTTCATCCTGGCCGCCGACCAGGTTCGTATAGAGGACAAAAACTCTGTTTTTCCTGGCCTGCTCTTTGAGCACTCTCTGGCGAAGCCGTATCTTTCCCATATGGTACGGTGAGGCGTTAATGGTTAAAATCAAACTGGCGCCGGATTTTGCCTGTGCCGCAATGACCCCGTCTTCAATCCAGATATCTTCGCAAATATTCACTCCAAAACGGATTCCCGATAACTCATAAAGAGAAAATCCCTTACCTCCTGTAAAATAACGTTTTTCATCAAAAACGCCGTAGTTAGGAAGGTGTATCTTATGATAAATATCAATAATTTTTTGCTCATAAATGATTGCCGCGCTGTTAAATAATTGGCCCTTAGATTTATCCACAAAACCGACAATCGCCACAAGCTGCGTAGTCCTCTTTCTTATTTCATCCAAGCGCCTCAGATTTTCCTGAATAAAGCTATCTTTAAAAAGGAGGTCCTCGGGCGGATAACCGCAGATACTCAGTTCAGGAAAGGTAATAATGTCGCAACTCGCTTTCCTGGCCTGGTCAATAGCGCTGATTATTTTCCGGGTATTCCCCGAGAAATCACCGACGCAGGTATTGATCTGCGCCATGCCCAGGCGCAGAATATTTTTTGTTTTCATAAGCCTACACCTTCAAGCTCCCTGCCGCAATCAGGGCATTTTCCATTTTTTAAATTGTTTTCAACGATATCAAAGCCCAAACGCGAAATCAAACTCCTTGCGCATTTAGAGCAATATGTCTTATCCTCTTTGAGCACATTGCCGATATACACATAGCGCAAACCCGCATCTTTTCCAAGCTGCTCGGCCTCTTTTAATTTGCTAAATGCGGTTGATGCTTTATCTGTCATCTTGTAGTCAGGATGAAAACGGGATATATGCCAGGGAATTTCTTTACCTGTGCCAGCGATAAATGAAGCAATCCCCTTCAATTCTTCAGTTGAATCATTTTCGCCCGGGACAACTAAGGTAGTCACCTCTACCCAGATATTTAGTTTGCGCATCAGGGCAATTGACTCTAAAACCGGCCTTAACTTTGCGCCGCAGACACGGATGTAGCTCTGATCACTAAAAAATTTTAAGTCAACGTTAGCCGCATCTAAATACGGCTGAAACATCTCTAATGCCTCTTTGCTCATATAGCCATTGGTGACAAATACGTTATAGAGCCCTTTTGTTTTGGCAAGCTTAGCTGTTTCAAAGGCGTATTCAAAAAATATGGTCGGCTCGGTATAAGTATAGGAGATACTTTTACATTTATAGCTTAAGGCATTCGCTACGATTTCTTGCGGGCTCATCGGCTTTGAGCTGACACCAACCTTATCAGCTTCCCTTTTCTGAGAAATCTGCCAATTTTGGCAGAAGCCGCAGCGAAAATTACAGCCTGCGCTGGCAATAGAAAATGAACTTGAACCAGGCAAGATGTGAAAGAGCGGCTTCTTCTCAATGGGGTCAATATTCGCTGCCACTACCTCGCCATAGGCATAGGTATAGAGAACCCCGCCTTTATTCTGGCGTACCTGACAAATGCCAAAGTTGTCATCATTTATAAAACAGCGATGGCTGCATAAATAACAGGATACTTTATTATCGGGTAACCTCTGGTATAGAAGCGCCTCTTTTAACATATCTCTGAAATATATGGAGATTCGTTGAAAGATATGGAGATTTGTTGCCTCGTATACAATGGAGCCCCTCCCAGGCTAAAGCCTGGGGTTCCTTGCTTGGCGAAATACTTGAGCGGCCAAACCCATCCGCCCAGCCATCGGCGGGGCGGTTTTTGGCCGCGAAAGTATAAATTTCCACCAATCTCAATCAATTTCCATAAATTTCTGCGCTCTATCTTATAATATTTTTATTGCCTCAACCGGACATTCCTCAGCGCCCTTGCGCGCGCACTCCTCTTGGTCCGGCGGAACAGGCTCTAGAGAGATAACTGCCTTATCCCCTTCCATCCGATAAACTCCGGGACAGGTATCCGCGCATAAGCCGCAGCCAATACAAATATCCGGGTCAACTACTGCTTTCATTCAACCTCCCTATTTCTCTTTCTTCAAAATTCTTACTTCTACTTTATCTTTTAATGAATCCCTAAAAACTTCGGCATCAGAATTAGAGCCGACAATGTCTCCATAATGCATAGGAATCGCTGCCCTGGGTTTAATCGCCAATGCCGCATTCGCTGCCTCATCCGCAGTCATTACATAGGTTCCGCTTACCGGAAGCAAAGCGATATCGCAGGCATAATCTTTCATTTCGGGAATATAATCAGTATCTCCGGCATGATAAATTGAAATCCCGTCAATAGTAACAATAAATCCTAATTTCCCGTCCTCTTTAGGATGGAATTCCTTGTTTAGGTTATAGCTATAGACTGCCTGCACCTTTACCCCGTTAGAAACCTCAATCTTATTACCTGGCTTAAGGGATTTGATTTCTTTGCAAACCAGCTTACCCTCTAATTGCCTACCCACGCTTTTATCCGTTACGAGCACCGTTTCTTTTGTACTTATCAAGGCAATGTCGTCCTTAGAAAAATGGTCAAAGTGGTCGTGGGAGATAAAAATGATCCCTGCCTTTCTGGAATCCTTGGGCAATTTCCAGGGGTCAAAATAGATAATCCTCGAAGCGTCTAATCTAAAGCTGGCGTGGCCTAACCAATGCAGGTTCGTAAGCATCTTATCCACCTCCCCTTGAGCGCAGAGCGAAAACGGCATTGAAAAAAAGAATATATGGAATAATATTGCCAAATTAGCCGTCATTGCTTTTTAATCAGGCACTCAAACTGGATGTTGGTATGCTCAACGCGGAATCTCTCCTCCAGTAAGGTATTTATTTTTTTTAGAAGTTCGTTTGCACTGCTTACTTGACAGTCCTCAATAACCACATGGGCGGTCAGGGCATACATTGAAGATGCGATAGTCCAGGCATGCAGATGATGCACCTCATAGACGCCGCTCACTTCATTCTTCAATACTGCAGCCACCTCGTCAATATCCAGATGTTTCGGGGCTGCCTCCAGGAGTATGTTTGCGGAGTCAATAATCAGCTTCACCGCCCAAATCATAATGAGCGCGCAGATAAAAAGGGAAATTAAAGGATCGATGATATAACTATTGGTATAAAATATGGTTAATCCCGCGGCAACCACCGCGACGCTGGATACTAAATCCCCGATTTCGTGCAAAAAGGCGCTGCGCACATTCAAATCATGGTGGCTTACTTTGGCTAAAAGATAAGTGCTTAGGCCGTTAATCAGCAAACCGAATCCTGCCACAAAGAGCATCTCCCCGACCCTTATCTTCTGGGGAGACATAAATCTCAAAATCGCCTCATAGACCAGATAGACAGATATAAAAATCAGCGCTATCCCGTTGACAAATGCTGCCAGGATTTCTGCCCGATAAAATCCATAGGTGCGCTTCTTGGTCACCGGACGCATAGCAAGCAATATGGCAAAATAGCTCATCCCCAAAGCAAATAAATGAGTAAGCATATGCCAGGCATCGGAGATAAGAGCTAAGCTGTTAGAAAGAAAACCTCCTAGGAATTCAAAAAGCATACCTACGGCTGTTAAGATTAAGGCAATCCTCAATCGCGAAAGCTTATTTATTCCGTGATGCTGGTGATGAATAACGGTCATTTAAATGAGCGCATAACTTACGGAGCACTCGCTTTCACTATAGCGACGTAAGTTATTCGCGCGAATTGAAGCAGGCTCATAAGCCGGGTTCTGTTATTTATGGACATTCCTCTAGATTCCGATGTTACCATCGGAACTCAAGCAGTCTACCCACCCAGCCCATTCTCATAAAATGAGAATTTCAAGCGGGCTACTTTTATTCCTACCATTATTGGTAGAATGGGCTGGGCCTATTTGACCTTTCTCCGCGCAGAGATTGCCTCGTTTCATCTCGCAGCCGAAGAATCTAACTTTTCACAAACCCTCAACTGCTACTCGTCTCTGTGGCTCTTATCCTATCCCGCACCTTTTTAGTATTCAAAATTTTTATCCAAAACATGAATAAATAAAAGGTGCGGGATGCCCTGATATTCTCAGGGTGCGCTGCCCTCCGGAGCCCGGACTTTCCTCCCTCACTGCTTCGCTTTGCAAAGTAAAGCGGTGGGGGCGTCCACCTAAGCCTGCCTTCTAATCTTTGATTCTTTAACTGCCTGATTTGCTAATTTATCCGCCCCGCGATTACGTTCGCGGCTTATATGATGAATCTCGAATGAGCCGAAGCCGCCGGTTAAATGTTTTATCTGCTCAAAGAGCGGCTTTAAATTTTCGTGCCTGACTCTATATTCGCCTTTGAGCTGTTTAGAAATCAGTTCGCTATCAGTCCAAACTCTTATTTTATGGTCTGGGAAAGTATAAGGCACTTTCCCAACCACTGAAAATCGCTTAGAGTTATCGCCGATCACGCCTACGGCGGATTCCGCCAAAGGCGGGAAGGCGATTTTCTTGTCCGCCAGTAAAATCAGCGCTTCCTGCAAACCATAGATAAGCGCGGTATATTCAGCGACATTATTGGTTTTATTACCAATAAATCTGGATATATTTTTAAGCACCCGGCCATCCAGGAGAATGACAACGCCGATTCCCGCCGGGCCTGGGTTACCCTTAGCTGCGCCGTCAATATAGATATCTAACTGCCTCAAAGGTCCTCTTCAAGATAGAGCATGCGCGCGCAGGACTCGCAGATAATCATCTTATCCTGCATCTTAATTTCATTTACCACCTGGGAAGTAACCGCGATGTAGCAGCCCTGGCAGGAATAGTCCTTGATTTTAACCAATGCCAGGCCGCCGCGCCCTTTTAAAATCCGCTCATACGATGAAAAAATGTGTTTATCTAAAGAAGGAATGAGCTGATTACGTTTAGCAGTCAAATCATTTATGGCCCATTCTATCTCTTTCAGCCGCTGATCAATTTTTTTCTTTTCTTCTTTAAACTTATTTTCTTCTTCGGCTAAACGCGCTTTCTCGCCAACCGCCTCGGCCTTGAGCGAATCCTGCCCATCCATCATCTTTAAAATTTCTTCTTCTAAAACAGAACAATCAGTTTTTAAACCGCCGATTTGGCTTAACATTGCCTGATATTCTTTATTGGTTTTTAAAGATAATAGTTGAGTATTGAGCTTCCTGATATTTTCCTCTTTGCTAGCCAACTCAAGTTCTTCTTCTTTACGTTTGACTGCCAGGGCCTTTTCTTTTTCCTCCAAGCTTTTCAAGGCTGTCTTTTTATCCTCAAAAATATTTTGCAATCTGGAAATCTCTGCGGGCAGCTCTTCTTTTTCTTTTAACAAAGCGTAAATCTTGCTGTCCCTTTCCTGCATCTGGACTAAAATCCTTACCTGATCTTTTATGCTAACCGTCTCTGCCAATTTTTACCTCACGATGTATAATTATGGGCGCAATAGGATTCGAACCTATGACCTCCACAATGTGAATGTGGCGCTCTAACCAGCTAAGCCATGCGCCCCGCTTAGTTCTGCTCTTTGCTGGGCCCAGGAGGGGTCGAACCTCCGACCAAGTGATTATGAGTCACCTGCTCTACCGCTGAGCTATGGGCCCGGAGAATTCATTGCCCATCCTCTGATCTTAAAAGTGAAGTTTTATAATAACAGATTTTTTAGAAGCTGTAAAGGAAAGTTTTTTTGTTTGGCGCCTGTAACGCGGTAATAAAGTTGAGGAAAGTTGAAGCTGGGATTATAGGCCTTTTAGGTCTCTTTTCTCTCAGCGCAATGCTGCCAAAGAGATAAATCTTAATACGGTTAAATGGCACATAAACCGCCTAACACCTGTTGAGTATGACCAGCGCTGTTGGGATTGGTATAATACGTGTGGACCACCTCCTACTATAATAGACGTAAGAAGCGGAAGAATCTAACAGGGATTTTTAGGGGCGGGAGGGGTCTGAAAAAAAAAGATACTAACCTTTCCAAACTGCTTTTGCCTGATATATAGATGGTCGATATCCCCTCATTTTGAATCCAACAGGTAGCCGGTATCCAAATAACCTTAAAAATGTCTACAAAAAATAATCCCGCCTCAAGCCTTAATCGTCATTAAGGAAGTCGAGCGGGGAGCAAGTATTTAATTTATATTTCTGTACGCCGAAGGCCGGGAAGCAATCAAAGTA
>Ga0155429_154_pt1 | contig 55761 bp, 54 predicted proteins | sample RifCSPhighO2_02_FD_106397 | JGI IMG/M metagenome (GOLD analysis project Ga0155429, IMG submission 106397) | Omnitrophica WOR_2 bacterium RIFCSPHIGHO2_02_FULL_45_21 | reverse complement strand
TAAGACGGTTGATTTTTTACGTTTTATTGCCAACAATAATTATTCGTTTAACATTGAAGGACGCAGGCGTAGTTTAGGAGATAATATAACTTTTGATCTGGAGATGCTGCCGTATGATTGGATGAGCTTTGAGTCAGATGCAAAGTTTGATCGCAGGAAACGCCATTTTACTTTCGCCAATTTTGACCTTAAGGCATCGGGAAAGGATATTTCTTTCGGAGGCGGTTACCGTTACGAAAGGAAGTCAAGCAGTCAGATGACCGGAGAAATTTTATTTAACTTAATAAAGGGATGGTCCTTTAAGGTCTATCAAAGATTACAATTTAAAGGCAATAGTTTGGTAAAGGAGCAGGACTATAGTCTTTCTAAGGAACTACATTGCTGGATATTGGATATAAAGTATAATGTGTTAAGGGAAAGAGGAGAAACAATCTGGCTTGCCTTGCGGCTGAAGGCATTTCCTGAAATGTCTATTGATTATGGCCAGATTTACCATGAGCCAAAGCCGGGTTCTCAGGGGTATCGGAATGAATAACTTATTTTTATGAATATTTCTATTATCGGCACAGGATATGTAGGTTTGGTAACGGGAGTCTGTCTTGCGGACTTAGGCAATAGCGTAATCTGCGCTGATAATGACCCTGAGAAGATAAAGCAGCTTAAAAACCTGCGCATGCCTATCTATGAACCAGGGCTTGAAGATCTGGTGAGAAATAATGCTAAAGAGAAACGACTGAGGTTTACCGCCAACATAAAAGACGCGGTGGAAAGCTCCGAGATTATTTTCATTGCCGTAGGCACACCCTCTCTTGAGAACGGGGAAGCAGATTTAACCGGGGTGGAGAATGTGGCAAAAATTATTGCCCGGAATATGAATGGCTATAAGTTGATTGTAGAGAAATCCACGGTTCCGGTTGAGACCGGTTTTTGGCTTACGCATACCATAAAGGTAAATCTGCCCAAATCCAGAAGAGAAAGGCTCACATTTGACGTTGCCTCAAACCCCGAGTTCTTGCGTGAAGGCCAGGCCATACGTGATTTTATGAATCCGGATAGAATTGTAATAGGCGTGGAATCACAGAGAGCAAAAAAGCTGCTCCTTGAGCTCTATAAACCTTTGAGGGCACAGATCGTCATTACTGATATTAAGTCTGCTGAGCTGATCAAGCACGCCTCAAATTCATTCCTGGCAACTAAAATTTCTTTTATCAATGCCATTGCCCAGATTTGCGAGCGGGTTGGCGCTGACGTAACCAAGGTTGCCGATGGCATGGGACTGGATAAAAGAATTGGCAGGGCCTTTTTAGATGCCGGGGTAGGATACGGAGGTTCCTGTTTTCCTAAGGATCTGGACGCCTTTATTACAATAGCCAGAAAAATCGGGTATGATTTTGAGCTTTTGAAGGCGGTAAGAGAGATTAACCAGGCTCAAAAAAGACATTTGATTAAGAAGATTAAAGACGTCCTATGGCTGCTCAAAGATAAACATATAGCCATATTAGGTTTGTCTTTTAAGCCCAATACGGATGATTTACGTAATGCGCCGGCCTTAGAGATAATCCTGCAGCTGCAGAAGGAGGGCGCAAAGGTAAAGGCCTTTGATCCTCAGAGTATGGACAAGGCATCCAGGATTCTTAATGACGTTAAGTTCTGTAAAGATGTTTATCACGCTGCAAAAGGCAGCGATTGTTTGGTGATTACTACCGAGTGGAATGAGTTTAAAGAGATAGATTTCCTGCGCTTAAAGAAAATCATGGCTCAACCGATAATTGTTGACGCCAGGAATATCTATGAGCCGCAGGAATTAAAAAAATTAGGTTTTCACTATATCGGCATTGGCAGGGCTAATGGTAAGTAATGTTAATAGCATCTGTCAAATAACTCATCCTGATAACAGAATGACTGTTGAAGATATATAAGCCTAGAAGATGATAAAAGGAGTTAAAGTAAAAAAACTAAAACTGCTCACTGATGAGCGCGGACGGCTTATGGAGCTGCTGCGCAGCGATGAGAAGATTTTTTCAAGATTCGGCCAGGTCTACTTTACCACCGCTTATCCCAAGGTAGCCAAGGCCTGGCATTATCATAAAAAGCAGGACGATTATTTTGCCTGCGTAAAAGGAGTAATGAGGTTAGCTCTATATGATGCTAGAAGAAAATCAAAAACCTATAAGGAAATCAATGAATTTAAGCTGGGCTTAGATAATCCTTTCTTGGTTAAGATCCCCAGGAATGTCTATCACGGTTTCAAATGCGTTAGCAGCGATGAGGCAATGGTAATCAATATCCCGACAGCGCCATATAATTACCGTAAGCCCGACGAATATCGGCTCGACCCTTATGACAACGATATCCCCTATAACTGGAGAAGATGATGCCTGAAGATGGCTATCTCAAGGGAGTAGTTTTATGCGGCGGACTGGGAAAGCGCCTTGAACCGTTAACCCGCATTACCAATAAACACCTCTTGCCGGTCTATAACAGGCCGATGGTGTTTTATCCGATCCATACTCTTGTTGAGGCAGGAATAAAAGACATTATGATTGTCACCGGCGGAAATAATGCCGGGGATTTCTTGCGCCTGATTGGTAACGGTTCAGAATTCGGCCTGCGCCATATAAATTATACTTACCAGAGAGGAGAAGGCGGCATCGCCGAGGCCTTAGGCCTGACGGAACATTTTGTTGATCGCTCAAAGGTGGTGGTTATCCTGGGAGATAACCTTATCGGAGGCTCAATAAAGAAGTATGTTCAGAGATTTAAGAAACAGGAAAACGGGGCAAGGGTTCTGATCAAGGAGGTCAGCGACCCGCATCGCTTCGGAGTCGCGGAAATCAACGAGGGGAGGATTATTTCTATCGCCGAGAAACCCAAAAAGCCAAAGTCTAATTATGTGATCACCGGGATATATATGTATGACCATAAGGTCTTTGACATTGTCAGGACTCTAAAGCCCTCAAGGCGCGGCGAGCTGGAAATAACCGACGTAAATAATGCCTACCTGAAAAATAATCAGCTCTATTATGATATCCTGGATTGTTGGTGGACAGACTGCGGCATGCCGGAGACTCTCTACCGCGCGACAGCCCTGATGAGAAAGAAACTCTTGCGAGAAGATAAAGAATAACTATATGAGATTATTAATTACCGGAGGAGCGGGATTTATCGGCTCAAATTTTATTAGATATATTTTAAACCGGTATCCTTCCTATAAAATAATTAATCTGGATATATTAACTTATGCGGGGAATCTGGATAATTTAAAAGATATCGTAAATAATAGAAACTATACCTTTGTCAAAGGCGATATCTGCGATGAAAAACTTATGCATAGGCTTGTTAAAAAAATTGACGTAATTGTTAACTTTGCCGCTTCAACCCATGTTGACCGTTCTATCAAAGACGCGTCAGATTTTATTAAAACTAATATTTACGGGACATTTGTTTTATTAAGCGCGGCGCAAAAGAGCGGGATAAAACTTTTTTTTCAGATATCTACTGATGAAACTTACGGAAGTATTCTAAGCGGGAGGTCTAGGGAAGTTGACCCCCTTCTACCCAATAGCCCTTATGCGGCAAGCAAGGCCGCAGGCGACCATTTGGTGAGGTCTTACTATGTAACCTACAAACTTCCCATCGTGATTACCCGCTCCTCTAATAATTTTGGCCCTTACCAATATCCGGAAAAAATTATTCCCTTATTTGTAACCAATATTTTAGAAGGAAGAAAGGTTCCGCTATACGGGGATGGACAAAACAGGCGTGATTGGATTTTTGTCTTAGACAACTGCAGCGCTATTGATTGTATCCTGCATAAAGGGAAAGTCGGAGAAATCTATAATATTGGGGCAGGTAATGAGATTACGAATATCGTAATGACCAAGAAGATTTTAAAACTTATGAAAAGGCCTCAAGAGTTTATTCAATATGTAAAGGATAGGCCCGGTCATGATAGGCGCTATGCGCTGGATTGTGCTAAATTAAAAGGCCTGGGCTGGCAGCCGAAATTCTCTTTTGCTCAGGCGCTAAAATTAACTATTGATTGGTACGGAAATAACCAGCGGTGGTGGAAAAGGCTAAAGAGACAATCTTGATCACCGGCGCCAGGGGTGTATTAGGAAGGGCCCTGGTTAAACGGCTAAAGTTAAAATATAAAATAGCCGCCCTTACCCATAAAGGTTGTGAGATTACCGATACAAGAAGGGTAGCTGCTCTCTTTGCGCGGATTAGGCCAAGCATAGTAATTCATACAGCCGCCTTCACTGATGTTGATGGCTGTCAAAGGGATAGTAAAATAGCCTACGCAATAAATACCCAAGGAACATATAATATAGCAAAGCACGCCAAATCCGCCGGCGCATTACTAATTTACATAAGCACAGATTATGTGTTTAATGGCAAGAAAAAATCGCCTTATCGCGAAGAAGACGACGCTTACCCTTTAAGTATTTACGGTGAGACTAAGCTTAAGGGAGAGAAGTTTGTAAAGCAATTAGTGAAAAGGCATATTATTATCCGGACGTCCTGGATTTTTGGGCAAGGCAAGACGGGCTTTGTGGATAAAGTTTTAGCGCGGGCCAAAGGCAATAAAGGCCTGAAAATCGTCTCAGACAAGTATGCAAGCCCAACGTACGCTGTTGACCTTGCTAAGGCAATAGCCAGGATTATTGATGCAGTTGACAGTAGCGTCTGGGTTGATAATCTGTATGGCACATACCATATCTCTAATTCCGGATTTTGTTCCTGGTATGAGTATGCAAAATTTATTTTAGAATCAGCCGGGCTTAAAGCTATTGAGATAGAGCCGATACCTATAGCAGAAATGAACTTTTTAGCAAAACGGCCCCTATTTTCAGTTTTAGATAATTCGAAATATGCAAGGGTATTTAAAAGCCGGCTCAGGCCGTGGCAGGAAGCGGTTAAGGAATATATCGAATGCAGATACAATTAGAGCAAAAGATAAAAGATAAGAGCGTTGAGATTGCCGTGATTGGTTTGGGTTATGTAGGATTGCCTTTAGCGGTGGAATTGGCCAAGTGCGGATTTCACGTTACCGGTATTGATACTGACAGGGATAGGGTAAGTAACGTTAAGAATGCGGTCCCTTACATTCTGGACGTTGATATTGAAGACATAAAAAAATTAGTAAAGTGCGGATGCTTAACACCCAGCGCTGACTTCAGAAAGCTGCAGCAGGCGGATGTGATAATCATCTGTGTGCCTACTCCTTTAAAACGCAAGTATCAGCCGAATATAAACTATATCAAACAGGCAGTGAGGAAAATAAAACAGCATTTAAGAAGAGGCCAGCTGATTATTTTAGAAAGCACCACCTATCCCGGCACAACCGATGAGGTTATTTTGCCGATCTTAGAGGAAACGGGCTTAAAATGCGGCGAAGATTTCTTCTTAGTTTTCTCACCGGAAAGAATAGACCCGGGTAATCAGAAGTTTCCTTTAGATAAGATTCCCAAGGTAGTTGGCGGAGTCAATGAGCAGGCATCAGATTTATGTAAACTGCTTTACGAACAGATCATTGAAAAGGTTGTCGTTGTCTCAAGCCCCCGCGCCGCAGAAACGGTGAAGCTCTTAGAAAATACCTTTCGCTTGGTGAATATCGGCTTAGTCAACGAGTTGAGCATGATGTGCCATAAGATGAATCTGGATATCTGGGAGATAATTGACGCCGCCAGAACCAAGCCCTTTGGCTTTATGCCGTTTTACCCCGGCCCGGGGGTTGGCGGCCACTGCATCCCAAAAGATCCTTTATATCTTTATTGGAAGGCAAAGCTGCACGGTTTTAAGTCGCGTTTCATAAAGTTAGCCGCGGATTTGAATTCGTCGATGCCCGCCTATATCGTGGAACGGCTTAATCAAATTATCCCGCTAAAATCAGCGAAAATTTTGGTTTTAGGGGTTACCTATAAGAAAGACATTAAGGACCTGCGCAAGTCTCCGGCCTTAGAGATAATTGACTTGTTAAAGAAAAACAATGCCCATGTTTTTTACGCTGACCCGCTGATCCCCTATCTTAAATTTGACCACTATAATCTAAAAGCCGCCCCCATCACTGCCCGGGCCTTAGCAGAAATGGATTGCTGCCTTCTCGTTACTGACCATAGCGGATTTGATTACGAGCTCATTCTTCAGCGCTCAAAGCTTATCTTTGACACCCGCAATGCCTATAAAGGCAGAAAAGTAGATAATTTAATCCGCCTCTAACCTAAAGGCCACTTCTGTAATTATTGCACCTATTTGTAGCTAAATGTAAAAGAATGTAAGATTTTGCTTGACTTTTCCAGCTTTTAAAGTAAAATTGGAGCATATGCAATACGATGCCCTGATGACTATCGATGATTTGGCGTATTACCTGAAAGTGAAGCCGCGCACGATTTATGAGTGGCTGAGGAGAAAAAAGATTCCCGCCACAAAGGTTATCGGCCAGTGGAGGTTTAAGCGTGAAAGAATTGATAAGTGGCTTAATATAGGAGAAGGAGGAGCGGATAATGTACTTTAAAAAATTAGAGTTATTTGGATTCAAGTCCTTTGCTGAGAAAACCACCTTACATTTTGAACCGGGCATAACCGCTGTTGTCGGTCCCAATGGCTGCGGGAAATCGAATATCGCGGATTCCATCCGCTGGGTGCTGGGGGAGCAGTCGGTAAAATCACTACGCGGAACAAAGATGGAGGATGTGATTTTTAACGGCACCGAAAGTATACCTGCCTTAGGATATGCCGAGGCATCCTTAACTTTCTCTAACGAAACCAAGGCGCTTGCTCCCGTTAGGGGGCTTGCCATTAACTATGATGAGGTAACCGTTACCCGGCGGCTCTTTCGTTCCGGAGAAAGCGAGTATCTGCTCAACAAAACCCCTGTGCGCCTGAAGGACATTTTAGAATTGTTTATGGGAACCGGAATCGGCGCTGAAAGTTACTCTTTAATTGAGCAGGGTAAAATTGACCTTATCTTAAGCTCGCGGCCTGAAGATAGGCGCTTAGTTTTTGATGAAGCAGCCGGAATCAGTAAGTATAAATCACATAAAAGAGAAACCATCCGTAAGCTTGAAGACACCGAAGCCAATTTGCTGCGCATCAATGATATTATTGCCGAGGTCAGGCGCCAGATAAATTCACTTGAGCGCCAGGCTGCCAAAGCCAGACGTTATAAAGAGGTATTTGAGCGTTTGAAGCAGCTTGAGACCGCCGTCTCAAGTAGTCAGCTTAAACGCAGCCAGGAGCAGCTTGCGAAGCTAACCCAGGAGCTTGGCCAATCAGAGAGCCGGCAGGCTAGCGACACGCAGGAGATCGAACGTCTCAATAATACGCTCAGCAGCCGCCGGCAGGAATTGACGCTAAGCGAGGAAAATTTAAATAACCTGCGCAGCCAGCTGCGTAACCTTGAGAATACGGTTTCGCGCAATGACCAGCAGCGCGGATTTAATCGGGAACGCACCGGCGAACTCAAGCTAAGGTTAGAGACGATTGCAAAGCAAAAAGAGGAATTGTCTGTTAAAATATCCCAGGATGAAGCAAGGCTTAATACTCTCAGGGTTGAATTCGATCTCCTTGCTCAAGAATTAGAGCAGAAGAAATCTCTAAGCGCCAAGGCGCAGAGTAAATTAGAGGAGATCAGTAATACCATCGCAGGCAGACAAATTTATATAGCTGAAGCAAAGAAAAAGGTCATGGGATTTGCGGCAGAAGAAGCAAGGCTGAATAACCGGATGCGGGAATTGGCTAGTTCGCTCAATCAGGCGCTTGCCCGCAAAAAAAGGTTAGATATGGAGAAGGAGAAAACCGGGGAAGAGCTCACGGTAATTCAGGATGAGCTTACCTCTGCTACCTGCCAGCAGGATGAGGCCTATCAAAAGCTGCTTGCCTATAAAAAAGAATATCAGGCGCTTAAGGCGCTTTATCAAGAGAGTGTTCAGGAAAAGGAGGCCCTGGTTTCGCGTATTAATAGCTTAGAAAACGAAGAAAGCGCGCTTAGTTCCCAGAAGGAATTTTTATGCAATCTGAAGCTTAGATATGAAAATATTACCGAGTCTTCAAATGCGTATATACTCCTGGATTCATTGGCGCCTGAGAAAATAAGCGGTATGATTATTAAAGTCACTGATATTCAAAACGCTGTAGAAAGCGATAGCGCAATTTTTAATCCGGCGCGGTTTAAGCTCAAAGGCACGGCAAAGCCGATTTCCCTTGACCCTCAGGAAATAATTGATAAAATCGATAAATTAGGGCAGGAAATTATGCGGGCAAAAAACGTTCTGAGCGATAAGGTAGAGTTGACGCTCGAGTTTTATTCAAAGCTTTCATCGACAGAAGAGGCCTTACGCAAAATCGAGCTGGAATACAATAGCAGCTGTAATCGAAAAGACAACATCCGCAAGCAGTATGATAAGTTAAAGGAAGAACTTGAGCTCGTAGGTTTGGAGTCTAAGGAAACGGTTGATGAGCTGAATCAATTGAATGTTGATGAAAGGCAGTCAAATGCGCAGCATAATGAGCTTAAAGCCAGGGTGCAGGCTAATCAGGAGGCAATTGATACCGGCTTGGAAGAAATAACTGCTCAAAACAACCTTAAAGAGGAAACCTTATTAGTAATTACTCAAGTCAAGACCGAGATCCGCGGCGGTGAAGAAAAGGTTTTGGGTTCTTTAGGCACGTATAAGGTATTGGAAGAGGTTTGCCGGAAAGATAAAAGCGCCTTGAGTTCGTTGGAAGAGGAAGAAACATCCTCCTCGGTGCGCATCCAGGAATTAGACGGGTCTTTGAAGGCATTAGCAGCCGAAATCGATAATGCTTATGCGCAAAAAGGCCTGCTGGAAAAAGAGGCCGATGGCATCTCGGGAGGTTTAGCCCAGATAAAAAATAATCTAAAAGATTTAGAGGATGCGATTAGCGGGCGCAAGGATTGTATTGATCAGAATAAGACTAAGATTCATGGGCTAAAAATGCAGCAGCAAGAATTGACATTCCAGCAAAACGGTATCTATGAGCGCATAGAGCAGATTTATAAAGTTGACGCTGACACCTTGAGGAATTCCTCTGCCGGGGCTGATTGTCCCGTTGAGGAGGCAGCTTGCGAGATCGAGCTGCTAAAGACAAAACTTGAGTCGTACGGCCAGGTGAATCTGGTAGCCATAGAAGAGTTTGAGGAATTAAAGCAGCGCTTTGATTTCTTAAGCCAGCAGCAGGCGGATTTGCTCAGAGCAAAAGAATCCCTGCACGAGGCAATCCTTAAGATTAACCGTACTACCAAGAAGATGTTCCTGGAGACCTTTGAGAAGCTTGCGGTTGAATTCAAAAATTATTTCCGCCTGCTTTTCGGTGGTGGCGATGGTCAGTTGTTTCTGATTGACGAACAGGATGTCTTAGAAAGCGGGATTGAGATTGTCTGCCGGCCGCCGGGAAAAAAATTACAGAATGTTTTATTGCTTTCAGGGGGAGAAAAATCAATGGCGGCAATCGCCTTATTATTCGCTATTTTTAAGGTTAAACCGTCGCCGTTTTGCGTCCTGGATGAAATCGATGCCGCCCTGGATGAGTCCAATGTGGATAGATTTGGCCGGATGCTGGCAGATTTTACCTCGCAATCCCAGTTTATCGTGATTACGCATAACAAGAAGACAATTGCTAACGCCAACATTATGTACGGGATTACTATGGAAAAGGCCGGAATTTCAAAGATTGTCTCGGTAAAATTGGCTGAAAATAAGCAAGGGCAGGAAGTAGAATCTCCCGCAAAGAACGAGCAAGGGCAGAAGGTATTAGAACCCGCCTGAAATACTAACCGCAGATGCGATTCTTTCCCTGGTGTTTGGCAGCATAGAGCGCCTTATCGGCATGCTCCAGTAATAATTCTTTGCTCTCGGCATCGCCGGGAAAAACGGCAACCCCCAAGCTTACGGTAAGTTTTTTATTGGCAATGGTTTGGTCATGAGGAAAATTATATTTTTCAACTGTCAGCCGTATCCTTTCGGCAATAATATATGCCTCAGATTTAGTTGTCTGCATCAATAATATGGCAAACTCTTCGCCCCCGTAGCGATAGATGGAATCCTGTTTTCTTGCCGAGAGGGTTAAGAGCTTGGCAATTTGAACTAGGAGCTGGTCTCCCTCCCGATGCCCAAGCATGTCGTTATAGGTTTTGAAATTATCTAAGTCCGCCATGATGACGCAAAGCGGATGCTGGGCTTCTTTAGCAATATTTATTTCTTCCTGCAGCCGGTATTGGAAGTAGCCGTGGTTCCAGAGGCCGGTGAGCGAGTCGCTGTGGCTTTTGAGCAGGGTCTTCTCGTATAACTGTGAGTTCTCAATGGCCAGCCCGGCCTGGTTGGCAAACATGGTCAGCACGCGGATATCATCATTGGTGATTGGTTTGTGGGTATAGGGGTTATCAGCAAGAAGGACCCCGATAATTTTATCCTTTGCTTTTAAAGGGACGCTGATAAACTCCTCGGACTTAAGAATATTAATCAGGGCATCGTGCTTTTGGGCAGCCATTGCCTGAGGGTTGATATGCAGCGGCATACCGTCAAGTAAGGTCATAGTCAGAATACCGCCTTTTTCTTCCGCAAGCGGCAGGCGGATGTCTTTAACCAGGCGATTAAGCTGGCTGCCGGAAAGCTGGCCTGATACCTTGTAATTGCTGATCAGGTCCTCTAAATTCATTTTTTCCTGCTCAACGTAGGTCCAGATACGGTTTGCCTCTTCGCCGCTGTCCGGACCGATGCCCATTTTACCTTCCAGGATACCCTCTTTTTCATTCACCAGAAAAAGTATGGCCCGGTTAAATCCTAATCCCACATGAGCGGTTACCGCGGTAAGGATAATGTAGAGGATTTCATCCGGCTTTAAGGTTGTATGCATGGCATTTGAAATTTCATAAAGGAGAGCTAATTCATTGCGTGCCCGCTGGAGCTCTTCGTGGGTATGATTAAGAGTATCGTTTTCCATAATGATTAAAATGTAACACATATTTTATTGAAAGTCAAGCTTGACGGAAGGGGTTTTAGGAGTTATAATTAAAGCTTCTTAAATTCTATGGCCATAATTAAGGGAAATTTTAAGGGGGGGATAAAAAATGACACAAGAGAAGAAGGCGCAGATAGAAGCGAAGTCAGAAAATAGGCAGGAGCAGGGCGCAAAGCAAAAAGCGCTGGAATTGGCATTGGCTCAGATTGAAAAACAATTTGGCAAGGGCTCGATTATGAAACTCTCCAGCGATATCAAATTAGATATTCCGGCAATTCCTACCGGGGCTTTATCCCTGGATTTGGCTCTGGGTGTAGGAGGACTGCCCCGGGGCAGAGTGATTGAGATCTTTGGCCCTGAATCGTCCGGTAAGACCACGCTTACCTTGAGCGTAATAGCTCAGGTGCAGAAGACAGGCGGGGTTGCCGCATTTATTGATGCCGAACATGCCTTTGATTCAATTTATGCCAAAAAAGTCGGGCTTAATCTTGACGAACTGTTTATTTCCCAGCCGGATACCGGAGAGCAGGCATTAGAGATTACCGAAACGCTCGTGCGTTCCAATGCCGTTGATGTGGTAGTGATTGACTCAGTAGCCGCGCTTACCCCCAGGGCTGAAATAGAAGGCGAAATGGGCGACAGCCACATGGGTTTACAGGCCCGTCTTATGTCTCAGGCATTGCGAAAGCTTACCTCGGCGATAAGTAAGTCCAAAACCTGCGTTATCTTTATTAACCAGCTGCGTGAAAAGATAGGGATTATGTTTGGCAATCCTGAAACCACTCCGGGAGGAAGGGCTTTGAAATTTTATTCCTCTGTCCGCCTGGATTTGAGAAGGAAAGAACAGATTAAATCCGGGGAGACAGTTATCGGCAACCGGGTAAGGGCACGGGTGGTTAAAAACAAGGTTGCCGCGCCTTTTCGCGAAGCAGAATTTGAAATCTTATTTGATGAAGGTATCTCAAGAGCCGGCAGTATACTGGATATAGCAAGTGAAATGGGTATTGTACAGAAAAGCGGGAGCTGGTTTGCTTATAATAATGAAAAGATTGGCCAGGGCAGGGAGCAGGTTATCCAATACCTTAAAACGCAGGCAAAGCTGCTTAATGAATTAGAGGAGAAAGCGCGTAAACAGGCGCTGGCTTCGCCGGCGAAGCCAGCGAAGGCGAAGGAGGGCAGCTAGGATGAGAAAAAGAACAAAAATAACTTTTATCATAACCGGTATCTCTATCGGTATAATTATTGGTTTGGTCGTTGCCGCCAGGTTTGATTTTTATCATCCCATCGGCGCGCTGGATAGCGCCTATGATATTTCCGGGACAAGTTTTGAGCATAGCGTAGAGGCTGTAGCCAGGGTAGTAGGGCCGGCAGTGGTCTCGATCAGCACTGAACGTACAGAAAAGATTGCTGCCCCGCGCATGCGGCGATACAGTTTTGGCGGCGGTCCTTTTGAAGATGAGTTCTTCAGTAAATTCTTTGAGGATTTTTTTGGCGAACTGCCTGAAAGGGAATACAAGCAGTCAGGTTTAGGCTCGGGAGTGCTCATTGATAAGCAAGGATATATTCTTACTAATGAACATGTAGTGGGAGATGCGGATAAAATTACCGTGACTCTATCCGATGCAAGGGAGTTTAAGGCTGAGGTCAAGGGAAAGGATAAGCGTTCTGACCTTGCGGTAATTAAAATTCAGGGAGATAATTTTCCCGCGGCTAAGTTAGGCGATTCCGATGCCCTGAGCATTGGACAGTGGGTGGTAGCCATCGGTAATCCTTTTGGATTTGCGCTGCATAATCCGGAGCCGACAGTTACCTCAGGCGTGGTGAGCGCCTTGCATCGCTCATTAGGCAGGATGATTTCCGGAGAGAGGGATTACGGCGACCTTATCCAGACAGATGCCGCGATCAACCCCGGTAACTCCGGCGGGCCGTTAGTGAATCTAAAAGGAGAAGTGGTAGGCATCAATGTGGCTATATTTTCTACCAGCGGCGGATACCAGGGGATTGGTTTTGCCGTGCCGGTTAATTCAGCTAAGCGCATTGTCGCAAAGCTTATTGAAGGCAAAAAGATTGTCTATGGATGGCTGGGTGTTATCGTGCAGGGTTTAGACGAAAAGTTAGCAAACTATTTTGGCCTCACTGAGAAAAAAGGCGTTCTGGTGGCTAAGGTTTTAGCGGATAGCCCCGCCCAAAAATCCGGCGTTAAGGAAGGAGACCTGCTGCTTAGATTTGACAACCTGGAGATTAATAATGTCAATGCCCTGCTTAAAATTGTGGGTAATATTGAAGCCGGGAGAAAAGTAAGATTAGAGCTGATCAGGGATAAGAAGCCGATTACCCTGGATGTGGAGATCGGCGCGCGGCCGGATAATTTAGAAGAGTTGGGTGAATCTGTCTTAGAGGAAGAGCCGTCTAATTCCTGGCGGGGACTGCGGGTTACGGAAATCACCCCGGAATTAGCAAAACGTTTTAGAGTGAGCAAAGAGGAAGGGGTGCTTGTGGTTGAGGTGAGGCCTGAGAGCGAAGCTGATCAGGCCGGGCTTATCCAGGGCGACGTAATATTAGAAATCAATAAGAGGGGCATCGAGAGCATAGCTGCCTATAGAAATATAATTAAGGAGATTAGCGGGGATGTGCTTGTGCGTACGGCGCGCGGATTTTTTGTCTTAAAAGAATCCTCGGCCAAAGAACAATAAGTTTTATGAATGGGGACAATGCTGATGCTGCCAGCCAGAATAAAGAGGAAACCAGGGCCCGTAATTATGTCTGGCGCCTGATTAAGGGAAGGCTGCGCAGCGAAGAGGAGATTAGGCAAAAGCTTAACCTTAAAAAATACGCTCCCCCTGTAATCGCAAAGACAGTCAGTTATTTTAAGGGATTAGATTATATTAACGATCTAGAATTTGCTCGGCGCTGGGTTAATAGCCGCCTGCGTAAACCGCTGGGCCTTAAGGCCATCGCCATTGAATTAAAGCAAAAAGGAGTTAGTAAAGAAATTATAGATGAGCTGATAGAGCAAAAGAAACGCGTTGTTGATGAAAGAAGAGTTGTGCAGGAATTAGCAGAGGAATATTTTGATAAATTAAGAGGGAAAAAAGAGCGCCCTGAGAAGCTCAAGGCCAAACTCTACGGCTATCTGCTTCGCCGCGGATTCTCAACTGAAGTAATTAGCGATGCGATTAATCGCTGCACTTCCGAAGTGTAGGAGAAGGTATTGTGGATACAAATACGCTACGCAAAAAATATCTGGATTTCTTTGCCTCCAAGGGCCATAAAATTGTTCCTTCCAGTTCGCTGGTTCCTCAGGATGACCAGACACTCCTTTTTACCTCAGCCGGAATGAATCAGTTTAAAAATGAATTCTTGGGACAGCTGACTAACTTTCGCAGAGCAACAAGCTGTCAAAGGTGTTTACGCACCGACGATTTGGATAAAGTCGGAGCGACGGCGTATCATCATACATTTTTTGAGATGTTAGGAAACTTCTCTTTTGGCAGTTATTTTAAGGAAGAGGCAATTGCCTGGGCCTGGGAATTCATAACTGAGACGCTGAAAATAACCCCTGATGCGCTCTGGGTATCGGTGTATCAGGAAGATACGCAGGCATATGATATCTGGAAGAAGAGGGTTGGCTTTCCTGATAAGAAAATCGTAAAGTTAGGGCCCAGAGAAAACTTCTGGCCGGCCAACGCAATTGAGGATGGCCCCAACGGCCCATGCGGGCCCTGCTCCGAGATATTTTTTGACTACGGGCAAAATGCCGGCTGTAATAAGCCGGGCTGTAGGCCTGGCTGTCCCTGCGGAAGATTTGTGGAAATATGGAATCTGGTTTTTACCCAGTTTAACCGTAAGGACGAAGGTGTTTTAGAGCCATTGCCGAATAAAAACATTGATACCGGAATGGGCTTAGAGAGAATGGCTGCGCTATTGCAAGGGGTAAAAAGCAACTTTGAAATCGACATCTTCAAGCCGATAATTAAAGCCATCTTAAACTATCCGCTCTTCCGCATCCGCTATCCGCTTATCAACGCCATTGCCGACCATATCCGGGCAATTATCTTTGCAATTTATGACGGGGTTAGCCCTTCAAACGAACAAAGAGGATATGTAGTGCGCAAGCTTATACGCAAAGCGGAATTTCATGGTTATACTTTAGGAATCAAGAATCCCTTCCTGCATCAATTGGCCGCGGTAGCTGCCGATACCTTTAGCCTTGTTTACCCTGAGTTAAAAAACAATATTGCGGAAATATCAAATATTATTCAGCAGGAAGAAAAGAATTTTATTTCAACCTTAAAAGAAGCCCCGCGTATTCTTGGCTTAGAGTTTAAGGGCAGTAAATCTAAGAGCCAGGGCGCTGGCCATGTTGCTTTTAAACTTCACGATACCCACGGCATACCGCTTGAAATTACCAAAAGCTGGGCGAGAGAGCGCGGATTTGAGATTAGCGAGGAGGAATTTAATCATGACCTAAGGGAACAGCAGGAACGCTCCAAAAAATCAAGTAAGCTCTTAGGGGGAGTTTTTGTTGGTGAGGTTAGGAAGTTAGATATTAAGAAAACTAAATTCTTAGGCTATCAAAGTCATCGCGTTGAAGATGCGAAAATTTTGATCGTGATTAAGAATGCGATACCGCTGGCCTATGCATCAGCCGGTGAATCCTGTGAGATGATTTTGGATAAGACCCCCTTTTATGCTGAGTCAGGCGGCCAGATCGGAGACCGCGGCCGGATTCTAAAAGGCAAAAACATCTTTATGGTTGAAAATACGGTAAAACAAGGCAGGGTATACCTGCATTCCGGCAGAGTTGAGAACGGTAAATTCAAGAGAGGAGATGTGGTCTCAGCCCGCATTGACGTTGACTTCCGTCAGGCTGTGAGCAGAGCCCATAGCGCAACTCATCTTTTGCAGGCAGCCCTGCGCGAGATTCTCGGTGAGCACATCAAGCAGGCGGGTTCTTTAGTGGAAGCGGACAGGCTGCGTTTTGATTTTGTTCATTCCGAGAAGATTCCCGGAGAAACCTTAGGCAGGATTGAGGCCTTAGTGCAAAAAAATATCTTAGGAAGTTATGAGGTTAAGGTGAAAGAGTCAACTTTAGAACAGGCAAAGAAATCCAGGGCCCTGGCCTTCTTCGGGGATAAGTATGAGTCAAAGGTGCGCATTGTCCATATCGGAGATTTTTCTAAGGAATTATGCGCTGGTACCCATTTAAGAAATTCATCCCAGGCAGGGTTATTCAAGATAATTTCTGAATCTTCAATTGCCAAAGGCCTGCGCAGGATTGAGGCCTCAACCGGCGCGCTTGCCTGGGAGGCCTTCAGGCGCAGCCAGAGCCGGTTAGATGAAATTTCTGATTTAATCAAAACAGCGGATGATAAAATCATACCGGCGCTTGAAGATAAGTTTAGCAGGTTAGCCAGTTCGGAAAAAGAGATTTTGCGTTTACGGCTTGAGCTGGTTAAATATGACCTAAGCGCGCTCATCGATAAGGCTCAAGACGTCAAGAATACAAAAATAATATGTAATAAATACAACGATCTCGGGGTGGATATGCTGCTTCAGATTGCGGATATGCTCAAATCCAGACTATCTTCCTATGCCTTCTGTCTGGCGGCGGTTCAAGGTGCGCGGGCCGGGTTAGTTACCGGGCTATCAGATGATCTGGTTGCAAAAGGCTTAGATGCCGCAAAAATCATAAAAGAGGTTGCCATTCTTATTGATGGCTCAGGCGGCGGGAGGCAAGCGATGGCCCAGGCCGGCGGCAGCAATATCAAGCAGTTAGATAAAGCCCTGGAAAAGTTCAGGGAAATTATAGGCGCTTACTTAAAATAAATGAAAATCATAAAATACGGCTCAAAGGAATTAGAGAAAATTTACCAACGTTCACTCTACCGCAGGCCCAAGGTTATCTCCCGGGTGGGTAAGATTATTGAGGAGGTGCGGCTCTACGGCGATGAGGCGGTAATCCGCTACACTAAGAAGTACGACAGGGTCAAGCTTACGGCAAAACAACTGCGTGTTTCTCAGGCAGAGCTTAGCGGCGCCTACCAGAATATTGAACCCGACTTTGTGGCGAACTTAAAAATAATCATTGATAACGTCACTAAATTTTATAAGCGTCAGAGCAAAAAGTCCTGGCGGATTAAGGATAGGGAAGGCGTTGTCATAGGCGAGCAATTCGGCCCGCTTGAATCCGCGGGCATTTATATTCCTGCGGGGACAGCCCCGCTGGTATCTACGGTCTATATGACCGTGCTTCCGGCAAAAATTGCCGGAGTCAAGCGGATAGTCTTGCTCAGCCCGCCGGATAAATCCGGTAATATTAACCCTCATATTCTGGTGGTTGCGGATTTACTTAAGGTTGATGAAATTTACAAGGTCGGAGGCGCGCAGGCAATTGCCGCCTGCGCCTTTGGCACAAAGACGATTCCGAAAGTGCAAAAGATAGTCGGACCGGGAAATATTTATGTTACCGAGGCCAAGCGCCAACTTTATGGTTATGCGGATATTGATATGCTGGCAGGGCCAACGGAATTGGTGATCATTGCCAACCGCTATAGCCATAATTCATATATTAAGGCTGATCTTTTGGCTCAAGGCGAACATCGCGGCGGATTAGCCATTCTTATCACAACTTCCAAGGCCCAGGCAAAACAGTTCAGGCAGGAATTAGCCAGCGGTTACATTGTTCCGGTTAAGAACCTCAAAGCCGCAGTTGAGGTGGCAAACGCCATAGCGCCGGAGCATTTAGAAATCCTGATTAAGAATCCATTTAAAATTGTCAGGCAGATAAAAAATGCCGGTGCGGTGTTCTTAGGACACTACAGCCCTGCCGCAGTGGGTGATTATGTTGCCGGGCCAAGCCACGTCCTGCCGACTTCCGGAACGGCAAAATTTTTCTCAGGATTGTCTCTGTCTGATTTTATTAAGTCAAGCCATATTATCAGCTATTCTAAAAAGGCGCTGGAATCCGTAAGGGGCCCTTTGGAAAAAATAGCCAATATTGAAGGGTTGACTAAGCACTTAGATTCGGTAAAGGCAAGATTCTCATAGAAAGCTTCGGTGCAAAATGAAAGCAAGAAAAGCAAATATTAAACGCAAAACTACTGAGACCGATATTACCGTAGGGATAAATTTAGACGGTAGCGGTAAGTCCGATATTAAAACGCCGATAAATTTCTTAAATCACATGCTGACTTTGTTTGCCAGGCATGGCTTATTTGATTTGAAACTCAAAGCTTCCGGCGATGTTGAAGTTGACATGCATCATACCAATGAGGATATCGGGATTTGCCTGGGGCAGGCAATAAAAAAAGCATTAACAGATAAATCGGGCATCAGGCGGTTTGGTTTTTCCTCTCTGCCGATGGACGAGGCGTTAGCCGAAGTTAGTTTAGATATATGCAACAGGCCTTGTTTAAAGTTCAGAGTTCATAGTTCAGAGTTCATGGCTGAAGGTAAAGAATACAGCCTGAATTATTTGAAGCAGTTTTTGCAGGCCGTGGCCAGTAATGCCGGAATAACCCTGCATGCGGAAATAGTCTATGGTGAGGATTCCCACCATATCATTGAGGCAGTTTTTAAGGCCTTCGGCAGGGCCTTGAAAGATGCGGTGGCCATCGATCCGCGTATCAAGGGTATTCTATCAACCAAGGGCATTCTATAGATCTGTGTCAAAGTGTCAAAGTATTTTTATTTCTTTACTTGATACTATGATACCCTGACACTTTTTACTGTGATTGCGATTATTGATTACGGGATGGGGAATTTACGCAGCGTGGCAAAGGCCTTAGAGGCAGCCGGGGCAAAGAACGTCAAAGTTACCTCAAGCCCGGCATTGATTTCTAAGGCCAATAAGCTCGTCTTGCCCGGTGTCGGCGCAATGCAAGAGGCGATGCGTGAGTTAAGGAAATTGAGATTGATTGAGGTAATTAAAAAAAATATATTCATCAAACCATTCTTGGGTATTTGCCTTGGCCTGCAGCTTCTTTTTACTGAAAGCGAAGAAGGCGGCAAGGTCGGGGGTTTAGGGATTTTTAAAGGCAGGGTTAAGCGGTTTTCCCATCAGCTGAAGGTTCCGCATATCGGCTGGAATCAGGTAAAACTTAAGACGCAGGACCCAGGAGGCAGGAGGCAGGAATGTTTTATGCTCAAGGCCATTCCCGATAATTCGTATTTTTATTTTTGCCATTCTTATTATGTAGTTCCCGAGGATAAGAGTTTGATTGCCCTCACAACTGATTACGGTATTGAGTTTACCTCCGGCATCCGTAGAGACAATTTATTTGCCTGTCAGTTTCATCCTGAGAAGAGCCAGCGTCTGGGCTTAAGGCTTCTGGAAAATTTTCTAAAGCTCTAAAATGCTTATCATTCCCGCGATTGATTTAAAAGATGGCGAGGTGGTCAGATACACCAGGGGCAGGTTTAATAAAAGGGTTTATTCTGCCGACCCTGTATCAGTTGCCCTCAACTGGCAAAGCCAGGGAGCAAAGTTTATGCACTTAGTTGATTTAGACGCCGCTATGACCGGTAAAGCGAAAAACCTGAAGCTGATCAAAAAAATCATTGCCGTGAGCAAGATTCCGCTTGAGGTTTCAGGCGGCATCAGGGATTTGGCGATGATAAAAAAGTTCATTGCTCTTGGCGCCAGCAGGGTTGTGCTGGGCACGAAAGCCATAGAAGATATCGGCTTCTTAGCCAAAGCAGTAAAAGAATTCGGCCGCAAAATCGCCCTGGCAATAGATGTCTCCGCGAGTGGTATAGGCATAGAAGGTTGGAAGAGGTCAGTTAAAATTGAGTTTACCCCTTTAATAGCGAGGCTAGAAAAAATGTGTTTAAAAACTATCATTTATACCGATATAACCCGTGACGGCAGCCTCAAGGGTTTAAATTTTCCGGCGCTTAAAAGAATGCTTCAGGCAACCTCGATTGATGTTATTGTCTCCGGAGGCGTTTGTTCGTTAGAAGATATTAAAGGACTTATCGCGCTCAGCAGCCCTAACTTAAAAGGGGTGATTATCGGCAAAGCGCTCTATGAAAAAATGTTTTCCCTGCCCGAAGCTATTGCAATGGCAAAGTAGAATGCTTAGCAAAAGAATAATTCCCTGTCTTGATGTTAAGGATGGCCGGGTGGTAAAAGGGGTGAAGTTTTTAAAGCTTAAGGACGCAGGGGATCCGGTTGAGGTTTCTAAAAGATACGAAGACGAGGAGGCGGATGAGCTTGTATTTTTAGATATAACCGCAAGCGCCGAGAATAGAAAAATTATTTTAGACGTCGTCAGGCGCACTGCCCAGAATGTCTTTATGCCTCTTACCGTCGGCGGAGGGGTAAGGGACTTATCGGACATCAGGGCCCTGCTTAATGCCGGTGCGGATAAGGTCTCGATCAATACCGCTGCGCTAAAGAATCCCGCCTTGATTAAAAAGGCCTCAGATAAGTTTGGGAGTCAGTGTATTGTAGCGGCGATTGATGCTAAAAAGGCCGCAGGCCGCAGGCCGCAGGCCGCAGGTAAAACTTTTTGGGAGGTTTATATAAACGGCGGCAGGACGCCGACGGGTTTAGACGCGGTTAAATGGGCGCGGCAGGTAGAGAAATTAGGCGCGGGTGAAATTCTTTTGACCAGCATGGATTATGATGGCACAAAATGCGGGTATGATTTAGAGCTGACTAAGGCAGTAACCAGTTCCGTAAATATTCCGCTGATTGCTTCCGGCGGCGCAGGCAGGAAAGAGGATTTTTATACGGTATTGACTCAAGGCCGTGCGGATGCGGCATTAGCGGCCTCGCTTTTTCATTATCAGGAATTAACCGTTAAAGAGCTTAAGGGTTACTTGAAGAAAAGAGGGGTTGCCATAAGATGTTAAGAAAACGCGAAATCTTGAACTTACAATATGATGCTGCCGGGCTTATCCCGGCGATAATCCAGGATTATAAGACCGGCGAGGTTTTAATGCTTGCCTATATGAATAAGCAGTCATTAAAGCGCACCCTCAAGCTTAAGAAGGCCTGCTTCTGGTCGCGCTCACGTAAGCAATACTGGGTAAAGGGTGAAAGCTCAGGCCACTTCCAATTTATCAAGGAAATTTATTATGACTGTGATGCCGATACACTTTTGATTAAAGTCCGGCAAATTGGCGCGGCCTGTCATACAGGTAATAGGTCTTGTTTCTATCGTCAAATTCACTCCGAAAGCGGCGGGGCTGATTGAATATGTATTTACCTTCAGAAAAAGAAGCTATAAACCTGTCTAAAAAGGGAAACCTTATTCCAATTTACCGCGAAATCCCCGGGGACTTAGAAACCCCGGTTTCGGCATACCTGAAGCTTGCCGCAGAAAGCGAATACGGCTATCTGCTTGAGTCGGTAGAGGGGGAGGAAAAAATTGCCCGCTTTTCCTTTATCGGGTGCGCGCCCTCCGCTATCCTCAAGCTAAATGGCGCGCAGTTAGAAATTCTCAGCAAAGATAGTTCAGGTAAATTTAAGCATAGAAAAGAAATTATAATGGGTAATCCCCTTTCCAGGCTTAAAGAATTTATGTCAGTTTATAAATTCATAGACGTTGATGGCGCTCCGCTATTCTGCGGAGGGCTGGTGGGTTACCTCGGCTATGACCTGGTGCGCTCCTTTGAAAATATCCCGGATAAGAATCCTGCTCCTTGCGCTATGCCGGATGCGTTTTTTTTACTCAGCGACACCTTTGTGATCTTTGACCATCTTAAGCACAGCCTGAAGATTATTGCCTGCGCTTTTTTAACTGATAAAAATCCTAAAACCATAAGAGCGGCTTATAAGAAGTCAATCGCCCGCATTGAGTCAATCGTCAAAAAACTTAGAGAACCGATAGCTAATGAGCAGGGCGGGGCAGGCCCCAAAAAAGCTCTTCGGGTAAAGGCCTTGACCGCGAAAAAAGATTTTATGCGCATGGTAGAAAAAGCCAAAACGTATATTCGTAAGGGCGACATTATCCAGGTGGTGCTCTCGCAGATTTTCTCAAAGCCGATGCGCCATAAGCCATTTACTATCTATCGAAACCTAAGGAATCTAAACCCCTCAGCGTATATGTTTTATCTAAAATTTAAAGACCTCTATCTCATCGGCTCGTCCCCCGAGATGCTCGTGCGCTGTGAGAAGGGAATGGTTACCACAAGGCCCATTGCCGGAACCAGGCCAAGAAGCGCTTCTGGGCTCGAGGATTTGCGCTTAGAGAACGAATTGTTGAAAGATGCGAAGGAAAGAGCCGAGCATATTATGCTGGTTGATTTGGGAAGAAACGACCTGGGCAGGGTCTGCGAGTACGGCTCGGTCAGGCTGAGCGAATTTATGCGCATCGAACGTTATTCGCACGTGATGCATATTGTCAGCGAGATACAGGGAAGGTTAATCAAAGGAAAAGATATTTATGATCTTTTGCAGGCGGCCTTCCCTGCAGGAACGGTTAGCGGAAGCCCAAAGGTAAGGGCGATGGAGATTATTGATCAGTTGGAGAGTTTCCGGCGCGGGCCATACGCAGGGGCAGTGGGCTATTTTGGCTTTTCCGGTAATTTAGATACCTGTATTACCATTCGCACCATAGTAATAAAGAAGAACATTGCCTATATCCAGGCCGGGGCCGGCATCGTTAGCGGCTCAAAACCGGAAAGAGAGTATCAGGAGATACTGAATAAGGCAAAGGCGCAGTTAGAAGCGGTCAAATGAGGAGGTTATAAAATGGCAGTTGCAGTCAGGATGCGCAAGATAGGTAAACTTGCAAAAAAGAGATTTTATTTTAGAATCGGGGTAATCAATGAGCAAAAGAACCGCGATGGCAGGGTTATTGAGGATATCGGCAGCTACGAGCCGGCCAAAAAAGAGGACAATTTTAAAATTGACCTCGGCCGTTATGAGTACTGGAGGCAAAAGGGCGCGGTAATCTCGCCGACGATAAAGAGTATGATTAAAAAAATAAATAAGGGTAAGTAGCCGGCGCTTTCTCAAGGCCGCGCCTCCTAAACAAGGCGCGGGCCCGGTTAGCTTCGCTATTTAAAGAAGGAGATAAAAATGCAGCCACAGACAGTTCCGCCGTTGTTACAGCTTATGCCGATATTTTTAATTTTCATAATTTTTTATTTTTTGTTAATCCGCCCCCAGCAGAAGCAGGAAAAAGAGCGCCTGGCAATGCTTAAAGATATCAAGAAAAACGATGCGGTGGTTACTACGGGCGGAATGCATGGGGTTGTGCTTAATCTCAAGGATAAAACCATAACTGTGCGTATTGACGATAATGTCAAGGTTGAAATTGACCGCAGCGCTATTTCACGAATTGAAAAGATAGCCTGAAGTCATCCCCCTGCGCAGGGTACCGCGGGCTTTAGTCCGTGGGGTTGCATCATAATAGTGGAGGAAATTTTTGATGGCAACAAGAAAAAATCTGTTGTATAAGGCGCTTCTTATTTTGGGATTAGCCGGGCTTTCGCTATGGCTTGCCTATCCCTTAGATAAGAAGATAAACTTAGGGTTGGATTTAAAAGGCGGTATGCATCTGGTGCTTCGGGTTGATCTTTCCCAGATGGATGAGAAATCTAAAAATGGCGCTGTTGAACGGGCACTGGAGATTATCAGCAACCGGGTGAATGAATTTGGGGTGGCCGAACCGCTCATCCAGCGACAAGGAGGAGAGCATATTTTGGTCCAGCTTCCCGGGGTTACTGACCGAAAGCGGGCAAAAGAATTGATTGGCAAGACCGCTTTGCTTGAGTTTAAATTAGTTAATTCCCAGGCCAAGGCTCTTTCTGAGGCGGGGCAGGCGGGAAACCCGCCAGAGGGTTATGAATATGTCAATGATGAGGAAGGAAAGCCATTGCTTTTGAGTAAAAGCGCTTCCCTGACCGGCGAGGCGATCAAGGATGCCCAGGTGGGAGTTGACCAATATGGCCTGCCTTCAGTTAAGTTAGAGTTTAATGAAAAAGGCAGAAAAACCTTCGCGGAGATTACCGCAAGCCAGATCAATGAAAGGCTGGCCATAGTCCTTGACGGTATGATTAAGTTAGCGCCGGTGATTAATCAAGGAATAGATTCCGGAGAGGCAGAGATTACCCGCCGGGGCGGTTTTAGCTCTCAGGAGGCAAGCGACATAAGCATTGTCTTGCGCTCAGGAGCTTTGCCGGCTCCAATGGTGATAGAAGAAGAGCGCACCATCGGCCCCCTCTTAGGCGCGGATTCAGTGCGCAGCGGAATTAAGGCCTGCCTGATCGGGAGCGCGCTGGTTTTTGGATTTATGTGTATTTACTATTTGCTATCAGGCGTTGTTGCCAGCATAGCCTTGATCCTGAATTTTGTCCTTATCCTGGGGTTTATGGCTTATTTTAATGCTACCCTTACCCTGCCGGGCATTGCCGGTATTGTGCTTACCTTAGGAATGGCAGTGGATGCCAACGTGTTGATTAACGAGCGTATCCGCGAAGAATTAAAATTAGGCCGGCCTCTTTCTATCGCCATAAGCAGCGGTTATACCAAGGCCTTTAGCGCGATATTGGATTCTAACGTTACTACCCTGATTGCCGCCTTCTTTTTGTTTCAATTTGGAAGCGGGCCGATCCGCGGATTTGCCCTCACTTTAAGCGTGGGTTTGCTGGCGAGCATGTTTACCGCCATATTTGTTACCCGGACTATTTTTGAACTGCTGTTTTTAAATCGTAATTTTAAGAACTTGAGCATGCTTCAGTTAATCGGCGCCACTAAATTTGATTTTATCGCTAAGCGCAGGTTTTTTTATGCCCTTTCCGTACTGGTGATCGGAGCGGGTATGTTTATCTTTTTGAAACAGGGTAAGAATGCCTACGGCATTGACTTCTCCGGCGGCCAGATTCAGGAATACCGCTTCCAGCGGCCGGTGCCGGTAGAGCAAATACGCCTCCTGCTGAAAGAGTCGGGGATTAACGAGGCGGCCATCCAGCAGTTCAAGGAAGACCCCAGGATTGTTATGCTGCGCAGCAGCCAGGATACTGCGGAGTTGGCCTCAGAGAAGTTCAAAGCTCATTTCAAAGATAATCCATATGACCTCTTGCGTATTGAAAACGTTGGCCCGGTAGTAGGAAAGGAATTACGCCAGAAGGCGCTCTCGGCGCTCGCCCTCTCACTTAGCGGCATATTAGTCTATGTGGCATTTCGCTTTAAACATTTTAATTTTGCCGCTGCCGGGGTGCTGGCGTTATTCCACGATATTCTGGTTACCCTGGGGTTTCTGGCTTTAAGCGGAAAACAGATAGACCTGCTCATTGTTACCGCCATCCTGACCATTGCCGGTTATTCTATCAATGATACCATTGTTATTTATGACCGCGTGCGCGAGAATATGCGCTCTATGCGTAAAATGTCCTTAGCGGAAATCATAAACCTGAGCGTCAATCAAACCTTATCCCGGACCATATTGACCAGCGGGGTCACCTTGCTTATGGTTATTGCCCTATTTTTCTGGGGGGGGGAGGTGCTGCATAATTTTGCCTTTTGCTTGTTAGTTGGTTTTATCTCCGGGATATATTCTACGGTTTATATTGCCTCGCCTTTAGTCTTAGCCTGGTCAAGGAAAATCAGCCCCAAGGGCTGATTTTCCTTGATCCTTCGGCGCTCGTTTCTACAATATCTGGAAGCGCCGAAGGATCTAATTTAGCTAACCCGATATCATTTTTATGCCCTCAAGAATAATCAGCCCTGCGGGAAAGTAAGATGTTTAAGTCAATTAAGCTCTATCCGGGCCAGGAAATAGACCTCGAGCAATTGATTTCCACGCTGCTAAGCTTTGGTTACCAGCGCCACGACTATTGCGCTGATGAAGGCGATTTTTCGCGCCGCGGAGAAATCATTGACGTTTATCCGGCTACCTTTGAGTGTCCGCTGCGCATTTCACTTGACTTTGATAAAATTGAATCTATCTCAAGCTACGACCTCTTACATAATAAGGTTATCTATAGCCATGAGCTGGTAATTATCTTACCCCGGCAGCACGGCTACCGCAGAGCAGCCCTGCAACAAGCCCCGCTCTTTGAGAGCGCTGATAATCGGAGGGTTGACTTTACCGAGGAGCTGCCGCTTAATCTTTTTCTGGAGTTAAAAAAAGGCGACCTCGTAGTGCATAATCAGCATGGTCTAGGTATCTACGCGGGGATGCATAAATTGCCGGCTGCCGGAGGGACAAGCGATCACTTATCTATTGAATACGCGGATAAAGAAAAACTATTTGTTCCTCTAGAAAGCGCTCATCTTATCCAAAAATATATCGGCATAAGCGGCCGGCGCCCCAAGGTTAATCGTTTAGGCAGCAAAGAGTGGCTTACGGTTAAGAAGCGGGTCAAGAAAGGAATTAAGACAGTAGCCTTAGAGTTATTAAAGGCGCAGGCAGAGAGATCCCTTGCCGGCGGCTTTGCCTTTAGCCGGGATACTGACTGGCAGGCTGAATTTGAAAAAACATTTCCTTATCAAGAAACCCCCGGCCAGGCAAAGGCACTCGCTGAGGTTAAAAAGGATATGCAATCGCAGCATCCCATGGACAGGCTCTTATGCGGCGATGTCGGCTATGGGAAGACCGAGGTTGCCTTGCGGGCTGCTTTTAAGGCAGTGATGGATAATAAGCAGGCGGCTTTTTTGGTCCCTACTACAATTTTGGCCGAGCAGCATTACCAGAACTTTATCCAACGTTTAAAAGATTTCCCTGTAAATATCCAGATGCTCTCGCGTTTTAAAAGCGATGCCGAGCAGGAGAAGATAATCAGCGGCTTGAGGGAAGGTAAGGTGGATATTGTTATCGGGACGCACCGCTTGCTTTCCGCGGATATTGTTTTTAATGATTTAGGCCTGTTAATTATTGATGAAGAACAACGTTTCGGAGTCAGGGCCAAGGAAAGAATCAAATCCCTTAAGAGCAACGTTGACATCCTGACTCTCACTGCAACGCCGATACCAAGAACCTTATACCTGGGGCTTATGGGAATAAAGGATCTTTCCATGATTAATACCCCTCCACAAAATCGTATGCCTATTGCCACCTATGTGGTAGAATATGACAATGCACTTATTGTCCAGGCTATACGTAGAGAAATCGCGCGCCGCGGCCAGGTATTTTTCGTGCATAATCAGGTTTATGATATTGAAAAGATCTGCCAGCGACTGAAGAATCTGCTCTCAGCGGATGTGCGCATTGCCTATGCCCACGGACAGATGCCGGAAAAGGAATTGGAAAAGATTATGCTTGGCTTTCTGCAGAGAAAAGTTGATTGTTTAGTTTGCACAACGATAATTGAATCCGGCATTGATATGCCATACGCGAATACCCTGTTAGTCAACAATGCCCAGGCCTTTGGTTTACCTGACCTGCATCAGCTGCGGGGAAGGGTGGGTAGGTTCAACCGTAAGGCCTACAGCTATTTTTTAATACCCAAGGATGAAATTTTGACTGCGGATGCCCGCAGGCGGCTTGAGGCAATGAAGGATTATTCCCAGTTAGGCGCGGGTTTTGAGCTGGCAATGGAGGATTTGGAAATCCGCGGGGTAGGCAACGTATTGGGCTATGAGCAGCACGGTTTTATCTATTCAGTCGGCTTTGATCTCTACTGCCGCCTTTTAAAGGAAATGGTAAGTTCGCTAAAATCTCCAGGAGAACAATTGCAAGTTAAGTGATTATGGCTAAAATAATTAGGCTGATTAGTTTACCTATTTTCTTAAAGTTATCGCCAAAGGCGATTTTCTTGACCTTAATCTTCTTTTTGCCTTGTGCTTACAGCTCTGGAGAAACGGCTGCGCCGGCAGACAGGATTGTGGCTATTGTGAATAAGGAGAGCATTACTCAGTCCGAAGCCGATGCCTTTCTCAATCTGATTATTATGCAGTTAAGCCAGCGCTATCAGGGAAAGGAATTAGAGGAAAAGATTGAGCATGAGAAACAAGAGCTGATGGGTAAGATGATTGAGGAACGGATTATCTTACAGGAGGCAAAACGTAAAAAACTTCAGGCCAGGGCGGATATGGTGAAAAAGCGGCTGGAAGAGGCCAGGAGAAGCTACGGCTCAGATGAAGAATTTCAAGCGTCCTTAAAATTGAGAGGGTTAACTCTAAGTGATTTAGAAAAGAGAATGGGTGAACAAATGATGCTCCGGGGGCTGATTGAACAGGAGGTAAGGTCTAAAATTGTCATCAGCCCCGATGAGGTAACTGTATATTATGAAAAACATAAAGATGATTTCTTGCAGCCGGAAATGCGCAGCATAGAGTCGCTCTACTTCGAAGATGAAAATATTAGAGAAAAACTGGCCGAGGATTTAAAAACAGGCGCCGATTTTAAACAGCTGGCAGAGCGCTACAAGCTTGCTTACGCTAAAGATGCGCTGTCCAAGAGCCAATTAAAACCTGAAATCCGGGAAGCGATTTTTTCGCTTAAGCTTGATGAAGTATCCGCCGCCGTAAGATTGGACAAAGGTATATGCGTCTTTAAGTTATTAGAAATACATCCGCAAGAACTTAAGGATTTAGCTGGCGTTTCCGAACGCATTTACAATTATATTTTTGAAGAGAAATTAACCGTAAAATTAAGCGAATGGATTGAAGAGTTGAAGTCAAAGGCGTATATCGTGGTTAAGTAATGGCATCGGCTCTATGACTAAGGTTAGATGTGCAATAACTATGGGGGATCCTTCGGGGATTGGGGCCGAAGTTATTCTTAAGGCGCTGGGAACCCCCGGACTTTCTAAGTCAGCAGATTTTACCGTAATTGGGGATAGGCGGGTGTTTGAGAAGTGTCAAAGTGTCAAAGTGTCAAAGTATCATGATTTTGTGGTTATTGACCTACGGAATGTGCCTCAAAAAGGATTTAGATTTGGAAAAGTTAGGCCAGAATATGGTAAGGCGGCGATGGAATATCTGCAGAAAGGGCTGGAATTGATTAAATCCCATAAGATAGATTGTTTGGTTACTGCTCCGCTAAATAAGAAGGCGGTAAGCCTATTAGGGTATCATTTTAGCGGACAGACCGAATATATCGCCCGGACATTCCAGGTCAGAGATGCAGTGATGATGCTGTTTAATAAGAAATTAAGAGTGGTTTTGGTCACTAGACATATACCCTTAAAAGACGTTGCCAAAGGGCTAAGCGCAGAAAAAATATCCAAGGTTATTTCTACAACCGCCTTAGGGCTAAAATCACTCTTTGGCATTAAGAAGCCAAAACTTTCTATCTGCGGCTTGAATCCGCATGCTTCGGATAGCGGTGTTATGGGCAGCGAAGAAAGAAAATTGATAATTCCGGCAATGGCAATGGCAGAGAGATTAGGGATTAAGGTTAAAGGGCCATATCCTGCAGATACTATCTTTCAGAAAGCAAAAGCCGGAAATTATGATTGTATAGTCTGTATGTATCATGACCAGGGGCTTATTCCTCTTAAATTAAGCGGATTTCAGGAAGTAGTGAATATTACCCTGGGCCTGCCTTTTGTGCGCACCTCCCCCGGGCACGGGACCGCCTTTGATATTGCCGGAAAAAATCAGGCTGACCCCGCCTCTATGATACGGGCTATCCAGGCCGCCGTCTTATGCACCAAAAACCTAAAAAGAGCTTAGGGCAGAATTTCCTTACCGATAAGAACATCCAGGAGAAAATAGTCCAGGCCTGTAAGCTCAAAAAAACCGATATAATTTTAGAAATCGGCTCAGGCAGGGGAGAGCTAACCCAGCATTTACTTAAAGTAGCTAAAAGGGTGATTGCTGTTGAGGTTGATAAAGAGCTTTGTGAATTATTAACCTCTAAATTTTCGCTATCTAGTAATTTTGAGTTAGTCAACAAAGACATCCTTAAAACTAACCTTGTTAACCTCATAGGTTGCCAAGGTTCGGGGAGGATTAGGGTAATAGCGAATATTCCTTACTATATCTCTACGCCGATTATCGCTTACCTCTTAGATTATAATCAATCTATAGAGGTTATCTATCTTACTTTGCAAAAGGAATTGGCGCTGCGTTTGACGGCTGGCCCGGGAAATAAAAGTTACGGAGCCCTTAGTTGTTTTGCGCAGTTTTACACTCATCCGAAAATACTTTTTTCAATTAAAGGTAGTTCTTTTTGGCCAAGGCCGAAGGTTGATTCTTGTTTTGTAGAGTTAAAAATGCTGCCTAAACCAAAAGTCAAGGTAAAGAACGAAACGTTCTTCTTTAAGCTTATCCGTTTAGCATTTAATCAGCGCCGCAAGCTCTTAAAAAATAGCTTAGCCAGATTATTCCCTCAAGTTAAAATCGCCGATTGTCTTAAAGCAATCGCTTTAAAACAGAAAATAAGAGCCGAAGAATTAGCATTGTCTGATTTTGCGAAGGTGGCTGATTATTTCGCTGATAAACACATTCCTGATTAGCTCTCTTTTCTATCAGCGCTTTCTATCAGCGCTTTCTATCAGCGGCTTGAAATTTTCTATTTTTGTGGTATACTTTCTCTAAGAGTAGAAAGAACCACTGATAAAGGTAAACCTTGAGTAATCAGGGGGCGCAAAGCTATGGATCCTCTAGAAGAGGACCGCCAGGCTGCCAAAGGGTAGAGGAGTAATCCTCATTTCCAACCTAAGGTCTGCGCCTTAGGTTTTTTTTCTTGACAAAGCAAAAGTTAACCGTTACTATATACATATGCCTAAAAAGCATAAAGGAGGAAAAAATGCGTATTAAAAACAAAAAAGGTTTCACCTTAGTGGAAATTATGATCGTGGTTGCAATTATTGCATTACTGGCTGCTATAGCTATACCTAACCTTCTACGCGCAAGAGTAAATGCTAACGAGGCGAATGCGCAGGCGACTTTAAAAACAATCGCCACTGGCTGTGAATCTTTTGCTTCAGCCAATAACGGAAATTACCCCACGGCTATGACCGACTTAACCGGCGCCACCCCAGCATATCTAAATGAGGATTATACTACTACAGACCCGGCCGGTTATGACTTTGAGTGCGGTACCTTGTCGGCGACAGCTTATTCCTGTACAGCTGTTCCGGCAGATTGCGGCACAACCGGTACCAGGGATTTCACGGTAGTTACCGGAGCAGTAATGAGCCAGGCTGCTTGTTAGCAGTAATAGCAAGAATATGATTGTTGTTATACCCCCGCATCTTTAAAGGTGCGGGGGTTTTTAATGGGTTGGGAAAGAAAATATGCAGCAGGGCTTTCTATCAAAACAGGGCTTTACTTTATCTGAATTACTTGTGGCATCAGGAATTATGGCTTTTGTGCTGGCGGGGCTCTTACATTTATTTATTACCTGTATTTTCTTAAACGAAGCAAACCGGAATCTCTCGATTGCCACTGTGCAAGGACAATATATATTAGAGGAAATAAAGAATACGAATTTTGCCAATTTTAAAACCGGCGTAATTGACGCAGATACCTACTGGGATTGGGATAGCGCGGCCATAAATTCTAACGGCCTTGCCGCTTTAAACAGCGAGGCCATCGAGACCAGCGCTGACTGGGTTGACGTCGGCGAGGACCGTTTGGATATCAGCCTAACCGTTTCCTGGAGGGATTTCGGGATTAGGCAGCGCAGCTTGGTTTTGCGCACACTGATTACCGAGCCATGAAAAGAGGACAGGGGTTTACCCTTATTGAGATTTTAATCAGCGCGGCTATTCTGAGCTTAGTTGTTTTAGGCATTCTTGGGGTTCTGCAGTTTGCCGATATGGCCTGGCATTCGGATATGGGGCTTTTAGACCTCCAGCAGGCCGCCCGCCAGGCAATGGACGGGATGAGCCGGGAAATACGCCGGGCCGACCGCTCAAGAGAGGTAAGCATGGCCGCAGACGGCACAACTATCCAATTCTATATTCCTGATTACAGCGATGCTATTACCTATTCCTTAAGCAATAACCAGATCATCCGCGAGCATCCCGACGGTACAAATAAGGTTTTAGCCAATGATATAAGCAGTTTAACTTTTTGCTGGGTGCATGGTGACGGTTCCTGCACCACCGAGAGGGATTGCTCCGGGCTCTGCTCTCAATCATATCTGGCCCAGGTTCAGTTAAGGGCCGCTAAAACCGTAAAACAGCGGGAATTGCTCTTTCCCGCAGCCGGCGCCTTAACCGAGCAAGCGAGGTTGAGAAATGAATAAAAAAGGCATGGCCTTAATTATCACCTTTGCCGTAATTCTTCTGCTGACAATTTTAGGCTCGGCAATAATTTCGCGCAGTATTTCGGAAAATAACATTGCCAGGAGATATTCGGAAACCGCCCAGGCCTTCTGGTTATCCGAAGCCGGGATAAACCGGGCGCTCTATGAGCTGCGCAATGACTACAATTCAAGCTCAATTAGCGCCACGCAGTTGGGTTCAGGCGGATACGAGGCAACTATCTCTTCCAGCGGAGGAGACCGTATTGTCAATTCTACCGGCTATTTTCCTTTTAGCGGAGCGCAGCGGGCCTCGCGCAGCATCGAAGCCACGATGTCAAAAAGCATTCCGCCAAACTTCTATGATAACGCTATATATTCTGCAGGCGAGGTTGACCTTAATGGAAATAGTTATAGCATAACCGGAGACATCCGTTACGCGGATGAGATTGACAATACCGGCAATGTAAACGGCACGATTACCCAGGATAACTCAATTAATCCTTTAGCCAGATTTGATTTTCAGCAGCTACGCGCCTTAAGCAGCGGCCAGCAGAATGTCTATGTTATCAGCGGAAATAACTTAGTAAATGAAGCAACAGGAGAGCAGGGCTTCCCCGGCTCTTTTTGGTATTCGCCGCCCACTGACCCCGATGACCCCGCCACCGGCACGCCGAATATTGTTTATATTGAAGGAGATTTACAGCTTAATGGCAATATCGGCACCATCGGAGGATTTTTCGTGGTGGCCGGAGATGTGATTAATAATCTCGGGGCAACCTATGATGCTGATGTCAATGGCCGAGGTCAGATTGACGGAGCAATCTACACCCGGGGCGAGTTCAGGATAAACGGCGGCGGAGGAAATCTTAATATCAATGGCGGAGTTTGGGCCGGAGAAGAGGCTCGTTTAAACGGCAATGCCCACGTCGCTTATAATAATACGTATATGAGCGCGTTAGGGAGCCTTAATCTTACCGCTGATGTGCAGATTAGTTCCTGGAAAGATACTCAAAATTCTTATCAACTCACGCCTTGAGGCGGCAGCCCTGACGGCTTATAAGCGGATAGATGTTCATAAATAACAATTTCAGGAAAATTTTTGCAATATCTTCCATTTTTATTCCTCAACAACGCTCAAATATCGCCTTAGATATCGGCTCCTCAAGCATCAAACTGCTTGAGCTGGAAGTAAAAGGCAAGGAGCGTCTGCTCAAGCAGTTATCCTTTTCCGCGCTTACTCCGGGCGTTGACTTACCTGGCGCCTTAAAGGAATTTGCTGCAGCGCAGAAGATTTCCGGCCGCTCCGTGAATACCTCAATATCAGGGCAATCCGTAATTATGCGCTACCTTAATCTGCCTCGCATGAACCTGCATGAGTTGAAGAGTACTATGCAGTTTGAAGCCGGCCAGTATATCCCATTGCCATTGGATGAGGTGGTTTTTGATTGCGCGATCGTTAGAGATAATGCTGAAGACAATAAGATGTTAGTGGTGTTGGCCGCGGTGAAAAAAACAGTTATCCAGGAGCGGATAAGCTTGCTGGAAAAGGCAGGGCTTACCGCCAAGGTGATTGATATTGACTGTTTCTGCCTGTCTAATGTCTTTAACCATAGTTACCAATGGGCGTCTGAAGCGAAAACAGCCAAAAGCGAAGTCATCGGGTTGCTTAATATCGGAGCCAATTTTACTAATATGGTAATTCTTGATGGCGGCACTTTAAGATTCAGCCGCGATATCGCCTTTGGCGGCAGTGAGCCTTCCCTGATAAATTTATCCGGTGAAATCAGCTCTTCCATTGATTATTTTGAGAATCAAAGCGGTAAACGGCTGGAAAAAATGTATTTGAGCGGGGGAGCGGCTGAGGCTTTAGAGATAGTAAAATTTCTAAACCACCAGCTGGGAATTTCAGTCGCGCGTTACGATTTTTTCTCTCCCCTAAAATACGGCCCCGGTATAAATACAGAAGAGCTAAAGGCTAAAAGGAATACATTTGTCATTGCCCTGGGACTGGTATTAAGATGATTTTAGAGATAAATCTTTTACCCGAAGAATTACGCAAAAAGCGCCGGGCATTTCGGCCTAAGCTGTCGGTTGATAGCTTAAGAAAAATTTTAGGCCCGGCCATTGCCGGATTCGTTTTCATTCACCTGCTTATTCCCGTAGTTACATTTAGTCAAAAGCTCAGCTTGGGGCGGGCCAAGAAAGCTTTTCTGGATATTCAGCCCCAAAAAGAAAAACTGGATGAAATTAGAAACCAGCTTAAGGGCTTCGGGAACCTGGATGAGCTATTTAAGCGGATGAGAGGCCAGCGTTCAGGGATTGCCCCGCAATTAAACATTATCAGCGATTATCTGCCGCAGGGCATTTGGCTATCCGGACTCTCCGTATCAAAGAGTGCCTGGGAAATAAAAGGCAGCTGTATCTTCGGCACGGAGGGCGAGATGGCCCAGATTGGAAAGTTTTTACAGGCCTTAAAGTCCGATGCGCGCCTTGACAAGGATTTTGCAAGTTTAGAGCTGGTATCGGTAGAGAGGAGGAAATTGGGCACCACTGAGCTGGCCGACTTTATCCTCGGTTCAAAAACTAAAGGCAAAACTTCTGGCGGAGGAAAAAAAATAAATCCCGCGCCTTCCAAATCTACCGATGGCAAAAACGATTAGCGAAAAGCAAAAGAAAATTATTTTGATTGCGCTGGGAACAGTTACGGCTTTATATATTGACTTTACCTATATTCTTAAACCGCAAACCCGCAATCTGCACAAGCTTTCTTCTGAGTTGGGCCAAGTCAGGATGAGCCTAAAGCAATACAAAAAAGGCGCCAGCGAAATCCGCGCCCTGCAAATTAATTTAGATAATCTGAAGGCCAAATACGCGGACTCAGAAAACAAAATTTTCTCTGAATCGGAGATAACCACGCTTTTAGATGGCATCTCAAAAAAAGCCTCTGCCTGCGGCCTTAAGGTTATGCAGATGCGTCCGGAGATGCTATCGGCTGAGCGGGAAAAGGAGGCGCTGAACAGCGCTGGTTTGCGCCTCCTACCGATTGCGCTTAAATTAGAGTTAACTTCCGGTTACCATCAGTTAGGCATGTTTCTATCCGCACTGGAAAATAACCCCCTGATTTCAGTTAGCCAGCTGAAGATTAATCCGGATAGCGAAGGATTCACTAAGCATAAAGTTGAGCTAACCCTTAAAATATATGCCAGCAAACAATAAATACTTTTATTTACCCATAGTTTTTGCTATAATGTTCCTATCGCTAAATACGCGTAGCCAGGCAGAAGCCGGCCCAAAGCAGCCGGCTTCTGCCGGCGGCTCCATAAACCCGGCCCTTGCGGACAAGGGTTGGGTTTATGAGGCGAAAGGGAAAAGAGACCCTTTCATTGCATTGGTAACCCCTGACGGAAGAATTATAGAGCCACCTGCGCCTAAAGAAAGGGCAGAAGGCCCTCCGCAATTAGAGGGGCTGATGTATGATGCCAAAGGCATATCCTATTGCGTTATGGATGGGGAGGTATTTCGCGCCGGGGATATGATTGGCGATTATCAAATAATACGCATTGACCCCAATAAAGTGATTGTGCAAAAAGCAGGCCTGGTGTTTGAGATTAAATTAAGGGAGGACTGATAAATGAGGTTGAAAGTCTTAGTCGGGATTTTTCTTCTCTCTGGTTTTTACGTCAATGGGTATTCCCAGCCAGAAGAGCTCGCTGTATCGCCTGCGGCGGCAGAAGAAAGCTCAGGCGCTGATAGCGGTATTTCCGACCAGAAGATAACCCTGGATTTCAAAGATGCGGATATCCGCAATGTCTTAAAGGTGATCGCCTATAAGTCAGGGGTAAATATTGTCGCCAGCCCCGAAGTGGCAGGTACGGTAACTATCAGGCTAAGCGATGTCCCATGGTTAGATGCCTTAAGAACTATAGTAAGCATCTACGGCTATGGCTATGAGCAGAGAGAAAATATCGTTACCGTTGCCCCTATTGAAAAACTCACTAATCAAAAGAAGTTAGAAGTGGAGCTTACTCAGGTTCAGCCAACGATCACTGAGGTTTTTTCTCTGAAGTACATAGATGCCGCTGATGCCCGTAAGGCTATTGAGCCGCAGATATCCGGCCGGGGGAAAATTACTATTTTGGAATCCACAGGACAGGCAGGATGGGAGTTTGGCGCAGGAGATGACGTTGGCAAAAGACAGCGGATAACCGAGGGAAGGATTTCCCGCTCTAAAACATTGATTATTACCGATATCCCTCCGGTGTTAGATAAGCTCCGAAAAATGATAGTTGATATTGATGTTAAACCGCTGCAGGTTTTGATTGAGACCCGGATTATGGAAGCGAATATTGACCGCCTGAGAGATATCGGCTTAGACTGGGGAACCGGCTCAAGCGGAGCCTCTAGCACAAGCGGAGCGCTTACTTTCACTCCTGCCGGGAAAAGGGCCGGGATAGATACCTCTCAGGTTGCCGGGCATTCCTTAAGTGACATCATTACTCCCTCTGCCTTCGGACCTAAGTCCCAGGGGTTAACCACGGCAAACGCCGGATTAAAGGTAGCCTTCAGAAGATTAACCGGAGCCCAATTTGAGGCAATTTTACACGCCCTGGAAGAAGACATAACCGCGAATACCTTATCAGCGCCGAGGATTTTAACCCTCAACAATCAAGAGGCAGCGATATTGGTCGGGCAGAAGTATCCGTTGATAAAAACGGACGTCTCTACGGAAAGCGGAAAGATTACCGGCTCAACCCTGAGTAAATATCAGGATATCGGGATACAGCTTAATGTAGTGCCTCAGATTTGCGATGTTGAATATATCAATATGATTATTCATCCGGCAGTTACCTCTTTTACCGAGACCTTAGATGTAAAGAGCGAAAGCGGGGCTACGCTTTCCAAATTTCCTATAATAAATACCAGAGAAACCGAGACCCAGATCTTAGTTAAAGACGGCGAGACCATCGTTATCGGCGGCCTGCTGAAAAATGTTAAGACCAGAGGAAGGACAGGAATACCTTTCTTAGGTAAAATACCCATTATTGGCTTTCTCTTCCAGCGTCAGACAGATGATATTGAAAAGATAGACCTGCTTATTTTCATCACTGCCCGCATCATCAAAGAGGGAGAGCTTGACGCATCCTATATCGCTACCCTGGAAGACAGGTTAAATACCCTGGAGCCAAAGAAAAAAAGAAGCAGGAAAAATTCGCAATAATTCATGGTACAGGAAAGTATAAAACACTAACCCAAACCACTGCGAAAATCGCCAAAAGTTATCGCCGATCACGCCTACGGCGGGTCCCGCCAGAGGCGGGAAGGCAATTTTCTTGTGCGGTTAAAGGGGACAGACACTGTTTTATTGACATATTTTTAGATAGTGTCTGTCCCCATTATATATGGGGTATGCGGTTTCAATTACCTTTACAAAGAATGGCGAAAGCAGGTATATATCGCATCTTGACTTATTGCGTCTTTTCGGCAGGGCCTTACGCCGCGCCGGGGTGCCATTTGAGGTTTCCAAGGGCTTCAGCAAACATCCCATGATCAGTATTAAACGCGCCTTAAAGTTAGGTATAGAAAGCGAGAACGAAGAAGTAAAATTCATCTTAAGCAAAGAGATGCCGGCGGAAGAATTCAAGCAAAGAATGCAAGAGCAGCTCCCCGAGGGAATTTTAATCAAGCAATGCCAAACGAAATTTTAGTTAATGTTGAGATGCAGGAAAAACGGGCAGCCATTGTAAAAGATGGTTTACTTGACGAGTATTATATAGAACGCCCCTCAGAAAAGACAATCGTGGGAAATATTTATAAGGGCAGAATAGATGCTATCGTCGCCTCAATCGGAGCTGCCTTTGTAGATATAGGCCTAAAGATGAAGGGCTTTCTTTATCTCTCAGACGCGGTTGATCCTATTGAGCCTATTGCGCCGGTTGCCACGTCGCAAAGAGAATTTAAAAAGGGACAGGAGGTTTTAGTCCAGGTAGTCAAAGAGCCCATCGGGACTAAAGGGCCGCGCCTTACCACTCATATTGGGCTTGCCGGCAGATACCTCGTGCTTATGCCTGAAGATGCCCACCGGGGGGTTTCCCGGCGCATTGATAATCGTGAAGAGAAGGCAAGGCTCTTAGGATTGCTTGAGGAAGTAAATGTGCCGACTGATATTGGTTATATTGTGCGCACAGTTGCCGAAGGCAAAGGCAAGCGCGAGCTTCAGCGCGATATCCTGTTTTTGATTAAACTCTGGCGCAGGATTAGCTCTCACGCGCAAAGAAGCCCCGCGCCTGCGTTAATTTACGAGGACTACGATGTGGTGCTGCGGGTTATCCGTGATTCTTTTGGCGCAGAAATTTCAAAATTAATAGTTGATGCTAAAGAGGAATACAAAAGGATTTATAAATTCCTGCGCGTATTCTCCGACGATCTGATTAAAAAGATAGAGTTATATGAGAGCACGCAGAACCTTTTTGCCGCCAAGAATATCGAAAAACAAATTGCCCGGATTTACGAACGTAACGTTTACCTAAAATCAGGAGCCTATTTAATCATTGAGCCGACAGAAGGGTTGGTGGTTATTGATGTAAATTCAGGGCGTTTTCGAAAAAAATATGACCCGGAGCGCATGGCGCTTGCCGTTAATTCCGAGGCCGCCAGGGAAGTGGCCCGCCAATTACGGTTACGGGATTTGGGCGGGATTATTGTCATTGATTTCATTGATATGGAAAAGGAAGAAAACCGGAGAGAGGTTTTGCGGGTATTAAAAGATGACCTGAAAAATGACCGCGCCAAATATGAAATTATCGGTATCTCTAAATTCGGACTGGTGGAAATGACCAGAGAAAGAGTCTATCGGGCGATAGAAAGCCTTTCCTATGCAAGTTGTCCTTATTGTCTTGGCAGGGGTAAGATAAAATCGGCCTCAACTATGGCTATCTGGATTTTAAAGGAACTCAAAAGAATATTCTCCGAAGATTCTGCCAAGCGCGACGCCCAGGTTACCGCCCATCCGGATGTGATTAACCTGCTTCTAAAAGAGAATGAAAAATCTGTGCAGGTGATTGAGAGGCGTTTCAGGGCGCGCATAGGATTTACTTTAGCTCCCAACGCTCATATTGAAGAGGTAAAAATCGTATAGGTCTTAAAGAGGCAGCTGCTGATTAAGGAGAATAAAGATGTATGCAATAATTGAAGCCGGCGGAAAGCAATACAAGGTAAGCAGGGACAGCGTCATAGATGTGGAAAAGCTGGGCCTCAAGCCGAAGGATGAGATTAATTTTGATAAGGTGCTCTTAGTTGCTAATGATAATGAGGTAAAAGTTGGCGCGCCATTTGTCTTGGGCGCAAAGGTGCTCGCCGAAGTCGTGCGCAATTTTAAAGACAAGAAAGTCATCGCTTTTAAGTTCCGGCGCAGAAAATCAAGCAAAAGCAAAAAAGGCCACCGCCAGCAACTTTCAAGGGTAAAGATTAAGGAAATTACTTTAGCTTGATTTTGGGCTTTTCTATTTCCCATACCACTGCGAAAATCGCTGACAGCCAGAGGGCTGATGGTGCGGCAACCGAATAGCCGCAGCCAAAAGTTATCGCCGGAGGAGATTTTCTTGTTTGTTGATAATGTCAAAATAGCCGTAAAGGCCGGAGCGGGGGGTAAGGGCGCTTACAGTTTCTATAAAGATAAATATTGGCGTTACAAAAAGCCTGACGGCGGAGACGGAGGAAGGGGCGGGAATGTAATCGTCCGCGCCGATAAAAATTTCTATACTCTCTATGATTTTAGATACCGCCAGCATTTTACCGCTGAAAAGGGCGGACAGGGGATGTCCAATCGTAAAAAAGGCCGCGATGGGCAGGATAAAATTATCGTTGTTCCGCTGGGGACTTTAACCATAGACAGCCGGACAAATTGCCGCTTAAGAGAACTGCTTGAAGATAGTCAGGAATTTATTGCTGCCAGAGGCGGTGAGGGCGGCAAGGGAAGCGTGCACGCGAAGCTTGAGCAGGAGCTGCAGGGAGCTCCCGGCGAAGAAAAAGAATTAATCTTAGACCTAAGGCTGATTGCCGATGCCGGCCTGATAGGATTTCCCAACAGCGGTAAATCTACTTTAATTTCCAAAATCTCAAATGCCCATCCTAAGATTGCGGGTTATCCCTTTACTACCAAAGAGCCGGTTTTAGGGATAGTCAGCAGGGAAGGCGCTGCTTTTTCAGTTGCGGATATCCCGGGTTTGATAAAGGATTCGCATCTCGGTAAAGGACTGGGAGACAGATTCCTGCGCCATATTGAAAGGACAAAAGTCCTGGTGCATCTTATGGATATGGCAGGCGTTGACGGCAGGAGCCCTTTTGAGGATTATCGTGTCATAAAAAAGGAGTTGCAATCTTACAGTGAGGAAGTATTTAAGAAGCCCGTGATATTGGTTGCCAATAAAATGGATTTACCTCAGGCAAAAGAAAATCTGGCTCTCTTCAAGCAGAAGGTAAAAGAAATGGTTATTTCGATTTCAGCTTTAGAATCCCAGGGGTTGGATAGATTACTCAATGCAATCCAAAAAAAGCTTCTTGCGCATAGTAGTTAAGACAGGCTCAAGCCTGATTAGCCCCAGAGGCAGCTTAATTGACCTGAAATACATAAGTAGTATTATTGAGCAGCTCAATGGCTTGATAAATGAAGGCATAGAGGTAGTTCTGGTTTCATCAGGAGCCATAGCCTGCGGAATGTCCATATTGAAATTAAAGAAAAGGCCTCAGGAAATTTCCGGCCTCCAGGCAGCAGCCAGCATCGGACAAAGTGAGCTTATGGGCATCTACCGCAGGTTACTCAAAAAGCATAATCGGCTTTGCGCCCAGCTCTTGCTTACCTGGGAGGACTTTGAGAATAGAAAGCGTTATTTGAACGTAAGGCATACGTTGGCGAATTTATTAAAAAACAAAGTGTTGCCGGTGATCAATGAGAATGACACCGTCGCCACTGACGAAATCCGCTTCGGCGATAATGACAAGCTTTCGGCGCTGGTAGCTGTATTGCTGGGAGCTGACCTTTTAGTTATTTTATCCGATGTTGAAGGGCTATATCGCTTGCCGCAAATGCAGGTCATACCGGTAGTTGAGAAAATAACCCCGGAAATAAACCGTTTATGCTGCAATACTGAAAAGCTCGGTAAGCCCTCGCAGGACAAGCAGGGCTGTGTCGGAGGTATGTCAAGCAAGTTAGAGGCAATTAAAATAGCCACAGGTTCAGGAATATCCTCTATTATAGCCAGCGGAAAATCTCCTGATGCGCTTCTAAAAGCCGCGCGTGGCGAACCTGTGGGGACTTTTTTCCCGGCTCAGGGCGCAAGCCTGAAAGCCAGAGAGCGCTGGATAGCCTATGGGGGGAGAGCCAGAGGAACTATTATTGTTGATCAGGGAGCAAAGAATGCGCTTATTAAGAATGGGAAAAGTTTACTCTCCGTAGGAATAATCAGCGTTCGGGGGAACTTTAAGCAAAATGAAACCGTGAGCATCGCTGACCCTGCAGGCAGTGAATTTGCCAGGGGTAAGGTCAACTTTTCCGCTTGCGAATTGCAACCTCACATCGGGATGCCTGTTCGCGCAGGCGAGGCAGGCAGGCGCCTGGAAGAGGAAGTAATCCATCGGGATAATCTGGTGATACTATGATTAACCTTCTAAACCTGCGAGGTTAACAAGGTTTGAGCCTGGCAGGTTTTTTGAAAAGTTTAGAGGATATGAGCATGAAAAAACTAAGGGGATTAGCGATTAAGGCGAAAAAAGCCTCTTATGAGTTAGCTGTTTTATCTTCTAAATTAAAGGAGCAAGCGCTAATCAAGATGGCGCAAGCGCTGGAAAAAAATTACCGAGAGATAATCCGAGAAAATAAAAAGGATTTGATTTCGGCTAAGAATTTATCAAAAGCGCTGATAGACCGGCTTAGCCTGAATGATGCAGGCATTCGCTTGATGGCAGACTCCCTGCGTCAGGTAGCATCACTCGCTGACCCGCTCGGAGAAGTAATCAGAGGCTGGCTTAGGCCAAATGGCCTTTGGATACAAAAGATAAGAGTTCCCATCGGCGTTATAGGAATTATTTATGAAGCTCGGCCGAATGTAACCAGCGATTGCATTGGTTTGTGCCTTAAGTCCGGAAATGCTGTTATTCTAAAAGGCGGCTCTGAAGCGATTAACACTAACAGGGTAATTTATGAGATTTTGCATGAGGCAGCAAGGAAGGCATCTATTCCTGATGGCGCGATAAGCTTTATAGAGGCCAGCGAACGAAAAAGCTTAAGTTATCTCCTTGGCCTTAATGAATATATTGATCTGATTATTCCCCGGGGCGGCGAAGGGCTAATCCGCTTTGTCCAGGAACATTCAAAAATCCCGGTGATCAAGCACTATAAAGGCGTCTGCCATATATTTGTGGATGAATTTGCGAATACGGACATGGCTGAGAATATCTGTTTTAACGCCAAGGTTTCCAGGCCCGGGGTCTGTAATGCGATGGAGACCCTCTTGGTGCATAAGGGTATTGCTAATGTTTTCCTCTTGAGAATGCTCAAGAGATACAAGGATGCGGGAGTAGAAATCCGCGGCTGTCCGAAAACGCGTAAAATCGTCAAAGATATAAATAAAGCAAAAGAAATCGACTGGCATAGCGAATACCTCGACCTTATCTTATCGGTTAAAGTTGTTGCGAATATTGACGAGGCAGTTATGCACATTAACCATTACGGCTCGCACCATTCCGATGCTATCGTCACCGAAAATTATCAGAATGCATTAAAGTTTATGCGGCAGGTTGATTCAGCCTGCGTTTATGCGAACGCATCGACCCGTTTTACCGATGGTTATGAATTTGGCTTAGGCAGCGAAATCGGCATATCCACAGATAAAATCCACGCCCGTGGCCCTATGGCGCTGGAAGAGTTGACTACCTACAAATATATAATATTCGGAAATGGACAGATCCGCTAAACAAACCTTGGGTAAATTAAGATGAAGATAGGCATCTTGGGGGGGTCTTTCAATCCCATACACAACGGCCACCTTATACTTGCTGATGAAGTAAGGCAGAAGTTAGGCTTAGATAAGGTTTTTTTTATTCCAGTGTATCTTCCGGTGCATAAAGAAGAAAAGGATTTGCTTGCGGCTGTAGAGAGGTTCAAGATGGTAAGCATGGCGGTGAAAGATAATCCGTATTTCGAAGCGCTGGCTCTGGAAATAAAACGCAAAGGCAAATCCTATACTATCGATACCTTAAGAAACCTGCGCCAGGCCTATCCTGAAGTTAAGAAATTTTTCTTTATTGTCGGCTCTGACGCCCTTGGTTATTTAGATAGCTGGAAGGATATACTTGAGGTAATGAAATTAGCGAAATTCGTAGTTGCCACAAGGCCGGATTATCCGCTGAAGAATCTCAGCGAGGCGCTTCTGCCGCTTGCCATTGAAGCGATTGATATTTCAGGATTCCGCCTGCGCCAGCGGATTAAAAATGGAGAATCAGTGCGCTATTATTTACCGAAGGAAGTATATGAGTATATTGAGAAAAAAGGCCTCTATAAGTAATGAAAAGGTTAAGCCTTTTCAGACATTACATGAAGATTAAGATCGCTCCCTCTTTATTAGCCGCTGATTCTTCGCGTCTTGCCGATGAGGTTAAATCCGTAGAGAGCCTGGGCATAGATTTCCTGCATATTGATGTTATGGACGGCCATTTTGTCCCCAATATCAGTATCGGCCCGGCAATTATCAAAGACCTGCGCGCGCATACGGATTTGCCATTTGAGGCGCATCTTATGATTAAGCAGCCCTTAAAGTACATTGAGCGCTTCGTTGAGGCAGGCGCAGGTATGATTACGCTACACATTGAAACCATCAGCGCTTCGGATTTTCGTAAGCAGGCGAGGTCCCTGCATAAAAGAGGCCTAAGTCTTGCCGTTGCCCTTAATCCAGGGACTCCGGCAGCAAAAATAAAAGCCCTCTGCGATAGTGCGGATATGGTTTTGCTGATGACCGTCCATCCGGGTTTTGGAGGGCAGAAGTTTATGTATGAAGTAGTCCCTAAGATTGCCGAGGTACGCTCTTTTTACAAAGGCGACATTGCTGTTGATGGGGGGATTAATGACAAAAACGCGAAAGCCGCCGTAAAGGCAGGAGCAAACGTGCTTGCCTGCGGGTCGTATATTTTTAAGGCAAAGGACAAAAAGAAGGCGATTGAGAAATTACGAAATGCCTAAGATAAAATTCGGAACTGATGGCTGGCGGGCAGTTATTGGAGAGGATTATACCTTCGCGAATGTTATGCTTGTAACTCAGGCAGTGGCTGATTATTTAGGCCCCGGCAAGAAGGCAGCGGTGGGATATGACAGCCGTTTTATGTCAGGCCGCTTTGCTGAGCTTGCCGCAGGAGTTTTAAGCGCCAACGGAATTAAGGTTTTTCTTTCGGATAGGATTATCCCGACGCCGGCATTAAGTTTTACGGTAAAAAATAAAAAGTTGGATTTAGGCATCATGATCACTGCCTCGCACAACCCCGCTGAATATAACGGCTTTAAGCTCAAGGTTTCAAGCGGGGGAGCGGCGGGCCCCGAGGTGACGCAGGAAGTAGAAAAACGTTTAGGCAGCTCAAGGGTAAAATATTCAAGTAATCCAAATGTTAAGAAAGAAAATCTAATCAGCGACTATATAAAATTCATCCGCGCATACATTGATTTTAAGCAGCTCAAGGTAAATAAATTTAAAATTCTCATTGACGCTATGCATGGCTCCGGCGATAGTTATATAGCCGAAGTACTTAAAGGAACGGGCATCAGATTAGAATTTATCCGTAATAGCATAAATCCTTCCTTCGGAGGCATAAGCCCTGAGCCGCTGGAGGAAAATCTAAAAGAGTTAAAACAGCGGGTTAAGAAAGGAGGCTTTGATATAGGTATTGCTTTGGACGGAGACGCTGACCGCTTGAGCCTGGTGGGCCCAGGCGGCATATTTATCCATCCGCAAAAAATATTGGGTTTATTGGCGTTGCATCTTAATCAAGATAGAGGATGGTCAGGAGGTATTGTCAAGACCATTGCCGGCACAACAATGATTGATCAGATCGCAAAATTCTTAAGGGTTAAGCTTTATGAGACGCCCGTGGGATTTAAATACATCTCAGGCCTGATGGAAAAAGAAGATATTCTGGTTGGCGGAGAGGAGGCAGGCGGGATGGGGGTAAAGGGCTATATCCCGGAGCGCGATGGAATCGTTAGCGGACTGCTGATTTTAGAAATGATCTCTTATCGTCGAAAGACGCTTGGAGAAATCCTCTACCTGATGGAAAAACAATTTGGCAGGTATTATTATTTGCGCCGCGACCTCAAGCTTGAAAAGTGGCTCGCACCCGAAAGGAAGGATTTACCCGGCGAATTATTAGGCAGGAAGGTTGTCCAGGTCAAGGATTATGACGGCATAAAGCTCATCTGTGACGACGAAAGCTGGCTTATGTTCAGGGCCTCCGGCACTGAGCCTGCCTTACGCCTTTACAGCGAGGCCCGGACATTAAAACGCGCACGCGAATTACTGGTGTTAGGTGAAAAACTCATTCGTATGCTCCGCTGATGTTTATTTACCGCTTGTTAAAACTGTCCGCATTTGTCCTCAGCAAGTTATTCTTTCATCTGGAGATAAAAGGCAGGAAACTTATCCCGCGCCAGGGTGGCTTTGTGCTGGTTTCCAATCATAGCAGCTTTTTGGACCCTGTAATTTTAGGCGCCGCCTGTCCCCGGGTGCTCAACTTTGCCGCGCGCGACACTCTTTTTAGAAACCGGTTCTTTGCGGCGTTGCTGCGTAAGGTTTGCGCATTTCCCATAAAGCGCTGGTCAGCTGATTTTTCCGCGGTAAGAGAATCGGTGCGCAGGCTTAAAGCTGGCGCAGGGTTAGTGGTATTTCCTGAAGGCACAAGAAGCCTGGAGAGCGAAATGCAGAATATAACCTACGGTTTTGTTCTGCTCTCTTGTCGGGCAGGGGTGCCGATTATTCCGGCATGGATTTCAGGCAGTAAGAGCGCATGGGGCAAGGGCGATAAAATGATTAAGTTAGCCAGAATCAAGGTAATTTTTGGACAGCCGGTTTATCTAAGCTCAAGCCGTTCTTATTCCGAAATTGCCCAGTATGTCCATAAACAAATACAGCAATTAAAATTAAAATATATATTTGACAACGCGATGAAATTATAAGATAATAGCAGATTGAAATACCCCGCCCTGCCTGCGTTACCGGTAGGCAGGGCGGGGCGAAATTTACTTCGCACGCTTCGGGATTAATTCGCCCCGCCGTTGGCGGGGCTCATTAAGGAGAGTGTCTGTAATGGTTGAAGAAAAAACGCAGGAACTTAAGGATCTCTACGAAAGTACTTTTAAGACAATCAGGGATGGACAGGTGGTTAAGGCAAAGATCGTGGCTATAAGGTCTAAAGAGGTTATGGTTGACATCGGCTATAAATCTGAAGGGATAATTGCCATTCATGAGTTTTTGCCGTCCGATCTTGAAATCGGCAAAGAAGTAGATGTTTATGTGGATTCAATTGAAGATGATGCCGGCACGGTCGTTCTATCAAAGGAAAAAGCTAACAAACTGCAGGGTTGGGATAGGATAGTGCGTTGTTTTGAATCGGGAGAGTTAGTTGAGGGCAGCGTAAGAAGAAAGATTAAGGGAGGATATATCGCTGATATCTCCGGTATCGAGGGGTTCCTGCCGGTTTCGCTTGCTACCTTCAGGAATATGACCGACCAGGAAATAATGAATAAATTGTTTAAATTCAAGCTGGTGAAATTAAATAATATGCGCCACAGTATCATCGTTTCGCGCAAAGAAGCAGTAAGTAAAGAAAAGGCGGAGGGACGCGAGAAGCTCTGGTCGGCATTAAAAATCGGCGAGGAGAGAACCGGCACGGTTAAAAGCATTACCGATTTCGGCGCCTTTATAGATTTAGGCGGCGTTGACGGGCTCCTGCATATCACGGATATGAGCTGGGTGAAGATTTCGCATCCCTCTGAAATCCTGGCGGCAGGCGATAAGATAGAGGTAATGATTTTGAATCTTGACCGCAAAGAAGGCAAGGTTTCATTGGGCCTGAAGCAGAGGCTGCCGGACCCCTGGGCCCAGATAGAGAGTAAGTATGCCAAAGGTTTAAAAGTAAAAGGTAAAGTTGTGAATATTCTGCCCTATGGCGTATTTGTGGAATTGGAGAAAGGGGTTGAGGGGCTGATTCATATTTCAGAGATTTCCTGGGCAAAGCGGATTACCAGCCCTCAAGGGCTCTTTGCGGTTGGTGATATCATAGAGGTTCAAATAATAAGCACCGATAAAGAAGCACGCAGGATTTCCCTGAGCGTAAAGCAACTTGAGACAAATCCCTGGCTTGAGGCCGAAGTAAAATACCCGCTAGGCACTAAAATTACAGGAAAAGTCAGGGGGTTCACCGAATACGGAGCATTTATTGAATTAGATAATAATCTTGAAGGGATGATCCATGTCTCTGATATGTCCTGGGTAAAAAGAGTTGCCCATCCGCAGGATGTTCTCAAGAAAGGGCAAAAAGCGGAGGTGCTCATTCTTTCTGTTGATGGGGCGAACCGCAGGATATCTTTAGGCCTGAAACAGCTTCAGCCGTCCCCCTGGCCGGAAATAGCAAAGGCCTATCCTTTGGATACAGTTCTTGAGGTTGAAGTAGCGCAGCTCGCTCAATTCGGGGTATTTGTAAAAATAAACGAGAACCTCGAAGGTTTAGTTTATTCTAGCGAGATAGATAAAGAAACTCTTGAAAAATTAAAACCAGCAGATAAACTCCGGGTAAAGGTAATCAAGATTGATGTTGAACAGGCAAAGATAGGCCTATCTGCCAGGGTTTAATATGGATGCTTTAGGCCAGCTGGATAAGCTTAAACGCGGTTGCCTTGAGCTGATCAGCGAGGATGAACTAAAGCATAAGCTTACCCGGAGCAATAAAACCAAAACCCCGCTTAGAATAAAAGCGGGGTTTGACCCCACCGCGGCCGACCTGCATTTAGGGCATACCGTCCTCTTAAGTAAACTGCGTCAATTCCAGGATTTAGGGCATACCGTCTTATTCCTTATCGGCGATTTTACCGCCCGGATAGGGGATCCCAGCGGTCAAAATAAGGCCCGCCCGCCGATGTCTGATGAGGATATCAAAAGAAACGCCTCAACCTACAAATCACAGGTTTATAAAATCTTAGACCCCAAGAAAACCGAAATGGTCTTTAACAATGATTGGTTTTCTAAGATGTCAATATATGAATTTACCGCCTTGATGCGCCATGCCTCGGTTTCTCAGATTATTGCCAGGGAAGATTTTCAACAACGGCTTAAGAAGCAAAGGGAAATCCGGATTAATGAATTTATTTATCCTCTGCTGCAGGCGTATGATTCAGTGCATTTGAAAGCGGATCTGGAAATCGGCGGCACAGACCAGAAGTTTAATTTGCTTCTGGGAAGAGAACTCCAGCGCGATTACGGCCAGGAAGAACAGGTAATTATGCTGCTGCCCCTTTTAGAGGGAACCGATGGCGTGCATAAGATGAGTAAGTCCCTGGGAAATTATATCGGCATAAACGAATCCCCGGATGAGATCTTTGGCAAGATTATGTCTATCAGCGATGCGCTTATGTATAAATACTATGAGCTTCTTACTGATGAGGATTTACCGGAAATTAAGCGGCTCCATCCTAAAGAAGCCAAGGAGAAATTGGCTGTTATAATCATCAGTCAGTATCATAGCATATCAAAGGCCCAAGAGGCAAAGAGCGCATTTGAAAAGGTATTTAGCCATAAAGCAGTTCCTACCGGTATCCCCGAATACAACATAAATACCCAAAAGAAGATTCTGGATATCCTTACCGAAAGCGGCCTGGTGAAGTCCAGAAATGAAGCCCGGCGCCTAATTCAGCAAGGTGGAGTGAGTTTCCTTGATAAGAAGATAAAAGATGAGAATTTTACGGTTTTGGCATCAGGAATAATCAAGGCTGGAAGCCGCCGCTTTCTAAAAGTCGTTATTTGAATTAGCTTACCAAAACTCACTCGCCAATTCTTATTTATAACCTTTCCTCAAACCCCCGCGGTTAGTAAGGAGAGCATTACGCACTATGCGTTTAGACACTTTCGCTAAAAATAATATCATAATGTTTCTCGCTAACAGCATCGGGTCTTTTTTTAGCCTCCTCTATCAGCTGGCAATGCTGCGATTGGTATCCAGGGATATTTTTGCATCCCTAAATTCTCTTTTATCATTACTTGTTATTATTTCAGTTCCCGCGGCTGCTTTTACGACTATGGTTACCAAGCACGTCTCAACCCACAACGCGCGGAAAAATGACCAGCAGCTAAAAGCTCTCTGGCAGAAGTTGTTATTCCACGCCGCATGCTTTAGTATAGCGGTATTCTCTCTGATTATTCTGTTTAAGGATCATATTGCCGGGTTTTTACAGATTGGCTCGTTAGACAGCATTACCCTCTTAGCGGCGATATTCTTTTTAAGCGGCATAACGGCTGTGGTAAGCGGAGGGCTGCAGGGATTAGAGAAATTTAAATGGCTGGCAGTTATTGGGATTGGCGCCGGGTTTCTGAAATTAGCCTTTTCTATCGGCTTAGTAAGAAATTTTTCCGATGCCCTGGGCGGAGCGCTTTTTGGCTTTTTGCTGTCTATACTTATTGCCATCCTGGTCAGTATCTGGCCGCTTAAGTTATTGCTGGCGGGTATTGCAAAAGAAAAAATTGCCTTAAAACAACACTATCTATATATACTGCCGGTTCTGGCGGTCTCATTGTCTTTTGCCTTGCTTACGAATATTGATATGGTTCTCATAAAGCATTTCTTTAAAATTGAGGCTGAGGATTATGCTCTGGCTCAAATGATAGGAAAGATTATTCTCTCTATATCGGGGATGGCCTATGTGGTTATGTTTGCGCGCGTTGCTAACCTGCACGCGGTAAAGATTAATTCCAGGGAAATCTTAAAGCGCAGCATCACTTTTGCCTTTATCTTAAGCTTTGCCGCGGCCGCATTATTCAACCTGTTTCCGCGCTTTATTTTTCATCTTTTGGCCGGCAGCGTCAACGAACAAGTTATCATGCTGGGGAGGGTTTTTAGTATCAGTATGCTTTTTTATGCCCTAAGTAATGTTTTATGGTATTATCAGTTATCCATTGAGCGCTATAATTTTATAAAACCATTGATTGCGCTGGTTATCTTAGAAATTATCGCTATCTGCCTGTTTCACAAAACAACGCTCTGGGTGGCTGGTATATCAACGGTTTTTTCCCTGCTCATATTCATCGTTAACCTGAGGTCAGCGTTCAAGGCAGCGGGCAGTGGTTTGCCTTCTGATAGGCAAAGCCAGAGAGCGGCTATTTAAAATGAAATACATCAAAGGCCAAATATCGGTCATTATTCCTGCTTACAACGAAGGAAATATGATCGCTGCCAGTTTATCTGAGACAATCAGGGTTTTTGAGGAATTCGGATGTAGGTATGAGCTCATCGTCGTTGACGACGGCAGTAAAGATGATACCTATAACAATGCCTTAAAGTCCGCAGAAGGGCATTCCAACATAATCGTTAAACAAATCAAGCATAATCGCGGCAAAGGTAGGGCGCTTAAGGTAGGCTTCCGGCTAGCGACGGGAGATTATATTGTATTTTTGGATGCCGATATGGAGCTTCACCCGGCCCAGGTGCAGACCCTCTTTGATATTATGCGGCTTGACGAGGCGGATGTAGTTATCGGCTCAAAACTCCATCCCAATTCGCGGTTATATTATCCTTTTGACAGAAGAATAGTCAGCAGGGTGTATTTTTTCCTGATCAAACTGTTATTCGGGCTGCCGATCAGGGATACACAGACCGGCTTAAAATTGTTTAAATATGAAGTCCTGCAGAAGGTTTTTCCCAGGATCTTGGTAAAGGCCTATGGGTATGACTTAGAGATTTTAGTTAACGTGCACAGGTTAGGTTATAAGATTGCCGAGGCGCCGATTGTGCTTAACTCCAAACGTTACGGCAGGGTCGGGCTGGAGGCGATATGGACTACCTGGAGGGATACCATGGCAGTCTGGTATAGGACATATATCCTTAAATACTATGACCGTTTCGATTATCGTCGCGGTAAAAGGGGATAATCCTTACTTAAGGGAATGTATCGCATATTGCCTTCGCTTAGATTACGTTGATTTTGAAATATTAGTCTTGCCGGATAGCGAGCTAACCTTAAATTGCCCGAGAACAAGAGCCATTCCTACGGGTGAACTAACGCCTCCGCAAAAAAGGGACATCGGCATATCCCAGGCACAAGGTGAGATTCTGGCATTTCTTGATCACGATACCTATCCGGCTAAAGATTGGCTGACTAAGGCGTTAAGGCATTTTGAAGATAATGAAATAGACGCTGTAGGAGGCCCCGCGGTAACGGCTGATTCAGACAACATTAATCAGAAGGCAAGCGGTTTGGTCTACAGCTCGTGGCTTATGAGCGGGCAGTTCGTCTATCGCTATCAGCCAAGAAGAAAAAGATACGTTGATGATTTTCCTTCCTGTAACTTCCTGATTAGAAAAACAGTAATCCGGGAGCTGGGCGGCTTTAATACCAAATTTTGGCCCGGAGAAGACACCTTTTTATGTTTAAGAATCATAAAGAACCGAAAAAAGAAAATTATTTATGACCCCGAGGTTTTGGTTTATCATCATCGCCGCAGCCTTTTTATCGGACACCTGCGGCAGATTGCCAACTACGCGCTGCACAGGGGTTATTTTGTCAAAAGATTTCCCCAGACCTCGCTTAAATTTGTTTATTTCCTGCCTTCACTGTTAGTATTCGGACTGATTATCGGGTTCCTCCTTTCTTTTTTAAATCCCGCGTTTAAACTCCTCTATATTTCGGCTGTTGCCCTATACCTCGCGCTTGCCTTTATCTCAAGCATTAGCAAGGACTTTCGTTTGACCTTTTTTGTCTTCCGGGGTATAATAATAAGTCACCTTATATATGGTTTGTATTTCATAAAAGGGCTGTTATCCCCGAAGCTAAAAGAAGAATGAAGGTTGTAATTTCATATCCACCGTTAGATACTTCCAAGGGTGTCCCTCTTTTATCCCAAAATCGTCAGTTCCAGTATTTTAATAAGCCGACATACATCTATCCGGTAGTTCCTGCGACAGCCGCAACTCTTTTAAAACAAGCAGGTTATGATGTCCTCTGGAATGATTGTATTGCCGAAGGCTGGAGCCTGGAAAGATTTTATAATTTTGTCGCAGATGAAAAGCCGGATCTAATTGTCTTTGAAAGCAAGACCCCGGTGATCAAAGAACACTGGAAGATAATTGATAGTCTCAGGTGTCAGGTGTCAGGTGTCAGGTGTATATTGTTTGGTGACCATGTTACTGCCCTGCCGGAAGAATCTTTTCAAAACAGCCAGGTTGATTTTGTGCTCACCGGCGGCGATTATGACTTTCTTTTGCTTAATTTATGCAATACAATTAAAGAATCAAAACTATCCGCCATTCCGCTTTATCCGCTATCCGCTAAATTAGAGCCGGGCATCTACTACCGCGAAAACGGCCAAACCAAAAATACCGGTAAATTCCAGCTTAACCATAATTTAAATACCCTGCCGTTTATTGACCGCAATTTGACTAAATGGGAGCTTTATGCTTATGAAAACGGTAATTATAAGAATACCCCCGGCACTTATATTATGTCCAGCCGCGACTGCTGGTGGGCAAAATGTACCTTCTGCTCTTGGCCGACAATGTATACCAGCTTCAGGAGCCGCTCGGTAGAGAATGTGCTTGATGAGATAGGTCATCTGATTGAAGATTATAGCGTGAGGGAAATTATGGATGACTCGGGCACATTCCAGGCCGGCGAGTGGTTAAGGGATTTTTGTCAGGGTATGCTTGAACGCGGCTATAACCGTAAAATTAACCTTGACTGTAATATGCGTTTTGGAGCTTGTCTTGAAGAGGATTATAAACTAATGAAAAAAGCGGGCTTTCGCCTGTTATTATTCGGTATAGAATCGGCAAATCAAAATACCCTGAATAGGATAAATAAAGATGTAAAGGTGGAGAATATCATTGATTCCTGCAAATTAGCGCGCAGATGCGGGCTCTATCCTCATATTACCATTATGTTCGGCTATCCCTGGGAGACTTATCAAGAAGCGCTGAATACCTTAAAATTGGGAAAGTGGCTGCTCAGAAAAGGTTATGCCTACACAATGCAGGCAACAGTGGTAATCCCCTATCCGGGTTCGCCTTTATTTGAGGAATGTAAAGTGAACGGTTGGCTAAAAACCCAGGATTGGCGCGCTTTTGATATGAAGGAGCCGGTAATGACAAGCCCTATCGCCGTGGATACGATAATGAAACTTGTGCAGTCGCTTTACGGCATCGCCTTAAATCCTGAGTTTATATTTAACCGCTTAATATCTATAACAAGCTTTGAGGATATGGCATTCTTCATCCGCTCGCTCCCAAGGATCTTCGGCCATATCTTTGATTTCCGGCATAAGCCAGAGGGCAATGGTGCGGCTTCCGCTAGCCGCAGCCATAAGAAGAAACGGTACATTCAATGTTCTGGAAACTGATTGGCTTAACTGCGGCCGGCCTGACCAGTTTCGCCTTTATCCCCCAGGTCTTAAAGATGTATACCACCAAGTCAGCTAAAGATCTAAGCTTAGTTACTTTACTACAGCTTTCTGCGGGGGTAAGCCTCTGGATTTTATACGGGATATATCTAAAAGATTCTATCATTATTTTTGCCAATGCCGTTACCCTGCTCACGCTCTTAAGCGCGGATTTTTTGTATTATAAATACAGACGAACTGTATAATGGACTTTCGGGCGGTCTTAAGGTTGATAGGAAAGGATTTTCATAAAGAAGGTGTCCGTTATGCCTTAATGGGTGGGTTTGCTTTAGGTGCCCAGGGAGCGCCACGGGCGACCATAGATCTGGATTTTATCATTAATTCTGACGATTGGTTAAAGGTGGATGGGATTTTGAAAACGCGAGGCTACCGCTGTCTGTATAAAAGCGATGAAGTGGCCCAATATGTGTCTAAAGATAGGCTTTTTGGCGAAGTTGATTTTATTCTGGCGCACAGGAATATTTCTCGTAAAATGTTAGAACGGGCAGAGGAAAAGGAAATATTCTCAATGAAGGTGAGAGTGCTGTTACCGGAAGATATAATCGGATTAAAAATACAGGCATTAGCAAATGACAAGACAAGAGCCGCTAAAGAGTATTTAGATATAGAATCCCTGCTTGGATTCCATAAAAATAAATTAGATTGGATTGTCCTTAAGGATTATTTTAAATTGTTTGATTTGGGAGGCAAATATGAGGAATACAGGAAAAGGTTTCACGCTTAGCCAGCAAGATAAAAGAGAGCTTCTTGAAATGTCTCGCTCAAGGCGCTTACGAGAAGACTTTAGGAAGATAACAGAGAACCGTTATAATCCTTTTTTGATAAATGGGGTGGTAGATTTGAATAGATTTGTCAGCTTCCTCACTGATTATAATGAGTTTATCAATCATGCCAGGCGGCCTTTTCGTAAGATTATCGCTAAGGATATGAGGCTTTAAAGATGAACCCTGCTTTTCTTAAGGGCAGGGGGTAATTTTATGGAAGGAATGGCGGGGTGAATATCCAAAGGATTAAGCAGCGGTATGAGGAAGAATTGCTTCTTAATCCCAATGTGGTCGGAGTGGGAATCGGCACCAAAATAATAAAGGGTATTTCCACCCCAAGACAGTGCATTAAAATTTACGTCCGGGAAAAGTTGCCCAGAAACAAATTACAGAAAAATGAATTAATTCCGCGAAAACTAAACGGCATAGAAACAGACGTGGAAGAAGTAGGCAGATTAAAAACTCAAGGCTAAAGGAAAGCAAAATGGGAAAAATCACTAATCAGGTTGTAGTTAATGCCTTAAGGCGTAATGAAGGCAAATTATTAGAAAAATCCAATGTGGTGGGCATAGGTATAGGTGAAAAAGTAAAGGGCGGTTTCCCGCAAGGCAGATTATGCCTTAAGGTTTATGTAGAGAAAAAGCTCATCGCGAAAAAGTTAGCCAGGAACGAACTCATCCCCCGGGAAATCTCGCGCGTAGAAACCGATGTGGAAGAGGTTGGTAAAATCGTTGCCCAGGGTAATTCCGGGCGCTATCGTCCGGCGCCAGGCGGGGCATCCCTGGGCCATTATAAAATAACCGCTGGGACCTTAGGTTGCTTAGTTAAAGACAAGAAGAGCGGAAAAGTTTTTATCTTAAGCAATAACCATGTCCTGGCGAATTCCAATAATGCTAAAAAAGGCGACCCCATCCTCCAGCCCGGGCCTTACGACGGCGGCAAGAAGCCCAAAGATATCATCGGCTATTTAGAAAACTGGATTGAGATTAAGTTTGGGAAAGAGGCAAACTTAATAGACTCCGCTTTGGCCAGGCCAAAGAATGTCCATTCAGTGAAACCCGAGATTATGATGATTGGTTTGCCCAAAGGAGTTACTAGAGCAAAATTAGCAATGTCAATTCAGAAATCCGGCCGCACCACCGGTTACACCACCGGTAAAATCAAAGACATCAGCGCCAGCGTAAAGGTTAATTACGACAACAAGGTAGCGTTATTCCGCAA